>Ga0074045_10006293_pt1 | contig 10212 bp, 5 predicted proteins | sample BogForMeECP23OM2_FD_94442 | JGI IMG/M metagenome (GOLD analysis project Ga0074045, IMG submission 94442) | Bog forest soil microbial communities from Calvert Island, British Columbia, Canada - Bog Forest MetaG ECP23OM2 | ecosystem: Environmental > Terrestrial > Soil > Wetlands ... | reverse complement strand
GCGGTCATCGATGCCAGCTTGAAGCTGGCTACCGGGGTTCCGCTGAGAGTGGCGGAGAAATCGAACGAGGTCGCCGGGATCGCGCAGAGCCTGTTTGCCATTAGCAATCCAAATATGAAATCGGACTTGACTACCGCGCAGGCGCTGGCGGGCGCGGCGATCACGGGTGCACTCGCCAATGTGGAAATCAATCTGGCCTCGCTTAAGGATCAGGCATTCGCCGCTGAGGTGCGAAAGAAGGTAGACGCCATTAAAAGCTGATATGGATTCGCGTCAGCGCTGTTCGTGCAAACCTATTCCCAGGGCCCCGCATCCAACTCTTGTCTTTTGTCTTTATCGTTATCCCTGCAAAATTAATTCGCGGCCAGACGAGTGGAAAACTCAGAAGTTGGGTTCATGCAGGGAGCCGGAAAAATTTGCGGCTGCGAGAGGACATGCCCCCATGAGCCGGCCCGCACTGCTGTGGTTCACGATTCTGCTGCTTGGCACCGGAGCGATTCTTCTGAGCCTGAACGGTTGCGGCGGCACGGGCAGCGCCACCTTGACTGGGCCTCCAGTTCCGTCAAAGATTCAGCACGTGGTCATTATCTTTCAGGAGAATCGCACGCCTGACAATCTGTTTCAGGGACTGTGCCTTCCGCCGTACGGCAGTAGCAAATCCTGCAGCACGAATCCGAGCGGCTCCCAGTACGACATCGCGAGCAGTGGAGTGAACTCGAAAGGCACCGTGATCCCGTTGAGCCAGATCGACCTTGGCACGGTAGGCGCCAACCCCGATAACTACGATCTGAGCCACGCCCACAGTGCCTTCGTCGACATGTATGACGGAGGCAAGATGGACGGAGCCGACCTCGTTACGGTTGGTTGTGCGAAGGGGGCCGCGAACTGCCCTCCACCCAACGCCCAATTCATGTATGTAAATCCGGCGGATGTTGCGCCTTACCTTCAGATGGCGCAGCAGTACACCTTCGCCGATCACATGTTCCAGACCAACCAGGGACCGAGTTTTCCGGCGCATCAGTTTATTATCTCGGGGACGTCGGCCCCTACGGCAACCAGCAACCTGTTCGTGGCGGAAAACCCCTTAAGCGGTATCGGCGCGAATGCCGCCGCGGGATGCATCGCTCCACCTACCGAGACCGTCTTTCTAATCGATCCTTCGGGGGACGAGTCCAGCACAATATACCCCTGCTTCGAGCATCCCACGCTCACCGACTTGCTGGATGCGGCGAACATTTCGTGGCGCTATTACGCGCCAATGCCAGGATCGATCTGGACTGCGCCGAACGCGATCCAGCACATGTGCGGACCGAATGCGACTCCGCCAAACGCCACCGCCTGCACAGGTTCGGACTGGACCGGCGCGTCGCCCAAGGTTGTGCTCAACCAGACGGAGAGCAACGCCCAGATTCTGACTGACATCGCCAGCGGCCAGTTGCAGCAGGTAAGCTGGGTGATTCCCGAGGGAAAAGATTCCGATCACGCCCTTAGCAATAACGGATGCGGCCCTTCGTGGGTAAGCTTGGTCGTTAACGCGATCGGCAACAGCCAGTACTGGTCGAACACCGCGATCTTTATTACGTGGGATGACTGGGGAGGCTGGTACGATCACGTCGCGCCGCAGATTCTGAATTCGTATGAATACGGATTCCGTGTGCCCATGATTGTAGTTTCACCTTACGCGAAGGCAGCGTACATCTCGCATGTAACCCACGACTTCGGCAGCATTTTGAAATACATTGAGCAGAACTTCAACTTGCCGTCTCTGGGATACGCCGACGCGGTTGCCGACGATTTCTCAGACTCCTTTAATTACAGTCAAAGCCCGATCTCGTTCCAGACCGTCGCGGCGCCGGCCGACAACGCGGCGTGTCTCAGTGATACGACTCCCGCGACGGATCCGGATGATGATTGAGTGTGACGAGTGTCACGCAGCAGCCGAAGCCGAGTTAAAGTTTTCGACTCGCGCCATTTCAAAGCCAGAGGCCGAGGTAGTGGTTCCACAGTCCGGGGAAGGCCGTGTGCTTTCAAGGCCGTGTTGTCTGGCTGCCGTGAGATAATGGCGCGCTAATGGCTGTCAGCGCCGGCACAAAATTTGGTCCTTATGAGATCGTCGCTCTGCTCGGCGCGGGCGGCATGGGCGAGGTTTATCGCGCGCGCGATTCGCGGCTTGAGCGCGAGGTTGCAATCAAAGTTCTGGCCGCGCACCTGAGCCATAATTCCGAGGTGCGAGCCCGCTTTGAGCGCGAAGCCAAAGCCATCTCAGGGCTGCAGCATCCCAATATTTGCGTGCTCTATGACATCGGCCGCCAGGATAACGTCGACTTCCTGGTCATGGAGTATCTGGAGGGCGAGACCCTGGCCGCGCGGCTCGCGCGCAAGCCGCTGACTCCGGACGAAACCGTGCGCATCGGAATCGAAATTGCCGACGCGCTCGACAAAGCTCACCGCAGCGGCATCGTTCATCGCGATCTCAAGCCCGGCAACGTCATGCTGACCAAGAGCGGAGCCAAGCTGATGGATTTTGGCCTCGCCAAGCTGCAGGCGTTCGGCTCGGGGTCGCAATCCGCGCCCGCGTTTTCTGCCGTTGCCACAGCGGTCGATGCTTCGCCCATTACTGTCGCCGGAACCATGCTGGGGACGGTGCAGTACATGAGTCCGGAGCAGGTTCAGGGCAAAGACGCCGATGCCCGCAGCGACATCTTTGCCTTCGGCGCGATGCTCTACGAGATGCTGACCGGCAAGCGCGCCTTCGAGGGCAAGAGCCAGCTTTCGGTGGCCAGCGCGGTGCTGGAGAAAGATCCGGAGCCGATTTCCGCGTCGCAGCCTTTGACTTCACCGGCGCTCGCGCATCTGGTTAAGACCTGTCTGGAGAAAGATCCGGAGCAGCGTTTTCAAAACGCTCACGATCTGAAACTACAACTGCAGTGGATTACCGCAGGCGGAAGCCAGGTGGGAGCGCCGGCCGTGGTGGTCTCGCAGCGCAAGAATCGCCAAAAGTTGCTCACCGCCGCCGCGGTCTTGGGCTGGCTCGTGGCTTTAGCTGCGGTGATGATGGTTGCGATCTATGTCAACCGGCTGACCTCGGCCCGGCAAGTGGTAAGAGCGCAGATGGCGCGACCTCCCGGCTATGAGTTTGCGTTTGTCCTCACCGGAGCGCCCGTCCTATCGCCCGATGGACAACGCCTTGCTTTGATCGCCTCGAAGAACGACAAGAGCACCATCATTGTGCAGGAGCTAAGTTCCGGCAAAGCCACGCTGTTGTCGGGAACAGAAGGAGGAATGTTTCCCTTCTGGTCGCCAGACTCGAAATACCTGGGCTTCTTCTCCGCCGGCAAGCTGAGAAAAATTGAAGCCTCGGGCGGGCCGGTGCAGGCGCTGTGCGACGCTCCTGACGGCCGCGGCGGCGCCTGGAACGAGCAGGGCGTTATTCTCTTTGCCCCGAGAATTGCCGGCCCGCTCTATCGCGTTTCCGATGGCGGCGGGACGCCGGAGCCGGCCACTCCGGAGCACAAGGACGACAGCCAGTTCACCAATCGCAATCCCTATTTTCTTCCCGACGGCAAGCGCTTCCTCTTTATTCAGCGCTCGGGCAATGACGCGGTGGGAAGCGTTTATGCCGGCTCGCTCGAGGGCGGCGAGACCAGGCAGATTCTGCCGGTCGGATCGAACGTCGCCTACAGCGACGGCTACCTGTTCTACGTGAAAGACGGGACTTTGACGGCGCAGGTTTTCGATACCGGCAGACTTCGCCTCGAGAGCAAACCCCTTCCAATTGCGGAGTCGATTGAGTATTACAACCCGAGAGATATCGGATACTTTTCCGTCTCGCACAATGCGCTGGTGTATCGCCAGGCGGCCGCGAGCAATCGCGAGCTTGTCTGGTTGGACGCGACGGGCCGGGAATTGGATCATTGGGGGGAGCCTGCGCCTTATACGGAAGGAATTTTATCGCCGGGAAGTCTGCTGACAGTCCTGGTCCGCACCAGCCCGGACGGGCATGGGACGAGCCTTTGGCTGGTGGACGGACAGCGCAAAACCGTCTCCCGACTCACGCCAGATTCAGATCTGGACCAGAACGGAGTGGTGTCTGCGGATGGGAAAAGCGTGTTTACTCTCCAGACCAGCGGTTATAAGAGTTCGCTGGTGCGGCGCTCCCTTACTTCTTCCGGGGCCGACGAAAAACTGATCGACACGGAAGGCTCCGTCTATCTCAGCAGCATATCGCGGGATGGACGCTACATATTTTTTAATGTGCAGGACCCGAAGACCGGCTTCGACATTTACGTTGTGGACCTGACGACGGCTCCCAAACTCGTCCCAGTGATCAATACTCCGTTTCAGGAGTTCGAGGCGAAGCTCTCTCCGGACGATAAATGGCTGGCGTATAGCTCCGATGAGAACGGAAGTCGAGAGCTCTACGTAACGCCTTTTCCAGGCGGGGGGTCAAGGTGGGAGGTTTCCAGCGGCGGAATTGCCGGTGGCGCCGGAGTTGCCGCTGGAGTCAACGGCGACCGGGTGAGCGCAGACTGGTCGCTTGATGGTAAGACGCTGCGTTTTGTTCGCGGAGACAAGATCTACGCGGTGGATATCAGGGTCGAGGGTGGCAAGCCGGATTTTTCCACGCCCAAGGAATTCATGACCGTCCCCGGCGGAGTGGACGTGATCTCGATCCTACCCGACGGCAAGCGCATTCTGGCGAAACGCACGGTCGGCCAGCAGGACGCTACTCCGTTGAGTTTGATTCTCAACTGGCGGCAATCAATGCGGTGAGTCTTGTTTTTGAAAGGGTGGGTGAGGAGTATTCCCGCAGCGGCTAAAGCCTGTTTGATTTTGCGAATGCTTCGGCGCGGCTGAAGCCGCGCCCTTTCAAACCAAGCCCTTTCAAACCAAGCGAGGCGAGCTGCGCTCACAGCCCCTTCGGCTTCGCTCAGGGCAGGCTAAGGCGGCCGTCCCCACATCATTACTTCAGACTCTCCTAAACTTCTTCACCTGCTGCCAGCAAGCCTAATCTCCCGCGCTGGTGGCGGCCGCGGGCTGAGCCTTGGCGCGTGATTGCCACCAGGCCTCGACGCCCTGGCGCACAAGTTGGAGGATGGTCCCGCGATTCTCTGAAATCACCTTCCACCAGGCAGAGCGGCCCAGCATGGGGAAGTAGATTCCGCGGAAACAGAGGCGAGCGATCAAAATGTTGATCCGGCAGCCCAAAGGCTGATCGGCGATGGACTCCACTGCCTTGCGGATGGCGTCGGCACTATAAGAGTGCGACCAGCCGTAGTTCACTTCGGCATGGGCTTCGTTGATTGTCATCTTCAGCGGAGTGTGAGCCATGGCGAAGGGAATGAACTCCTGCCAGTGCCGGGGGCGGGTGAGGCGGCCTGCAAGCTCCAGCCGCTTGTAAAGCGGAGTTCCGGGCAAAGGGGTGAGCAGTCCGAAGATCGGCAAGCCTGGAGGCCAGGTGCGCACCTGCGCCAGGGTTCGTTCCGCCGCGCCTACCGTATCGTTATCCATCCCGAGAATGAAGGAAGTAATGGCGTAAACATTTCGTTGGGCGAGGCGATCGAGCACCGCGGCATATTCCTCCGGCTTGTTGAAGCCTTTGTTTACGTCTTTCAGATTCGCGGGATCGATCGATTCCATGCCGATAAAGATCCACTTGCCGCCCGAGGTGGCGATCAGGTCGACGAGTTCCTGATCGCGCAGCAAGTTGGCGCTGATCTGCGCCACCCAGTTCAGTTGCGCGCCGGCGGCGATAATATCCCGCAGCAGAGACTTGGTGCGCTTGAGGTTGATGGCGAAATTATCGTCGATGAAGAACACGGCAATTTGGCCGCGCTCCTGGCGAGCCCGCGCCTTCAGCAGCAGAAGTTCATTGACGACGCTCTCGTTGGTGCGAAAACGGATGGAGTCGCCGAAAAATCCGGTCACGGTGCAGAACTCGCAGCCATAAGGACAGCCGCGTCCAGACTCCACCGGGATGATGCGGAAGGTTCCCCAACCCTCGCCATGTTTCTGCAGCCAGCGTTTCGCCGCTTTCGGCACGAGGTTGAATTGCTGAAGATCGATCGTATCCCAGGGAATCACGGGGTAGGGCTTGAGCGAGGGCTTGAGTTCTTTGCCGGCGAAGTCGACCGGCGCGTAGACATCTTTTAATTCACCGCGTGCGGCATCCTGCACAATTCGCGGCCAGGTCTCGTCGGCTTCGCCCAGAGCCACGGCGTCACAGTGGCGCGCCCCGCCGTCGCGGCCCAGGGCTTCATCCGCCATCTCAGTGACGTGCGGTCCGCCCATTACCACGGGAACGCCGACCGCGCGCACCGCGTCCGCCATGCGATAGGCCTTGGCGATCATACGGGTCATGGCGCCGATCCCTACCAGATCGATTTTTTCCTCGAGCACAAAACGCGCGATGCCGGCTTCATCCATGGGGCGGGCGTTGCCATCGATCAGCACGACCTCGTGGCCGGGAGGGGTGAGCGACTGCAGGAGGAACATCCAGAGATGTGGCATGAAATTGCGAGTAACCCCGTTATCGGGGTTGTACAGTAGGATTTTCAGAAAGGGCCTGATTTCTCTGGCACCCGGGTTCCTAGGTGCAGGAAGAGAGGTGTCTGGGTGCGGTAGCGTACCAAGGCATAATACAGAGAGAAGCGGGGTCTGGATAGCTCAAATATCGGAACCAAGGTCGATGCCCCGTTCCAAATTGGTCACGGGGCTAGCACCTTCGTATTTGGTCTGAGGCGAAGGATCAGGCATAGAATGGAGGGACCGCAGCTAACGGGAGGGCCGGAATCGGCATCCAAGCTGCAAGACCCAGGCAATTTTCCGTTCCATATTAACGAAGCATATTAACGAAGCATGTTAAAGAAGCATGTTTTGAGAAGCGAGTATGAAGTTCTGGCTACGAGACCTTCGTGAGGATTGAAACCGCTATGAAAACTTTTGTGATTACCGCATTCGTGTTGCTGCTCTCGGTGGGTCTGGCCTCGGCGATGCCGCTGAACTCTTCGGCCCGAGCCGTGGTTCCTGCCGACTTGCAGCAACTGATCTCGGTGGACTACCGCGCCCTGCGAGATTCGCCCACAGCCAGCGCTTTAAAGGTTCAACTGATGGATTCGCAGGATAACCTCAAGCAGTTCGAGGGCGCACTGAAGGGCGTCGGAATTAACCCCGACAAAGATATTGACAGCCTTGCGCTGCCTTCGTTCCGGACGGCGAAACAGGGAATCCGAACCATCGGCATCGCCGGCGGTCCCTTCAACATGAAGCTGGTGCTGAAGAAGCTGACCCTGGCAAAGATCAAGCCCACGAAGTACAAGATGGCGAGCCTCTATCCGATGGACGGCGGCTTTATGATGACTTTCCTTGACGACAGCACGCTGCTCTTCGGAGAACCCTCGGCGGTAAAGCTGGGACTCGATACCCGGGAGGGAGAGATCCTGAACATCGATACCAACACGACCATGGCCGACATGATGTCGGATGTGGACGCGGCGCCGTTCTGGAGCATCCTCGACCAGATGGGGACGCAGAATATGATCCGCTCGGCGCTCGGGGATGCAGCCAAGATCGCCGACTATGAAACGGTGAAGAAACGCATCCTGGGCTCCTACTACACCATGGATTTTTCCAGCGGCGTGAACTTCGATCTGACGGTTGTAACTTCGGACTCGGTGACTGCGGGAACGCTCTCCATGGTGATGAAGGCCGCCATCATGTACAAGAAGACCAGCGCCTCGGCGATTGAGAAAGCTGCGATGGACAAGGCCTCGGTCGATTCCGACGGGCAGAAATTCATGGTGCACTTTAAAGACAGCGACGCGCAATTCCAGACGCTGATGCATTCTCCGCTGTTTGCCGCGCTCTCGCATTAAGCGCGGAAAGGCTACCACTCTTCGGCTTCGCTCGGGAAAGCTTTCGCTTGCTCAGGAAGACAGTTTGGCGGGAGTTGACTTGCGCGCCGAGCGCTTTTCGCGGGCCCAGCCTTCCTTCATAATCTGGCGCGCCCGGCCTACGGCGAGCGCATCGTCCGGCACATCCTCGGTAATGCACGAAGCCGCGCCGACATAGGCGCCTTTTCCCACGCGCACGGGCGCAACCAGCGTACTGTCACTGCCGATAAAGACTCCGTCTTCAATCACCGTGGTGTTCTTGTTGATTCCGTCGTAGTTGCAGGTGATGGTTCCTGCGCCGATGTTCACCCCAGCGCCGATTTCCGCGTCGCCCAGGTAGGTAAGGTGGTTGGCCTTCGATCCCTTGCCCAACTTGATTTTCTTGGTCTCGACGAAGTTTCCCACATGCGCTTCCTCGCCGATTTCGCTGCCGGGGCGGAGATGAGAATAAGGGCCAAGGACGGCTCCGGGGCTGACGCGGGCTTGGTCGAGAATGCATCCCGGACGAACCATGACGCCGGCTCCAATCTCCGAATCGCGAATCACCGAGTACGAACGAACGCGGCAGCCGGAGCCGATTTTCGATTTACCCAGTATCTGCACGAAAGGTTCGATCACCGTGTCGGCAGCGACTTCGACGTCGCTATCGATGACGCAAGTGGCGGGAAAGAAAATGCTGACGCCCTCAGCCATGAGCTGCCGGCACTTCGACAGGCGCATTTGCTCGTCGAGCAAGGCGAGTTCAGCGCGGGTATTGGCTCCGAGAACTTCGCTGGAGTTTTGCGTCTTCCAGGCCACCACGCGCTCTCGCGCCCTGCGCAGAACTTCCGCCATGTCGGTAAGGTAATACTCACCATGCGGATTTGCGGTGGAGAGCTTTTCGATGTTTAAGAAGAGTTGCGGCACAGCGAAAGCGTAGAAGCCGGCGTTGATCTCGAGAATCTCTTTCTGCGCTGGGCTCGCGGATTTCTCTTCCACGATAGCCTGAACTTCGGCGGAGCGAGAGTTCTTGCGAATGACGCGACCGTAGCCGGTGGGAGGGTCGAGTTCGGCGCTGAGCAAAGTCATCGCGGCCTGCTCGTCGAGATGAAAGTTGAGCAGCCGGGCGATGGTCTGGGGCGTAATTTGTGGAGCATCCCCGGAGAGAACAATGACGTGATCGTAACCAGAGAGCGCTTCGCGGGCGACCATGAGGGCGTGGCCGGTGCCGCGCTGGTCGGACTGGAGGACGAAATTAACGCCGGTATCGGCCACGGCGGCGCGAACCCGCTCCGCTTCGTGACCGATAATGGCGAACACGTCGCTGGCGGGAACTACGCGAGTCGCGGCGGCGATCACGTGCGCCAGGAGCGTTTTGCCGCCGACTTCATGCAGCACTTTTGGAAGCTGCGACTTGAGCCGCGTTCCTTTGCCCGCAGCCATGATGGCGACGGCGACTCTGGGCGCTAAATCCGTAGAAGTTTTCGAGGGAGTTGGGTTCGTGGATTTCTTCATTCGCCCCACTATACCTTGGGGCGGCGGGAGTACAAAAGAGCGACTGGCGCATAAAGCATCGAGCTGCGCTCGAACGACAGCCGGGGGCGGCTGTCCCCACATGAAACCATTCCGCGAATTGGCTCAACGGCACGACTGAAGTCGTGCCCTTCCCGATCCTTAGCGAGGTTTACAGCCCCAATCCGCCATCGACAGCGAGAATCTGACCGGTAATAAATTGGGGAGCGGTGGCGAAGAACAGGACGGCTGCGGCAATCTCTTCGCCGCGCCCGTTGCGGTGCATGGGAGTCTGTTTCGCCATGCGCCGCATAAACGCGGCCGCCGCCTTCTCGCCCAGATCGATCATGCCGGGAGCAACCGCATTCACGGCGATCTCCGGGGCCAGAGCCTTGGCCATGACCTTGGTCAGCATGTGCAACGCGGCCTTCGAGGAGCAGTAATGGGCATGAGTAGCCCAGGGACGCAGGCCGCCGAGCGACCCCATATTGATGATTTTGGCTTCGATTTTGTGGGGGCGCTGGGCTCCGCTGCGCCTGCGACGCATCCACTTCAACGCCTCTCGCGAGACGAGGAACGGTCCACGAGTGTTGGAGGCGAACATGGCGTCCCATTGCGCGACGGTAAGGCGCTCGAAGTCAACCGAAGCGTAGTTGGCGGCGTTGTTGACGAGAATGTCGATGTGGCCCAGCTCGCGCCCTACTTCTTTCATCATGGAGCGAACGCTGGCTTCGTCGGTGATGTCGCAGTGCAGGGCGAAGGCGCGGACGCCGCAACTGGAAAGATCGACCACCGTGCGCTGCGCCTCGCGGGCGGAGTTGCGGAAGGT
>Ga0074045_10006292_pt1 | contig 10215 bp, 5 predicted proteins | sample BogForMeECP23OM2_FD_94442 | JGI IMG/M metagenome (GOLD analysis project Ga0074045, IMG submission 94442) | Bog forest soil microbial communities from Calvert Island, British Columbia, Canada - Bog Forest MetaG ECP23OM2 | ecosystem: Environmental > Terrestrial > Soil > Wetlands ... | reverse complement strand
TGGGACCGAGCATCGCGATGCGCTGTTCGAGCTCGGCTTCGGTCATTTTACGGAACCATGGCTCACCCGCAGTGAAGATGGTGACCTCGTCCTTCACGTAGCCGACCAGCACCGGAACATCGCGCGACACCGCAGGCGCATCGGGCGTGAACGGATCGCGCGTGATCGCGACCCCGTCGATGATCGGGCCGTAGCTAAAACCACCGGGGCGGCGCATCCCGGGTACGCGGGGCCCGGCGTTGTTCTTCGCGTCCGCCGCGAAGGCGGCGGCGATCATCGTCTGGGCGGGCACTCCCTGGAGCGACTTGATGTCGCCTGGCTGGATCCCGAGTTCCTCGAGGAGCGACTTGGCGGCTACGCTGGCAGGCTCCCTGCGGCCGACCGCCAGACCCGGACCTGACTGAATCGACGCCTTGTGGAATAGTCCCTTCGCCGAGTCCATCGACATCAGAATCGAGACCTTCGCACCACCGCCCGACTGGCCCATGATGGTCACGTTGTCGGGGTCGCCGCCGAAATTCGCGATGTTGTCTCTCACCCACTGCAAGGCGAGCACCAGATCCTGGATGCCGACCGTGCCGGACGATTTGTAGGCATCGCCCATCAGGTCACCAAGGTGGAGATAGCCGAAAACGTTGAGGCGATGATTCAGGTTGACGGCAACGATGTCGTGATCGCGGGCGAGGTCTTCCATGCAGTAGATTGGCTGACCACCCGAGCCGTAGGCGAAGATGCCACCGTGAATCCAGAACATCACGGGCCGCTTCTTATTGTCGGTTGCAGGCGTCCACACGTTCAGAAACAGGCAGTCCTCGTTCTGAATTTTCAGCTCAGATGGGGATGTGAACACACGGGCCATCAACATGCCGTAATCGCCGGTCGGAGCGGCGGTCGCGCCCGACACCATCTGCATCGCGGGCGCTCCGTAGTCGGAGCAGTCCAGCACCACTTTCGAGGGCGTCGGCCTCTGCGGCGGCATCCAGCGCAAAGGGCCCACCGGCGGCGCGCCGTAGCGAATACCCTTGAAGGTGTGCACGCCATCGTTGATTAGTCCCCGCACCGGACCGCTGGTCGTGTCGATGATTCTGGTGATTTGCGGCAGCCCGCTGCTGTCTGGACGATAACCCGGGGTGGTTTCCTCTTTCCGCATAGAATTGTTCTCCTGCGCGAGGCTCACACCGGTTGCCGCCGTCGCGGCTGCCGCCACGATGAGTCCCAGAAATTCGCGCCGCCGCATCTTGGGCGATTTTGCGCGCTCTTGTTTCATCCGAAGTTGAGCTTTATGCCAGCATAGCGCAAAAGCGCGTGCGCGGAGAATCGAGAAATCGAAAGCATGGTTGAGTTGCCGAAGTCGCCGCCACTTTCCTAAGATGCACGCGGTGGACTGATCTTCATGCGTACGTTGGCTAGCCCTACAATCGCAGAACGGCTGAGAGCCGGCCGCGGCCTTCGAGAGAAGGTGCCGCGCAAGAGCCATGCGCTGTGGACGGCGCCCGCGAATCGGCCTGATCCAATCCAGTTACTGATCGAATCCGACGCGGGGAGAATTCCCAGGCTGCTCCCCATTCGTTACGGGCGAATGCAGCAGTCGCCGTTTGCCTTCCTCCGCGGTGCGGCAGCCGTAATGGCATTCGATTTGGCGCAGACTCCCCGGACAGGACTCCGCGTCCAGGCGTGCGGCGACTGCCACATAATGAACTTCGGTGCATTCGCGACGCCTGAGCGCAACTTAATTTTCGATATCAATGATTTCGATGAAACGATCCCAGCTCCCTGGGAATGGGACGTCAAGCGCTTGACCGTGAGTATCGAAGTCGCGGGGCGCTCTGCGGGCGTTAGATCCCGGTATCGGGAGCACGCTGTTCGAGCGGCGGTTCAATCCTACCGCGAGCATTTGGGCGAGTACGCGACCATGCCGTCGCTCGAGGTGTGGTATGAGCGAATCGATTTCCAGGAACTCCTCGATAGAGTTCCGGGGCCCAAGAACCGCCGGCGCGACAGAAGAGTTTCCGAGAGGGCTCGGCGAAAGACGGTACCGAACAATCTGCTTCCTTCGATGGCCACCAGAGACAAGACCAAAATCAAGGACCAGCCACCGCTGATCTATCATTTGCCCAGTCAACGGACCTCGGCCTATCTACGGCGAGCGGCATCAATCTTCAAGCGATACAGGACCTCCCTGCTTGAGTCGTCTCGAGTGCTCCTCGATCGGTTTGAGCTGCTGGACGTCGCGATCAAAGTCGTCGGCGTTGGAAGTGTCGGAACCTTCTGCGAGGTGGCGTTGTTCAGGGATGCGCTGGCCGCGCCGCTGTTTCTGCAGATCAAGGAAGCTCGCGCCTCAGTGTTGGAGCCATACGCCGGCCGCAGCGTGTTTTCGACGCACGGGCAGCGAGTGGTCTATGGTCAGCACTTGATGCAGGCATCCAGCGACATATTCCTGGGTTGGACGGTCGGGTTGGAACCTGGCCGCCACTTTTACGTCCGCCAATTGCGCGACATGAAGATTCCGATGCCCGTCGACACGGAGGTTCCCACCGACCTCGCCTATTTCGCCGACGCGTGCGGCTGGGCGCTAGCTCGAGCGCATGCACGCACGGGAGACCCTGCGATGATCGCCGGCTATCTCGGCTCGAGCGACGCTTTCGATGACGCAATAGTGAAATTCGCGAAAGACTATGCCGATCAAACTGAGAGCGACTACAGTGCTTTGTTGAAAGCGATAAAAGCTGGGCGGATCAAAGTCGCGAGATGATGCAGCTCAGTCGAACGATTTCACTATAGGACATGATCGCTCGACAATGTTGGCACGGTTATGGAGCAGACTCACACAACGCGCCCCCCGCTGTGGGCGTATCTCGGCACGGTCGTGTTCACCGTGGTCGTGCCGGGCTCGGTGGTCGGCGTTGCCCCCTACCTGATTTCACGATGGAACCTGGGGCCGCCATTGCTCGGGCTAGAGCTAACTCGGTGGATCGGCCTTGGAATGTTCGTCATCGCGGTACCGGCGTTTGGCGACTTTCTCGCACGCTTCGTGCGCGAGGGACACGGGACTCCGGCTCCGATCGCGCCGACGCGGCGGCTGGTAGTGGGTGGAGTCTACCGCCGCGTGCGCAACCCCGCCTATATCGCGGTGATTGCGATGCTTGTCGGCCAGGCACTCTTCTTCGGTAACCTGGACGTCCTCGAGTACGCATTCGTGGTTGCGATCGGATTCCACTTGTTCGTGATTCTCTACGAGGAACCGACACTCAGGCGGACATTTGGCCGCGACTACCAGGACTACTGCCAATCGGTGCCGCGCTGGATCCCGCGTTTGCGTTCAGCCGACCGTTGGGGCCAGCGATAAACAGCGGCGTGCTCCACAACGTGGACGTGGAATTCCATGCTAAGTGCTACAAGGCGGGAAATTGCTTAAGGCTCGATTTGACCTGACAACCGAGCCGATCGGTCACGCGGGGCGCTGTGGGCGAGTAAACAAACCGACGTAGCGTGCCACGATCAGATACTTCTTGAACAAGCGGTTGGTCTGCTCTTCGTGCGGGCTGATCGTCGTCCGGTCTTCGGGATCGAAGAAGCAGGTGGGATCCTCGGCCATGTAGTCGCCGTTGTGATAGTAGGCCATCGCACGGCATCCGCCGCATGTGTACTGATACCGGCAGTCGCCGCACTTGCCCTTGAGCTTGCTGCGATCGAGTAGGTCCGCGAACAGTTGGCTGGAAGCGACCAGCTCGTCCAGCGGTTTTTCGCGCACGTTGCCCGCCTTGAGCTGATCGAGCAGAACCGGACAAACCGAAAGATCGCCTTCCGCGTTGAGCGCCAACCAGGTTCCGACCCAGCATCCGATCGGTGGATTCTGCGGTACGTCGCCATTGGCGGCTCCTCCGGAAACCTGGGCGTGCAGCTCCGGCGAGAGGAAGAACGGGGTGTAACTCACGTAGCCGTTGACGTGGTTGCGCAACTCGGGATGGAAGTGAGCTTCGAGATCGTTGCGATCGAACGCGAGCTTGTTGAACATATCGCAACCCGAGCCTCGCGCCACATAAGGCGACCGGTTGTATGAAATCCGCCTGTCGGTAAGATACTTGATCGTGTTGGCGAAGGTCTCGGTATTGTCCTTGGAGATCGTGACGATGACGTGGCGGTCAATCTTGAGCTCGTCGCACAGGGCTAGCACCTCCAGAGTACGATCAGGCTTAGCGTCGCGGGTCCACTCGTTACGCTCGTCAATCGAGTTCAGCCCCACCGATATAGTTACCTTGCCGTTGGTCGCTTCCTTGATTTCCTGCAGCTTGGTCCGATCGATTACTTCGCCGTTGCTGCAAACCTTGCATTGATAACCCAGCTCCACCGTAAGCCGGAGAAGATCCAGCGCATCCTTGCGCAACAGGAACTCGCCACCGCTCCATCCGACAGCTATAACGCCGAGGCGCTTGGCTGGAAGCAATACCAGTTCGCGAATCTCATCGAAGCTGAGCTCGCTTCGACGTTTGTCTCGAACCTTGTGCGCATCGTTGCTGCCAGTCATGCACAAAGGGCATTGCAGGTTGCATAAACGAGTAGCCTCGAAATACAGCGCCGGAAAGTTGTAACCCATGATCTGCCGAAGTTAGCAGCAATTATCGTTCCGTACAAACTTTTTCCGAACAACACAGGTCTTTCTGCATGCGTTTCTCGACTGAAGCTATCCAAAACTGCGTCGTTTCGATGCAGGACTGTTCCCTTTGGAAGCAGTTCTCAGGGCTGGAGCAATGTCTTGCGCCATTGCTTACCGCTCTTCAGGAACAATTCGCGCCGGTGCAAGCGAAAGGGAGCTTGCACCCAGAATTCGATCCGATTCGGCACCACACGGAGTCCGAGCCAGTAACTCGGCCGCACTGGCGCTTTGCCCCTCAGTTCCCGTCGGAGCTTGGCGACACGCGCGAGCAACTCTTCGCGGCTTTTCAGCCGATCGCTCTGGTGCGAGACGCTGCCCGAAATCCTGCTGTCTATCGGACGCGTAGCCCAATACGCGTCCGCTTCATCCGCAGTCATAAGCTCGACGGAACCATCGATCCTGACCTGGCGTCCCTTCCGTGGCCAATAGAAGACCATCGCGGCGCGGGGATTTTGCGCCATTTGCCGGCCCTTGGGACTGCGTATATCTGTATAGAAAGAAAAGCCTCGCTTATCCGCTTGCTTGAGCAGGATGAAGCGCACGCTCGGCATGCCGTCGCTTCCGCAAGTAGCCAGCGCCATCGCCTCCGGAAGGTTGGTGCCGGCGGCCACTTCCTCACGGAACCATCGAGTAAATCGCGCGATCGGATCATCTGTCTTCATATTCCTTGCTGGAAGCATTCTTGATGCCATAGCCTGCTCGGAAGATAGATCGCCGCCGGTTGCAATCTACTTGACGGTGCCCGAGATCGGAATCGACACACTGCCGCCGTTTGCGCCGTAGGTATAGCTGAAACCCACCGTCGCCGACTGCGCGCCGGTCGCGCCGCTCCCCGGCGTGAACTCCATCGTGATCGTGCAGTTGGCGGGTTTGGCCGCCAGCGTCCCCGTGCAGGTATTGGCCGTTATCGTGAACGAGGTTGGATCGCTGCCGCCGATGCTGGTGGCGCCCAGGCTTACGCTCACGGTCGCGGGATTCGATATCTTGGTCGCCTTTGACTTACCGATGGCCCCTGCCGCCACCGGAGAGAATGTCTCCCTAGACGGCGCCTTCAGCTTCACCTCGACTCCAATGCCGTTGAGGCTCATCGCGGGACTGGCGCCGTTGTAGCTGACGTCGATCGACCCGCCGGTCGCGGCGCCGGGAGTGGTCGGCGCGAACTCCACCTCGAACGAGCACTTCTTCTTCGGCGCGATGCTTTGACCTGAGCAGGTGTCCTTGCTGCTGGCGATCACGAATGGCGGCGTCGCGGTCACCGATCCGATCAGCGCCGCCGCCGTGCCCTTGTTGGTGAGTGTCACCTTCTTGGGCTTGCTGGTCCCGGTCGCATCGACGTTGCCGAAGTTGAGCTTCGCCGGGGCCGCGCTCAGCGTGGTAGGAGTCGGGTTCGCGCCGAATGCTATCACAAGGTTATACGCATTCACCGTCCCGATTCCGGTCGCAAAGTCCCAGCCCGCGTTTGTCCCGTACGCTGGCTGGTAGGCCGAAGTCGACGTGGATAGGACGCCATATGTGCCCGATGGGGTATAACAATTGTGCGAGCCCTTGCATGGCACGTCGATGTCGCCCTGGGTCACGTCATAAAAGATGCACGAGCTGGCCGCGGCGTTGCCTAGTGTCGAGTTACAGGCCGGGCTGCCGCTTGCGCCGTATTCGGTTTGGGCCAGTGCGTAGTATTCGGGATTCGGATTACCTTGTCTGCTGGCAGTAAACTGATTCACGAGCGATTGAATGCCGGCCATGATCGGCGCGGAGAACGACGTTCCGCCGGCTCCCAGCCACCCGCTGGGCGCGCCCGTACATGTCCCTTCGTCTGAGGGGTCGGTATCGCAAAACACGTAGTAGTGACTCCAAATGCCGTTCGCCGCGAACAGCGAGACGTCGGGAAGATCGCGCACTCTGTCGGAGGGGTTGCCGAACAAACCGGATTGCCATGAAGGCTTGGGATATCCCGCGCAGCTACCGCCGACGACTCCGAGTGACTCGGGCGATCCGGTCGCGCAGCTGCTCGCACCGCCACTGCCCGCGCTGGTGGTCAGGAAATCCCCTTCGCCCAGCGAGCTGTTGCAGAAGCCGCTCGAGCCATAGGTAAGACCGTCAGCGTAATCGTCGTTGACAAAAAGATAGTTGGCGACCAACTCACTGGCGCAAGAGTCGTTCCATGGAATTTCCGGGATGTAAGATAATGCTGAGCCATAGTCGGAATTGTTCGTCGCACTCCAGTATGTGCCGTTGGCGTTGGCGTAAGTATCGCCGAAATCGGTGCCCCCCACGGCCACATTATACTGCGTGGAGGCGAATCCACTGACGTTGATCCCGTATTGCGCGACATTACTTTGTGCAACAAAATCGGTCATTGCCGCGCCGCCATCTCCTGACGAAACAAAAACCGAAACGCCCGCCGCCACCGCCAGCTGGTACAGGCCTTTGATGTACGAGTTCGCCGACGCGCCCAAGAGCGGCTCGGAATCGCCATAGCTGATACTGACGATCGCAGGGACCGGGTCGCCGTTGCTCAGAATATTTTGCAGGGCGATGAAACCTCCGAAGTTGGCGGTGGTATTCGCGCACGAGGCCAGTTCGATGGCCGCGCTAGGCGCCGCCGCGCTGGCCCATTCGGCGTCCAGGATTGCTTCGTCCTCGTTGCCGGTGACGACACCGGGATCGCTACAGGACCCGCCAGTGCCGGGTGCTGGATGGACCTGAATGAAAGAGCCGTCGGTGTAGGAGTTGAGGCCAAACGTAGAACGGAAAGTGTCCCAATCCCCAGGGTAGTTGTACGCGTCGGTGTCCTCGACCACCACGATTGTCTGTCCCTGGCCCGAATAACCCGCCGTGAAAAGCGGATTCAGATTGTAGATGGTGGCCAAGTCCGCGGGTACAAGGGCCAATTCCTGGCCGCTATCAAACGTGTAGTTGCTGCGCGGCTGGTTCATCGGACGGGGCATGAAGTCATTCAATGAGACAATCCCAACGATTGCCGGCGCGAGCGCGGCCGGAATCCGCGGGTCGCTCATGTTGGCGATGTGCTTCTTACCGTTCACCTCGAGATTGTGAATCTCGGTATGGAAGGCCTCGCGCACCTGGCCGGCCGTCCCGGAAAATTCGATCACCACCCGGCTGGGATAGACCAGATCGACGGTAAAGCCGTGCGATTCGAGCCATCCCGTGATCGCCGCCAGGTCCTCCTGCGCCAGGCCGTAGCGCTCTCCAAACTGAATTGCGGTGAGCCAGTGATGGAAATTCGGCGAGTGCCGATCGCTCAACTGTGCGATGTAACGTTCAAGCGCCTGTTCCTGTTCGGGCGAGCGCCGCAACTGAAGCCACAGATGCCCCATCGGAAAGCTGTCATCGACCGGGCCGCGATCGTTGGCCGTCGTCGCTTCGGGACGCGTGTTGCCCGCGAGAGTGACCAATTTGGTCTCGCTTATCGTTTCGGTGATCAGGGCGCCAGGTTGCGATACCGCCCACACAATCTGCTGGTAGCCTGCGATCGCTGCCACGATAGTCGCGCTGCACAAGAACGCACGAATGCGATTCGTTGAACGGACCTTCGACGCTGTCATTCGTTATCCACTGACCCCGGCGGACGGGCTGTCCCCTGTCCTATACTTAGATCAGCACCTTCGCTTCCTTCAGCCTTGCGATTTCCGCTTCACTGTACCCTAGGAGCTCGGTCAGGATTTCATCGGTATGCTCGCCGATCATCGGCGCGCCGCGATATTCCAGATCGATCGCGCCGAACTGCACGGGAAGGCCCGGCACCACGCGCTCGCCGACTTCGGAATGCTTCAACTTCACGAGCATGCTCGAGCGCGAGAAGACAGGATCCGCCATCAATTCGGGAGTGCTATAGACCTGTCCCGCGGCGAGACCGCGCGCGCGAAGTTTCGCGACCAGTTCATCGCGCGATGATACGCGCGTGCGCGCCGCGATTTCGCGCTCGAGCTCCTCGACGTTCGCCAGGCGGCCGAAGAGTCGGGCGAACTTCGGATCGGACGCCATCGAGGGCGCTCCGAGCGCCACGCACAGCTTGGCGAACTCGTCGTCGCTGGCGATCGCAATCGCGATCCATTTGTCGTCGCCTGCCGCCGGGAACACGCCGTGCGGCGCCATCGACTCGTCGCGATTCCCAATCGCAGCCTGGTCGCGCCCGTTCATCAGATAATCCATCATCGCTTCGGGCATCATGGTCGTAACCATCTCGGCCATCGACAGGTCGAGGTACTGCCCCTCTCCGGTCCTATCGCGATAGTGCAGCGCCGCGAGCAAAAAGAACACCATGCCGGTGCCTACCGCGAAGTCCGGCCACGTTCCGCCGATCCCGCATGGAAACGAATTGGGATAACCCGTGATATGGCACAGCCCGGCGAAGGCCTGCGTCGTCGGCCCAAAGCCAACACTATCGGCGCGCGGACCGTCCTGCCCAAGCGGAGTGCCGCTCAGCATGATTATGTCGGGTTTGATTTTCACGATATCGTCGTAGGCGAGATTGTATTTCGCCATGTTGCCGACGGTGAAATTCTCGGTGACGAAATCGCTCTGCCGGATAATCTTGCGTGCGATTTCCTGCGCCTCGGGCATCGCAAGATTCAGCACGATGCTGCGGCGCGTGGAATTGATCGAGTGGAAAATTCCGCTGCGGTTGGCGCCGATCGATCCGCCGGTGCCGGTCAGAAATCGCACCAGGTCCGGCGAGCCCGACGTTTCGATCCTGATTACGTCGGCGCCCAGCGCGCCCAGCCATGCGGTCGCGTGCGGGACCGCGTAAATCCATCCGAAATCCGCGACCCGGATTCCTTCCAGCGGCCTGGTTCCCTTCGCATGATCCGCGCCGTGGCCGATGGTTCGAGCTTCGCCTCCGGCCGCCCGACTCTGAAATATCTTTTGATTGTGCTCGCCCAGCATCGGCGCGCCGCGCACGATTTGCCACGGCGTGCGCGCGAACTTGCACGGCGCACCGGGCATCCGCACTTCGCGGGCCGCGGGATGCTCGAGGTCGATGAAAAATTTCCGCGCCTTGTATTGCTCGTTGCCCGCGACTTCGGCCGCGGAATACACCGGGAAGCACGGCACGTGTTCCGCCTGCGCCTTCTCGAACGCCTCGGTTCGCGTCTGCGTAGATAGCCAGTCGATTACTCCGGCTTCGATCGCGTCGATATGCGCGGCGCGGCCCAGGATATTGTCGAACAGCTCGCTTTCCATCCACTCGGGATTACCCATCGCCTTCTTGGCGCCGCGCCAGAAGCGATCGGTTAGAGCGCTGAAGCTCACCCATCCATCCTTGCACGGATAAACCCACTGCCCGGCGGTCTTTTGCCGCGTCGAGAGCCGCTGGAACGAGGCGGATTCGGGCGCCTCGTGAGAGTAAAGCCCGATATTGGGACGAATCATGCTGATCATCGAGAGCCACTGCCCGACATCGACATGCTGCCCCGCTCCATTAGTCTTTCGGCTATATAGTGCGCACATCGCGGCGGCCGCCGCTGTATAGCCAGTCAAATAGTCAGACTGCCTGCCGCCGAGCTTCAGCGGCGGTTGATTCGACGGGTCGGTCACTT
>Ga0074045_10006291_pt1 | contig 10215 bp, 6 predicted proteins | sample BogForMeECP23OM2_FD_94442 | JGI IMG/M metagenome (GOLD analysis project Ga0074045, IMG submission 94442) | Bog forest soil microbial communities from Calvert Island, British Columbia, Canada - Bog Forest MetaG ECP23OM2 | ecosystem: Environmental > Terrestrial > Soil > Wetlands ... | reverse complement strand
GATCGCCGAACTTGGTGAACCACGCGAAGTTGTCGAACACCGAGTGATACACGCCATACGGGCCGCCCGATCCGATGTCGGTCGAAGGCACGCCGAGGTGCTGCAGGAACGGCGTGAAGTCCGAGCCGCTGCCCAGGTCGCCCACGCTCACGTCCTTCTTCACCTGCGCGTTGGGCGCTCGCGAAATGCCGCCCAGAGCATTGGTCGCCCCCCTGTCTTTTTCGCGCGTCTCTGTCGCGATCTTCCATTGGTCGTAAACGCTGCCGCCCTTGGGGCTGGGCACCGACTGCGAGACTTCGCGCAGATACTGCTTCAGGCTGGGCACCGCCGAGGCGCCGAAGTTCGGCCCCGCCACGGCGACGTCCATGTTGAAGTAGACGACGGCGTTGCGCAGCTCGTCGGCATGCTGTTCGGCGAACTCGGTCGAGCCGATCAGGCCCTCTTCCTCGGCGTCCCAACTGGCGAACACAATGGTGCGCTTCGGCTTCCATCCAGTTTTCAGTAGCGCGCCCACGCCGTGCACCGCCTCCAGTTGCGCCGCTGTTCCGCTATTGGGATCGACGGCTCCATACACCCACGCATCGCGATGATTGCCGGTGATCACCCACTGCTCAGGCGACTCGCTGCCCTTCACCATGCCGATGACGTCGTAAATGGTCGTCCACTGGTAGTTCTGCTTGAGCAGCATGTGCACTTTCGCCGGCCCGGGCCCGACGTGATAGGTGAACGGCAGCGCGCCCTGCCATTCGCGGGGAGACTCCGGGCCGCCCAGGTTGGCCAGGATCGGCGAGGCGTCGTGGTACGACAGAGGAGTTGTGGGAATGTGAGGCATATCGGTTGCCTGCTCCGGCGAAATCCGCTTGCTGTCGGGCAAGTCCGGCACCGAGGCAATTCCCGGCGTCGTCGGATCGCCGGGGTAGCGGAACAGGTACTGGATCGATCCGCGCTGCACGCCTGTGTCAGGCCGGTACGGCCCCTTGGGATACTTGTCGCCCTTGAAATAGCCGTCGTCCCATGGATCGCTGTAAATGATAACGCCGACGCAACCGTACTCGGAGGCCACGAACGGCTTCACCCCGCGAAAGTTCATCCCATAGCGCACGACCGCGATCTTTCCCTTCAGGTCGACGCCCATCTCCTTCAGCTTCTTGAAATCCTCGGGTCGTCCATAGTTCGCGTAGACCACATCCGCGGTCACGTCGCCCGAGGGCGAAAATGCGTTGTAGGCGGTCACCACGCGCGGGTCATCCTGATAGGGATCGTCGCCGTCCACGTGCTCGCGCGACGGGCCGTGCATCACCACGCCCGCAGGCGCGACCAGATCGACGTGGATCTCCGCGGGGAGGTTCATCCAGATTTTGTATTCCTGGATGTAGGCGTCGAGCCCCGCCTCTTTGTATTTCTGCAGAACGTACTCAGCTGTTTTCTTGTCCTCAGGCGACCCCGCCACGTGCGGAGCCGAGGTCAGGATGCGCAAGTGCTCCTTAGCCAACTCGGCGCTGGGCACGGTCAGAAACGTCTTCTCAGCTTGCAGTTCCGCTGCGGCGTCGCGATAGCCGCTGATCTTCGTCGGCGGATTAAACGGAAGCTTTTCGGGCTGCTGGCTAGAGGCGATGGGCGAAAGGTTCAGTGTGACGAGCAGAAAAAACGCAATGGCAGATTTCAATCGAAGGCTCTCCTCAGAAAACGGTTGTCATCTAGATTAACCGAAGAGACGGATCTGAGGTGCGCGGGACCGACTCGCAGATCCGATAGTCTCTGAACGTGCAGAACACGACAGGAACGCATATAAATCTCTGAGCAAGAATCTGAGGAAGGCGGCCATGAGTGTGCTAACGGGCCATTGGATGAATCGGCTCTTGAAAGGCTTTGCCCTTGCGTTTCTTCTCGCTGCTGTCCTGGGTTTCATCTACGAAGAGATTGGACGTCGCCAAGACAGCCAGCATCGATTCCGAGTCGGACGCGCGGTTGATGTTGGCGGCCGTAGCTTAAACATGGACTGCTCGGGATCCGGCAGACCGGCGGTGATTCTGGAATCGGGCGGTGGCGGCTACGGTGGATATGGCTGGCGGATGGTCCAGGACGGGGTCGCAAAGTTCACGACCGTTTGCTGGTACGACCGCGCCGGAGAGGGCTGGAGCGATCCCGCGCCGACTGCGCGCAACAGCGCAATGATCATCAACGATTTGCACGAGCTGCTGCAGCGTGCTCCAGTTAGAGGGCCGTACGTTTTGGTTGGTCACTCAATGGGGGGAGAGTACGTCCGAATTTACGCGGCCAGGTTCCCGGCTGACGTAGTCGGCATGGTGCTGGTGGATTCGACGCATCCCGACCAGCGCGAGCCTTCCTTCATGCTTTCTCCGGTCAACCGCATGCATGAGTTTGCTCGCCGGAATCTGTGCTTCGCGCTGCCCGTCCTGGAACACCTCGGAGTCATTCGGTTTGCCATGTGGCGAGCGCAAATCTATGTCCCGAAGGAGTTCAGCTCTTACCACGACGCAATAACGCTGGCCATGCGCAATCAGCGGATCAAGGGCATGGAGACGGAGGCAGATCAGGGCTGTGCGGCGACCGCGGGCGGCGTCATTCAGCCCGACAAGGGCAGCGGCAATCCTGAGGTTGATAGTGCGGCAAGCCGCGCCGGGAGCTTAGGGGATCGCCCACTCATCGTTCTCACCGCCAGACAATACTGGAAACCCGACGATCCCGTCGCCGCCAAGCAAATTGCTAACTTCCATGAAATCTGGGTACATCAATTGCAGCCTGAGCTCGCCCGCCTATCCACCAATGGAAAACAGTTCATCGTTGAAAACAGCGATCACGGCATTCCGGAGCAGGCACCCGAGTCCGTTGTGACTGCAGTACACGAGGTCGTCATGGAAGTGCGGAAGCAACAGAATCCGTAGACCAACCGCGTGCGCGAAGAATGACCCTATTTTTCCGCCAGCTTCCTCGTCGGGTTGCTGAAGTGCACGAAGCTGATCACCTTGCCCGACGCATCGCGCTGAAACGTGATTTCCTCGGCTTCGCTGCCGTCGTCGCGCACGCGCCGGAACACATCCCTGCCCTTGGGCTTCAGAAACGATATGTCATCGCCTGGCTTGTCGTCGGGCAGCGATAGCAGGGCCAGTCCGCCGGCCCAGGGCACAATCACCAACTCCGAACCCCAAGGCTGTTCCGAGTAGTGCCCCGCGAAATCTTCCAGCTTCATGCCGCTCGCTGGCGGCGGGTCCTTAAACTCGTAGCCCTTCCGCTTGTCGAGGATGGCGTAAACACCCTCAACATCTTCCCCCGGACTCTCCATCGCATTCATCAACACGATGACCCCAACTTGGTCCGCGTTCCGCATGGTGAGGGCCGTGCGGTAGCCAGGGCAGCTACCTCCATGTCCTATATACGTCTTGTCGCCCTTATGGTTGATGGAGAATCCCAGACCCCAGCTGGTCTTCCAGTTCGGGTCCATGAACTGCACGCGCTGCATTTCGTACAGCGTCGAGGGCTTCAGCAAGTTGGTCTGCCCGGTGCGCAGAAGTCGAAACTGCCACGAGGCGAACTTGCCCAGATCTTCCACCGTCGAGGTGTAGCCCGCCGCCGGAGTGACGCCGTTGGTGTCGAACGGCTTCAGCAAATCGCGCGTGCCATCGCGTTTCAGCGCGCTATATCCCACTGCCATTTGCTTGCCGAGCAGGTCCTTGGGATAGTAAGGCCGCGTATCGCTCAGACCCAGCGGGTCCAGCACATGCGCCTTGGCATACTGCGCGTACGGTTCGCCCGCCACCCCCTCCACGATGTCGCCCGCCAGCGTCAGACCGAGATTGCTGTATTGGAAATATCGCTCGGCCGGGAACAGCGCTGTCTGCTCCCCGATCTTCTTTTGGATCTGTGCGGTGGTGGGGAATGGAAAGTCCGGGCCCGACCAGTACGGATAGTCCGACTCGCGTGGCAGTCCCGCTGAGTGCGACAGAATGCCCCGCACCGTGATCGGCCCGCTGTCTTCGTTGAGCGGCTTCAGCTTGGCCCATGGCAGATAAGTTGTGATCGGGTCGTCGAGCCCCACCTTGCCCGCGTCGTACTGCTGCATCAGGGAAACCGAGGTGAACAGTTTCGAGATCGAGCAGATGGAATAGATGGTCTTAGGCGACGCAGGGACGGTGTGTTGCGCGTCGATGGTGCCGTAGCCCTTGGCCCACACCAGTTCATCGCCTACCACTACACCAGCCGAGACGGCCGGAATGTGCTCGTACGCCTGAACGCTATCCAACCACGCGTCCGCCAGTCGCAGTGCCTCAGTCCGCTCACTCGCGGCTTTGTCGGATTGAGCGCTTACACTGCCCGTAGCGAGCAACGTCGCGCAGACGCACAGCCCGCCAAATACCCAGCCTGAAAGATGCCTCTTCACGGTCTTCCCCTTGCTCGCATCGCATGTTCGATGGATCGGGGCAGTATACCGCAGGGTTGCCGGGGTTGTGCCGACGTACTACCGGGCGACGCCGTTACACCGCCGGACTGGGCTGCGTCACCGCCATCGTGGCAGCTTCAGTCTTCTTCGGTGCGCTCGACGGAGTAGGCTTCAGCATGGAGCGCACCTGCGGCAGTGCGGCGCGCATTGCGGCTTTTCCGGCGGCAATCAACTCCGGCGCCCTTTCGAAGCAATCGTAGGTGAACCCGTTGACGTCAGGTTCAATCACCAGATTGGCGTTCTTTGTCCATGACTCAGACAACCTGGATTGCGCAATCGAGAAGCACTGGCCGATGACTTCATAGACGTGGCGTGGAGCACGAGCGTCGCTCCAGCTTGCGCTGAGGCAGATACCAATCACTCGCTCCGCCCCCATGTGACGCAATGGCGTAGTCGGGACGCCATAGGCCAGCATGCCATCGATGTACGAGCGACCGTCGATCTCGACTGGGAGGAACATTCCGGGATACGCACAACTGGCTCGAATCGGATCAACCAGCCTTCCCTTGGTAAATACGACGGCCTCCCCGGTGCGGAAATCGGTCGCTGTGATCGCCAATGGAATCGCCAGTTCCTCGAACGTGGGCTTCCTCAAGGTGCGAGCAAACAATCGGACCATGCGGTCGCTGTTGCAGAACCCGTATCGTGAAAGCGTCCAGCGCGCAAAATCGCTGAAGCGCAACGTACGAGCCATGTCCTCCAGCTCAGTCGGAGTCATGCCCGCGCAGTACAGGGCCCCAATGATCGCGCCCACACTTGTGCCCGCCATGTAGTCGACAGGAATGTTTTCTTGTTCGAGTACCTTCAGAACGCCGATGTGGGCGATGCCGCGGGCAAATCCTCCGCCCAGCGCAATGCCGAGGCTTACCCGGCGAGGCGGCAGCAGCTCTCTAGGAGAACGCGTCAGCTCGCGGGAAAACACACGCACAGATCGTACAATGCGATCCAGGCTGTTCAAGGTCTTACCTCTTTGCCCGACTGCGGTATTTCGACCATCGGTCACCGCTTTCATGGATGTCATCCGTGAAGCGATGATGCGGCAATATTGCCGTCCGAAACAGTATCATCCGAACTACCTTGTGACACTCAGGTTAAATACTGACTCTCGCCATCAATGAACCCGACGAAAATGGAAAGTTGTCAGCCTTGGCGGACTCTGCCAAACTACCATTTCCCTGCGAAAGCTCCCATGGTGCGAGAAACTTCGGCTGGCGGCGTGGTTCTGCGGAAGATGCGAGACCGCTGGTATCTCGCTGTCATCGAGCCGCACCTCGATCGGCCCAGAAAAAACATTAAGCTTCGCAAAGACAAGCGCTCGCCCGCCGACGCCGAGCTCATCGCCCTGCCCAAGGGCTCTATCGATCCCGGCGAGACGCCGGAAAAGACTGCCTTGCGCGAAGTACGCGAGGAGACCGGGGTCCGTGCTGACATGGTCGCCAAGCTCGCCGCTATCAAGTACATTTATGTCCGCAACTGGGGCGACCACGCCCGCGTCTCCAAAATCGTCAGTTTCTACCTGTTGATGTACCGGTCCGGCCGCTTGGGCAACATTGCGCCGGCTATGCGGGCCGAGGTGCAGAACGCTTTCTGGCTGCCCCTGGAAGACGCGCCCTCGAAGCTAAGCTATAAAGGTGAGCGTGAAATTGTAGAGCGCGCGTTGGAATATCTGAAAATGCATCCAGAGCTGGGAGATCATGCCGCAGACACCCCACATTGAGCGCCACTTCACCGCCGGCGATGTCGTCCGCGATGTCGTCATCGGAATGTCTGACGGCCTGACCGTGCCGTTCGCCCTCGCCGCCGGGATTTCGGGTGCCGTGGACAATAGCCGCCTCGTGGTAGTCGCCGGACTGGCGGAAATCGCCGCCGGCTCCATCGCCATGGGACTCGGGGGCTATCTCGCCGCCCGCAGCGACGCCGAGCACTACGAAAGTGAGCGCCTGCGTGAGGAGACCGAGGTCAAGGAGATCCCCGACGAAGAGGCGCGCGAGGTCCAAGAGGTTTTTACCAACTACGGACTTACCCGCGAAGAGGCCGCTCCAGTCATCGAGGCACTCACCAGGAAGCCGAAGGAGTGGGTCGACTTCATGATGCGCTTCGAATTGGGATTGGAAGAGCCGAATCCTAAGCGCGCCGTGCAAAGCGCCGCCACCATCGCCGGGTCGTACATCGCAGGAGGTTTTATCCCGCTGTCTCCCTACATGATTTTGCACAGTTCCCGGGAGGCATTGTTATGGTCGGCGGTCGTAACCCTTATCGCTTTAGGTATTTTCGGCTACATCAAGGGCCGCTTCACTGGCTCCCGCCCCGCGCGGTCGGCGCTGCAAACCGTTGTAATTGGAGGACTTGCAGCGGGCGCGGCGTTCCTGATTGCCAAAGCCATCTCCTGATCCGAAACTGGAAAAGAAAAGTGCGATTTTCGTTGACTGAATGAGTATTCATTCATTAACATGGAGTCAACTTAATAGGCGCGCGCCGTTGCCATCCTCACCCCACATCTTACGGCGCGCGCTGCTTGCATTTTGAGGCCGTTTCTTGAGGAGAGCCAAAGTGAATCGCCATCATCCTCTTCTTCGTATTCATTGGCGGTCGTCTTCCAGCGTTCATCCTGAGTCAGAGTTGGGCACAACCCACAACCGAAGTTCATAATCTCTTGCAACTTGCAGCTCGTCTAAATCAAGTTAGCCAGCATCCGGTCCGCGGCGGCGGGCCGGCCAGAACTTGGAGCGCTTAAGTATCCATGCAGAAACGCATCGATAAGGTCGCCGTCCTGGGAGCGGGCACCATGGGAGCCCGCATCTCCGCGCACCTGGCCAACGCCGGTGTTCCCTCTTACCTCTTCGACATCGTTCCTCCCGACGCCGACGGACCCGCGCGCAATCGCATTGCCGCCGCCGGAAAAGAAGCTGCCGTTAAGTCCAAGCCCCCCGCCTTCATGAAGCCATCGCTCGAATGCCTGGTCACCATCGGCAACTTCGAGGACGACCTCAAGAAACTCGCCGAAGTCGACTGGATCATCGAAGCCGTCATCGAAGACCTCGACCTCAAGCGTGAACTCCTCCGCAAGGTCGACGCTGTCCGCAAGCCGGGAACCATCATCACCACCAATACCAGCGGCCTGCCCATCGCCAAAATTGCCGAAGGCTTCTCCGAAGACTTCCGCCGCTGCTGGTTTGGCACGCACTTCTTCAATCCGCCGCGCTACATGCGGCTGCTCGAAATCATCCCCACCGCCGACTCCGATCCCGCCGCAATGAAGGCCATCGCCGACTTCTGCGACCTCCACCTCGGCAAGAGTGTCGTCCGCGCCAAAGACACGCCCAACTTCATCGCCAACCGAATCGGCACCTTCTCCATGCTCAACGTCATGCGCATCATGCAGGAGATGGATCTCAGCGTCGAAGAAGTGGACGCCCTCACCGGCACCGCAGTCGGCTGGCCCAAGACCGGCACCTTTCGTCTCGGCGACCTCGTCGGACTCGATATTCTCGGCCACGTCGTCCGCAACGGCGCCATTAACATCAAGGACGAGCGCAGCGAACTAACCCTGCCGCCGTTCTTCCTCGAGATGCTCAACCGCAAGTGGCTCGGCGACAAGACCAAGGGCGGCTTTTACAAGAAGCAGAAAGGCCCCGACGGCGAGAAGCGTTTCACGCTCGATTGGAAGACGGTCGAATATCGCGAGCAGCAGCGCCCGAAGTTCCCTGCCCTCGAAATGGCGAAGAACATCGACGATCTTGACGAACGCCTGCGCACGCTGATCGCGCCTTCGAAAGACAAGGCAAATCTCTTCCTCTGGAACGTGCTCTCCGACCTCTGGACTCACTCTGCCAACCGCGTGCCTGAAATCGCCGATTCCATCGTCGAAATCGATAAGGCGATGAAGACAGGCTTCAACTGGGAGCTCGGCCCGTTCGAACTGTGGGACGCCGCCGGCGTCGCCCAGACCGTCGGGCGCATGAAAAAGGAAGGCCGCCCGGTTGCGGCCAACGTCGAGAAGCTGCTCGCTTCCGGCAAGACCACCTGGTACGCCGATGATCCCAATACCGCCAGCGGGCGCAAATACTTCGACATCGCCACCGCCGACTACAAGCCAGAAGAAGTTCCCGCCGGAGTCTGGTCCGTCACCGTCGTCAAAAAAGCCAACGGCGTGGTCAAGAAGAACGCCGGAGCCTCGCTGATCGATCTCGGTGATGGCGTCGCCTGCATCGATTTCCACTCCAAGATGAACGCCCTTGGCGGCGACATCGTCTCGCTCATCACCCAGACGCTCAAGAACGGAGTCGGGGCCGAAAATTTCGACGCCTTCGTCATCACCAACGACGCCGGCAACTTCTCCGTCGGCGCCAACATCATGATGCTGCTGATGGCCGTCCAGGAAGAAGAGTGGGACGAAGTTGACATGGCCATCCGTCTGTTCCAGAACATGACCCAGGCCATCAAGTTCTCGCCCAAGCCGGTTGTGGTCGCGCCCTTTGGCATGACCCTCGGAGGCGGCACTGAGATCACCCTGCACGCTCACGCCCGTCAGCCCCACGCCGAGCTCTACGCCGGACTGGTCGAAGTCGGCGTCGGACTGCTGCCCGGCGGAGGCGGCTGCAAAGAAATGACCATCCGCGCCATTCACAAGGCCACGCACATCCGTCCGCAGGGCCGCGGCGAGAGCGTCGAACTCATGGAGGCGATGAAGCAGGCTTTCGAAACCGTCGCCTTGGCCAAAGTTTCGACCTCGGCGTTGGAAGCCAAGGGCCTCGGCTTCCTATCCCCGGGCGACAACATCTCTATGAACCGCGAGCGCGTGCTAAGCGACGCCAAAGAACGCGCCCTTGAAATGGTCCACGAAGGCTACCGCCCGCTGACCATGCGCAACGACATTCCCGCGCCGGGCGAGAGTATCCTGGCGACATTAAAGATGGGCGTGCATATCATGCGGCAGGGCGAGTTCATCAGCGACCACGAAGTGAAGATCGCTGGCAAGGTGGCTGAAGTCCTCTGCGGCGGCGAGGTCAACCCCGGCACCTTGGTGAGCGAGCAATATCTGCTCGACTTGGAGCGCGAGGCCTTCAAATCCCTCTGCGGCGAGAAGAAGACCCAGGAACGCATCCAGTTCACGCTGAAGACCGGAAAGACGCTGAGGAATTAACGGCTGGCATGCGAGCTGAATACTGTGCTCTGACATTGATTAGCCCAGCGCGGAAGCGCTGGGAAGCAATCGGAGCCGCATAGCGGCGACATACGCGTGTTAACGATGTGGTTACGTTACGGAAATAACTAAATGACCAAGACAAGCCAAAATCCGTCTCGTAACTCCTTACCCGAGACCTGGATACGTCTAACTCATTTTAAAATCATACTCATGCGAACAATTTCCTCCCAAACTATTGATTCTAAACAACCGTGGTTCACGTATTACGCACTTTTGGAGCAACACCCATTGCCACATGCAATTTAACTGACTCGTAACCTGCGAACGGCTAATTGCTAATCGCTAATTGCTAGTTGCTATCGGAGCTTTCCATGCGTGAAGTCGTAATCGTCAGTGCCGTTCGAACCCCTGTCGGTAAAGCTTACAAAGGAACCCTGCGCGCCACCCGTCCCGACGACCTCGCCGCCTTCGCCATCAAAGGTGTGCTTGAGCGCGTCCCCCAGCTCGATCCCAAGGAAATCGAGGACGTCATCCTCGGATGCGCCATGCCCGAAGCCGAACAGGGCATGAACGTCGCCCGCATCGCCTCCCTGCGCGCCGGTCTGCCGGT
>Ga0074045_10006290_pt1 | contig 10216 bp, 10 predicted proteins | sample BogForMeECP23OM2_FD_94442 | JGI IMG/M metagenome (GOLD analysis project Ga0074045, IMG submission 94442) | Bog forest soil microbial communities from Calvert Island, British Columbia, Canada - Bog Forest MetaG ECP23OM2 | ecosystem: Environmental > Terrestrial > Soil > Wetlands ... | reverse complement strand
TCCTCGCGCTGTTCAGCTTGATCTATGTGCCCGTGATCCGCGCGGAGGAAACCTTTCTTCGGCAGCGGTTCGCTGAATATGACGGCTACGCGCGCCGCGTGCCCCGGCTGCTGCCCAGGACGGTTTGGTTCTCAGGACTCACTTCGGGATTCTCCCGCGAGCTTTATTGGCAGCATCGCGAGTACAATGCATTGATCGGGGCCGCCGCAATGCTGGCGGCTCTTGTCGTGAAGATGCTCTGGTTTTCCGGTTCATGGTGAATTTGCTGACTCGTTGCTTCGTGCTCATCACAGTTCTGACGGCTGTTGCATTGACGCCCGGGGTAAGCGGGCAGGCGACGGCGCAGTCACCACATCCCACGGCCTCGCATTCTCCGTCGCAGGTCTCAATCGACTCCGGTGCACACGTCCAACCGCTGCGGCCGGGGTTCGAGTTCCCGCGTCAGACCCTGCGCTATGACGCGGAGTACCGGTTCTGGACAGCGGGAGTAGCCACGCTGCGCATCGAACGCAGCGGAAACCAGGAACATGTGTCAGGAACTGCGGATTCGACGGGAGTCGTGGCACTGCTCTTTCGCGTGCAGGATCGCTTCAACTCCTACTTCGATGCCCATAGCCTCTGTTCCTCCAAGCTTGTCAAGCACACAGAGGAGGGATCGCACTGGCGCGATACAGTCATCACCTTCGACTACAGCCGGGGCAAGGCCATTCTGGAAGAGAAGAACCTGAAAGACAACCAGTCGAAGCACACAGAGAACGACATCCCGGGATGCGTGACTGACGTGATGTCGGGCATTCTGTACGTCGCCAGCCTCCCCTTGCAGCAGGGCGCATCGTATAGTTTTCCGCTTAACGACGGCGGGAAGACCGTCACGATTCACGCCCACGTGGAAGATAAGGAGCAGATCAAGACTCCCGCAGGAACATTTCAAACCATTCGAGTCGGCCCGGAAGGAGACTACAGCGTACTGAAGAGCCGCGGGCGCATCTGGATCTGGTACAGTGACGACGACCGGCACCTGCCCGTCCAGATGCGAGCCAAACTATTCTGGGGAACACTGACCGTACAACTCGCGTCGATGGACAAATAGCGTGTCTATTGCAGGTGGAAGCGCTCGGCCATCAAGCGCTGCAATCGGGGCTTGTAAAGAATGTCGTAGGCGAACTCCTTGTCGGGGAACATGGCGAGGGCCGCGCGCTTGGCATTGGCGGCCAGTTCAGAGGCTTCTTCCACGGACATATCGGCATCCTGGCTGATCACCGACATGACCATGCTCATCATGATCTGAAGCCGACGCAATTTGCGGCGCTCTTCTTCCTGTTCTTGTAACTCGCCGGTGCTTGCTTGCTGCTCGACTAAATCCTCGCGCTCAGGTTGCCCCATATCTTCCCTCATTGGAACCAAGGCTCCGCGTTTTCCGGGTCTGGCCGGGTGGAGCCCATGATTTTCGTTACAATTTGGATGTTGGCGGCCATCCCACCGATGCGCTGCCATCTGTGGCGGCATCATACAACGAAATGACAAATTTTCAGCCGCAAACTGTGATCGATCGCACCAGGCTGCAGAAATGCTGATGGTATCGAAGAGTACTGGAGGATGTATGTCAGACAAACCGGAACCGGCAGAGGAACTCGTCAAGGTTTTTGACACCGAGCAGGAAACTGAAGCCATGGTTGTACAGGGCCTCCTGCAATCGGCGGGCATCGACGCGTACGTTCAGAGTCTCGATGCAACCCAAATCATCTATCCGGGAGTGGGCGGAGTCGTCGTCGTGGTTCGCGAGGACCAGGCCAAGGAGGCCGCCGCCATGATCGAGGAGTTCAGCAAGCATCCCACGACCGACGCTGACGAGGCGGTCAGCGAAGAGCCGGCTGGGCCGAAACCGTAGTGCCGTCGAGATAAAACGTCACCGGCCCCACCAGGTCGGTTCGATAGGTGCGGACTTGCAGGTCGGCGAACCGCTTCATCACGTCCGGCCGGGGATGGTGAAACAGGTTGTAGTAGCCGGCCGAAACCACGGCAAATTGCGGCGAAACTGCCTGCAGAAAATCAGGCGAGCTCGAGGTCGCGCTGCTGTGATGGCTGATCTTCAGCAGGTTTGCGCCTGGATTTTCGCTCTCCATGATCTCCTCAATGCGCTTGTGTGAGTCTCCCACCAGTAGCGCGGAAGCGCCGCCGTATTGAATATGCAGCACCATCGACTCATCGTCCTGAGTACGGTTCGTGGCAACCGTTCCTGGCTGTGGATTCAACACGCGGACCTGCGTGCCCCCAAAATCAAACGCGTCGCCCGCCGCTCGCGGCTTAAAGCTCACTCCGAAGGCTCGTGCGGTCGCCGCCAGCTCCGTGAACTCGGGAGTCGGCGAGTCGAGCCCGTACCACAATTCCCTGGGGCGGAAGTTCGCAATCACAATGCGCATTCCGCCAATGTGATCGGAATGCGGGTGCGAGATGGCGACGGCGTTCAGGCGCCGGATGCCGCGGCTCCACAGATACGGCGACCCGCCGGTAGAGAACGCAAGCACCGATACTGGCAACCACAAACGCCAACAACCAGACTTGCGGAGCGCGCCAGGCAAAATTACCCACAACAATGCCGCTGGCAAATGCAACAGCGGCAAGGAACACGGGTTCCCTGCCGCCGCAATAGACAGTCGTGGGCGCACGCGCGGAGGCGTGCGCTCCGTCCGAACAGGGGGAGGATGTTGGCAAGTCCGCTTACAAGCGGTCGAGTTCCTCGGCGCCAATCGTCGGGGCCCAGGGCCACATTTCATATTGCGCGAGTCCGAACCGGGTGAACGGATCGTTGTCGCGGATACTGTCGAGCGTCGCCTGGGCTTCGTCATCGGGGACCCGCAACAGCAGCACGCCGCCATTGCGCGGGACAATGGGACCGGAGGCAATGAGCAGGCCTTCCTGCTTCAGCCCCCCGAGATAGGCGCGGTGCGAGTCAATGTGCTTCAGAACATCTTCCAGCGGCTTGCGGTAACGGAGTATGGCGATCGCGTACATAACTCAATCCAGGGAGCGGATTAGCGCGCCAGCCTCAGGACTGTTTCCATGTGGGCCGTCTGCGGAAACAAGTCAAACAGGTGCGCCTGCTCGACCTTGAAACCTGATTCTAGCAGCAGTTTCAGGTCGCGCGAGAGCGTTGCCGGATCACATGAGACGTAGGTCACACGCGAGGCGGACGTACCGCACAGAGCGGCGGTCACCTTGTCGCCCAGCCCGGCCCGCGGCGGATCGACCAGCACGAAATCGACAGCGAGCTTTTCGCCCCGCTTTTGCAGGAACTCCTCGGTTGTCGCCGGCGTCGGTTTCACATTGCGTGGCGCGTTGTGTTTCAAGTCGCCGAAGGCGTGGGGCGAGGCTTCGACCGCCAGCACATCTTCGAAGTTGGCGGCCAGCGCAGCCGTGAACAAGCCTACCCCAGCATAAAGATCGAGCGCCGCTTTTCCCGTGACGCCGCCAGTCGCTGTCTTCACCAAGTCATCGACTAAGTGGCGGTTCGTCTGGAAGAACGATCCCCCGCTCACCCGATAGTCATGTCCCACAGCGTGGTAGGTAAGGAAACCTTCGCCAATCGCCAGCGATTCTTCGCTGTGCACGGAACTCAGCGGCGCGCGCTGGCGCGTCTCGTCTTCGACCGGCGACGTAGCGAACACAACCATCCCCGCGATCGAACTCAATCGCGACTTAAGCGCCGCGGCAAAAGATTTGCAGGCTTCCGCTGCGTTTTGATCGCGCACGTAAGCCTCCACCAGCAACTGCGTGTCGTCATGATTGGCAAAGAACTGCATCCCATGGACCGTGGCAGGCATTTTCAGAGCACGTCCCAGGGCCCACACAGCGTTGATCGCCTGGTTTATGAGCGGCGAACTGATAGGACAAGTCTCCACGGCGAGCAGCTTGTGGGAGTTGGTTTCGAAGTAACCCACCGCAAACGCCGGATCATGTTGCAGCCGGACCCGCGCCCGATTGCGGTAATTCCACGGCTCCGATGCATGTGCCTGGATTTCCTGGTCGAGTTCCAGCTTGGCGGTGCGGCGCAACGTCTCCCGCAGGATCTCGGACTTCAAACGAAGCTGCGCCCGATAGTCGATGTGCTGGTACTGGCAGCCGCCACACTTCCCGAAGTAAGGGCATTGCGGCACGACGCGGTCGAGTGAAGGCGTGATCACGCTGTCAAGACGGGCGCGCGCGAACCCTGGCCGGCTTTCCGTGACCGTTGCATCCACCGTCTCCCCCGGGATGACAAACGGGAGAAACGCCGCCTTCCCGCGTCCCTGTGCATCGGCAGGTAGCCGCGCCAATCCGTCGCCACCGTATACCAGCTTTTCGATTTGCAGTTCCAAAATATATACCTCAGTACCACATTGTCAGACTCAAGGTATGTAGAACAGGCTCAGCCGCGGCAAATGATGTTGTTCCAGCAACCGCTTCTGCAAATACTGCTTGTGGAGTTGCTCGATTTGCGGCGCACTCATCCTGCTGCGGTACGGGGCCAGGTCGCGGTCCGCCTCCGTGCGGACTTGCAGCAGCGCGGCCTCTGGAGTAGCCGCCAGCAGCGCGGCAAAGAGCTTCTCTTCCATGACTGTCAGGCGGCGTTCCGCGTCTTCCATCGCAGGCGGATTGCCGGCTGCGAACGATTCGGCAACGGAGCGCAGTCCGGCCGCAGTTTCCTTTGCAATGGTGCGCGCTGACTCAGGCAAGCTCGCACTCTCCAACCCGGCCGCATTAGCAGTTAGAAAATCGGCCACCGTCGTCGCCTCAAGTCCCGGAGCGGCTTTTGCCGGACGGTCCGCGCCCACTGCCGCCTCCTTCATCTCTTCAGCGGCCGCCAATACCTCCTGCGCGCAGTACGCCAGGCCATTCACCTTGCGAGTGCGGTTGGGCCGCCGCTCCCACTTGTCAAAAGCCGCATCGATGCCTCGCAGTACCGCTTCCAACGGAAGGCCCGCATCCTTCCAGACCTCCATCAGCGCCCAGTCCAGTGGAGACAGCAACGTAAGAGTCCCCCTCCGGCGCTGAAAATGATCTTCGATCTCGGTGAAATAGTTGAAGTAGTTTTCCACGCTGGCCGCACTCGACAGTTGTACAAAACTCGCGCCCAGAGAGCTTCGTATCAGGGCACGACTTCACAGGCTGCTGAAAAACTCAATCCTGAGTGGCTTTGCGTCAGGGCACGACTTCGGCCGTGCCGGTAAGCCGTCTATTTCTACCCGCCAAGCGGACTTCAGTCCGCGCGGCGTTTACGGCCCCGGTTGTCTCCACAAGCTGTTCAGAGTTGTACTGGCTGCTACCAGTGTAGCGTCAATTGCGTTTAGGAGCTGCCGCAGTTGCGTCCGCCACGGGGCTGGTCTGGCCGTGATCGCCACGGCGCCGCAGAAAAGTGAGATGGCGCTCGTAGATGATGCGCAGGCCTTCCAGAGTCAGCAACTCATCCACTTCGCGGATGTACTTTGAGCCGCCGCCCATCAGCGAAGCCAGTCCCCCGGTCGCCACGACCTTCACATCGCCACCGAGTTCGGCCATCAATCGTTCAAGAATGCCATCGATCAATCCGAGGTATCCATAGTAGAGCCCCGATTGCAGGCTGTTCACCGTGTTGGTGGCCAACACGCGCGGGGGCTTGCGAATGTCCACTCGCGGCAATCGCGCCGTCCGCTCGAACAGAGCGTCGGCAGAAATTCCGATCCCCGGAGTGATCACGCCGCCCAGATATTCGCCCTTCGCCGAAACCGCATCGAACGTGGTCGCGGTGCCGAAGTCTACGATAATGCAGGGGCCACCGAACTTCTCGAAAGCCGCAACGCTGTTGACGATGCGATCGGCCCCTACTTCGGCGGGGTTGTCGTAATGTACCGGCATGCCGGTCTTGACCCCGGGCTCGATGAACAATGGCTTGATCTGAAAGTAGCGTTCGCAAACTTCGCGAAGCGTGGTGTCGAGTGGCGGCACAACCGAGGAAATCACGATGCCCTGCACCGCGCTCACTTCGATCTTGTTCATCGCAAAAAGATTGCGAAACAGGACACCGTACTCGTCCACCGTCTGCAACTTGTTGGTGGTGACGCGCCAGTGCGAAACCAGGCGCCGGGGTTGCGTTGTGTCCGATCCATTGGCCGGGGCCTCGAAAACTCCGAGCACGGTGTTGGTATTCCCTACATCGAGCACTAGCAGCATGAATTATCGTCCATTGTCACGGACGGCGCGCACTCCGCCGGAAAGCACCGTGCGCAGCCCGCTTTCAGTCCGCACCAGCAGAAAACCGCGGTTGTCGAGGCCCTCAGTCACGCCGTCGTATCCGCCTTCCTCGTCCACATGAACGAAACGCGATTGGGTGAAGGATGAGCGCTCTTCGAACTTTCTGAAGATGGCAGAGCGCGCATCAGCGCCGCCATCCGTCAGCCTGCGATACCAAGCGTCCAGCGATTTTAACAGAGCGGCGGCTAACTGCACGCGCGACCATTCGTGGCCGCTCGCAATACGTAGCGACGTCGCAATGGGCTCCAGTTCTGCCGCAAAAGTCGCTTGGTTGACGTTGATACCGATTCCAACAACAACGTAGCGTACTCGCGTCGCCTCTCCATTCATCTCGGTCAGAATGCCGCAAAACTTGCGCTCTTCCAGCAATACGTCGTTCGGCCAACGCAGATCAGGATGCAACTCCGTCACCTGTTCGACAGCCTCCGCAACTGCGATGCCGGCAATTAACGAAAGCAACAGGGCATCCGCGGGCGACAGTTGGGGGCGCAAGATAACAGAACAGTAGATGCCATCCGACGGAGCCGACTCCCACGAGTTGCCACCGCGCCCACGTCCAGCGGTCTGCTGCTCGGCGAAGAGTATGCTGCCTTCGGGCTCACCCGCGCCCGCGGCTTCCATCGCAGCGGCGTTTGTCGAGCCGATGCGGAAGTAGTGCCGGATGCGCGCGCCAAACATCGTCCCACTCACCAGCGGGCCGATGATCTCCGGCAGCAGCAGGTCGGCCACCGATTCGAGTTGGTAACCCTCGGCGGGGTGTCCGGTGATTCGAACGCCCAGTTCTCGCAGCTGTTGCACTGCGCGCCACACTTCCGAGCGAGACGTACCCAACTCCTCCGCGATGCGCGTTCCGCTGATCACCAGCGTCGCGTTGTCGCTGAGCAAGCGGACGATGTGGCCGAGGCGTGCGTCCGTCAGCCCTTCCGCAGCGGGTTGCGTTCGACTTGTACCTGCGTTGTTGATACAGGAATTATGCGCGTCCAAGGCGCCGTTGAACAGTGAGGCGGTGTGCGATGAATGCCAATTCGAAAGCCGATCGAGCGAGCCACCAGCCACGCCTCGCTATGCCGGCAAGATCCGCATGCTCAAGTCGACGGCTTGCACCGAGTGCGTTAGCGCTCCAACCGAGATGAAGTTCACGCCGGTCTCGGCATAGGCGCGCACATTTTCTAGCGTGATACCCCCCGAAGCTTCCAGCGGAATCCTGCGCTCCAGCTTCGACACTATCTGCACCGCCTGCCACACTTGCTCTGGCGACATATTGTCCAGCAGCACAGCCTCGGCCCCGTGCTGCAAAACCACCTCACACTCTTCCAGCGAGCGCACTTCAATCTCGATCAACTGGGTTCCACGGCGGTTCTTCAGGGCACGCTGCAGGGCAGGCACTACCCCTCCTGCCAGGGCGATATGGTTGTTCTTGATCAGCACGCCGTCGCTGAGATCGAGGCGGTGATTCGTACCGCCCCCGCAACGGACCGCCAGCTTATCCAGGATGCGCAGCCCCGGCGCGGTCTTGCGTGTATCGAGAATAGTGGACCCCGTTCCGGCGACGGCATCCACATACTTACGCGTCAGTGTCGCGATGCCGGTCAGCCGTTGGAGCACATTCAGAATGACCCGCTCACACGACAGCAACACCCGAGCGTTATCAAAGATCACTGCGATGGACTGGCCGGTGTGCATGCGCGCCCCATCGAAGATTTCCGGATGGCTGATCACTTCAGGATGCGAATTGACCGTGCCGTCGAGCCCCGCGAAGACCTCAAGAATGCGCGTCACGCAACCCAGCCCCGCCAGCACGCAATCCTGCTTGGCCAGGATCGTCGCCGAGGCCCGCTGGTTCACGTCGATGCAGGCGTAGGTAGTGGCGTCGCTGGTGGCGCGATCTTCCTGCAGCGCGTTCTGCAGAATGGCGGTAACTCTACGGCTCGTCCAATCCACAATTTATCCTTGTCAGTTTTCCCGGCTCGCCCCGAGCTCGTCCAGGGCCGACTTCGCTTTCGCGATCAGCACTTCCAACTCAGCCTTGCGCTGCTTCAGCCCTTCGATCACCTTCCCCGGCGCCTTCGCGAGAAAGGCTTCATTCCCCAACTGCGCTGTCGCCCGGCCGATCTCGCCGGTCATCTTCGCCAGTTCCTTGTCCAACCGCTCACGCTCTGCCGCAACATCGACCTTGCGCTCGTAGATGACACGCACGTCGAAGCGGGTGGTGCTGCGTGCTCCCGCGGCATTTGCCAGAGATGCGTCAACGAAGGTGACCGCCTCCACATTCGCCATCCGCTCCAGTGACGAGCGGTTACGTTCAATCAAATTACGGATCGCAGGCTCAGCGTGGATTTCGACTGCCAGCTTCAGCTTAGGTTCGATCTTCAGCTCTGCTCGAATGTTCCGCACCGCGGCGATCAGGTCCTGCACGATCGCCATCTCGGTCTCGGCACTCGTATCAACCTGCGCTGGATCTCCCTGGGGATAGGCCGACAGAGCGATCGACTTCAAAGGCGGATTGCCATCGTAAATCGCATGCCAGATTTCTTCGGTGATGAATGGCATGAAAGGCGACAGCAATCGCAGCGACGCCTCAAAGACGCTAACCAAGTTGTTCAATGCAACAACCGCGCTCCGCTTCTCCTCATCGCTGCCTGCAAACAAAACTCTAACGAGCCCGCCCGCGCCCACTCGTTTTTCGAAGCGCGACTTAATCAGCTCAAGGTACCAGTCGCAGTACTCGTCCCAGAAGAAGTGATAAACCACGTGCGCCGCTTCGTGAAATCGATAGGCCGCCAGCGCGTCGTGCACTTCCGCCGCTACCCGATTGAAGCGCGAGAGAATCCAGCGGTCCTCGAGCGTCGCGGTGGCGAACCCCGCGATTCCCTTGGCAGTGAAGTCGGTCACCGGCGCTTCGAACTCGGCCAGCGACCACACGCCCGCCTCCTCCGCCCGGTCGACATTCATGAACAGCAGCCGTGACGCATTCCAGATCTTGTTGGCGAAGGCGCGATACCCTTCCGTCTGTTTTTCCGAGAACGCAATGTCGGTTCCTGGCGCCGCCATAGCCGCCAACGTGAAGCGCACCGCATCGGTGCCGTAGCGCTCGATGATCTCGATGGGATCGATGACGTTGCCCTTCATCTTCGCCATCTTCTGCCCCTCGGCGTCGCGCACCAGCGCATGGATATACACCGTGCGGAAAGGCACGTCACCGTGCTTGTGTTCGCGCATGAAGTGGCAATTCATCATGATCATGCGCGCCACCCAGAAGAACAGGATGTCGAAACTGGTCACCAGCAACGAAGTCGGATAGAACGCGTCGAGGTCCGGAGTCTCGTCTGGCCAGCCCAGTGCTGAACAGGGCAGCAGTCCCGACGAGAACCAGGTATCGAGCACGTCATTGTCCTGCTCCAGCTTGCTACTGTCGCACTTCGTGCACTTGGTCGGCGCCTCGCGCGCCACCATCACTTCGCCGCAATTCTGGCAGTACCACGCCGGAATCCGATGCCCCCACCACAGTTGCCGCGAGATGCACCAGTCGTGAATGTTGCGCATCCACTCGAAGTATGTCTTGGCGTAGTTCCCGGGGACGAACTTCACCTCGCCCTTCTCTACCACCTCGATCGCCCGCTCGGCCAGCGGCTGGATTTTCACGAACCACTGTGTCGAAAGCCGCGGCTCGATGATCGTCTTGCATCGGTCACACTTGCTCAACGGCACCACGTAGTCCTTCGTGCCGACGAGATAACCGCCCTTCTCCAGGTCTTCAACGATTTTCTGGCGTGCTTCAAAACGATCCAGTCCCGCATAGGGACCGGCATTCTCGTTCATCTGCGCCAGCTCGTTGATCACTTCGACTTGCGGCAGCGCATTGCGCAGACCCGCTTCGAAGTCGTTGGGATCGTGCGACGGGGTGACCTTTACCGCCCCCGTTCCGAACTCCGGATTGGCCAGAATGTCG
>Ga0074045_10006288_pt1 | contig 10217 bp, 12 predicted proteins | sample BogForMeECP23OM2_FD_94442 | JGI IMG/M metagenome (GOLD analysis project Ga0074045, IMG submission 94442) | Bog forest soil microbial communities from Calvert Island, British Columbia, Canada - Bog Forest MetaG ECP23OM2 | ecosystem: Environmental > Terrestrial > Soil > Wetlands ... | reverse complement strand
GCTCATCATCCTCGCAAACAAGTATCTTTCGCTCGGAATCAATCCGGGCGACTATATTATGTACTGGGTGATCAATCTGACTGTTGTGCCTGTCGCCCACGCTGTCTACGAATACTTTGAACTTGCAAAAGCGATGATTCCGACATTGCAGAGGCTGGAATCGAAAGTCCCGGTTCTGCCGGATGAAAATCTGTCGCGAGTCGTCAACGTTCGTCTTGCAACAAAAGTCATTGTAATTTTTATGATGCTCGGAATGGCGCCGTTGTTCATTCTGGGCGTCAGCCTGAATAAAAAGCACACAAGCTTGCTTGTTGAAAAAGAGGAGCACCATCTGCTCAATGAGGCTCGCCTTCTTTCATCCCTGTTGCCGACTCTCAATGCTTCTCAGCGCCTTGCAATGGTCTCGTCATTTGGCGAAGAGGGGACGGTAATTCTTGAAGACGCTATGAGGGACGTTTCATTTTCAGATTCAAGGCTCGACGGAGAACAGCGGATGGAGGTGCTCCTCTTCCTCGATAACAAAATTTCTCCCGGCACTTTTTATTCCAGCGACCGAATTGTCGCAGCGAAGGATCACTCCGGAGATGGAAAGCTGCTCGTCTGCATAGCGGTGCAGACAGATGAATTGACAGCGGAATCGTCGTCGCTCCGGTACGGCACTATCTCGATCATCGTGGCGTCGATTTTTTTGTTAGGGGCTCTCCTGATCCTTGTCGCAAGAGATATTAATCACTCGACGAAAAAATTGGTGGCGGGTTTGAAAGAAGTCGAGGGGGGCTCGTTTGATCATGAAGTGAAGATTTATTCGACGGACGAATTTTCGACTATCGGCGACGGCTTCAATCGGATGATTGCCGGGTTGCGCGAAAGAAATTTCATCAAGGATACGTTTGGAAAGTATGTTGCTCCGACGGTCATGGAAAAAATCCTTCACGAAGGATTGAATGCCGAGGGGGGGCAGGGTTTCCGCTTAGGCGGCGAGCGGCGGACTGTTACGATCTTAATGTCCGACATCAGGGATTTTACAAAACGAACCGAGGAATCGAGCGCCGAAGCGATCGTCGATGTATTGAACCGGTATCTTGAACGCATGGTCTCCGTTGTAGAACGCTATGATGGAACCGTGGATAAATACATCGGTGATGCATTAATGGTACTTTTCGGGGCGCCATTGGCAAAAGAGGACGACCCCGACCGGGCAGTGCAGGCGGCGTTTGCGATGCGAAGCAAATTGAAGCAGTTGAATGAAGAGATGAAGCATGAATCGTCGGTGAAATTTCCACCTATTCGCATAGGCATCGGTATTCATACCGGCGAAGTGGTTGCAGGAAGTGTCGGATCGGCGAATCGCCTGGAGTACACTGTGATCGGCGATGCAGTTAATCTCGCCTCACGCATCGAAGGATTGACAAAGCAATTTAAGACCGATATTCTTATTTCTCAGGCCACTGTTAATGCGCTGAAAGGGATCTATCCTCTCACACGGCTGCGACGCACGAGGGTGAAAGGGAAAAAGGGGGGCGTCGTAGTTTTTAAAGCAGGAAAATTCCGGCAACATTGAACCGGATTCGAGCCGAAGCGATTTTCTCTCTTTTTCCCCCTCAAAATCCAACGGAACCTTCAACAAATAAAGTCTTTTTCGCATACTTCCTTCCAAAACAGCATTTTTATTGATTCTCTTTTGAAGATGCTCTATATTGAACCCGTTGAAATTCACCCAAGAGCCACTCCCAAAAGTCGTGCATGGTCGTTAGTCAAGAAACGGCGTCTTTTATATCATCACTCCAGGACTACTCCCGGCGCACTTTGCGCCATGCCGATGATCTTGCGTTTCTGATTGAACTCTCTCGTTTTCACAACCAGGAGAAAGTTTTGGATGATCTATGTTTTCTTTCAAAATTTCTCGTTAACACAAATACCGTGATGAAGCGTATCGGCAATGACGCGGAAGGATACAGCAAATTGTCGTACGAATTTACAGAGAATCTCGAGAAGGCATCGACGTTTATTCGCCTGCTCGTCAAGGAAGCGCCGGAGGATGTTAAGCGGCATTTCATATCGACGTACTTTGGAATGACGCATGGCGGATTGAATTCGCTCATGGAATTGCTGTACGATATGACATGGTTGAAAAATTGGGAAATCGACCATCGCTCCGCCGCCAAATGAAAAATTCCCCGGCCGAAAATACCATGCACCTTCTTCGCCAAACAAGAATATTGCTTGCGCTGACGCTACTCATGGTGTTCGCTTCGAATTTGATCGACCCGCCGTATTCGTCGTTCGGCATCATCCTGAACTTTCTTGTGATGGTTGTCCTTGTGTTCACTCTGTTTCGGATTCATCGATCTGTTGTTGTATTGAAATCATCAGCCTCAATTCCATAAGACGGTGCGAAAGGAGTTTGCGATGGCTCGCAAAATAAAAAGAACAAAGACTTCTCGATCGAAGAAAAAAGTGCCGCATGCCCGCGGAAAAAATGCAATGCCGAAAAGGGCGAAGAAAAAAGCATTGAAGAAGAAAGTTTTTGCGAGTGCCTCCAAGCCGCCGGTCGTGCAGCCTCTTCGCACTGCGGGCCAGCCGGCAAAGCCGATCACAGCATACGATGTTGTGCTGCATAATTTCGACATTGCGGCCGCGAAGCTTCAACTGAACGACGAATTAAAACAACTCATCAAAACTCCCGATCGTGAACTGCGTGTTGAGCTTCCAATGATAATGGACGATGGAAAACTCAATACCCTGATCGGTTACCGAGTGCAGCATAACAATGCTCGCGGACCGAACAAAGGGGGAATCCGGTATCATCCCGACGTTGATCTCGATGAAATACGAGCGCTCTCGTCGTTGATGACATGGAAAACCGCCGTCGTCGATATTCCGTTCGGAGGTGCAAAAGGAGGAATCGCTGTCGATCCGCGTCAATTTTCAACGGGCGAGCTGGAACGATTGACACGTGTTTTTACCCAAAGAATCGACTGCATCATCGGGCCGTCTGAAGATATCCCCGCGCCGGATGTCAACACAAATGCGCAGGTCATGTCGTGGATGATGGACCAGTACAGCCGGCGGCATGGGCACACGCCCGCAGTTGTGACAGGCAAGCCGATTGAGTTGGGCGGGTCTGCCGGCCGTGAAGAGGCGACCGGGCGCGGCGTATGCATCGCCCTGCGTGAAGCCTCAAAGTTTTTTAGGTTTGATATGAAGAAAACATCAATCGCGGTTCAAGGTTTCGGAAACGTCGGCGCTCATACTGCAAGAATTCTGGAAGAGGAATTCGGTTCGAAAGTTGTCGCAGTGAGCGACGTGAAGGGGGGAGTCTACAATCCTCGGGGAATCCGGTTTAAGGACGCAATGGAACATGTCGCCGAAACCGGCTCCGTTGTCGGTTTGAAAGGGGCGGCGAAAATTTCAAACTCAGAGTTGCTGGAACTGAAATGCGACGTTCTGATTCCGGCCGCCCTCGGCGGACAACTACACGGAAGAAATGCCGACCGTGTGAAAGCTAAAATAATCGTAGAAGCGGCGAACGGACCCACGACGTACGAAGCAGACGAAATATTCACGGCAAAGAAAATTCCGGTTGTCCCCGATATTTATGCGAACGCCGGCGGTGTAACCGTGAGCTACTTTGAGTGGGCGCAGAACCTCCAGCAGTTTCGGTGGGATTATTCCCGGGTTGTTGCCGAGCTTGAAAAAGTTATGACAAAAAGCTTTGTCGATGTCATGAAGTCTACCGAGAAGTATAATGTCGGCATGCGAATCGGTGCATATATACTTGCCCTGGACCGCGTTGCTAAAGCGACAAAGCTGCGGGGAATTTAGTGCGAAGCAGAAACCCACCGCCTGTGGCGGTGGTTATGTTCGGTTGGCTATGCCTGTCATTCCGGTCGAGTCCCGCTTTCAGGCGGGACGAAGAACCGGAATCCAGTTCCGTTGATTGACTCTGGATTCCGCGTCAAGCGCGGAATGACTTGCTTTTTCTTTTCAAAAGTCACCATCTTTGATGGTGGTCGTTTACAGTGCGGAAAAGGATGTGATGAAGTGGGCTTGGCTTGCGGGCGGCCGCAAACAAAAAGCAACGTGGAGCGACTGATCGTCCTTTTGGATGAGTCGATTTACCGTTGAATTATCGAGTGTGCAGGTTTTTCAATCATGAAGTTGTTTTTAATATTTGTTTTCGCAATCACACCCGTTTTTCAATCCCAACATGAAACTGCGTCTATTGTCCGGACCGGCATCGATGTACTCGTCGAGAACAATTTTTCCATCCTCAAAGGCAAACGTGTAGGCCTCATTACCAATCCGACTGGCGCGACTGCCGGTCTGGTTTCTGCGGTTGATGTATTCGCACATTCGAATCAGGTAAAACTTGTCGCCCTGTTCGCGCCTGAGCATGGGGTGCGTGGCGATGTTGCGGCTGGTAGCCACGTTGATTCGTTTGTCGATTCAGCCACCGGCATTCCCGTTTATTCACTCTACGGAAAAACTACGAAGCCGACGGCGGAAATGCTCAAAGGGATCGATGTACTGGTGTACGATATTCAGGACATCGGCGTTCGCTCATACACCTACATCAACACGATGTCAAGGGCGATGGCTGCTGCGGCAGAACATGGGATCGAATTTGTTGTCCTCGATAGGCCCAACCCCTTAACCGGAAATACCATCGAAGGAAATGTTCTCGACATGAAATTTAAGTCGTTTGTCGGTATGTTTCCTATCCCTTATGTGTACGGAATGACATGCGGCGAGCTGGCGACAATGATGAACAACGAGGGGTGGCTCGAAGGAGGGAAAAAATGCAAGCTCAGCGTCGTTACGATGGAGGGATGGAAGCGGTCAATGTGGTGGGAAGATACAGGATTGCAGTGGGTCCCAACCTCGCCCCATATTCCAAATGCTGCGACTGCATTGTTCTGTGCGGCAACGGGAATTATCGGCGAGCTGGACGGATTGAGCGTTGGCGTCGGCTATACGCTTCCGTTTCAGCTCGTGGGTGCAACGTGGATCGACGCGGCTCAACTCGCTCAGGATCTGAACGGCAAAAATATTCCCGGCGTCTATTTTCGCCCTATTGTCTATGCCCCTTTTTACGGTGCGATGCAAGGGAAACAGGTGAGCGGAGTTCAGATCTATTTGCTGGATCGCAGTGAGGTGAACCTGGTAAATATTCAATTACATATCGTACAAACGATAAATGCATTGTATCCGGCCAGAGACGTTTTTGTCCATTCAGATTCCTCCCGGATAAAAATGTTCGATAATGTGATGGGAACTGACGCTGTTCGCATTGCTCTGGAGCAAAGAGTCCCGGCGGCAGCTATCATTGCCGGCTGGAAAAAACAGGTCGATGCATTTCTGCCGCTTCGGAACAAATATTTGTTGTACGAATGAAATATTCGTCTCGGGCTGAACGATTTCCTCTTTTCCAAAAAGCTGTCCGACGACTCGCAAGGGCGTACAAATAGCGGGCAGGTTTGCAACTCAAACGAAATTGTTCTAATATTACTCAATGCAAAGACAGAGCTCGAAGGTTTCGTTGTTCATTCTTATCGTGAGCGCAGTTGTGTGGTTAGGTGCGGTAAACGTTCGCGCGGTGATCGGCAACGAACTCCTAAATTTTGGGACCCTGGATTTTAAAGAACACATGGACGCTGAACTCGAACGGGAAGTGTTCCGTCTTATCAGTCTCACTTCTTTGATCGTCATCGGAGGCTACCTCGCAACGTTTACCAGCGCCGTTGTTTTCGTGCGGACCACGACCCTCCGTTTCAAGCAAAATGGCTGGCTGATGATGAGCGCGATATTGTTCTTCATGTTCTCCCCCGTTGAGTTCTACACTCTGATCCTGGATTGGAAAATGATCGCGCTCGATTTTTTTTCAAACTCGACATTAACAGAATTTAGAATACTATTTATCCATCGGCTTGCGGCGTTGGCCGGAGTGCCGATGATTGCTTTGTTATCGTATTACACCATCGTTGGGCTGGCGATTTGGCAGCCGTTAAAAAAATAAGAATGTGGCAGCCCCTTTTGGACTGAAAAGTATCGCATGACCGTCGAAGAAACATTATCGGAACTGGCAATTGTAGCACACGACTTAGGCGTTCATATCCGCTACGAGAAAGGCGATTTTGACGGCGGTTATTGTCTCTTACGGGACGAACGCATCATCGTTGTGAACAAAAAATTAAACCCGAATCGAAAAGCGTCGGTGATCTCGCAGGCGTTCGGCGAGCTTGGCATTGAAAACGTTTACATGAAGCCGGCAATTCGTCTTTTCATTGAAGACGAACTTGTGCGTGCACGGTAAAGAATTATCCACGAAGCGCACGAAGAACACGAAGGTAGATGATTTAATTTTTTCGTGCCCCTTCGTGTTCTTCGTGGACAGAAAGTTAATATGAATATACTCGTTATCAACGGACCAAATCTCAACTTGCTCGGCACGCGCGAACCTGAAATTTACGGAAGCCAGACGTTAAAAGACATTGAAGATGAACTCAGGGTATCGTTCCCCAATGTCCGGTTCACGTTCTTCCAGTCGAACCATGAAGGTGCAATCATCGACAGGCTGCAGTCCGCTCAGCCCGAAAAAAATGACGGCATCGTTCTTAATGCTGCGGCGTATACTCATTACTCGTACGCCATCAGAGATGCAATTGCGGCGTTAAGTATCCCGGTGATCGAGGTCCACATCTCCAACATTCACTTGCGGGAAGAATTTCGAAAAAACTCCGTCACCGCTCCCGTGTGCAAAGCGCAAATATCCGGTTTCGGAGCGGCCGGCTACCACATTGCCGTTGAAACGCTCATCCAACATTCAGTTTCCTCATCATGATTAAGGCAGTTGTTTTCGATCTGGATAACACTCTTGTCGACTTCATGCTTATGAAGCGTCAGGCCATTGATGCCGCAATCAATGCAATGATTGATGCAGGACTGAACCTGAGCCGTGAAGATATCCAATCGCGCATCGATGCGATTTACAAAGAGCGCGGAATGGAATTTCAAAATGTGTTCGACCAGCTCCTGTACGGCGAATTCCAGAAGCTGGATTACAAGATTTTATCTGCGGGAGTTATTGCCTACAGGCGTGCGCGTGAAGCGGCATTGGTTCCGTATCCTCATGTGTATATGACGCTGATGGAGCTGCTGAAGATGGGCATTCGGCTTGCCGTGGTGTCCGATGCGCCGGCACGTGAAGCGTGGCTGCGGCTTTCGTATTTAAATTTTCATCATATCTTCGACCATGTTGTGACGTTCGAGGATACCGGGGAGAGAAAGCCGCATGAGGCGCCGTTTCGCCGGGCACTGGAGTTGCTTAAGGTCGAACCGGGAGAGGCCTTGATGATCGGCGATTGGGCAGAACGCGATGTTGTCGGCGCAGCGAAAGTGGGCATGAAAACCGTGTTTGCCAGGTACGGCGACACATTCGGCACAGTCGAATCGAACGCGGATTTTGAGGTTGATGATATCGCAGAATTGATCGATGTCGTGCGGAATGAAAATAGCATGAGAATGTAAGCATCGTTGAGAGAAATCGCAAAACCTTCGGACCATTGGGAAGGTTGTCAATGTGATATCTCTGTAACCTAAATGATAGGTTTTGCCAATAGGAACCCTTCCCAAGGGTTTTCACGAGATAGGTATTGTATGATACAGGGAATCGGCGTCGACCTTATCGACATTCAAAGAATTCAATCGTCGATCGACGAGTTTGGCGAAACGTTCCTTCGGAAAATTTTTACCGATGTGGAAATTGCTTATTGCCGGTCGAAAAAAAATCCGGCGCAGCATTTTGCCGCACGCTTTGCTGCAAAAGAAGCCGTTAGCAAAGCGCTCTCGACAGGATGGAGCGGGGAATTCGAGTGGAAGAACGTTGAAGTGACGAACGAGTTGTCCGGGAAGCCGAATGTCATTCTACATGGGACGACTGCAGTGGCACTGAAGAAAAGCAGGGTGCATCTTTCGTTGTCGCATTCCGAATCAGCGGTTGTCGCCTTTGCCGTTATTGAGGTTGGGTAGGTTCTTTTTCTCAAAATGAATTACTGCGAAACAGAAGAACCAAGTTCATTTGAAAGTATTGGTATGACTTCAGCAGAGTTGAAGCCTATTTTACAATAGTGTTTCTTACGTAATCGATAAAAGGACTGGGTACCACGTATCTGCTTTTAGGGGATTTGCCTCTTATGGCAGGAGGGACGCGAATGTTTTTTTTACCATTGCTGGATTGTCGGCAATAATTCCATCGACGCCCGACCGCACCATGCGCGCGACATCCCGTTCGGACTTTACTCCGTACACATACACCCGGCAGTTCTCTGCATGCGCGTCGTTCATGACGTCGCTGTTGAGCTGGTATTTGCTGCAGATAAAAATATCGGCATGTGCCCGCGCAGCAAGTTGCGACGGCGAGTGGCGGAAGTCGGCGATGGGGTTATAGAGGATGCCCGTAACAATGCTGCTGTCGATGCGCTTGAGCGCTCTCATCATGTGATGATTGAACGACGAGAACATCACCCGGTGCATCGCTTTGTATCGCGCCACCAGCCGGACAATCTCTTCTTCAACCGAAAAACCGTCGTGCCCCGTTACATCAGGCTTTATTTCGATGTTGATGCCGATACCGCGTTTTGTAAGGGGGAGAATATCTTTGAGAAGTGGAATCCGTTCCCGTGAGAATTTTCGGGAAAACCATGAGCCGTTGTCGAGTTCTGCAAGTTCCTTTGCCGTGAAGTTTTTGAGGACACCCTTCCCCTCGGATGTACGGTTCAATTTTTTATCGTGGAAAACGACGAACTCACCGTCCGATGAAAGCCGAACGTCGAGCTCGATCATCTCGGCTTTTGCCTCAAGAGCTTTCTGGAACGCAGCGAGCGAATTCTCCGGCGCCTCCTCGGAAAATCCGCGATGAGCGATGACGACTGGCGAAGCACTCGAGCCGAAATTATGCAGTATCTTTTTTGAAGGGGGCATGTTTGGAGGTCATTTTTCTAGCGTTGACAACAACCGCTGTATAATATCAACGATTTCTCCGATGCCGTTGACATTACGGAGTAAACCTAATTTTTCATAATACTTTTTCACCGGTTCGGTTTCGGATCGATAGATCTCAAGACGTTTTCGTATTGTTTCCGGCGTATCGTCTCCCCGTTCGCGCAGTTCGCCGCCGCATTTGAAACATTTGTCGGCAGCATTGAAATGATCGATTTCTGAATTATAGATCTTACCGCAGCTTTTACATACGAGGCGCTTGCTAAGACGGTCGATGATCTCTTCCTCATCCACATCGAGGTTGATCACATTGTTCACCTTGATGTGGAGCTCTTTGAAGATCGGATGAAGCGCCCGCGCCTGGGCAACCGTTCTAGGAAATCCGTCAAGGATGAAACCGTTCTTGCAACGATCGGTCTGCAAAATATCTTTTATTAAGCCGATCATCACATCGTCGGGTACAAGTTTGCCGTGGCTCATGTATTCGTTGGCTTTGATCCCGAGCGGCGTTCGCTCATTGATTGCGTCGCGGAGGATATCCCCCGTAGAAATATGCGGGATGTGATAAATGTGTGAGAGAATTTTGGCCTGCGTCCCTTTGCCGACGCCGGGAGCTCCGAAAAGTATAATATTCATGATCTGGTTTCGCGGATAAGGAATTACTGATTACGGGTGTCGTTGGTTGTCGCTGACTTCTACGCCGCTTCGTTCTTGACCGCGAGCTGGCCGCATGCAGCATCAATATCTTCGCCGGCGCTGTGGCGGATAAAGACGGGAATGCCGGCGTCGCGCAGCTTTTTCGCGAAGCGGATGATTTTTTCCTGCGACGAGCCTTTCAGCGTGGCCGAAATCCCGTGCGGGTTGGTAAAGCCGATCGAGTGGAATGGAATCAGGTTCACTCTGCACGGAAACCGTCGTGATGCTTTGATAATTTTTTTAACGTCGTCGTCTCCGTCGTTGACGCCGTCAAAAAGAATATACTCGAACATCACGTTCTTTCGTGTTTTGTGGCAATAATATTCGAGCGCGTCTAAGAGCTCTTCGACCGGGAATTTTTTTGTGATTGGCATCAGCCGTGTCCGTGTTTCGTTGTTGAGCGAATGAAGAGAGAGGGCAAGCTTTGGCTTTCGTCCTTCATCTGCCATCCGTTTGATCTGCTCGGCATATCCGGCTGTGGAAACCGTAATGCGCCGCGGGCTGATTCCCATGCCGATGTC
>Ga0074045_10006287_pt1 | contig 10217 bp, 10 predicted proteins | sample BogForMeECP23OM2_FD_94442 | JGI IMG/M metagenome (GOLD analysis project Ga0074045, IMG submission 94442) | Bog forest soil microbial communities from Calvert Island, British Columbia, Canada - Bog Forest MetaG ECP23OM2 | ecosystem: Environmental > Terrestrial > Soil > Wetlands ... | reverse complement strand
TCCGCGAGGGTGCGATCACCCATCAGGACAGCCTCGGCAACAAGGGCCGCACCGAAGCCGGCGACGTGCAGGTGATGAGCGCCGGGACCGGCATACGACACTCGGAGTACAACCTCGAGCCCGGCATCACCCGGATCTTCCAGATCTGGATATTGCCGACGAGCCGCGGCAAGCCCCCGAGCTGGGGCGCCAAGCCCTTCCCCAAAGGCGACCGTTCCGGCCGCTTCATCACTCTGGCGAGCGGCGACCCGAGCGATAGCGACGCCTTGCCGATCCGCACCGATGCGCGGGTTCTCGGCGCGACGTTGAGAGCCGGCGAGACCGCGGAATATCCGCTCGGAGAGGAGCGCCACGGCTACCTGGTGCCGGCCAAGGGCTCGGTCGAGGTCAATGGGGTTGCCCTCAGCGCCCGCGACGGCGCGGCGATCCACAAGGAAGCGAAGATCCGCGTGCGCGCGCTCGAGGACACCGAGCTGGTCCTGGTGGACGCTGCCTGACGCTTACTCTCCCTCTTCGCCCCCGGGGGCGGCCCGGGGCGGAGAGGGTTCGGGCGAGGCGGGTGAGGTGGCAGAGATGGGCGGCGAAATTGCTTCCGCTTCGGTCGCACTGACCACAAGGGGCGTGTCACTATGAGGACTACAACGACGACGCGATCTGGTCCCGCAAACGCGGAGCGCAGACAGGTCCTCTCCCTCGCACCATCTCGGGTGCTCATGGGACGGATTGTAATCGACACCAACGTGTTCGTTGCGGCAGGCTTCAATCCGAGAAGTGCCGCCGCGCAGATCCTCGCAGCCGTGCGGGAGGGCCGCCTTCAGCTGATCTGGAACGAGCCGACCCGACGGGAAACCGAGATGATCCTGCGCCGAATTCCGCACCTCGACTGGGAGAGGGTCGCTGATCTTTTCCAGCCCGAGACCGAGTTTACGAGCCCCGTCGATGCTGAGAGCTTCGCCCTCATCCCGGATCCGGAGGATCGGAAATTCGCAGCGCTGAGCGCCGCGGCGCAAGCGCCACTCGTCACCAACGACAACGACCTTTTGGCTCATCGGGATATGGTAGGCATCGATGTACTCACGCCGCGCGGCTTCCTGGCACGAGAGGGAGCGGACCCCTGAACCGGGTCCGCCGGAGCCCTTCGATCAAAGGTGAAGAGCCGGTGAAAGGGGACCCTTCCCGGCACCCGATCCGTTCACCGGGATTACGTGGTTTACTTCGAATGCGGCTCCGCCCGGGCAAATGTGCGGTGATTTCATGACCGGTCTAGGGGACTTCAGCATGTCCGAGCCATCCAGCCTGCCGCTCGCCGGCATCGTCGTCCTTGATTTCGGCCAGGTCTTTCAGGGGCCTTACGCGACGCTGTTGATGGCGAAGGCCGGCGCCGACGTCATCAAGATCGAGCCACCGCAGGGGGAGCCCTTGCGCCGGCGCGCCCTGCCGGGCAAAAGTACGACCTTCCAGATCGCGATGCTCAACTCGAACAAACGCGCGATCACCCTCAATCTGAAGCACGAACGCGGCCGGGCCTTGCTGTTCGAGATGGCCGGGCGCGCCGATGTGTTGCTCGAGAATTTCTCACAGGGGACAATGGACCGGCTCGGTGTCGGCTGGGCCAAGCTGAGCCAAGTCAATCCGCGCCTTGTCTATGCCTCCGGCTCGGGCTATGGCCTGAGCGGGCCGGATCGCGACAATCTGGCAATGGATCTGACCATCCAAGCGGTCTCGGGCCTGATCAGCACGACCGGCTTTCCCGACGGCCCGCCGGTCAAGGCCGGACCCGCTGTCGTCGATTTTCTCTCCGGCATCCACCTCTACGCCGCGGTGACCACGGCGCTCTTCGAGCGCGAGCGCACCGGAAAGGGCCGGCTCGTCGAAGTCGCTATGCAAGAAGCCGCCTACGCCACCCTCACCTCACATCTCGAGGCCTATTGGCAGTCGGGCAGCGTTCCGCCGCGTACCGGCAACCGCAGCCATGCGCGCTCGCCGCTCGGCGTCTACCCGACCAATGACGGCTATGTCGCGATCAACGTCGCGGTCGAGGAGCATTGGCATTATCTGTTGGCCGCGATGGGCCGCGAGGACCTGCGCAACGACCCGCGTTTCAAGACCAATGCCGACCGCGTCGCGCATATGGACGAGACCGACGCTCTCGTCGGCGCGTGGACGCAGACCCTCGGCAAGATGGAGGTGTTCGCGATCACCAAGCGGCATCGGATCCCCTGCGCCCCGGTGCGCGACGTCGGCGAGGTCATGCATGACCCGCACATGCACGAGCGCGGCATGCTCGAATGGATCGAGCACGACGAGATCGGCCGCATCGTCGTCCCAACATCGCCGTTGCGTTTTCACGGCGCGGACAGAGTGGCGACCGCACCCAGTCCCAAACTCGGCCAGCACAACGCCGACATCTATGGCGGCTGGCTCGGCCTATCGCCGGGCGAGATCGCTGATCTCAGACAAAGCGGCGTCGTTTAGCGCGGAGCAAAAGCCGTGCCCTTGCTCCGATGGCCTTTTGAGGGACATCGTCGCCATATCGTCGAAGAAGGCCCCGCCTTCCACGGCAAGGCCGAGTAGCTTGATGGTGCCTCAGCTGCCACAGCCCGTTCTACCAAGAGATCAATGAAGCGCCGTCGCGCTTCGGGTCGAGCTTCGCCAAAATCGCCCCAGCAGCGCGAGCCGCGGATAGCGGATAGTGGCCGGCGTCGATGGCCCCCGGGAAGGTGAGTGGCGGCAAGTTACGGTGTCGGCTACGCTTGGCGGTTTGGCGCGTGTCGAAACCCGGGGACTGGTTATGATAGAACGGTCCCCATCGACAGCCTCGGGCGGGTATTTTCGGGAGGACCAAGTGATGGAGATGATCCCCATCGACGACGCGAGCGCCTGGGTCGGGCGCGATCTCCGGCCGCAGGATTACCTGGTCGAGCTCTCCGTCGCCTGCCTCGACGAGATCCGCCGGGCCGTCGACGAGATCCGGGCATTTCCGCTGCCGACGATTGTGCTCCGTCCCGAGGACTTCGCGATGCCGGCCTGCCGCGAGCAGATGGCTCGGGTGCGTCATATTCTGGACCACGGCGTGCGCTTCGCGATTGTCGATCGCCTACCTGTTGGCGAGATGGACGCGGGCGAGGCGACGGCAATCTATTGGATCTTGTCGAGCATGGTCTCGCGCCCGGTTGCACAAAAGCTCGACGGCACGCTGATTTACGATGTTCTGGATACCGGTCGCCAAGCTCTCCCTGGATCGGGTGTGCGGCCGGACAAGACCAATATCGAGATCCGTTTTCACAACGACAATGCCTATAACGACACCCCGCCCGACTATGTCGGTCTGCTTTGCCTGCGCCAGGCGATGAGCGGCGGCCACAGCCGGGTGATCAGCTTTCACACCGCCTACAACGCGCTGCTCGCGAGGCATCCGAATGAATTGCCGCGGCTCTATCAGCCGTTCTGGTTCGACCGGCAGCGGGAATATCACCCGGGCGAAAGGGCGGTCTTTGCCGCGCCGGTGTTGGAGAACCCCGGAGAATTGAAGGCGCGGTTCAGCGTACACCAGATCAACAGCGGCTACGCGCTCCGGGGCGAGCCGATCGACACCAAGGGGGCGGCTGCGATTGCGGCGATGTTTGAAATCGTCGAAGAAGACGGGCTGTCGGTCGATTTCGACCTGGAGCCGGGCCAGATACAATTCGTCGACAACCGCGCGCTTGGCCACAGCCGCACGTCGTTTGTCGATTACCCCGAACCCGACCGCCGGCGCCATCTCGTCCGCTTGTGGCTGCGCGATCGCGGCCGCCGCGCCTACCCAGGCTGAAGGCGGATGACCCCGACCCATCCCGTGAATATCGACATCGGGGCGGCCCTCGCAGAGGCGGAAGAACACTACCAAGCGCGCAACCCAAAGAGCCTTGCCCAGCATCGCGAGGCTTGCGCCGTGATGCCGGGCGGCAACACCCGTTCGGCGATCCATGTCGACCCGTTTCCGTTGACGATGGTGCGCGGCGAGGGGGCGCGGCTGTGGGACCTCGACGCGCACGAATATGTCGATTACCTCAGCGAGTTCACCGCCGGGATCTTCGGCCATTCGCATCCGGCGATCCGCCGGGCGATCGAGGCGGCGCTCGAAGGCGGCCTCAATTTTGGCGCGCACAACGCGACCGAGGCGCGTTTCGCCGCGGCGATCTGCGCCCGCTTCCCGTCGATCGAGCTGGTGCGCTTCACCAATTCCGGCACCGAGGCCAATCTGATGGCGGTCGGCGCGGCGCGGGCGATCACCGGCCGGCCGAAGATTCTGGTGTTCAATGGCGGCTATCACGGCGGGGTCTTCTACTTTCGCGGCCATGGCAGCCGGCTCAACGCACCGTTCGATTTTCTGCTCGGCCGTTACAATGACCTCGAAGCAGTCGAGGCGCTCGTTCGGCCACACCGGGCGGAACTCGCGGCAATCCTCGTCGAGCCGATGCAGGGCACCACCGGCTGCGTTCCGGCCGAGCGCAGTTTTCTCGCCGGATTGCGCGCATTGGCGAGCGAGACCGGGGCGCTCTTGATCTTTGACGAGGTGATGACCTCGCGGCTGGCACCGGGCGGATTGCAGGAGGCGCACGGCATCCTCCCCGACCTGACCACCCTCGGCAAATATGTCGGCGGCGGCATGAGCTTTGGCGCCTTTGGCGGACGCGCCGACATTATGGGGCATTTCGACCCGCGCCGGCCGGACGCCTTCCAGCATGCCGGCACGTTCAACAACAACGTGCTGACGATGAATGCCGGGCTCGTCGGGTTGACCGAGATCTACACCCCCGAACGCGCCCGTTCCCTCAATGCCTGGGGGGATCGCCTGCGCGAGCGGCTCAACGCGGTGGTGCGCCGCCACGGGCTGGCGATGCAGTTCACCGGGCTGGGCTCGATGCTGGCGGTCCACATGATCGACGCGCCGATCCGCTCGGCCGAGGATGCCGAACGGGGAAACGCCGCATTGCGCGATCTCTTCTATTTCGATCTCGTCGCGCGCGGCATTTGGTTTGCCAAGCGCGGCATGTTCGCGCTCTCGATCGCGCTCGACGAAAACGACGGTGACAAGCTCGTCGACGCGGTCGAGGAATTCGCCCAAACCCGCGCTCCTTTATTCGCCGCAGTCGCGGCGGGATGAGACCGGGCAGCGATGTCAATTGCAACGAATCGTCAGGCCACGACCTCGATATATTCGACCTGACTTGAAGGTTGCGGAATGGGCAGTCCATCCTCTCGCAGCCCGGTCAAGTGCTATTCTATAGCTTCTCGAATCGGTCGCTCCGCTTCAACTGCCGTTGCGCCGGTGGCGATGTATCTGGGAAGATCCAGCACATATGCGGAATAGTTGTTCTCAGCCTTTTCAATAACAATGGCGTAGCGCATGTATGCCTCACGATTTGAGCCCCTGTCCGAGCCAAGGGCAGGCTGTGGATGCCCGCTTTCGCGAGAATGACGAAAAAGCTGGGATCACTTACGCTGACTCTGGCTCCGAATGCTGCCCCTGGACATCCGCGTTCGAGCGTGTGAAAGAATTGGCTGCGCGCCCGCCCCGCTTGCGGGGAGAGGTCCGAACGCGCGTGTCTGCGCGCGGGTTCCGAGTGAGGGGCAACGGTGTGTCCCCGATTGCGAAGCCTTGTGCAATCTCGAAAAGGCCCCTCACCTCGACCCTCTCCCCGCAAGCGGGGCCAGGGAGAAGCCTGCGACTCTGATCCAGCCAATCGTCAATTCCTTCACAACCTCGTTAACGGGGGTGACGGTGCAGCATTGTGATCTGGCTTTTGCCTATCTCGCCTCGCAGGCTCCGACATAGCGGCTGGATATACGTCCAGGATTGTCGACTGGATTGCCGTTTGGCGCCTTCATGTGCGTGGTGAATATTCCTTCCCTCGTCGTGCCGGCATAATGCGCACACCATCGGCGCGCACTGGAACCCCGTGCGGCGGGGTGCAGGTCATCGTCCAGGTGACAGTGCCGCCACTAGGCCCCATTTTGTCGACCTTGCATTGGACATGCCCCTGATCGGCATCTCGGTCGTAAACTGCCATTTGCCATCCCTGATCTCGTCAGCGGCACTCGCCGCTGTCGTCGCGAACATTCCGGTCAAGAGGGCGCCGATGGCGAGTGCGCGTTCCGCGGCCCCGATGTTCATTTCAGCCTCCTCTCGGGTTCACTGCATCAGGCAAACACCTCTGTCGGCATTTCGACAGCATTCATCGGCATTTGGTACGGCGCTCGGCTCGAGCTATGGCTTGGCCGCGCGCGTCGTGTCAAACTGCACGCCATTACCCGGGGCGGTGAAAGGAGCGAAAGGAACGGTGACATGAAGGTGCTGAAGGGCGGAAGGTTGATCGACGGCACCGGCGCCGGTCCGGTGACGGGCGCCGTGGTCGTTATTCGCGATCAGAGGATAGATACGGTCACGACCCGAGCCGGCAGCGACTGGCCGAGCGAAGCCGAAATCATCGACGTCTCCGGCATGACGATCTTGCCGGGTCTGATCGACTGCCATGATCACCTGGCGATGCACGGCTACGATCTGGCTAGGCGCTGGGGGATCGACGAGCCGCAAAGCACGCGAACCTTGCGCACCGCCAAGGTGCTGCGGGAGACCCTCGCGGCGGGCTACACCGCCGTGCGCGACGCGGCCGGCCTCGATACGGGCTTCAAGCGGGCGATCGACGAGGGTCTGATCGCCGGGCCGCGGCTCGTCGTCTCGCTATGCATCGTCTCGCCGATCGGCGGGATCGGCGACCGGGTCAGCCCGTCCGGGTTCTCGTGCTGTGTGCCCAATGATCCATTGCTCCCGGACGGCGTCGTCAGCAGCCTGGCGGATGTCCGCCCGGTCGTTCGCCGGATCGTGCGCGCCGGCGCCGACGTGATCAAATGCGCGACGACGGGCGGCGCCAGCTCGCGCCCCGGTCATGGGCCGCGCGACGGCGCCTTCAATCTCGACGAGATGCAGGCTCTGACCGACGAGGCGCACGCGCTGGATCGCCGGGTGATGTGTCACGCGCTGGGCGGTCGCGGGCTGCGCATTGCGATCGAGGCTGGGGCCGACTCGATAGAGCATGGCTGCTATCTGGACGAGGAGCCGGAATTGCTCGGCATGATGGCTGAGCGCGGCATCTTCTTCGTGCCGACCTTCGCGGTTTACGAATACCACCGCAAATCGCCCCTGCCACATGTCCGCGAGCGGGCGCACCAGCTGCAGGAACATCATGCCGAGAGCCTGCGCCGGGCGTTCGCCGCCGGCGTCAAGATCGCCGCCGGAACCGATGCCGGCGGGCACGGTCATCCGAGCAATGCAATGGAGATCGCGTGCCTCGTCAAAGCCGGGTTGACGCCGCTGCAGGCTTTGCGGGCGGCAACGGGCTGGGCGGCCGAGTGCCTCGGCCTGGAGCGCGACCTCGGCACGGTCGAAAAGGGCAAGCTCGCCGATCTGATCGTCGTCGCCGGCGACCCGCTCAGCGACGTGACCGTGCTGCAGGACCCCGAGCGTATTGCTCTGGTTCTGAAGGGTGGGGAGATTGCGGCAAACCGACTGACGAAAACCCAGCGCTAGCACGGCGTTTCCGAAATGGTTCAGGTATGCGATCCGTGATCGTCATGGCCGGGCTCCGACCCGTGGGCCTTCAGCCCACGGAACTAGTTCCGTGGGCATCCACGGGCAGACGGCACAGATCTCGCCGGTTTCCGTGGATGCCCGGAACAAGTCCGGGCAAGACGGATAGCCAGTCGTACAGCCAGCCACGCCACATTTATACGTCTAGAATTTCAGAAGCTCGAAGCCCGTCACCGCTCGTATTTGTGGTGCAAGCGCACCCACGTCATCTTGTGCGGGCCGGTCTCGTCGCGCCCCCTGGGGACGAGGTCGAGCCAATGGTAGGCGCCGTTCAGCATGTCGAGCCCGCGCGCGTAGCACGAATAGGTGTGGAAGATGGTCCCGTCGTCATCCTTGTAGAACACGCTGATGCCCGGCAGCTCCTCCATCGTCGTCTTGCGCGGTGCATAATTATAGACGCTCTCTCCGGTCGCTGATTGTTCGGGCCGGAACGACACATGGTAGTCGTAGTTGAAGTCGCTGCCGAACGACGAGACCCATTTGAAGGTCCATCCCATGCGCTTCTTGAAAGCCTCGATCTCTGGCAAAGGCGCGCGCGAGATCGCTAGAAAACTGACATCGCGTTGCCGCAGGTGCGCGTCAATGCCGTTGAAATTGTCGGCCCAGTAGGAGCAGCTCTTGCATCCTTCGTTCCAGCCGGGGCCGAGCATGAAGTGATAGACCGCAAGCTGATGCCTGCCGTCAAACAGCTGCGACAGGGTCTCCCGGCCACCGGGTGCTTCGAAAACATACTCTTTGGCGACCCGCTCCCAAGGCAGATCCCTGCGCCGCTGGCTGAGCCGGTCGCGCAGTCGGGTGAATTCCTTCTCCTCGGCAAGCAGCTGCCGCCGTGCGGCCAGCCATTCCTCATGGGAAACGACTTCGTGGTTCTCCATCATAACCTCCGAGATCACTGGTACTTGTATTGGGGCTGCCAATCATTGGCACCCTCCGGCAGCAGGTCGAAGAAGTGCCAAATCGCGCAGAAATCGTCCCCGGGCTGGAAACTGGTATCGGAGACGCGATAGATCCTTTGTCCGCGTTTGCGGAACACCGACACGCCGGGCAGCCAGCCGTTGTCGCTGTGATAGCCCATGTCATCTGCAAACCCGGTGTCGCGGTACGACACCATGCGGAAGCGCCAACCGCGCGCCGCCTTGAACTTCTGCTGCGCTGTCGGCTCGTCCGGTGATGCGACGACAAAGGCGGCGCGGTTTTCCATATGCGGAAGGATGCCGTTGAAGCCGTCTGCCCAGAGCGTGCAGTTGCGGCAACCGGCCCCCATGTTGTGGATGACAAAGAGGTATTCCTTTCCCGCAAAAAGCTCGGACAGGCGCACCTTGCCGTCGGTAGTCGAGAACTCGTAGTCGCTGACCTCCTCGGGTTCGACCGATTGCTGAAGCTCGCGCATCTTGCTGCGCAGCTCGCCGATCTGTTGACGATAGTGAGCCAATTTCCCTGCTGTTTCGGCATATTGCATAGGATCACTTCTTGCTGAGAGGGTGGCGCCTTGCGCTTCTGCAGGGCGCAGCGCGCTTTGCCGTCGCTGCCTTGCTGCGCTCGATATGGTCGAGCCAGGCGGCCAGGGTTTCGAACTGCGACTGCCAATACTTGCTGTACTGGTTGATCCACACCGCCGCCTGATAGATCGGCCCGGCGTCGAGCCGACACCGGCTGATGCGACCGGTCCGCTCTTGCCTCACGAGCCCGGCTTTCACCAGCACCTGAATGTGCCGGGAGACAGCCTGCAGCGAAATCGCAAACGGCTCGGCCAGCTCGGACACGAGCAGATCCTCGCCGTCGAGCCGCTCCAAGATGGCGCGCCGCACCGGATCGGAAATCGCCGAGAAAACCCGATCGAGCGCCGCCGGCTCGGGCGCATTCGGAGCCCGTAGGGCTGTTGGTGCGAGATTACTCAACGACATGATTGATATTAAATCATATCGTTGATCGTTTATCAAGCGCTCTCTAATCCCGGCGGGAAGACCACGCACCGCTTGCGCGTCACCCGACAATTGCCGGATGTTCGGATCAGCAGCCCGGGAGGCTCCGACATGACCAGCTCCACCCGTCCCCTTGCCCTCGTGACCGGCGCATCGAGCGGAATCGGTGTCGATCTCGCTCGTGAATTGGCGCGAGACGGGCACGATCTCGTACTTACGGCTCGGACCATGGCGCCGATGGAGAGGCTGGCCGCCGAGCTCGAAGCTCACGGCGCCGGCACTGTCGTCATCGCCGCCGACCTCGGCAAGCCCGGGGGTGCCGCCGAACTCGCCAACGAGATCGAAACCCGCGGTTTGGTGGTGGACGTGCTGGTCAATAATGCCGGGCTCGGCGCCGTCGGCCGGTTCGATCAGATTGTCCCTCTACGGATCGGCGAAATGCTCCAGGTCAACATCGTAGCACTGACCGAGCTGACCCGCCTGCTGCTGCCGGGCATGGTCGCCCGCCGCCATGGCAAGGTGATGCTGGTGGCCTCGACCGCCGGCTTTCAGCCGGGCCCGCGGATGGCGGTCTATTGCGCGACCAAGGCTTATGTGCTGAGCTTTGGCGAGGCGATCGCCTATGAGTTGCGCGGCACCGGCGTCACGGTGACGGTGCTGTGCCC
>Ga0074045_10006286_pt1 | contig 10220 bp, 10 predicted proteins | sample BogForMeECP23OM2_FD_94442 | JGI IMG/M metagenome (GOLD analysis project Ga0074045, IMG submission 94442) | Bog forest soil microbial communities from Calvert Island, British Columbia, Canada - Bog Forest MetaG ECP23OM2 | ecosystem: Environmental > Terrestrial > Soil > Wetlands ... | reverse complement strand
GAGATCCGCCTGAACACACAGGCCAAGTTCGCTGGTCCTTCTATCTGAACGACGCGCTGTTCAATTATCATCTTGCCAGTGACACCGAACAAGGCCCCGTCCCTGACCTGAGAGGCGCACGGCAGATTCAGGATGCCACATTTCGCCTGACAAACGGAACGGTGTACACGAAGTACAATTACTGCGTGTACCTCGAAAACGACCGGGTGCACGGGCTGTGCGGGATCGGCCGCGGGAGCTACGGCGCGTTCATCATCACGCCAAGCGCTGAGTATCTGCAAGCCCCCACCAAACAGGAAATCACCGTCCACGCGGGCCCGATTATGCACAGGTTTCTGGCGTCCGGCCATTTCCTGCCCCGGGAGTTGTCCAGCCCGTCCATTCCCGATGGATGGACCAAATTGTGCGGCCCGTGGATGGTCTACCTCAACACGGGTGATTCGCCGCAGCAAATATGGTCGGACGCCAAAATACAGGCGGAAAAGGAGCAGGTCCAGTGGCCGTACGGCTGGATGAGCAATCCGGAATATCCCCTGCGGCGGGCTGAAGTGATCGGGACGCTGAAACTCTACGATGGGAAGCAATCTGCTTCAAACGCCCTGATGGTGCTGACCGGGCCAGAGCCCGATTGGCAAGTCCAGGTGTTGAATTACATTTTCAGTGCCCGGGCCGATGCCACCGGCCACTTCGCGCTCTCGCATGTGCGGCCGGGAAATTACACGCTCTTCGCAGCCGTGCCGGGCGTGACCGATGAATTCCGCAAGGACCACGTCACTGTGAGCGTGGGTCAAACTCTGGATTTGGGGACCTTGGTGTTCGCTCCCGCGTATTACTCCGCCAGGCTCTGGCAAATCGGGTTGGCGGACCGGACAACGACCGGTTTCCGTCTCAGCGACAAGTCCCGCCAATACGGTTTGGAAGACGACGTCCCGTCCAATCTGATTTACAAGGTTGGCAGCAGCCTTCCGTCGCGAGATTGGTATTATGCGCAAGCTTGGCCCGGCGACTGGCGAATCGATTTCGATGTCGATCGCTCCTACCAGGGAGAAGGAGTGTTGACGATCGGCATCGCCGGCCAAACCCGGGCCCCGAGGCTGCAGGTACTGGTTAATCATACGCTCGTGGGTTCATACGCGGGAGGCAATAGCGGCGCTCTCTATCGCAGCGCGGTCTTGGGCAGCAGCTATCACGAGAACAAGGTCATCCGGTTCCCTGCGTCCTTGTTGCGCCAAGGGAACAACGCGGTGACATTGAGATTGAGCCACGGCTCGATCATGTATGACGTGGTGAAACTGGAAGTGGACGACCCGACGCTTCCGAAGTCGATCCCCATGGCCAAGAATTGAAACCGGTTCTGCATAATCCGCGCCGGACACCGACCTGTGAGCGCGGCATTTGTGGCGTCAACCACCACAAACTTTCTGACGGGGTTTGGACTCAGCGCGGCTGCAAGGAACGAGAAGATGCGCCTTCATATCACGAAGCTAGGCATCGGCCATGTGACGCCGCACGGGTTGCGTAGCTACTTCGTCACGCAAGCACGTCAGAGCGGCCTTAACGACGCAGAGATTGCCATGCTTATCGGAAGCAAGACGGGGCCGAGTCTCATCGCGCAAGTGTACGAAGATTTGCGTGACGATCACCTGATGAAACAGGCGCAACGAATACGGCTGCACGCGACTGGTCACGCCGTCGAGACGGCAGCGAGCGCCGCTTAGCTGGATACCACACGTGGATACCACCTGTGCTACGAGTTTCAGGAAGTTGAGCGGGTTAGCTCTGGTTAGCAAAACCGCGCTACCACCAACGCCGCAAGGCCTTGCGAGCAATCAGGTCAACAACTTGAAACAGGGTGGAACCGCTTTGACCGTCTTTGTAATCAGCAGGTTATCAGTTCAAGTCTGATCGCCGGCTCCATCTTAAGTCAGTCATTTGCAACATGTTGTGTGTGATTCATCCAGCAAGATCTTCGCACGAAATCCCCTGAGTAATGGCAAGAGTAGTAACAAGCGCGAGCCGCAGCGCCTTGAGGAACTAGTGGCGACAGGCTGGCGTGGAAAAGGATGTGGATCCAGATTGCGAAGTGGTAGACTCTGGGGATTCAGATTCAACGGAGGCAGATGCCAATGATGATGCGACCTGAATCGACCGATTTGCGTGACCAACGAATTCCCGTTTGCGTGCGGACGATGATTGCCGTTGGGCTGTTCCTATCGGTCGCGGTGGGCCGGGCTGGAGCATGGGGGTGGGAGGGTCATATCATTGTCGCCCGCATCGCGGAACAGCACCTCACGGACAAGGCAAAGGCTGGGATCACCCAACTGTTGGGACCTGACCTGAAGATTTCCGACACCTCGGTCGCCAGTTGGCCCGATAACATCCGACGCGATCGCCCTGAGACCGCGCCCTGGCACTATGTGGATATTCCATTCGAGGCTGCCAGTTATGATCCGAGCCGTGATTGCCAGACCGGGCAATGCGTGGTGGCGCAAACCGAACATTTCGCCGCCGTCCTGGCAGACACCAACGCCACGACGGTCAGCAAAGCCGAGGCGTTGCGGTTCGTCGTGCATTTCGTCGGGGACATGCATCAGCCGCTCCATTGCACAGAGCGCAACCACGACAAAGGGGGCAACTTGGTGAAGATCACCTTCCTGTCAGAGTCCCAACCGGCCAACCTACACAGCGCTTGGGACACCTTGCTGATTCGGCAGTACCTTGGTGGGGAGGACGCCGTGCAGTACGCCGACCAGTTGAACTCCAAGATCACCCCGGCGGAAGCGAAGGAATGGTCGGGCGGTTCGGTTGCCGACTGGGCGTGGGAATCCCATCAGCAAGCCGTTGCACATGCCTATGCGGGGGTTCCGATTCAGAGCACCCCGGTCAACCTGGGGCCACAGTATGTGGCGGAAAACCGGGACGTCGTGGAAACACAACTCATGAGGGCCGGCCTCCGTCTCTCGGTACTGCTGAACAAGGCGTTTCCGTGAGCCAAAGCAGGAGGCGACAACATGAAGACAAAGCAAGCGACGCTGGCGACAACTTCGGTCCGTCGACTCTCGACGATAGTGGTCGCGACCGCGCTGGCCTGCTGTTGGGGCGGTCACTTGGGCTGGGGTGGGCAGTCTGACCAACCTGACCCGTGGCAAGCCAACGATCTCCTGAAACCCGAAGACCTCGCAAAATCCCTTTCGGGGACCACGGGCGAAAAACCGCTGTTGCTGTATGTGGGCTACTCTCTGCCCTTCCAAGGCGCTCACATCGCAGGATCGAAATTCATAGGGCCGACATCGAAGCCAGAAGGCATCCAGGCCCTCATGCGCGAGGTGCAGGATCTACCACCGGAGAGACAGGTTGTTCTCTACTGTGGTTGCTGTCCTTGGAAACAGTGTCCCAACATCCGCCCGGCATTTCACGCCGTGCAAGAATTGGGATTCAAGAATCTCAAGGTCTTGTACCTGCCCAACCGGTTTTCACAGGATTGGATCGCCAAGGGGTTCCCGACTGAGAAAGGTGACGACGCAAAATGAAGCGCGCCCGCGTGGATGCTGTCAGGCCGATTGTTCGCCAGACGAACGGCCCGGCTGGTCGTGGTGATCCAATGTCTCGCGGATCCACCGGAGGAGTTCCTTCCGCGTGGCCGGTTTTTGGACGAAAGCGCTTTGTCCGCTGTTGAGCATCCTGTGTGGGATGTAGTCGTCCGAGGCGCTCATCCAAAGGATGCGCACCTCCGGATTGATTCGGTGCAGGCGTTCCCAGACTTCGTCGCCACGGAGACCGGGCATGTAGTAGTCCAGCAGCACCAGCGAGATTCCCTGCCAATGTTCCTGGTACGACAGCAGACCTTCGCTCGGGTCGGAGGCGGTCAACACCACCCAACCTTCGCGGATCAACAACCGGCGGATGCTGGTCAGGAGTTCCGTGTCGTCGTCAATGGCGAGTAGGACACCTTGCGGGGTCGGGGTGGACTGGCCGGACGTGGAAGTCCCAGTACCGGATGATGGACAGTCGGCTGACATGCGGAATCCTCAAGTGCATACAGTGTGCCAATATCGCAACGAGGCGGCCAACCGCGAATGAGAGGCAATCCCTACGACCCAAAACGGTCATGCGGGAGGCGCGTTCCCATCGGCCAGCCACCCCTCTCCAGCCATTGAAGACTGTCTCGCACGTGACTACCCCGCCAGAAGGTCTTGTCGCACCGCGGACACCTCCAGAACCCCGTGTTGCTCTCGGCGATGTCCGATGGCAGCTGTCCGAGCGCCTCGGCTCGGTCCACCCGACGAAGCGGCACGTTGCATTCCGTGCAACGGGTGAACACATACTCGTTGGTGTGCAATGAATTCCATCCGAGAACCAAGCCCAGAAAGCTGACCACTGCGGAGTGGTTTCTGGTCGCACTACCGACAAGTTTGCCGATGCAGGGCTGACATCTGTGCGAAGCGATTTAGAGCGCCTAACAAAACCTGCCTTTGATCGTAGCCGCACCCTTGAGGGTGCGTGAAAACCAGATTATCAGCGCAGGCTACCGGTTTTGTTAGAGGTTCTTAGTCGATGCGCCGTATGTCAAGGAGTGTTCCCTGGTCGTGGAGTGCAAACGAGTCCAAGCCTTTGAGCTGGGATTAGGACTAAACGTGCTGGCAGGGGTCATCGCTTTTGTAATGGGCATTTACCTTGGGCCGAAATTGACCGCATGGTTGGGTATTCAGGCGCCATGAAATGACCCAACGCTGGGCCGAATGCCGGGGAGCGCGGTCAACCGCATCTGGCAGCCGTGGATGGTACTTGTTGGCTAAGCGCAGTTGGTCGGCATGGGCGAAATGCGGCGGGCGTAGCGGCGGGGCGTTGGGGGCAATGACAATTTGGAGAGGCATCAATGGGCGCCTGACTTCTCGAAGCTGCGGCGATTCGGATGGCGACAAAAGTCGGTGGAACCAAACCGCACGGCAAACTCGCAACCGATGGGGTCTTTCACCCGGCATTCCGAGAACTTGAGAGTATCCCCCAAATATCTGGTCCGACATATCTCCGGGTCTGGAAGACGCCGCTGATTGTTGACTGGGTCGTCGGTCATGACAGGGCTGCCTTCTCAAACTTGCGCCGATTCGGGTGGTGACAACGAATGCAAGTAGCAACGCGTCCCGCATACTTGGAATCGTCGGGGTTTTCCACCAGGCAAGCCGAATAATCGGCTATTTGCCCCAAATCCTTCGTCCGAGATATTTCCCGATCCGGAAGAGGCCTGTTATCCCTCAACCATTCATCTGTCACGTCGAGACCCTCCACTCGGGGATGGCAATGATGAGTTCTCACACGGCCACATGTGGCGGGTACTATAGGAAGTCGACGGCCGGCACAATGGAGGCGTGAAGGGTCGAAACTCCAACCCGACCTCAGTTCTTGAGAATGTAAACATACGTTTGTTTGCTGGGTAGCGGTTCGGTTGCCGTGCAATCCGTCATCCCCAAATCAACGGCGAAGTTCTTGATCTTCTGCGCGAGTTCGAGAGTGTCCACCTCCCAAGATTGAAACGAGTGTGAAAGTCCCTGGTATGCCGACCGCTCCGCCAAGTCCTGTGTAATGCCGATGCGCCAACCCGCGAATTGAGCGGAAGTGTGAGTCATGATCTCCGACACAATCAAGGTGAATGACGCCATGCTATCGCCTCCCTGCGGCGTAAAGGTTTCAATTCATGCTTTCGTTCTGACGGATCACTTATTCCTGTTCCAAAGAAAACGGCGGTAGACTCGGTGAGCCACCGCCGTTTCCTGGTGGAGCATCGCACCCATGAGCTTCGTCAGGGAAGCCCCCCGTCAGCGATGCCTGCACATTCTTCGGCGGCTCTTTTCCACATTCGCAATGCGATACCTGATCTTCATACGAACAGCACCTCACTCACCCGTGTCAGACGTCGGGCACCCAGATCCCCCCGACTCGTACCAAACCGGGCAGCAGTAGTCACCGGAGCCGCCGTTGTCCCGCCTGTCGCGCGTCATGCACTCCAGCGGGCCCAGTCTCGGATGCCTCGGCTGACAGCCTCCAGATTTGGTGGATTTTGCTCGCTCCCAGAGCCAATCGCCTATATCAAAGCAGACATTCCGTGTATCACTTTGGAATATGGGGAGAGAACAACGCAAATCGAGATCGAGACGCCGCATCGTGCTGGCGTTGCTGTGGTGGTCCGACGAACGGCTGCTGCGTGGCATCTCCAAGTACGCGCAGGAGGCGGATTGGATTCTGGATGCATCCGGACGGCACCGAAGCCGGCTGCCGTTCGGCCTTGCGGTGCACGGGTTGATCACGCTCTCGAGCGACAACTTGAAACGAGTATCCTATATCCGTTCGTTCCAGGTGCCGACGATTGTTCTGGGCGTTCACGGCGAAAAATTCGGTACTCTCAGGGTCACCGGCGATGACGAAGCGATCGGCCCGATGGCCTTGGAACATTTCATGAATTGCGGCCTGGAGCATATCGGGTTTGTCGAATATTGGGGTACAGGCATCGAGTACCGGCGGCGTTTGATCCTGCAAGAAGCGGTTGCCCGCAGCGGGTGCACCTTTCATTTGCTGCACGGCAAAACGCTGGAGAGACAACTCCGCAACCTACCCAAACCGATTGGACTCATGGCCTCCAACGACGAGGTGATGGTCGGGGTGATGCAGGTGTGCCTGAAAGAAGGCTATCGCATTCCGGACGAAATCGCCCTCCTCGGGGTGGATGACATCGAATTCGTTTGCGAGACGGCGCCGGTGCCTCTGTCCAGCATCAATCAGAATTTCGAGCGCATGGGGTATGAGGCGGCAGCCCAGCTCGACCGGGTGATGGGCGGGGAGCCACCGCCCAACCGCCCGGTGGTGGTGCCCATACACGGGGTGACGGTGCGCAAGTCCACAGATCTGCTGGCGTTCAGTAACGAACGTTTGGTGAAAGCCATGCGCTATATCCGGGATCATTTCGGGGAGTCTATTACGGCGGCGGATGTGGTGCAGCTTTCCGGAGTTTCCCGTCAGGTCCTGCAAAAACTTTTCCGTCAGGACATTGGTCACTCGATCTTGAGCGTGATCATGCGATCACGGGTGGAGGAGGCCAAGCGAATGCTTCTGAAAACAGATTGTAAACTCGATATCGTCGCGGAACGGTGTGGGTTTAGCAATCGACTGCATTTCCACCGCGCCTTCTCCCGATTGGCGGGTAGGTCGCCAGCCCGCTGGCGGCAGGAGCACCGGGCCTGACCGTTTGTACGTGGCGGCCTCGCGGCGAGTTAGAGCGCCGCCGGAGAGAATGGAAACCCGTTGTTTTTGACCAGCCGTCGGAATGGACCGGACGGTCGGCATGCGATTGTGTATGGTCGGCGTGGTTGTAGTTTGATCTTTGATATGGGAGAAATGGGGAAGATGGTTACTGGGAAATGGCTGATGGATCCGGGAGGAATCGAGCCGGGGGCTGCGGGAAGACCCCCAGCGTGCGGCCGGGGACATGGGTTACACTTTGTTTGTTTGCCGCTTCCTCCCCCGAGGGGGGAGACGGGCCGGGGGTGCCCTCCAAGCCGGCCGGACCGCGTACGAGGTGCGCGGCTACAATTCGGGGACACTCGGGAGCAGGGGGTGCGCAAAAAAGGGAAAACTGCGAAACGTACCCAATGGGTTTTGGATGGAAAACGCAGGTGGATGAGTTTGTGGGACAGGTGGTTGAGAATTTCTGGCAGGGGCGTTTTTCGTTGGGTTCGTCCCCCCAAAATTGGGTTCGGTCAGGGTTCGGTTGTTGGGGCCAAGCCCTTCCGGTGACGAAAGGCGGGTTGAAATGGCACGCTTTTGTGGTTCCCGACAGGGCAGAAAGGCCGTTGAAGGAATGGCGCGGTGGGGGTAAGTTACATCAGAGATGAATGACCCCGCGCAACCTCGACAGGTGATGCGCCGCGTGTTGGTGGTGGACGATGATTACGATCTGGCGCAACTGCTGCGCGAAGTGTTGACGTACGACAACTGCGAAGTCGACATCGCGACGAACGGCATGGAGGCGATGGACCGCCTGCGCGCGGAGGAATACGACGCGGTCGTTTGCGATTTGATGATGCCGCGCGTCGACGGCGAGGTGCTGTATTATGACGTTGTCCGGGAATACCCGTTTTTGGCGAACCGGTTTATTTTCGTGACGGGACAGGCCTCGCGGAAGGCTGGTTTCAGCGAATTCGTGGGGCGGACCGGGAATTACTTGATTGAGAAGCCGTTCGACCTGCCGGCGTTTCGCGCCGCCGTGCGGGATACCATCCAGCGTTGAGGCGAGTGGCGGCTGGACGTTTTTGTGTCCGCGCTCCTTTTTGGACGGTTGCGTCCGACATTCCCGTCCAATCGCTGAATCGACAGGCCTGATTTCACGGGAGTTGGCGAGTTGGCAAGGCCGATGCTTAACGGAATGGGCGTCGGGTTGGGGGATGCCCGGCGATTCAAGGAGGCAACCCTCGCCGTAACGCGGTTGTGGAACGATCTGCGACTGGCGCACGGATGAACGGACCGCGCTGAGAAGCCGGTGTTGAACGATCGACGCCTGCGCGACACAGAGAGCGGTTTGAGCAATATACGCGGGCCGATCCCGAATACGTTCGGGGTCGGCCAACGTGTTTTTAGGTCGTGACCACGCCCGCGGCGCCGCTATAATCCAATCCGTAATGGCGAGTGAAAAATCCCAGTCTCAACCCCGGCGTGATGGCGAACCGGCGGGCGACGGCCTGACGCCGATGATGCAGCAGTATCGGCGCGTCAAGCACCAGATTCCGCCGGATGCGCTGCTGTTGTTCCGCTTGGGCGATTTTTACGAGATGTTTTTCGATGACGCCAAGACCGGCTCGCAACTGCTCAATCTCGCGCTGACCAATCGCAACGGCGTCCCGATGTGCGGGATTCCGCATCACGCGGCCGAAACCTATATCGGCAAACTCCTGCGACAGGGGCGCAAGGTTGCCATTTGCGACCAACTTGAGGAGGCGAAACCCGGCAAGCTGGTCGATCGCGATGTCACGCAAATCCTCAGCCCCGGCACGCACTTTGATGCGCATCTGCTGCACGCGGAGCGGAACAACTTTCTCGCGGCGATTTGCGGCGGTGACAAATTCGGGCTGGCGCTTGTCGACCTCACGACCGGTGATTTCAAGGTCACCGAGTTGCTGTCCGTCGAGCAACTGCACAACGAACTGACGCGCACGCGGCCCGCGGAGATCATCGTGCCCGCCGAGTGGTTCGACGAAGCGAAATCGCTGCTGACGCAACTCGCGTTGCCGATCACGCCGCATGACGGCTGGACGTTCGAGCGCGAAACCGCGTTCTTCACATTGCGCGACCATTTCAAGACGCAGTCGCTGGATGGCTTTGGCGCGGGCGCCTTGAGCGTGGGCATCGGCGCGGCGGGCGCGGCGCTTCATTACCTGCAACAATCCCTGCGGCGCAGCACGTCGCATATTCACCGTCTCACGGTCTACAGCGTCAGCGATTTCATGGTGCTGGACGCGACGACGCAATGGAACCTCGAACTGCTCGAATCGGCGCGCTCCGACCGCCGGCACACGTTGATCGGCTGCATGGACCGCACGTTGACGCCAATGGGCGCGCGGTTGTTGCGGGAATGGTTGACCCGTCCCTTGAAGAACGTTGAGCAGATCCGCTCACGGCAGGAGGTCATCGCGACGTTTTGCGACGAGCCGAGTGTCCTGACGGATTTTCGCGAGCAACTGCACGGCGTGCGTGACATGGAGCGGACGCTGGCGCGGCTCAGCGTCGGCACCGGCAACGCGCGTGACCTTGTCGTGCTCAAGGAATCGCTCGTCGCGGTGCCGAAATTGAAGGGGACGCTGGAGAGCACCACCGCGGGGACGCCGCTCCTGCAGACGCTCGTTTCCCAAATCACCGAACTTCCCGATATTGTGGATCTCATTTCCCGTGCGATTGCCGACGCGCCGCCGCTGGCGTTAAAGGAAGGCGGACTGATCAAGGCGGGATATCACGTGGAGTTGGACGAACTGCGGCGGGCGGGGACGGAGGGCAAGGCGTGGATTGCGGCGCTGCAACAGAAGGAAATCGAGCGGACGGGCATCGCGTCACTCAAGGTGCGGTTCAATTCCGTGTTCGGCTATTACATCGAAGTCACGAAGGCGAATCTCGAAAAGGTTCCGTCTGATTACATCCGCAAACAGACCATCGCGAACGGCGAGCGGTTCTTCACGCCCGAG
>Ga0074045_10006285_pt1 | contig 10221 bp, 8 predicted proteins | sample BogForMeECP23OM2_FD_94442 | JGI IMG/M metagenome (GOLD analysis project Ga0074045, IMG submission 94442) | Bog forest soil microbial communities from Calvert Island, British Columbia, Canada - Bog Forest MetaG ECP23OM2 | ecosystem: Environmental > Terrestrial > Soil > Wetlands ... | reverse complement strand
TGGGCCCTCTGGAGAGGATCACCGACCGTTCGATGAAGTTTTCGAGTTCCCTTACGTTCCCCGGCCAACGCCAGTCCAGGAGGGCCTGCATCGTTTCGGACGGGATCTTGTCAATCTGCCGGCCCATCTTCGCCGCGTATTTCTTGGTGAAGTGCCGGGCGAGAACCGGTATGTCTTCCGGGCGGTCACGCAGCGGAGGTGTCGTAATGGGGAAGACTTTCAACCGGTAGTAGAGATCGCTTCGAAATAGCTTGTCACCCATCATCTGAGTGAGATTCCGGTTGGTTGCAGCCACCAGCCGGACATCGATGGGAATTGTCCTGGTGCCGCCCAACCTCTCAAACGACTTCTCCTGCAGAGCACGCAACAGCTTGGGCTGCAGATCCAGCGGAATATCTCCCACCTCATCCAGAAACAGCGTGCCCCGATGGGCCATCTCGAAGCGCCCTATCTTCTGCGACAAGGCGCCCGTAAAGGCGCCTCGCTCATAGCCGAACAACTCGCTCTCGAGCAGCCCGGTTGGAATGGCCGCACAGTTCAATGTGATAAAGGGAAGATGTTTGCGCGGGCTCAATCTGTGGATGGCGCGTGCAACCAGTTCTTTCCCGGTGCCGGTCTCTCCCAGAACCAAGACGGTTGCGTCGGTCGGCGAAACCACCTCAACCAGGCGCAGAATACGCTTCAGAGCCGCGCTGGCGCCGACCATCTCCTCGAAGTCGCGTTCGACCTCGGCCTCGTCTGCCTCAACGTTTTCGAGACGGTCCCGTTCCCGCAGGTCTTGCACAAAAGAGATCCAGCGGAACGGCGCCACCTTCAACACGGCGGTAGCCACCAGCACCGGGACACGCGTCCCATCTTTCCGAATCAACTCTTTCTCAAACGGCGTACAGGCTCCGAATCGCAGGCCCTCTTCGTGCGCAAGTTCATCCAGTGCGGCGTATTCCGGCGGCGTGAGATCGGGCCAGTGCAACCGGCCGGCCGCCAAGTCCTCGCGGGTGTACCCGACTAAGTCCAGAAACGCATCGTTCACTTCGGGGATGCGGTCAAACTCGCCGGAAACGATGCCCGCAATGGTCGATTCAGCGGGAATTGGACGGGTGCGCGCGCGATTGCGCCGCAACTTTTCGTCCCGCTCATGGCGCTCGCTGAAGTCGCGCACGACTCTCGCAAACCCCTGCAATGTCCCGTCTTCATCTTTCAGCGCCAGCGTAATGGCATTGGCCCAGAAACGCGACCCGTCCTTTTTTCCGTGCCAGCCTTCCGTGCCGGTGTGGCCTTCGCGAGCCGCCTTGTTCAATTTTTCCTGTAGCGTGCGGACGGCGTCTTCGTCTGGATAGAAGACCGATACGTGCTGGCCGATGACCTCACTGCTCTTGTAGCCGTAGATGCGTTCCGCACCCCCATACCAAGTAACAATCTGTCCGTCTACATCCAAGAGGAACAACGCATAGTCCTGCACCCAGCCGGGAACACTGCTCTTCGCCGGCCCCACGGGCGCGGAGCCAGATTTGTTCGCATCTTTCTCGCTTAGCACCAGGACATGACGTACCGGCAACACGTTTCCTTTTGCGACGTAGTCGACGTCCCGGGGATCTCCTTCTGGCCCCACGAGCTGAAGGGTTCCTTCCTGTTCGCCTTCTTTAAGAAAGTCGTGCCAACGTTTCGATATTTCCAGCTTGAAGCTGGGCTCTGCGAAATCATCCAGGCTCTTCCCGATGATCTTTTCGCGTGGTAGACCCAGGAGCTTGCTCGCGCCTACGCTGGCTTCCCGGTAGTGGCGATCGTTGTCCGCGACCAGAATGGGCACGGACGGGTTGAACACGATCGTCCGGAACAGCAGTTCGAGTTCTTTTGGACCGTTTTCCACGAGCCAGTCGGTGGCTTGCGGCTGTGAGGCGGCGGAGTTCATGACGTTTCTCCTTTGCCCCGTCGATCCGGGAGGCCGGCGGCCTGGAGACACGTTCTCCAAACGGTGGGTAGCCAAGAATGGCGGTTCAAGTTGAGTCTATCATTGTTAGGGAGCTGGGCGCTCACTTCACCTGACCATATTTGGTCAATCGCCATCCGGGGACGAGCAACCCCCCGGGGTAAGTCAAGGCCTTGGGGGTGGAACTAATGACCAAGCCCCCGGCTTTGGTGAGCGTCACCCGCAACAGGTTTGCTTCGGCCCATGAGTTGCTCATAGGTTTTTTCCAGACTTCAAGAAATGTCGAGGTAAGCTATGGCGGCGTCATTCCAGGGCTTTCGATCGCTGATCGAAAACAGTCCCGATGCGATCTCCTTGATCGACACACAGGGCGAAATTCTCTACGGTAGCGCCTCGACCACCAGGATTTTTGGATACCGGCCGGAAGAGCTCTTGGGGCTGAATTGCATCGATTTGATTCATCCAGACGACCGGGGCCATTCAACCCGGGCTCTGAGGGAGGTGCTCGCCAAGCCGCCGGGACCGCTTAAATGGGACGCCCGGGTGCGCCATAAGGACGGCAACTACTCTTGGGTCGAGAGCACGGTCTCCAACCTGCTCGAAGAGCTTGAAGTTCAAGCGATCGTCATGCAGCAGCGCGATATAAATGCGCGTAAGGCGGCAGAGGTCAAAAGGCAGCAGCAGGCTGAGGAATTAGCCCGCTCCAACTTGCGGCTGGAGGAGTTTGCCTACTTGGCGGCGCACGATCTACAAGAGCCTCTGAGGATGATCTCCTCGTATACGGAATTGCTTGTCCGGCGAACAGAAATGGACGGGAATGCCAGGCAGATAGCCGAATTCATCGTGGACGGCGCCGCGCGCATGTCCGCTTTAGTTTACGATCTGCTTTGCTTCGCCAGCACTGGCAGACGTGAACAGCCTCGCTGCGTTGACCTGCAGCAGAGCGTAGCCGAGGCCCTTGAGAACTTGGCCCCGGCCATCCAAGCCAGTGATGCAGTAGTGACTGTCGATCGGCTACCCGTAGTCCTCGGTCACAAAAATCACTTGGTGCGCCTCTTCCAAAACTTGCTGAGCAACGCGTTGAAATATCGGAGTGAACGCCCCATCGAGATTCACGTGACCGCCGAAGGGCTTGGGCAGGACTGGCTCATTAGCGTCAAGGACAATGGCCGTGGCATCGCAACGGAAAACCATTCCCTGATATTTATGCCTTTCACGCGTCTGGCAAATCGGGATTTCCACGGAAGCGGTCTCGGCCTGGCGCTGTCGAAGAGGATCGTTGAAGAATTGGGGGGCGCGATCTGGGTGGAATCCGAACTCGGGGAAGGATCGACTTTCTTTTTCACGGTCGCGGCGGTGTCGGAGGAGCGGATTCTGGTTCCCATGACCTCTCACGGCACTGTCATGTGACCGGGCGTTCAACGGCTGCATAACTATGGAAATCCAGAACGGTTGTCGAGCGGAATACGGCCCTCTTGAATTGCGGATTCAAGCCACCGCCCGTGTGAACGGGTTTACCGTTTACGTGGACGATCCCCGTCGTGAGCAGCCCAGTGTCCTTGATGGCGCGGTGCAAAGCACACTGGAATCTGCCAAAGAATATGTGGTTCTAAAAGCAGGCGAATACCTGACCAGCCTCAAAGAGGACGCCCCGCATGAACCCGAGTGGAGATGCTCGTAAGCCTCGCCCGCGACTTCAGCCAAGATGAGTCCATCATTCAGCGTGGCGACGCTGCAAGGCCTCGTTCTTTCGAGTACCTCACAGCGCCGTCCCTCCGAATCACGCTGCGCCTTAAGGGAAGGCCAGGCCCCGTCCAGAATCGGTTCAAGCTTCGCGACTCGCGGTTTATCTGGCTGGACGCCCGCCGCAACTAAAGCAAGTGAGTGGCCAGGGCTTTCGGAGGTCCGCTGAGTGGCCTCCGGGGTCAGTTTAATCGCAGAAATCTGGCACTTTCAGTAACGAGAAAGCCGGGCTCGAGAATCTCCCGCGGGCGAAGCTGCCATGACCATATTTGGTCAGTCGACGCTCCGCGGTCAATTACTGATGCCCACCTCCGTGAGATCCTCCTCCGCCATGAGATCCTCCGCCGGCTGACTGTCTCTGCTGCACCTGCTGCATCTGCTGCGTGTGCCCTTGCTGCATTTGCTGCGTCTGCTGCTGGTGGCGCTGCTCCAATTGCTGCGTTTTCGCTGGGGCAGCGTTCTGTCTCGCCAGCTGCTGATGTTCCTTGTCCTGCTGCTGCTGGAGCTTCTGCCGATCCTGGTTCTGCTTCGTCACTACCTTTTCCTGTTCCTTCTGGTATTTCTGGTCCTGCTTTGCGTTTCCCGTCTTCGGAGTAGCGGGGCGCTCGATAGGCGGCAGTTCCTTAGGGTGCGACGCAAGGTTGGCGCGAGGAGTCGCCGTGACTGGCGGCGCGCCGTGGTTCGCGGAATACTTTTGCTGCGGGCTGTTGCGGGCAGACCACGCATGTTGACTCTGAGAGGCTACGGGCCCAACATGTTTGCCACGAGCAGCAGCCTCTTCTTCAGAAGTGGCGCGAGCGTTGATCCCGCCGTTACCGCCGTTGTAGCTGACCCGGTTCACGTTCTCGTTCACCCTGGTGTTGTAAACGTTGTGGATGGCGTTGGCGTCCACCCGATTCACCGCCGAGTTGTAGAAAAAATGCCCGTTCTCCCAGCGGCCGCCTTCATAACCCCTGCCGAAGTATCCGAAGCCATAGTTGATACCGCCGTAGAAACCGACTGACGGGCCCCAGTAGCCTTCATTGAAGAAATATCCGCTGCCGCCCCAACCCCAATAGCCCGGAGTCCAGAGGAACCCGACCTCGGGAGCAATCACCCACGTGCCCGGTACCCAGTAATACTCACTACCATCCCAAGCCCAATACCCAGGCGTCCAGATATAACCGTCGCCGGGGCACATCGGCTGCTCGTAGGCGGGCAGCTCAGGGGGCGCGATTGTGACGGCTACGCCGACTTGCCCTAAAGACGCCGTCGACAGCAACAGTATTCCTAACGGCAACAACAACAGCGAAATAATCAAGCGAATGCGCATGACTGTCTCCCTCCTGACACCTGCTATGCACGAGCCTGGCCAACTTCTTCCGGATCGGACGTGTCTTGTGGAATCGCTCCGGATCAGTGCAATCGCGCCGCAAGCGATTGGATAACGAATTGCCTCTTGTATTCATGAGAGGAGCCTAAAAGCATGCCTTTAATAAACTTGGTTGTTGTACTGATAATCGTCGGGGTGGCGTTGTGGCTGATCAATCGCTTTATCCCGATGGCCTCCAGTATCAAAACGATTCTGAATGTTGTCGTGGTCATTGCCGTCTGCGTTTGGCTGTTGCAAGCAGTTGGATTGTGGAGCAATGTCACCAATTTCCGGCTACATGGATGAGCGGCTACTTCGGTGCACCAGGCAACTACCGGCGCACAGGGCTGGATAGCTGGGCTCGACCGGGATCTAACCAGGCCGTACTGGTTCCAGTGGATCTGGATCTCGGCCATGGTACTGACGACATGCGGTCATCTGACCCTCTACGGTCGATTCTCCCTCTATCGCCCACTGCCGGCCTTCGTGACGAGGCCCCGAACGCTCCGCGTCTCCCCGTTCGCAACAAAAGAGGTAACCGAATGCTAGAAAAAGTCATCCGGCCAAATGCACCCGTGACCAGGAACGGGCATGATCGGGACGTTCACCACGACACCAAAGCTCGCGGGATGGACGTCCTCAATTCACCCCAGTTGAACAAGGGGACGGCCTTCACCCGGGAGGAACGACTCGCCCTAGGGCTCACCGGCCTGCTCCCGCCGGACATCAGCCTGCTGGACATTCAGGTCAAGCGCGCCTACATTCAATACGACCGGCTCCCGGACGCGCTGGGCAAGAACATCTACTTGACCGCCCTTCACGACCGCAACGAGGTTCTGTTTTACCGGCTGTTTTCAGAGCATCTGCGCGAAATGATTCCCATCGTCAACGATCTGACCGTTGGGATGGCGGTCGAGCAGTACCATCACGAGTGCCGGCGCCCGCGTGGCCTGTACCTCTCGATCGATCATGCTGATGGAATCGAGGATGCCTTTGCGAATCTCGGCTTCGGTTCCGGCGATATCGACTTGATACTTGCCACCGACGCCGAGCAAATCCTGGGAATCGGCGATTGGGGTATCGGCGGCATTGAAGTCTCGATCGGCAAGCTAGCCATCTACACGGCGGCGGGCGGAATCGACCCGAGGCGTGTCATCCCCGTGATGCTCGATGTGGGAACCAACCGGGAGAGTCTGCTGGACGATCCTATGTATATCGGCAACCGGCACGCTCGCATTCGCGGCGAGCGTTATGACGCCTTCATTGATGCTTACGTCAAAGCCGCAACCAAGCTGTTTCCGAACGCCTTGCTGCAATGGGAAGACTTCGCGCCGGGCAATGGTCGGCGTATCCTCAGCCGGTACCGCGACCGGATCTGCACCTTCAATGACGATATGCAGGGCACCGGCGCTATCACGCTGGCGGCGGCGATCTCAGCAGTCCGCGTCTGCGGAACGCCTCTGCGCAAGCAGCGCGTGGTTATCTTTGGAGCCGGTACGGCAGGTATTGGTGTTGCCGACCAACTGCGCGACGCCATGGTGCGTGACGGGCTTTCCAAAGAAGAGGCATCGGAGCGCTTCTGGTGCGTAGATCACCAGGGGCTGCTCACGGCCGGAATGGACGGTGGGCTGCGCGACTATCAGGAGACGTACGCCCGCCCAGCCGACGAAAGCAAGAGATGGATGCGCGACGGGCATGGCAACGGCGTTGGCTTGGACGAAGTGGTGCGCCGGGTACACCCAACCATGCTCATCGGCGCGTCGACGGCGCCAGAAAGCTTCAACGAATCGATCGTTAGAGAAATGGCGGCACATACCGAGCGGCCCATCATCTTCGTGCTCTCCAATCCGCCGGCGCGAGCCGAAGTGATTCCGGCCGACCTCATTGCCTGGACGAACGGGCGGGCTCTCATTGCCACCGGCAGTGCGTTCGCCCCGGTCACGCATAAGGGCGTGACCTATGTCATCGGCCAGATTAACAACGCAATGCTCTACCCGGGCCTGGCTCTCGGCGCCATCGTCTCACGGGCCGGCAGAATCAGTGATGGTATGTTCGCGGCGGCCGCGAATGCTGTGTCCAGCTTGGTGACTGTACGCCAGCCCGGTGCGTCACTGCTCCCGCATATCGATGACCTGCGGAGCGTGTCGGCGACGGTGGCGGCGGCGGTCGCGGAGGCCGCTTTGGCCGAGGGATTGGCCGGAGTCAAACTCGGTGACATCGTTCAACAAGTGCAAGATGCGATGTGGCAGCCGGAGTACCGCCCGATCCGGGCGTGCTGAGGTGTCGATGACCATACGCTTTCCTTTGGAAATGAAGATGCCCATGAAAGAAGCTTCGAAAGTCCGCAAAATCGCCTTCGTCGGCGACCACTTGCCCCGCAAGTGTGGCATCGCCACCTTCACTTCCGACCTTGGCGCTGCGGTAGCGGCGGCGTATCCGGAGAGTCAGTGCTTCTGCGTGTCCGTCAACGATGTCAAGGGCGGCTATGACTACCCGGAAGTGGTTCGCTTCGAAATCGACGAGCAGGACTTATCGTCCTATCTGCGAGCCGCGGACTTCCTCAACATCAGCAACGTCGACATGGTCTGTCTGCAGCATGAGTATGGCATTTTCGGCGGCCCTGCAGGGGGACACATTCTCGCATTCCTGCGCGAGCTCAGAATGCCGGTTGTCACGACGCTTCACACTGTTCTTCTCGAGCCCAGAGCAGACCAGCGGCGCGTCATGCAGGAGTTAATCTCGCTTTCGACGCGGGTCGCAGTCATGGCTGAGCGTGGGCGGCAGATGTTGCAGGACGTCTACGGCGCGCCGTCAGCGAAGATCGATCTGATCGCCCATGGCATCCCCGATGTGGGGTTCGTCGACCCGACATACTTTAAGGATCAGTTTGGCGTGGAAGGGAAGGTGGTACTGCTGACCTTCGGACTCCTCTCGCCCAACAAGGGTATTGAATACGTGATCAATGCTCTTCCGCGGATCGTGGCCGAGTTCCCTGACGTCGTTTACATTGTTCTGGGCGCCACCCATCCGAACGAACTGCGCGAACATGGCGAAGCCTATCGGCTCAGTCTCGAATTGCTTGCCAAGAAAAACAACGTCGAGCAAAACGTCATCTTCTACAACGACTTCGTAAACCTTGAGAACCTGACCGAGTTCATCCAGGCTGCCGACCTTTATGTCACGCCTTACTTGAACGAGGCTCAAATCACTTCCGGCACGCTCGCTTACGCGTTCGGTTCGGGCAAAGCCGTCGTTTCAACGCCCTATTGGCACGCCGCCGAACTATTGGCCGAGGACCGCGGCGCATTGGTTCCGTTCGCCGATGCCGAGGCGATTGCCAAGGAGGTCATCGGCTTGTTGCGGGACGACACCCGCCGGCATGCGATGCGGAAAAATGCATACCGCATCGGGCGGGAGATGATCTGGAGTAAGGTCGCCCAGCAATACATGCGTTCCTTTGAACTGTCGCGACTTCAGGGGGCCGCCCTTTCTCGAAAATCGCTTGTTACGAAAACACTGGACCGCCGGCCGCGCGAGCTCCCTGCCTTGAAGTTGGACCACCTCCTGCGGATGACCGATTCTACGGGAGTCTTCCAGCACGCTACGTTCAGCATTCCGAATTTTTCCGAGGGCTATTGCTCCGACGACAACGCACGCGCCTTCATTCTTGCGGTGCTGTTAGGCGAACTGGGAGTTGACCCCGAACAAGTGCGAAAGTTGGCAACCACCAGCGCCGCGTTCATTCTTTATGCTTTCGACGAGCAAACCAAGCGCTTCCATAACCACTTGAGCTTTGATCGCCGCTGGCTCGATCTTCAGGGATCGGAAGATTGTCAGGGCCGGGCCTTGTGGGCACTCGGCATCGGCGTAGGACGTTCGCCTTTTCGTAGCTTCCAGATGTTGTCCGGACAACTTTTCGCGCGGGCATTACCGGTCTTGACGGAGTTTACGTCTCCCCGGGCGTGGGCGTTTGGCCTGATTGGCATCCATGAATATCTGCGCCGGTTGAGGGGTGACAGCCTCGTCAACCAGACTCGCGAGACCCTCATCAACAGACTCATGGGTCTTCTTGAGCGAAACGCTACGGACGACTGGTACTGGTTTGAGGAAAAGCTCTCGTACGATAACGCGAAGTTGGCTCACGCCTTAATCCTGAATGGACGCGCAACGGGACGGCCCGAGGTCGTTGAGGCAGGCCTCCGTTCGTTGAGGTGGCTTAACAACTTGCAGATCTCCGAAAAGGGGCACTTTCGGCCGGTCGGTAGCAACGGGTTCTATCACCGCGGCGGGACGCGTGCCGATTTTGATCAGCAGCCCATTGAGGCGCAGGCCATGGTTTCCGCATCACTGGAAGCCTACCGCGCTACCTCCGACATCTGGTGGTACGAACAAGCACAACGGGCTTTCGACTGGTTCATCGGTTGGAACGATCTCGGCCTGGAACTCTATTCTCCCGAGAGTGGTGGATGCAGCGATGGTCTGCATGTGGACCGCGTGAATGGCAATCAGGGAGCGGAATCCACTTTGGCTTGCCTGCTATCGTTAGCCGAGATTCGCTTAGTGCAAAACATGGTCACGAGCTTCAAGGAGCCGATCGCCGTCGGAGCGTGGGCTGTTTCATGATTGCCAATGCGGTTAATGTCATTCGCACAACCACCATCCTCAGGCCTGACCAGTCGCGCGTATTGCTCCGGCCCTTTGATCACGGAGGCGCACAGCGCGCGCGCTCGATTATTTCAAGAATCATGTCGCTTCCCGAAGCAGCCGTCGGCCCTCTTGTCGAAGAGATCTTCACCGGGTTCTCCAAGCGGCATCAGCACCTCCGCGAGCGCTTCCTGGAACGCTTTGAACAGGTCCGCGAGTCAATACCGGCGACCGAGAAGATGTCCGAACAAAGACGGCTACTGATCGGTTCTTACTTCCTCGCTGAATACTCATTGGAATCCTCAGCCCTGTTCAACCCTTCCATCGTGCCGGATCCTGACCAAACCGGTCTGCCGGCGGGCGCTTTGCGCTTCATCCTCAGCTTGCGCGCCACGGGGGAAGGGCACATCTCCTCCATCACATTCCGCGCGGGTGTCATCCATTCCGATGGCCGTATCGAGTTGTCGGCGGCGACGGGTTTTCTCACCGAGCCTCGTCAAATCCCGAATCCCCGTTATGAGAAGGAACTGTTCACGCGGACACTCACTGAGCTTGG
>Ga0074045_10006284_pt1 | contig 10222 bp, 7 predicted proteins | sample BogForMeECP23OM2_FD_94442 | JGI IMG/M metagenome (GOLD analysis project Ga0074045, IMG submission 94442) | Bog forest soil microbial communities from Calvert Island, British Columbia, Canada - Bog Forest MetaG ECP23OM2 | ecosystem: Environmental > Terrestrial > Soil > Wetlands ... | reverse complement strand
TGACTGTGCCGACCCGGGTTGCTGCTGTCATTTCAAATTCCAAACACAGCTGTCGTTCAATTTTTGGCCGTTGCGCTCGGCGCGGGCTTCCACGCGGTTTTCGCCGGCTTTCAGTTGCACGTCCTTCCAGATAAACACGCCATTCGTGGTGTCACGGTGCTGGCCCAGTGATTTTCCATTGAGCAGCAACTCCACCGGGTTCGCGTTGGAATAAATTTTCACATCCGTTACGGCATTCGTGCGTTCGGTGAAGCGGCGGCTGGTGATGTACAGCACCGGTTCGTCCGACCAGTTGGCCTTGTAAAAGTAAAAGGCATCCTTCCTCGTTTTGCGATCATAAGTCACCAGGCCCTTGTCGTTGCGGCCGGGAATGCTGCCTTCGTGTCGTGTGGCGACGGCAAAGTCGAACATGTTCCAGACAAACGTGCCCCACACAAAGGGCCGCTCTTTCATCGCCGCCCACGCGGATTCATGAACCAGCGCCTGCCACTCTTCGGGATGCCAGGGACCGCCCGTCTTCGGTTGCTTCGGGTTTTCCTCGTGCTGGGTGACGTTCGCGCCCGCGCCGTATTCGCTCACGCAAAAACCGCCCTGCCGGCTGGTATCGCGCAATCGATCCATTTCATGTCCAAAATCACCCCTCGTTCCACGATACCAGCCGGGGTAAATGTTCCACCCGAGCCAGTCGGGAATTTTGTTCATTTCCGGCAATTTGTCCGTGCAGGTGGCGGCAATGGTCGGGCGCGTCGGGTCTTCGCTGTGCGCCACATTGTTCATGTCCTGCAACTCGCGTTGCGGGTCGGGGGTCTCCCGGAGCGCGACTTCGTTGAACAGACTCCACGCGAAAATCGACGGGTGATTGATATTTTGCCGGATGAGATCGAGCAACTGGTTGCGCGAGGTTTCCTCGAATTGTTCCGAGGCGGTGATTTCATTCACCTGCGGGATTTCCGCCCAGACCAGAATGCCCGCCTGGTCGCAGAGGCTGTAGAAATAATCGCTGTGCTGGTAATGCGCGCAACGAATGACCGTCGCGCCCATTTCCTTGATGAGTTGCAGGTCCTCGTCCATGTCCGCCCCGGAAATGGCCCAGCCTTTGTTGAACCGGTCCTGATGCCGGTCAACACCGTGTAAATGGTACGGTTTGCCGTTCAGGAAAAATCCCTTGTCCGGATCCACCGAGTAAAAGCGCAATCCCAGCGGCTGCTCGACCGAATCCACCACGCTGTCCCCGGAGCGCAACTCGATGACCGCCTGGTAAAGGTAAGGGTCCAGGCGTCCGTTCCACAAATGCGGATGCGGTACGGTCAGGCGCAGCCAATACGGCGAGGTCGCATTGGGTGCCAGGGCGATTGGTTGTTTGCTGTCGGCGACCTGGTTTCCGTCCGCGTCCAGGACACGTGCGACCAGGGTCAGGGGTTGCTTTTGTTTGGTGCCATTAGAGATTTGCGCCGTCACGTCCAGCAACGCCTGGGTTTCCGTGACACTGGTTTGCAACCAGGCGACGCCGGGCGAGCCGTGGTCGGTGGGCGCAAAATTTTCCCCGCCGGTCACAATCAGATGCACCGGACGATAGAGTCCGCCGTAAACGGAAAAATCGCCGCTTAACGGCGCGATGTCCGGCTCCCATTTATTGCTCACGCGCACGGCGAGCAGGTTCGTGCCGGTGGCAGGCAGATTGGTAGTGATTTCAAAACAAAACGCGCCAAAACCGCCGCGGTGTTCGCCCAGTGGTTTGCCATTCAGGTAAACGTCGGCGACCAGGCTCGCCGCTTCGAACCGCAAAAAATATCGTTTGCCGGTTTCCGGCGTGAGATTCAGTTCGCGTCGATACCAGCCCGGTCCGCGGTAAAAATCCTTTCCCTGTTGCGCCTCTTCCCAGCCCCAATTGTGCGGAATCGAAACCGCCTGCCAGTCGCTGTCATTGAAGCCCGGTTGCGCCGCATTGGTGGTTTCGCCCGATTTGAACCGCCAGCCGGAATCAAGCAACATGCTTTCGCGGGAAAAAAGGTTGAAGTTGAGGACGAGGGCGAAAATAAAAACGGAAAACTTGCGCATCAATGAATCATGCCGAAATTAATTCCGGCGGCAAGCGCAACGTCGAATCGAGCGGGTGGACATGATTCATTTTAACAACTGGAGCACCTGTTGCGTTTTCGATGCCAACTCCGCTGCCGAAATGTCATCGGATACCCACTGATTGGGCGGAATGGAAAGTAATGGGGTCTTTTGCACTTCCAGCAGAGGGCTGGGAGCAAATACTTCTCTATCATTCCAAGTGTGATCTCCAAACACGATGTACCCTGTGTCTTCCAGTCCAATCCAAAGCGTTTCGGAGGACACGGCAAGACTGGTTACCCTGCTTGTAACCGGAAAGTATCCTGCCCATTTGCCGGTTGGCTTGTGGAGCAGCAGCACATAATCGCGTTCGTTTTTCGCGTACATGTTCCGCCATCCGCCTGACTGCGAGGCATTTCCAAATTGTCCCGGGTAGAGGGTCAGCACATAGCAACCGTTCGTCCATCGTCCCTCACCTCCATTGCCACTGAGCGCCGGGTCGAAGCGTGTCGTGATGGCCACCCAAAGAAAATCTCCATCATCCGCCAAGGCGGTCACCCCGCCGGGCAGCCGGGATTTGGGCGCGGTTGAGACGGCCTCGCCGCTTTTGACGTCCACCAGATAGCCCCCCGGCAGTGAAAACCAGTTGCGTTCTTCGCGTGTGTCGGGGTTATAGGAAAGAAGCCCCAAGGTGGTTCCGAGCCACATTGTTTTCGAGTCGGCAGTGGCCGCCAACACAGCAAACTTGGGCGGCCTGGGGTCGGTGCGCCGGTATGGGTATTCCTGCAGCAATTCGTCATGCATCGACCGCCACGCGCCGCTTTCGATATCGAGGAGCAGGTCATTAACCAGAAGTTGGTGACCAAAGGGTTGAAGCAGCACGATCTGGGAATGGCCCCCATTCCCCAGGTCCTGACCTTTCCAAAGCAGACCCGGCAATTCGACGTAGTTCAGCTTTCCGTTGTTCGGCTCTCCGCCGCCAAAGTACAACCGCCCGCCAACCAGGGCGCTGGCAAACATTTGGCGGGACAAGACGCCTTGTTTGTCTCCGTAACGCGTGGTTTGCAGGGTGTCGGTCGCGAGACAGAACACGCCATCCTGCTCCAGCGTGAGCCACAGCCGACCCGGCTGCGCACAGAATGAAGTGACTTTTGAATGTTGACCGAGAGAGGAGGAGAGCATCTCAGGCGTACTATTACCCACCGGAAGCCGCCAGACCGCTGCATTCGTGTGCGCCCGGGTCAAGTATTCCCAGGCTGGATCGCTCCAGGTCATCGCGCCCGCCCGGGTGCTTACCCAGAGCATGCCCTCGCTGAGTTTCAACGCCACCACTCCATCCACAGACGACCTTCCCGGGAACATGACGGGTTTCAATTCCGGCTTCAGCTTGGGCGGCAACAGATCCACAGCCACCAGCCTGCGGGGATTTTCCCAGGCGGCTCTGGTGCCAGCCAAAGGATCGGCCACGATCTTCACCTTTTGTTTGAACGCGGCGATCAATGGTTCCGCTGCTTGCGGTCTGCCAGCCTCCATGAAGGCTCGTTGGACATCAGCCAAAACCCCCTTGGTGAAGTAAACATCAAATTCTTTGGCACTGTATTCACGGTGAGCATAAGCCTCCAGGTATGCCGGCCAGAGGTCTTCGATAAACTTCACTTTCATTTGTTTGTCTTTTAAATCGAAGGCATGATCTCTCAACAGCAGGCTGGCATTGATGACACGAATGGGCGGGCTGGCGTGTATGGCCGTCTCGTACATGGTGAAGACTCTGCGCGCCAAATCGTCGCTCATCTGGTCCCCCCACGATTTGAGCACTTCTCGCGAAGCGTCCACCGGAAGACCGGACAACTTTCCTGTCGGAAAACCGGCCTTGTCCTTCCCATTGATTGTGTCACACACATCCCGCAGCGCAATCGACCAATAAGCTTCAAGAGACGAATCCTCTTCCCCGGGTTTGGGGAAGGGAAACTGTAGTCCACCCGGCAGGAGATCAGGCTCCGGTTCTTTTGGGGCAAGCAGGCCGAATTGATCCCCAAAGTCAGTATAGCTGCGAATTTGCTCCATCCGCTGCCAAAAGAGGTCACGAGGTTCGGGCAGGGTGCGGAAATCCCAGGAATAGACAAGACGATACCAGCGACGTTCGAGCCAGAGGCGATGGATGAAATAAGATTCCGGCGCAAAAAAATGCGCAGTGGCCAGCAATTTGATTTCGTAGCGCCACAGTTGTTGTCCTTGCGTTGTCAGATACAATGCGGACGATGATGGGGTTGCTCCCGTCTTGAAGATCGCCAGTATGGCGCAGGCCCGCGACAGAAGCTGACGGGCCACCTGGCGGCGCGCCGCCTCCGAAGGTGGTCGTTTCTTGAATGATTGGGCCGCATCGAGTATCCGTTTGACAAGCCGATCCTTTAATTGCGGCAGTTCCGACTCCTTCACGGTTTCCGCGACCATCTGTACTTCGTCACTGCCGTCCCAGAGGTTGAGTGTAAAAGTGACCGGTGTTTGCTCAAAGGCAAGCCCATCAGCCTTCGCTTCCTCGTATTGCCCCCAAATGTAAACATCCGACACCTTCTGCCACGCGATCGGATCTTGCTCCACCAAACCCGCCATGACCAGCCCGGCTTCATCCGCCGCCACCGCCGCGCGCGGAAATTGCAGGACGCGCACATTGCCCCGCGCTGCCGCCGCTGCCGCCAGCGCCGACTGCAATTCATCTTCAAAAAAATCGAGCCGGTGGCTGCCGGACGTGTTCGCGAAGAACAACGGCGCAATCACCCTTTGAGCTTTGACCTGCAAGAGACGTGTTTGCCCCTGCCGGAGTGCCATCCGCAGGCACCTCTCCGCCGCCGCAATATCATCGGTCGATATGGCAAGGGGCTGGTTCGTGGAACCGGAAATCCGCAAGGATGTCCCGGCCAGGACATCCGCATGTTCCAGATCGATAAGTTCAAGGCGCAACGTGCGTCCGGGTTCCGTTGTGGTGGTAAACTGCCCGGCCACCAACAAGTCCGCCTTCACAAACTTGCCGGCGCGCAATGCGGTGGCTGACGAGAAAAAACCTGCGATCGAAAGATTCAACTCCTTCTCTGCCGCTTGTAACTGGCTCCGTTCCACCCATTCAACACCTTCCATCCCCGTCAGTTTCGCCTGAAGCAACTCACTGAAATTTACTGCCGCCATCGCGCTGCGGTAGGAGTTGTCATCGGAGGTGAAATCACTCAGCGCCACCTTCAGCTCCGCTGCGTCGGTCAGGCTCCACGCCAGCAGGCAAAGGGCAAATGCCAGAGCTTTCATTTCACTCCAGCTGCCCTCCGCTGGACGGCAGCCGCAACGTTGCATCGAGCGGTTGGACGTCCGCCAGTTTCTTTTCGCCGGACGCGGCGCGGAGTTTCTGGATTCGTTCGCCCGCCGGACGCACCATGCGCTCGTAACTGCCCGTCGCCTTGTTGAACGATTCATTGGCCCGCTTCAAGCCATCGCCAATTTTTTCAAAGTGATCGGTGAATGTAGCCACGCGCGAGTAAAGTTCCTGCGCTGCTTCCGCAATCTCCCGCGCGTTCTGCGTCTGCGCGTGCTGCTGCCAGCTCACGCTCACCGAACGCAACAGCGCAATGAGCGACGCCGGGGTCGCCAGCAAAATCCGTTTCTCCGCCGCCCAGACAATCAAATCGTGATCGCCTTCGAGCGCCGCGCTGAACAGCGATTCCGCCGGCACAAACAACACGACGTAATCGAGCGCGCTGGGAAACTGGCGCGGATAATCGCGGTCGGCCAGCGCCTTGATGGTGGCCTTCAATTTTGCCGCGTGCGCGGCCAAAGCCTCCGCGCGTTTTACCGGCTCCGCGGTTTCCAGAGCGGTGAGAAAATCAAAGTCCGGAACCTTCGCATCCACAATGATAAAACGTTCGCCCGGCAGTTTCACGACGAGATCCGGGCGGTTCTCGCCCGACGACGTCTGTTCCATGAAATCGCAATGCGCACTCATGCCCGCCGCTTCCACCACCCGGCGGAGCGTCTCTTCGCCCCAGCGCCCGCGCGCCTGGTTGGAGTGCAGCACCATCCGGAATTGCTGGGTTTCCTGCGCGAGAGACTGGCTGGATTGGGCGAGGGTTTCGAGTTGTTTCTTTACTTCGCCCAGCGTGGATGATTGTGCGGCTTCGCTTTGTTGCAGGCGCTTTTGGTACGTCTCCAGCTGCTGTTTCAACGGTTCAACCAGGGTTTTGATGGATTCCTGGCGCTGCGCCAGATCACCCCGCGCCACCTCCTGAAACCGGCCAAAAGTCTGCTCCGCCAGCCGTAAAAATTCCGGCGCGCTTTGTTTCAGCGCGTCGGCGCTCAAGGCCTTGAATGTGTCGCGCAAATCCGCCAGTGCCTTGTCCTGCAACGCGCGCTGGTCGGTGGCCAGCTTTTCCGCGGCGGCCCGGCTGGCCTCGGCGGCGGCGCGGGAATTGGTCGCCTCGTTGAGCTGGCCGCGTAATTGCGTCACCTCTGTTTCACGTTGCGCGATTTGCTGCCGCAATTCCTTTTCCAACCGTGAATCCGAACCGCTGCCGCTGCGCGCCCGGCCCATCAGCCAGCCGATGAGCAGGCCCAGTCCGCCACCCACGACCAGACCAATGAACAGATAAGCTCCGTTGGACATGGCTCAGTGCAGTCTGGCAAACAGTTTTTTTTCGTGGTCCGCCACGACGGTCCGCTTGCCTTTGAAAATAATTGCGTGGCCTTCGGCGCGCAATCGCCGGGCGACGCCTTCAACACCCCCGGGATATTTGGGATTCACTTCGCCGCCGGTTTTGAGCGTGCGCCAGTAGGGGGTGATGCGTTTCGCCCCTTCCGCCTCCGCCTCGGCGGCGGCATGTGCGGCAATCCATGAAAAGATTCCCGTCGTGATCGGACAGGCGAAATTCGTCTGGTGCTTTTTGGCAAGGGCGGCGCGAAGTTCGTTGATGGTCACCACGCGGCCTTTGGGCACCTGCTTCATTAACCCGTCCACTTCGCGCGGGGCCGGGATGACAAACGTGCCCGTGCCCCAGCGTTTCGTCAGTTTGCCGGTGACCTTGCAGACCCTCGGCAACCCTTTGTCATCCGCCAGTTTTTCCCGCCACGTTTTTTTGGGTTTCATTGCTTGTTCTCGTCCTCGTTCTCGTCCTCGAATTCGATTGCGAGGATGGCGACGAGGATGATTAAAAATCAAAAATGCGCCACGACCTCAATTTCCACATTCGCGCCCTTGGGCAGCGCGGCGACCTGGATGGTCGAGCGTGCCGGAAAATCATGCGTGAAATGTTTCGCGTAAACCTCGTTCATCCCGGCGAAATCAGTGAGGTTTGTCATAAACACCGTGGACTTCACCACGTTGGCAAACGTGAGTTTCTGGTCGTCCAGGATGGTCTTGATGTTCTGCAATACTCGGTCCGTTTGCGCCTTGATGTCACCGGAAACCAGATTGCCGGTGGCCGGGTCAATCGGGATCTGGCCGGCGCAGAACAGCAGGTCGCCCACGCGCACGGCGTGATTATAAGGACCAACGGCCGCCGGTGACTTTGCGGGTTTGATGATGGTTTTGGTCATGGGTTTAACGTTGAAAGCCGGGGGAACCGCTCAAAGATACTTCGCCAGAATCGGCTTCAGTTCGGTCACCGTTTTCTTCGGCCAGTTTTTTTTGTCGGTCAGAATCGCGTTTTTCAGCGCGGAATGACTCGGCCAGTCCGGGGCGGCCGGGATTTGCGGGATGGCCCGGGTGATGATCTGTTTGGCCATCTCCGCATTGTGATGGAGATTGGTCATGACCAGTTCGAGGGTGACGTGCCCGTCCTCTTTCCAGCCATCGTAGTCGGTGGCCATCGCCATCGTGGCATAGGAAATTTCAGCTTCGCGCGCACACTTGGCCTCGCCGAGGTTGGTCATGCCGATGACGGCGAACCCGGCGCGGTGATTGGTGAGCGACTCGGCGCGGGTGCTGAAGGCCGGGCCCTCCATGCAGACATACGTGCCGCCGTCGTGGGCGTTGGCTTTGCAGACAATGGCGGTCCGCAAAAGAATCTGGCGCAGCTTCTCGCAAACCGGGTGCGCGAAGGCGACGTGCGCCACGATGCCGCGGCCGAAGAACGTGTGGGCCAGCGATTGTTTGGTCCGGTCCAGAAACTGGTCCACGAGCACGACGTCGCACGGCTTGAACTTTTCCTGCAGCGAACCCACGGCGCTGACGCTGATGATCCAGGCGACGCCCAGTTTTTTCATCGCCCAGAGGTTGGCGCGGTGGTTCAGTTCGCCGGGCAGCAGGCGATGGCCGCGGCCATGGCGCGGCAGAAAAACCAGGTCGCGCCCCAGCATTTTGCCGGTGAGGAATTCGTCCGACGGTTCGCCAAATGGGGTTTGCACCTCCACCCATTTCTGATGGGTGAGACCCTCGATGTTGTAAAGTCCGGTGCCACCAATGATGCCAATGCGATGATTCGACATGCGTGATTTATAACATTGGTCGGGCAAGCGCCGCCAGCGATTTTCCCGGCTGGCGCTGGCGCGGCGGTCTGCTATACTGGGGCCGTGGAACTGTTCCAGCGCATTTTAAAAACGGCCATCGAGGGCGGCGCGTCGGACGTGCATCTGAAAATCGGCACCCCGGTGATCTTTCGCATCAACCGTGAATTGATTGCGGTGGATTCCCCCCCCCCGACCCAGGAGTGGATGGGAAAAATTATCGAAGCCGTCACGCCGGTGCATTTGAAAAAGCGCCTGGACGAGGAACGGGAAATTGATTTTTCGTATTTTGTCCCGGGCGTCGGCCGTTTCCGCACCAATATGTATCAACAGCGCGGCCAGTGGTGCCTGGCCATGCGGTTCGTCAAGACCATCGTGCCGAGCTTTGAGGAACTCGGGTTGCTGCCGCAGGTGCAGAAAATCGCCGAATCACCCCGCGGGGTTGTGTTGGTGGCCGGAGCGACGGGTTGTGGCAAATCCACCACCCTCGCGGCCATGATTGAGCACATCAATAATAATTTCAAAAGACACATCATCACGTTGGAAGACCCGATTGAATACGTTTTTGAAGACAACCAATCGGTGATTGAACAACGTGAGGTCGGCCTCGACACCCTCTCATTCCATCACGCGCTCCGCAACGTTCTGCGCCAGGATCCGGACATCGTCATGATCGGGGAAATGCGGGACGATGTCAGTTTTTCCGCGGCCATGAGCGCGGCGGATACGGGGCATCTGGTCCTGTCCACGCTGCATACGACCAACGCGTCGCAATCCATCACCCGCGTCCTGGAATTCTTCAAGGCCGACGAACGCGAGCAAATCCGCCGGCAGATTGCCGCCACCTTGCGTGCGGTGATCTGCCAGCGCATGGTCGGCACCATGGACGGCAAATCAACCCCGGCCCTGGAAATCCTCATCAACACACCGATGGTCAGGAAACTGCTTGAAGACAACCGCCTCGACAAACTGCCCGCCGCCATTGAAACCAGCCAGGACGACGGCATGCTGACGTTCAATCAGGCGTTGTTCGATTTAGTCAAGGCCGGACGCGTGACGGAAAAAGAGGCCATGTCCAAAGCCACCAATCCCCAGGCGCTGGAAATGAATTTCAAGGGCATCTTCCTTGACGAAGGGCGTCGTATTATCAGCTGATTTGGTTGGAGCCTAATGGGTCATAACAAATCACGATTGACTTAAATTCGACCTGTTGTATCGTCTTTCCCATGCGGGTATCGAAGAAGACTGATTATGCGCTGCGGGCTTTGTTCACCTTGGTGGACCATTTCGGAGGCGCACCGATACCCATTCGCGAATTGGCCCGGCGGAACGATGTTCCCAAGCGCTTTCTTGAACAAATCATGCTCAAGCTCAAAACCCAGGGCTGGGTGGACAGTGTGGCTGGTGTCCGCGGCGGATATGTGCTCGCAAAAAGTCCCGGTGAGATCACAATGGGTGAGGTCGTGCGCTATTTTGACGGTATTATAGCCCCAATTGATTGTGTTTCGGTCACTGGTTACAAGCGATGTTCACAAGAGCCGGTTTGCCGTTTCCGGCGCGTTTTTTTTGACGCACGCAACTATGTTGCCGACTTGATGGAGCGGTCAACCCTCGCTGGAGTTTCCGAGGGGGCACCGGTATCCAAACAGGAGATCGTGTCCGGTTTTATTGGCGGGGAAGGCAT
>Ga0074045_10006283_pt1 | contig 10223 bp, 6 predicted proteins | sample BogForMeECP23OM2_FD_94442 | JGI IMG/M metagenome (GOLD analysis project Ga0074045, IMG submission 94442) | Bog forest soil microbial communities from Calvert Island, British Columbia, Canada - Bog Forest MetaG ECP23OM2 | ecosystem: Environmental > Terrestrial > Soil > Wetlands ... | reverse complement strand
CGATCGGTACTCCGATGGATGGTCACAACTTCAATAACCGGGTGATGGCACCCCTTCGGGATAGGCTGGAATTGCCGGTGCTAACGTTCCAAGTTCTGAGACGTTCGCATGCGACACGAAACCAGGCGACACCTAGAGACGCGCAAGCGCATCTGGGACATAAGCAAATCACTACGACACTGGGCATTTATGCTCAGGAAGTACCGGCCACGGTGAAAGCAATGGTAGAGGAAGATGAGGCGTCAATTCTCTCCGCAAGCGAGCTAATTGCCCCCAAGTTGCCCCCTAGTCAAAGTGAACAAAGTTTGTAAGTCGTTTATTACAAAGGTGAGGGCGCGTAGCTCAGGTGGTAGAGCAACGCCCTTTTAAGGCGTGGGTCGCAGGTTCGAATCCTGCCGCGCTCACCATTAGTTTTTCGATACTTCGTTATTTCGGACTCGTCAAGAAACGTCGACTACCGCGCCAAACGTCCAACAACCAAATGCTCGACGATCTCTTGCCAGCAACGGATCAGTACCCCACTGGCGCCATTCAAAGGCTGACTGCATTGCTCAATGCTCAGTTTCACGCTGTTTGCCCAAGGCAGCCATTCTCCACCGCGCGCGGCGCCAAGCCTTTCTAGTTCTTTCAGCTTCTCGTACGCCACCAGATTGGCGGAGTGCTGCTGATCGACCTGAAGAAACCGATCCTGGCAGAATCACGGTCTCCAAACCATCCGCCAATACACTTTCATCGTCTGGCGGCTTGTCTCCCAGCGTGGCGTTGAGTGCTCTCAGCGCCTCATCCAGCCGGTGGAGACTGCCTGACAACTCCCTGAATATTGGTTCCAGTGCCATTGACTCGAGCCTCCTAACGACGTTCCCTCATCTGCCATTGGTCGTGGGAAGTCTAGTACCGTGCAAGACGTTTCGCATTACCGCAAGAAGCACCATTGATGCTGACCATGCAGCGCCTCGTCGCTGCACTATTCTCGCAATCGCAGGACGACGGTAGGCGATGCCGCACTGACGTAAGTGACGCTTCCGGAGCAAAAGCGTACACTGACCATTCTTGATTCGCATCGTCATACTCTATTCCGCTCGTTGCTTAAGGCGGCCATACTGACCCCCGGTCCCATGAAACCTCCCGTATTCATTGTTGGCTGTCCGCGATCAGGAACCAGCTTCCTTTACCACCTCCTGCTTTCAGCGGGAGGCTTTGCCACCTTCCATACCCAGATGAATGTTTTCGATGTGCTCGAACCCATCTATGGCGACCTAAGCGTTCGCAAGAACAAGCAGGCGATGATGCGGGAGTGGCTGGGGAGCAAAGCGTTCGCAGTATCGGGACTGGACGCGACGGAAATTGAAGCCAAGGTGATGGCCGAATGTCGCAACGGCGGCGACTTCCTGCGGATCGTGATGGAGGAAGTTGCGCAGCAGCAGGGCGTGGATCGCTGGATTGACTCGACCCCGACGAACGTCCCCCATATGCTCCGTATCCATCGCGATTTTCCTGAGGCTCAGTTCGTCCACATCATCCGCGATGCGCGCGACGTGGCCCTCTCGCTGGATAAGCGCCAGTGGAGCCGCCCCCTCCCATGGGACAAGAAGCGCAGCTTGCTCGCAGCCGGCATCTACTGGGAGTGGATCGTGCGCAAGGGCCGCTCTTGTGCAACTGCGCTCGGTCCGAAATACATGGAAGTACACTACGAAGCACTCGTAGAACAGCCGGAGTCGACATTAACGAAAATTGGCGAGTTTCTTGGGCACGATCTGGACTACGGCAAGATTCGTGAGAGAAGCGTGGGCTCGGTCAAGAAGCCGCTGACCTCGTTCAACGAGGATTTGAAGGAAGGCCGTTTTACTCCGGTCCGCCGGTGGAAGGACAAGTTTCCAGAAGACCAATTGGTGTGGTTCGAGCGGCTGGTCGGCGACTACCTGCAGGAGTTGGGTTATCCATTGGCGCACCCGCTGGACGGCGTCGAGCACGACTTTGCAGTCCGCAGAATGCGCTGGACCTATGCCCACTTCTACCAATTCAAGCAATGGGCGAAGATAAACACACCACTCTCGCGCTGGATGGTTAGCTACTCCGACATTCTGATCGATAAATAGCTGACTCATAAATGGATGGCGCCGCGCCGGCCTAAGCCTCGCGCTCAAACTTGCCCAATCTGCGCGCCTTCGATACTCTGGCTTGGTTTCACCAGACATGCGGCGATCTTATTTCTGGCAGGCAAAACTGGTTCTGGTGTTTTGCGTGTTTCTGGCTGCGCGCTCCGGCCGGGCGCGCGAGAAGCAGTTGCCCGCGGTGCGCTGGACCGCCGGCGCTCCCGGTTGCACATTCGAGCGAGGAGATGACGGGCACTACCGCTGGACGATGACCGGGAATGACCTCACCGTCACGCTCCTCGTGGATTCGCAGGAACTCATCAAGAGCCGGCAGCGCTTTTATCACCTTCTCGCCACATTTCTAACCGTGACCTACACCGGTAAGGACAAATTGGAGTTTCCGGCGATCGTGCGGCTCGACTTTGTTCGTCATCACGACGTTGTTGAAGGCCACATGGATCCCGCGGAACTTTCCACCAAGTTGCAAAACGACGTGGATACGATGGTCTTCCAGACCGAACGCAAGATCAAAAAGAATCCCAAAACCGCCGAGGAGAAAACAGCTCGCCTGCGAGAGTACCAAAAGCAAGCTGCCGAGTTCATCGAGTTTCTCAGCACGCAAAGCCTCGAGACAGGGGCGCTGACCCCGGGCAATCCCGAAACCCACGGCTGGGTCTTCTTCGCTACCAGCAACAAGTGGATCGGCCCCTGGAAGAAGCGCGAGGATTTTATTCTCAGCGTCGGGATGAACGACAAAGTCTGGCAGTTTCCCTTTTCGCTACCCCCAGAGGAAGGCGACCTGATCCTGCGGAAACCGCCCGAGTAAGCTCACGTGGGGACAGCCGCCTCGGCTGTCCAGCCGAGCGCAGCTCGAACGTGCCCTCGCGAGAGGTAGCGTGGGAATTGTGTTAGAGTTTCGTCCTTATGGAAGCCGCCCCGAAAACAGCGCCAGACAAGCAACCCGGAGTGGTGTTCTATTGTCCGGTTTGCGCCGTGGAGGTCAACGATCCGCTGACCTGCGGTGATTGCTCGGCCGTCATCTGCCGTCGCTGCGGAACGCCGCTGGAATCTTCCGACGAATTGGGCATGGGATGAAACGGTCGTTAGTCGATCGCATTCGTCGTCGGCGACCGAGAAGCATCAGCCATTTGTCGAGCGATAAGAAATGGAAATTAGCGAAAGGCGGATCGCGAACGACCAACGACTAGCGACCAACGACCTGATCCCGCCGATGAGAACAACCTAACACTTAATGAACCCCGCATCCCTGGCTCCCGAAATCGAAAAGCCCAACCAGCAGCCGAGTCTCGTCCGTGGACTCAGTTTGCTTGACTCAGTATTACTGCTGGTAAGCGGCATCATTGGCTCTTCCATTTTTCTTACCGCCAAAGATATTGCCGGACCGTTGCCGAATCCGACGCTATTTTTTCTGGTGTGGGTCCTCGGTGGAGTGATCTCGTTGTGCGCCTGCGTCGCGTTCGCCGAACTCGGCTCGATGTTTCCCGACTCTGGCGGACAATACATTTACCTTCGTGAAGCCTACGGCGACCTGGTTGCCTTTCTTTACGGCTGGATGTTGTTCGCCGTCGCCAATGGCGGCACCATCGCCGCACTTTCCGTCGCTTCGGCGGCATACATGGGGAACATCATTCCCGCTATTTCGCAGGAGCACGTAATTTTATCGTTGCTAGGCATGCCATTTACGCGCGCGCATGCCGTCGGGCTGCTGCTCATCGCCATCCTTACTTACGTCAACGTTGTCGGATTGCGCTGGGGCGCGCTTCTGCAGAATGTCTCCACCTGGACTAAGTTCACCGCCATGGCAGCCTTCGTTGTCCTGGGATTCGCCATCGGCAAAGGACACTGGTCGAATTTCAGTTCGCAAGCTCCCGGCGGTTTAACTATGGGATTGAGCCCCGGGCAATTGATCTCCGCTCTCGGCGTCGGCTTGATCGCCGTGTTCTGGGCGTACGACGGCTGGGTCTACATCACGTGGGTCGCCGGCGAAGTCAAAGCACCGCGGCGAAACGTGCCGCTGGCCATGGTTCTGGGCGTACTCGCGGTCGGCGCGATTTATCTTGCCATGAACATGACGTACGTATACGCCATGCCGCTGAATGAGGTGGCAAAGTACGAAACCATTGCCCACGCCGCCGCGGCAAAACTTTTCTCGCCAGCCGCCGCAGTCTGGCTGTCGGCGATGATCGCGATTTCGTGTTTCAGCGCGGCCGCGACCTGCACCCTGTCGGGCGCGCGCGTCTACCTCGCTATGGCGCAGGACGGCGTGTTCTTCCGCCGCATGGCCGTCATCCACCCCAAGTGGCGCACCCCCGCCTTTAGCCTGATCGGCCAGGGCATTTGGGCCGCGGTGCTCACCATGAGTGGCCGCTACGACCAGCTTTACACCTACGTCATCTTTGGCATGGTGCTCTCCTACACGTTGACCGTCATCGGCCTGTTCGTGTTGCGCTGGAAACGACCCGACGTGCCCCGCCCCTATCGCTGCACCGGATACCCATGGCTGCCCGCGATCTACATACTGGTCGGGGTTGCGTGGACGCTCAACACCATCATCCAGAGGCCAAACGAAGCCTTCTGGGGCGCCGCGATTGTGCTGATCGGAGTTCCGGGATACTTGTTCTGGAAGCGCAGGAGCCGCGCCAAACTCGCCGCCTGAAATTCGTCTGCTTTTTCGCGTCTGCTTTTTCGCGTTGACAAGTTCGCGGAACGGGCACAAACTTTCAGACGCTTTTGCTTCGCCACCCGCTGAACTGAGCTTGGGGAAAGGGTTTTCACCCTAATTGAGGAGGATTCCATGTCGAATCTCGCCAGCCGCACTCTCTTGTCCGCCCTAACCGCCATTCTGATTGCCGTGCTATGCGGAAGCGCAGTCGCACAGCAGCACATCACCGGCACCTTGGCGGATGGCGCAACCTATGTGATCGACGTTCCGCCGATCTGGAACGGCACTCTGCTTCTTTACAGTCATGGCTATGTCGTACCCGGATCATCAAACCCCGCGCAAGATGTGGGCGATCCCCTCACCGGCGGTTATATGCTTGCGGCAGGTTACGCGCTGGCGGGTTCATCTTACGCGACCACCGGCTGGGCCGTTCAGCAGGCGATCCCGGATCAGATTGCAACCCTTGATGCTTTTGAAACTGCGGTCGGAACTCCAATCCAAACCATCGCCTGGGGACACTCTCTCGGCGGCATGATTACCGCCGGTCTAGTGCAGGAATACCCGAGTCGCTTCAACGCCGCGCTTCCCATGTGCGGAGTCCTGAGCGGTGGTGTGGGCACTTGGAACGGGGCGCTCGATGTTGCATTCGCCTTCAACACCCTGGTGGCGGGCGTGTCTTTGCAGATCGTCGACATCACCGACCCGGACGGGAACTTGGGCGCCGCCGAAGAAATGCTCGCCGTGGCTTCGACCACTGCGCAAGGGCAAGCGAGGGTGGCTTTGGCCGCGGCCCTTGGAGACTCGCCCGGCTGGTTCGATCCGCTATCTCCGGAACCAGGGCGCACCGACTACGCAGCCCAGATAGCGAACCAGTTTCTGTGGTTGTCTGAAGTGGATTTCCCTTTCTTCTTTGCTCTGCGCGCTGAACTGGAGGCCCGCGCCGGAGGCAATCCTTCGTGGAACACGGGCGTGAATTACGAAGAGCACCTGAAGCACTCGGTCAATTATGCGGAGGTGCGGGCGCTGTATGCCGCAGCCGGGTTGAGCCTGGAGGCCGATCTTGCGACGCTGAAGAAAGCCAAGCGAATTAAGGCCGATCCTGGAGCTTTGGCTTACTTGAGCGAGAACATCATCTACAACGGCCAGCTCTCGTTTCCGGTGCTGACCATGCACACGACGGGCGACGGACTCGTGCCGGTGGAGAACGAGCGCGCTTATCGCAAGGTGGTCGGCCAGGCGCATGACGGCGCCCTGCTGCAACAAATATTCGTGCACCGCGCCGGTCATTGCGCATTTACGCCCGCGGAAACAATTACCGCGCTCGAAACGCTTGACCTGCGTCTGACGACCGGAAAGTGGACAGATCTCACCGTTCACGACCTGAACAATGACGCGGATCTCCTGGGCTCTGGGTACAACGTTTACATCAATGGCGATTCGTTGGTGCCCACGCCACCGGCTTTTCTGAAGTTCGAACCCTTCCCGTTTTTGAGGATCTACGACGCGTTTACGCCGTAGGAGCGCGGGGAGAAACACGGCAGAAGTCTCCAACAAGAAAACAGCACGGAGTTTCTCATTAACTCCGTGCCGTTTGTTCTGTGGTGAAAGAATCCCTATACCGGCACAGCCGTCTTCCGCTTCGGATTGAAGAACGGTAGCGACACCACCGTAGCCGTCGTCTTCATCCGCTGCGCTTCGATGGTCAACTCCATTTGCAGCTTTGTGCCGGACTTGGAATACTCGGTGCCCACGCTGGCCAGCGCAATCAACTTCTTCAGCAACGGAGAGAACGCCGTAGTCGTTGCCTTGCCCACGTGCATGTCGCCAGAATAGACGGGCACCGCAACGCGAGACGCCTGGCTGGGAGCCGCCGGAGAGAGTCCGAACTTGTCGAACTGCTCCTCCACCTCCACCCAATCGATTTCGAGCCCAACCAACTGCCGCGCCACGCCCTGTTTGCAATCTCGCGCCAGCGCACGTTTGCCGATGAAGTTCTCTTTATCGAGATGCACCATCTTCCCGAAGCCCAATTCATACGGCGAAAATTTCTGTGAAGAAATCAGCGCTTTCTTCGAGCTTGTGTAGTCGACTTCGATCAGCAGCAGTCCCGCCTCGACGCGCGCCACATCGAGCGCGAGCATTCCGGCGGCGTGAATGTCGAACTGTTTGCCTTTCTCCATCAGCGCGTCCCAGACTTTGACGGCTTCGTTCCACGGCATCCAAATTTCATAGCCGAGGTCGCCCGTATATCCGGTGCGCGAAATATCCACCGGCACGCCGGCAATCTTGCCGCTTGTCTTGCGGAAATACTTCAGATTCGCAATGTCAGCTTCCGCAACAGTCTTTAAAAGTTTCGCGGAGGCCGGACCCTGCAGCGCCAGAGCCGCCGTTTGCTCGGAGATGTCCTCGATCTGAACATCCATGTTCAGCCCGTTCTGCCGGAACCAGCGCAGGCTCGGATCGGCCGCCGTCCAGCGATATTTGTTTTCTTCCAGACGCGTGATCGTACCGTCGTCAATGACCTTGCCGTCTTCATCACACCAGCAGGCATAAATTACCTGTCCCACGGCGACTTTGCCGACGTCGCGCGTGATCACGCGGTTCACCAGCCTGGTCGCGTCTTTGCCCTTCACCAGATACTTGTAGAGCGGAGAAATGTCGATCAGCGCGCACGCGTTGCGGATCGCGTTGTACTCGTGCTCGTGGTGCACTTCGTAGACGCTGACCGTGTAGTATCCCGACCACTCGCGGTAATTCAGACTGTGGCAGAGGGCGAAAGTTCTCTCGTGAAACGCAGTTCCGATAGGCAAAGTTGGCCTCGCAAAGTTTTCCCTGTGTGTGTTCCTCCCCGTGAACCCCTGTGATCTCTGTGGCTGAGAAGAATCTCTACCACAGGGGACACTGGGGTTCACAGGGGAAATCTAGGAGAAACTCCAACGCCGGATTATATGCACCCCGACGCGCCTACTGCAAGCACCTTAAATGACCTGACCGTCGGTCATCAATCACACGTAAGCAGCGACAAACAGCTACTTTCTCGATAGAATGGCGAGTCACATTTTCAGACGTGAGCGGTCAATCTATGCCTTCTGTTACGAGCGCTAAGAAGTACGATGTGATCGTGGTTGGCGGAGGCCACAACGGCCTCACCAACGCCGCCTATCTGGCGAAAGCAGGAAAGAAAGTGCTGGTGCTCGAGCGCCGCCACGTCCTCGGCGGCGCGGCTTGCACGGAGGAAGTCTTTCCGGGCTTCAAATTTTCCGTTTGCTCTTATGTCGTCTCGCTGCTGCGGCCCGAGATTATTCGCGACCTCGATCTTCCCCGCCACGGACTTGAGATCCTGCCGCTAGACGGCACTTTCACTCCCATGCCGAACGGCGACCATCTGTGGCGCGTGAACGATCACGGCAAGACGCATCGCGAAATTGCCCGCCACTCGCGCGTGGACGCCGAGGCCTACGACGAATTCGGCAAAGCGATGCAGGCGATGTGCCGCTTCGTGAAGCCGATCTTAAGCATGATTCCGCCCGATCCGGCGACGCTGAATCCGAAAGAGTTGATGAAGCTGCTCTTCATCGGCCGCCGCTTCCAGGGCATGTCGAGCGAGGACAAATACAACCAGGTCCAGCTCATGACCATGAGCGCCATCGACTTTCTCGATCAGTGGTTCGAGACGGATGTGCTCAAGGCAACGATGTCTGCATCGGGCATTATCGGAACTTTTCTCGGCGTGCGCTCGCCCGGCACCGCTTATGTTCTGCTGCACCACTACATGGGTGAAATTGACGGCGCGTTCCGTGCCTGGGGATTCGCGCGCGGCGGCACCGGCGCCATCTCGAATGCAATCGCCGACGCGGCTCGCGAGGCCGGAGTCGAAATTCGCACCGAAGCTCCGATTGCGAAGATTCTGGTTAAGAATGACGGCAAGAACGGACGCGCTGTCGGCGTTGTGCTCGGTAACGGCGACGAGATTTATGCCGACGTAGTTTCCTCCAGCGTCGATCCGCGACTTACGTTTACTAAGATGATCGAGCCCGGCAATCTCCCCGATGAATTCATGGAAGGCGTGAATCGCTATAAGTTCCGCGGGTCCTCAGGCAAGGTGAACATGGCGCTCGACGGCTTGCCCGATTTCAAGTGCATGCCGGGAGTGGGCGCACATTTGCGCGGCGCCATGTCGATCTCGCCCAGCGTCGAGTATATGGAGAAGGCCTACGACGAAGCGAAATACGGACACTGGTCTTCGCATCCGTATATCGACATGGTAATTCCGACGCTCACCGACACGTCGCTTGCGCCGCCTGGCAAGCACATCCTCTCCTGCTTCGTGCAGTATGCTCCCTACAAGCTGGCGCCCGGCCTCGACTGGGACACGGAAAAAGAAAAATTCGGCGACAACGTGGTCAACACCATCGCCGAATACGCGCCGAACATCAAGAACATCATTCTGCACCGCCAGGTCGTCACCCCGCTCGACCTGGAACGCGAGTGGGGATTGACTGAAGGCAACATCTTCCAGGGCGAACTCTCGCTCGAACAATTATTTTTCCTGCGTCCGGTTGCCGGATGGGCGCAATTCCGCTCGCCGATCAGGAATCTATACATGTGTGGATCGGCTACGCATCCCGGCGGCGGCATCATGGGTGCGCCCGGACGCCTGGCGGCGCTCGAAATTCTGAAAGACGGAGCGGCCTAGACATGGCCGAACCTCGCGATGTCGTCATCGTCGGCGGCGGACACAACGGTCTGGTGACTGCCTTCTATCTCGCCAAAGCCGGCTTCAAGCCGCTGGTGCTCGAACGCCGCGCCCAGGTGGGCGGCGCAGCCATTACCGAAGAATTTCATCCCGGCTTCCGTTGCTCCACGCTCGCACACAACGCAGGCCCGCTCCGCGCCGACATCGTGCGCGACATGCAACTGGAGAAGCACGGCCTCAAGCTGACGACTCCCGATGTAAGCACCGTCTCGCTGCTGCCCGATGGGCGCGCCCTTGTTCTCTACTCCGACAAAACAAAAGCGGCGCAGGAAATCGCGCAGTGGTCGCAAGAAGACGCTGCCTCCTACGTGGACTTCGGCGCGACGCTCGCCAAGGTCGGCAAGGTCATCGGCGAAGCGCTTTTGCTCACGCCGCCAAACATTGACAGCCCCAACAGTGGCGATCTGTGGGGAATGTTGAAGACGGGCCGGTCTATTCGAAATCTTGGTAAGAAAGATTTGTACCGTGTCCTGCGCTGGGGACCGATGGCGGCCGCCGACTTGGTCGCTGAGTTCTTCGGCACCGAACCGCTGCGCGCCACCATCGCCGCCCGCGGCATCTTCGGAACATTTCTCGGGCCGTGGTCGGCGGGCAGTGCCCTGGTATTGATGCTGCGCGCCGCTGCCGATCCCACTCCTGCCGGAAGTGTTCAGTTCCCCGCCGGTGGCGCCGGCGCCATCACTCTGGCCAT
>Ga0074045_10006282_pt1 | contig 10223 bp, 8 predicted proteins | sample BogForMeECP23OM2_FD_94442 | JGI IMG/M metagenome (GOLD analysis project Ga0074045, IMG submission 94442) | Bog forest soil microbial communities from Calvert Island, British Columbia, Canada - Bog Forest MetaG ECP23OM2 | ecosystem: Environmental > Terrestrial > Soil > Wetlands ... | reverse complement strand
TGCGCGAGGCCATCGAACGACTGGTCTGGAATACCGTTGTTGGCCCAATACTGGCGCATCGCGCCAAAGTAGTGGTCCAGGCTCCGGTTCTCCTGGATCATAAAAATGATGTGATTAATGCTCTTCAGGCTCTTACTGATGGGGGGTGGTGTAACGGGGTTCGGACTGCTTGTGGCTGACCCTCCGCAATCGTTCAGTAACATCATCAGGCCGGCGAGCGACAAAAGTACCATGGAAAACTGCAGCTGTTTGCAACGCATACCATGCCGACCTTAATAACTAAGAGTTTATGAAAAACAGTATGAGATGCCGGCCAGCCAACGAGAGTTGGTCGGGACTTTGTCCATCAACACCGGCTAGTCTTTGCCGGCTTTCCGCGCCAGCCGGAGACGGCGATTCTTGCTGTCGAGCGTAACCACAAACCGTTGGAGGATTTCCTGCCCAATGTTGCCGCAAGCCATTTCGTCGATGAATCGGATTTTCGGGTGATTGATCGTGAACTGACCGAGCTTGGCCACACCGTTCAAGGTCGCCACGCTAATCTCCGACTCACCGTCCCCGGTGTTTGTTTTATTTCTAGCTACCGCCGCCGGTTCGCTCTTAAGCCGCAACTGGTCGGCGTATTTCTCAGGAAGGTCGATACCGGAAGCTAACCCCAAATTCAGGGCAACTTCTAGTTTCAGGCCGTTCAGGGCGAGTGGCGTGGAGGGCAGGGTGCCCTCCGCATCCCATTCAAATATGGTCCGGCCATCCGCGGTAGGAAGCTCCCCACGCCGTAGTTCGATTCGCTTCGCGGGATAATCGAGAGTGACGAGTAGCCCGGGGAAGGAAGCGGCGTTCAGAACACCCTGAGGCGGATCGTTTCCTATCCACACGGTGGACACGTCGGCCGAGACCGCAAAAAGACCAGAGATCTCCGCCTCTCCCAACTCGAGTTTGTCAATTCGAGTCACAGTCGCTCGGGCAGGCGCAGCCGCCCCAGGTCGCCCGGCAATCGCCTCGCCCATGTCCGGGAGCCCGAGTTCGTGCGCCAGTTCCGTGCTAACCATGGTCCCGGTAACGCCCGTCTCGAGCGCGAACTGAAAAGGTCCCTTGCCATTGATGCGAACACTCACGACGGGTCGGTCGCTGAATAGCTCCATGCGGACGACTGTCTTCGGCACGCGAAGTTCGATCAGCGAGGGTGGCGGAGGGTTATGACCAACGACCTGTTGAGCACTGGCGACCGAGGCTTGCACGAGAATCAACGCCAAAATGCCACTGACGCACACGAGAGGTCCCTTCATTGATGGCCTCGGCATATCTTCGGGTACAAGTTCGCTCTCAAAAGCATACACAGTCTTTACGCTAGTGGACAGGCCGCACTCGCCGGCTCACTACGCCGGTCACTAGCGACATTGCTGATCTCAAACGGGGAGAATGTGAAGGTCGCACAATCACAGCTTCGTCACACAACCCCAAAGATTACGCTGGAGCTTTACTCACAGGCGGTTTCAGCCGATCAGCAGGGGGACAGGATTCACCCGCTCACAGTGCGAGTTCAGCGAGAATCATGGGTGGGATCGTGGGTTGGAAATTTTGCCTCTGTGCCGCTAAGTCCTTCGGAAAAATGGTGGCCAGGGACGGAGTTGAACCGCCGACGCCAGCCTTTTCAGGGCTTCTTTATGCTGTAGTTTCAACAACTTAAGTGACTCCAGGTGGCCGCCGAAGTCCTTGAGAAGACGTGAGAGACATCCGAATCGTGGGTTGAAATCGTGGGTTCAAAAACATTTGCAGAAAGCCCGGCAACCAAGCGGTTTCACCTCGACGTTGGCGAACAAGCCCCCATCTTATCGTTGTCATATATTACCACATTTGTGGTATATTTATACCACAATGCTTGACCTTCGCTCTAAGGCGCGCCAGCAACTGCTGACTTATTACTTCACAAACCCGACGGCCCGTCACCACTTGCGCGACTTGGCCGAGAGGTTGGGCATCGATCCGTCGAACCTGTCGAAAGAGTTGGGACGCCTAGAGCGCGACGGTCCATTTCGCTCGGAAGTGATTGGCCGCCAAAAGTACTTTCAACTGAATAGGGAGTATCCGCTTTTTGGTGAGGTGCGCAAGATCGTGGCGAAAACCATTGGTGCGGCGTCTCTGATCGCGCAGTCCCTCAAGAGAATTGAGGGAATAGACGAGGCATACTTGTACGGTTCATTCGCAAACAACCAGCAGGATGCTGCCAGCGATATCGACGTGCTCGTAATTGGCTCCCCGCGCGAGGAAGATTTCGCACAGGCCGTGCGAGCGCTTGAGCGGAAACTAGGTCGCGAAATCAACTACACCGTCCTCACGCCGAAGGAATTCGGGTCGCGCCGTGCTCGGAAGGATGCGTTTCTGGAAAGCGTCTGGCACAATAAGCGTATTCCGCTCGTGGGCTCAAATGAAGAAGCTAAAGCCGCACGCGGTTGATTGGGCACAAATCGACCGCTTCCTCGCGAGCGCGGATAAGAAACTGGCGTCGGCCCACAAAATTCTCGCCTTTGACGAGGAGGCTTGCCTTCAGCAAGCCTACGAAGCAATGCTCAAGGCTTCGCTGGGGTTCATGTTTAGCCACGGATTCCGTGCGAGGAGTCAGCCTGGGCACCACGTCGCCATCATCGACTTCGCGCGTTCGCGGATCGACAAGAAACATGCTGGTCTGCTGGTTGTCTTTGATCGTCTGCGCCGGAAGCGCAATATAGCCCTTTATGATGACACCGGATTTGTGTCTCACCATGATGCCGAGCGAGCTCTGGAGTCCGCCGGCGACTACTTGCACGTGATCCGAGCTGACATTGCGGCCCGAAAGCCTTAAGTCAGAACCCCTACCCTTCGCTCCCGCAGGCGTCAAGGATCACCACCGCTGACGCGGTGCGCATAAAACGCGCGCGTCCTTGACTGCTGCTCCACGGCGGGCCAGAGCCGATTATGAGAGGCAATGCCCTCTCTGCACTAAAGAGCGCCAACACGCCTGAAACAAATGTCTCCAAATCGGCGGGCCCATGCGCACATGAAGGTGTGATCTCAGTCACAGCGCAGTAAGTCCTCATGTAGGCATTATGAAAATGAAATTCAATTTCATCGAGATTGAGTTTTTCCTAGAGTTCTAATTGCGACGAGGTCGCATCTAGAAAGAGGGGGAAGCGTGAGGGGCGAAGGCGAAGTGTTCGCGCAAAAAGGCCGGCAGTTGGCAATCATGTTGGGGCTGTGGGGTGTGCTCCTTTTCATCTGGTCTTCGCCGAGCTTCGCGACCGACACAGGAAGCGTTTCAGGAACAGTTGCCGATCCCAGTGGTGCTGTCGTGCGGGCGGCGATCGTGATCATCCGCAATTCGGATACCGGTGCACAGCAGAGTGGCACCACCGATGCTGATGGCCTTTACACCTTTCCTGAGCTTCCCGCGGGGCACTACCAGATAGAGATCGCCGCTCCCGGATTTAAGCCATACCTTCAGACTGGCTTGTCGCTCGCCGCGTCGGCTGTCCTCAAAGTGGACGTTGAACTTGAGCTGAAGTCCGAAGCGACAACCGTCGAGGTCAGCGCTGACAGCGTCCAGATCGACACCTCAACCACCCAGATAGGCGAAACTATCAGCGGCAAAAAGATGGACGGCGTTCCGTTGAACGGGCGCAGTTTCACGGACTTGTTGGCGATTCAACCAGGCATTATCCCGGCAAGCTCGCAGCAGCCAAATGCGGTGGTGATGTCAGGATGCACGACGACTCCTCCTTCCGGCGACTTGAATCCTGGAAACGTGTCAGTGAGCGGGCAGCGCGAAACCGCGAACGGGTTCGTCATAAACGGCAGCAACGTCGAAGAAGACTTTAATATGGGCACAGCCATTGTCCCGAATCTAGACTCCATTCAGGAATTTCGGGTCTTAACGAGCAACGCGGATGCCGAGTACGGCAACTACAGCGGCGGGCAAGTCATCGTGGTCACCAAGACGGGGACGGACCGGTTACACGGGAGTGCATTTGAATTCCTGCGCAACACGAACCTTGACGCGCGCAACTACTTTTCTTCCGAGCGCGCGAAGTTCGACCGCAATCAATTTGGCGGCACCTTCGGTGGTCCCCTTAAGAAGGACAAGGTCTTCTTCTTTGCCGATTATCAGGGTACATGGATGACCCAAGGAGTCGAGACCGGGCTTATTTCCGTCCCATCAATTGCCGATCGGACCGGAAATCTTATCGACGATGCCGGCGCGTTGACCACGACAACCACTCTCCCGAATGGCAGCCAAGTCACTGTTCCGACCACGGTCGCCGGCAGCAATCTTGCCAGTTTGCTTCAGAACGAACTCGGCTATTTTGTTTCCCCCGGCTTGCCATACTATTTTCGGAAGGGCGAAAATCAGGCAGGAAACCCAACAACACAATATGCGACGAATTGCACCCTCCCGTCGCAATGCGTATTCCCGAACGCAGTGTTCCCGCAGAATGCCTGGTCAGCGCCGGCCAAAGCTTTACTGCAATACATTCCCCAACCAAATCAAGGAGGGACCACCTTTTCCACCTCGGCCTACAACCAGACGCTTCACGACAACGAAGGAGCGCTCAGAGTTGATGCCAACACAGGGTGGGGATCTGTAGCCGCGTACTACTCCCTCGACAACTTCTTTCAGGACAATCCCTACCCCACAGGACAAGGCGGCGCCAACGTCCCCGGCTTTAACGCCACGTCAGTGGGGCGGGCTCAGTTGATCAGCCTCAGCATCACCAAGGCGCTGAGCCCGAATACGCTCAATGAATTTCACCTCAGCTACATGAGATTCGCCAACAATGTCGGTCAGCCGGTGGGTGGTGTCGGGCCCAAGCTGAGTGCGCAAGGGTTTCTCGAGGGCGTGGGCACGCTTGGCGTCGTTCCCTTGGACCCGAAGATTGAGGGCATCGAGAACGTTTCGTTCAACAACTACACCTTCGGCGTGGATACGACTGGCGAGACCCAGGTCAACAACACATATCAATGGACGGACAGCTTCTCCAAGGTGATTGGGAGGCACAGTCTCAAGGTGGGCGGCGGACTGCATTTTGATCAGGTCAACGTCAATCCGGATGCCGTTTTCAATGGCTCCTTCCAGTTCGAGGGAACCGAGACAGGCTCGGACTTTGCCGACTTTCTACTGGGCGTGGCCAGCTACTATCGGCAGGGCGATTCCAAGAGTTTTTACCTGCGCAACAAATACGTGGGATTGTTTGGCCAGGATAGCTGGCAAGTGAAGCCGAACCTGACGCTCAGCTATGGTCTGCGTTGGGATGTGCTTCCGCCTTGGTACGAAAAATACAATCAAGTGCAGACACTGGTATTGGGCGAGCAGTCAGTGGTTTACCCGGGTGCGCCCGAGGGACTGGTTTTCCCAGGCGATCACGGGATCCCGCGAACGCTCGCTCCGACGAGATACACCAACTTCGCTCCGCGCGTCGGCCTCGCGTACTCGCCAAACTTTCAGAGCGGCCTCCTGGCGAAGATCTTTGGCGGTACTGGAACCACCAGCATGCGCGTGGGATATGGCGCGTTCTACACGGCAATCGAAGGGCTTTCGGCTGGCATCATGAGCGCCAATCCACCGTACGGTTATGACTATAACAGCAGTGCGCCCCCCTTGTTAACTACTCCCTTCGTGCCGGCTGCAACCGGCCTGAGTAGTGGCCAGCCGTTTCCGTCGCCGATTCCCGCCTATGGAGCTTCGGCAAGCCATCCCAATACAACTTTGGACTGGTCCAAATACTACCCGATCACAGGCGTCCCGGCCTTTTTCCCTGGGAATGTGTCGCCTTATACCGAAAGCTACACTTTGTCGCTGCAACGACAGATTGCGGCGAATACTCTTCTCAGCGTCGGCTACGTCGAGAATCAGGCGCACCATCTTCTGGTGCTGCAATCGGCGAACCCCGGCAACCCGCGACTATGCCTGATAACTCCTGGATGCGGACCCTTCAATGAGACCGGTGTGACAGGACCTTTCAGCTCGCAATTTGCCGCCGTCACTTATCAGAAGACCATCGGGAATTCCACTTACAACGCGCTTGAAGTCAATCTCCGCCACAAAGCTGGAGCACTGGAGTTTATGGTTGGATACACCTACAGCAAGTCCATCGACCAGTCCTCAAGTTTGGCGGAACCGATTTACCCCGTGGCCATTGCCGCTGACGGCGCGGCGATTGGTCCCAGCCTTAACCGGGCGATTTCCGCGTTTGACATGACCCACAACTTTGTCGCCAGCTACCGCTACCAATTACCCTTCGGTCATCTGTTCGAGAATCACGAGGGAATGACCAAGGGCTGGGTAGTTTCCGGTATTACGCGGTTCAGCACAGGTTTCCCGGTCACGCTTTTCAATAACAACGATACGTCCTTACTCGGCACGATCCCCAACGGCATCAACAACAACGGCGTGGACACCCCAAACGTCGCGCCAGGCAATCTGGAAATCGATAACGACCCGCGGAACGGAAGACCTGCCTTTAACACCTCGCTTTTCAGCCTTCCGGCGCTGGGTGAAATCGGTACCGCGCGGAGGCGCTTCTTCTACGGGCCAGGAATCGGCAATTTTGATATGGCGCTCGAAAAGGATCTACGGCTGTCCGAGTCCAGATCGCTGGAATTCCGGCTGGAGGGTTTCAATGTCTTCAACCACGCGCAGTTCTACGGGCCGGCGGCAGTGAATGGCAACATCAGCAGTGCCAATTTCGGGCAGGTAGTGAATGCAGCGTCTCCCAGGCTCGTGCAATTGGCTGCTAACCTCTCTTTCTAGTGTCGTGGTCGCGTGACTACTCGCAGATACTCTTGGCGCCCGTCCGTCCTCTTCGAGCCGTCGGTGACCCGTTCGTCGCATGTTTCCCCGAAGTCGCGTTGTAGCAGGAAGACCGATGACCAGCCAAACGCCAAGAATCACTCGATTCCACTTCGTTGACAACGGCTAACTCCCCGAGTTCAGCATCATCAGGCCAAACAGCGCTGGCAGATAGATGATCGTTGCCCTCAGTAGTCGCCGAGCCGACGGTTTTGAGGCAGGAGCATGTGCTGGCAGTTGCGGATACGCCATTCCCATCGATTCGCGGAACAGCGCAGCCCCCATCAGTGGCGATGTCGCCCTGGGCCGTGGCATATCTAGGTCACTACCACAGACCAATTGGTGAAGCAGTTCCTCTACTCAAGCCCAGCCCTCGATGTTCGGCTCAAGCGTTACTATTTTGTTGCAATCGCCAAATTCTTTCGCAGTTGCTCCAATTCGTTTCTATCAAGAGTCCCGTCATGATCAGCGTCTGCCTTGTCGAACTGGGCCTCCATATAGGCGGTGAATTCTTGCTTGGAGACTGACCCATCGTGATCCGTGTCCATGGCGGCCAGCCATTGCTTCCCCGCAGAAGCATTGCCCGCAGTCTTCTGACCAGAGACATTCGTGACGCACACAATCGTGCCTACCACCAACACGGCACCGATTGTCCACGCAAACATCCTGTTGGTTCTCACAGTGCTCCTCCAAGGGAAAGGTGATCGTTCCACCGCATCTTACATCAGCGCGGAAGCGGATTTTATTGATTCGAGGCGCGAGTGCAGGGCGAGAGGTCGATCCGTGTGGAAATACTTCTTGTAGGCTGCAATCCAATCAGTGGCGATGTCGCGCTGTGCCGTAGATAAATCTAGCTCACCACCACAGACCATTTCGTGGAGGCGTTCTTCCAAGGCGTCCTTAACGTGCGCATTCCACGTCCGGGATGTGTAGGGTTCCGGCCATAGATTGTGGATGTCTTCTGCACCGCCCAATCCTGGAGCAATTAGATAGTCAACCTCGTAGTCGTCTGGATGAGCATTCACGATGCCGTACTCCCGAAAGACCTCTTGACGCAACGGCGTTGATACCTCCTCGACCACTTCCTCGTGAGCCACCGCACAAACGTCGCTGATCGCAACACTCCGCGTTGCCCCGGGTGTAAGTCTGCGGTCCGGAAGAGCGCCGCGTTCGAATGCAGCGACGATTGAGTTTGCTCTGCGCAGTGTGGAACGGCGGACCGAGATCCCCCCAACCACTGTTGCGATGAGAACCGCGGCACACAAAAACGCCGCAGCGCGCGTGGCCGAAGTGAAGTGGAGTAACCGCCGCCAAGAATTAGAGTCGTGTTCAGACGCTAGTTCGGCTAGTTGCGCTCTCAATAGTGCACGCGGGCCTGCGATGGGAGGTAATTGGGGATCGAGAGTGTGTCGGTGAGCACGCGCGAAATCGGCGATTGTCTCTTCAATTTCTGCCATCCGAGCGCGGCAGGCCCAGCACTCGGCGAGGTGGGAATGAACTTGAGCGGCCCCGTCGGTTGAGAGTTCACCGTCTGCCGCGAGAAGCATTTCTTGGTCTGATAGGTGAATGTCTTTGCTCGGCATAGCCTTATCTCCCGTCCGCACGGATCAACCGTGCCAGTGATCGTGTCAGCGATATCGATACGCCTCCCAGAGACATTCCGAGAACGGCTGCTATTTCGCGGTAGGGGAGACCCTCCGCACGCAGCCGGAGGCAGCCCTGATCCGTTTCCGGAAGAGCATGAACAACGGCCAGCAGCCGGTGGCGCCTTTGAGCCGATGACATCTGTTCTTCAGGATTAGGCGTTGGGTCAAATGGCTCCTCCGCAATTGTCCGGTCGGAGGTTGTTTTGTACGATCTTTGGTTCGCGTAAAGCTGTTTCAGCGCGAGATTATGAGCGACACGGAAGATCCAGCCGCGAAGGTTCTTCCGAGATCGGCGTAATTGGAGATGTCGGAAGAGGGATAGGAACACTTCCTGGATGACTTCCTCCGCATCATGCACGGAAATGCCAAACGACAGTGCATAACGCAAAACCGGGTCGCGAAACTGCTCAAAGAGCTCCATAACCTCACGCTCGATCTGCGAGGCCTTCGCCGAATGCCCGGCTTCAGCGGAGTTTGCGAAAGGCAGCGCGTTGACCGAATCTCTCGGAGGCATATGCTCGGGTCCCTAGAATGTATATTCCATTCTCTCCTCATTCTGTTCAAGGTTTTTTAACAACTCTTTTTTTGAACTCGCTTCATTGCGTTGGAAAAAAACACTGAACAAAACGACCAGAATTGGAATTTTCAAATTGAGGGGCTAAAAAGCTGACGCGCTGTGCCCCACCCGAAGGTAGCTACCCCAATTTGGGTCATCAAAGATGAAAAAGTTGCTGATATTTGCCGTGTTTCTGTGGACTCTTCCCATGCTTGCGCAACGAAACACCGGGGAATTGCGTTTGACCGTCACCGATCCCTCTGGATTGGGCCTGAAGAGCACAGTCGAGCTTGTTAGCGAGGCCAACGACTACCGTTATACATTCACTACGGACGATCAGGGCAACCTGGACGCCAGGCGCCTCCCTTATGGAATCTATCAGGTCCGGATCCAGGCGCAAGGTTTCGCTCAGCTTTCCGAGTCGGTGGAAATACGTTCCGCTCTCCCCGTGGACCGTACTATTCGGCTAAAAGTGGCTTCAGTTTCTGAATCGGTGAAGGTGAGCGCGTCCGCCACGCTGGTCGATCCCTACCGCGCAGGGTCGGTGAATGAGATGGGTTTGGAGACGATTCAGAACCGGCTGACCGCGCTGCCCGGCCGTTCCATGCAAGACCTTGTGAACTCTGAACCAGGCTGGCTCTATGAAGGCAATGCGGTTCTTCACCCACGCGGATCGGAATATCAGACGCAATTTGTGGTGGATGGCATACCGCTTACCGACAACCGTTCGCCAAGCTTTGGCCCCGAGATCGAAGCCGATGACGTGGAATCCCTCGACATTTATACCGCCGGCATTCCCGCGGAATTTGGCAGGAAGATGGGCGGCGTGGTTGAGGTCAACACTCTCAAGAACCGAGACCAGGGATTTCACGGGCAGCTCACCATGTTCGGCGGCACCTATAATACGGCTGGGATCAATACGCAGGACCAATACACGTGGGGCGAGAATACGTTTGGCCTTAGTGCCTCCGGGAACATGACGAGCCACTATCTCAACCCGGTGGTCCCTGAGAATTACACCAACAAGGGTACCACCGGCAGTTTTTCGCTGAGCTATGAGCGGGAACTCACACCAAAAGACCGTCTCACTCTGATTGTCCGTCATGAACTCGCGCGCTATGAGATCCCCAACGAACTGGTGCAGCAGAACGGAGCGTACTTGCCGAACTCGGACAACACCGTCGGCTGTGCGGGACAGGCG
>Ga0074045_10006280_pt1 | contig 10225 bp, 8 predicted proteins | sample BogForMeECP23OM2_FD_94442 | JGI IMG/M metagenome (GOLD analysis project Ga0074045, IMG submission 94442) | Bog forest soil microbial communities from Calvert Island, British Columbia, Canada - Bog Forest MetaG ECP23OM2 | ecosystem: Environmental > Terrestrial > Soil > Wetlands ... | reverse complement strand
GGCCAATGTGCCAAAGCTGCATATCGCCTCGATCGGCATCGAGAAGATCATTCCGCGCCTGGAGCATTTGGCGGTGTTCGTCCGCCTTCTGTCGCGCAGCGCGCTCGGCTCGCCGGTCACGCAGTACACCTCGCATTTCCGCGGGCCCCGGCAGGGCGGCGAGATGCATGTGGTGCTCGTGGACAATGGCCGGTCCGAGCGCCTGGGCATGGCGGAGTTCTGGACGTCCCTGAAATGCATCCGCTGCGGCGCCTGCATGAACACTTGCCCGGTCTACCGCCGTAGCGGCGGTCTGAGCTATGGAGCCACTTATTCCGGCCCGATCGGCCTCATCATCGATCCGACCTTCAACGCCCGGAAGTACAGCAACTTACCATTTGCCTCCACGCTCAACGGCAGCTGCAGCAATGTCTGCCCGGTGAAGATCAACATCCACGAACAGATCTATGCGTGGCGGCGCGTGCTCGTGGAGCGGCATGAGGTGCCGCTGGCGAAGAAAGCAGCCATGAAAGCCGCCGGCGCGCTGCTGTCGCGGCCCGCCGCCTACCGCACCGCGATCGCCGCCGCCGATATGGCGCTCGCGCATCTGCCGCGGTTCGTCATCTACAACGGCTTGAACGCATGGGGGAAGCACCGCGAGGTGCCGCACCCGCCCAAACAGACCTTTCACAGCTGGTACAAGGCGAACCGGGGAGCGAAGCAATGAGCAGCCGCGACGACATCCTGGCCTCGATCCGTGCCAATCTGCCACGCGTCGACCGGCCGCTTCCCTACGTTCCCGCGTTCGACGACGAGCCGCCTGCCTCCTTGCTGGACGCCTTCAAGGCCAGCCTGCACCGCATGGGCGGAATGTTCCTCGACCCGCCGGCCGCCGGCGACATCCTGGCGCCGGTGCGGGAGAAGATCGCGGGCGCCAAAATGGTGTGCTCGATGGTGTCGGAAATCAGGGGCAACCGCGATATCGCCGGCATAGGCGCGCCGCGGGATCTCGCGGATGTGGACTTCGCCATCGTCCGCGCCTCTTTCGCCGTCGCCGAGACTGGCTCCGTCCTCCTGAGCGATGCTGACCTCCGCGTCAACGCGGTCGCCTACCTTGCGCAACACCTGATCGTGCTCCTCGATCCCGCCGACATTGTTGTCAATCTGCACCACGCCTATCGCCGGCCTGAGTTCCGCGACCGGCGCTATGCCTGTTTCCACACCGGCCCATCCGCGACGGCGGACATCGAGGGCGTTCTCATCCATGGCGCGCAGGGCGTGCGCTCACTTTCCGTCCTGCCCATGGCGGGGCGCCGGAGCGCTGAAAAATGAGCGAGTAAATATCCCGTTCCTCCCTTTCCGTACTTGCTGCCTGCGCAGCTTATCTCTTGTCATCCGCAGGCAAGCTAAGGACAATAAGGATTGCTTGTGAATCGCAGCGGGAAGCTGTCACAGGAGACGAAGGATGACTGGAACAGCGAAGGAGCATGCCGTCACGGGCTATGAGCGGCTTCATAACCCGCGCTTGAACAAAGGAACGGCATTCACAGGGACGGAGCGGCGAGCATACCGCCTTGAGGGTCTCTTACCACCAGCTCCCATAACGATTGAGTTGCAGGTGGCACGGGTGCACGCCCAGCTCGCAGACATTCAGGACGATCTGCAGAAATATCTTGTCTTGTCAGACCTGCAAACCCGCAATGAGACGTTGTTCTACGCCGTCCTCATGTCGGATCCGGCTGCCTTCATGCCGCTGGTCTATACCCCGACGGTCGGCGCGGCTTGCCAGAAGTTCGACCACATCTTCCATGCGGCGCGAGGCATGTACGTCCCGATCAACGCCCGCGGCCGTGTGAGGGAGATTCTGAGCAACTGGCCGCAGAAGGATGTGCGCTTCATCGTCGTCACAGACGGCGAGCGGATTCTCGGCCTGGGCGATCTCGGCGTCGGGGGGATGGGTATTCCGGTTGGCAAGCTCGCGCTCTATACGGCATGTGCGGGGGTGCCGCCGCAATATTGTCTGCCGGTCACGCTGGACGTGGGCACCAATAATCATGACCTGCTCGATGACCCGCTCTATCTTGGCCTTCACCAGAATCGGGTGCGCGACGAGGAGTACTTCACCTTCGTTGACGAATTCGTCGACGCGGTGCAGGAGCTCTACCCAAAATGCTGCATCCAATGGGAGGATTTCGCCAATCTGAATGCCGTCCCGCTCCTAGCGCGGTATCGTGACAAAATTTGCACCTACAACGATGATATCCAGGGTACCGCTGCTGTGGCGCTGGCCGGCATCTTCGCCACTTTACGCATCACGGGACAGAAGCTTACGGACCAACGCTTCCTCTTCCTTGGCGGCGGTTCGGCAGGAACCGGCATTGCGGAGCTGATCAGCCAGGCCATGGCGCTTGAGGGAATGGAGATCGCAGAGGCAAGGGCCCGCAATGCGCTGTTCGATATCAATGGGCTCATCGTGACCTCACGCACTGACCTTGCGGAGTTTCAGAAACCTTTTGCCCAGGATCGGGCTCCAGTCTCCACCTTCGTCGAGGCGATCAAGGCGCTGAGCCCAACGGGAATCATCGGCGTCAGCACTGTGCCAAAGCTATTCACCCGAGAGGTGATCCAGACGATGACGGAGATCAACGATCGTCCGATTATCTTTCCTTACTCCAATCCGACATCGCGCTCCGAGTGCACGGCCGAAGAGGCCTATCGCTGGTCGAACGGCAAGGCCATTTTCGCGAGCGGCAGCCCGTTCCCGCCGGTTGAGTTCGCAGGCCAAAAGTTCGTGCCGGGCCAAGGAAACAACGTCTACATATTTCCCGCAATGGGCATGGCGGTGTTCGCGACTGAAGCGACCCGCGTGACGGAGCAAATGTTCATCATCGCCGCCCAAGCCGTGGCGGAGCAGGTCACGGCCGAGAACCTGTCGGTAGGGCTGATCTATCCGCCACAAAGCCGGATCTTCGACGCTTCTCTCCATGTGGCCGGGCGGATCGCCGCATATATTTTTGATCAGGGGCTCGCTCGTGTGCCGAGGCCGGCCGATATTGCCTCGCTGATCCATGACCGTACCTACCGCCCTGTCTATCCCGAGAGAGCGAAATGACCGACACTCAGGCGTCCGAGGCTGATTCCGGCAACAAACCTCAGACAAACGTAGAGGACTGGCAAGATCCAAAGGTGAATTGGTGGCGAAGCAGCCCAACAAGCTCCCTACAGGCGAGGCCCTTCATCACGTCGTGGTCGTAGGCGGCGGCGCGGCGGGGCTGGAACTCGTGACCCGGCTCGGCGATCGCCTCGGCCGGCGCCGGCGGGCCGGTGGCACATTGGTGGACAGTTCCCGAGCACATCTCTGGAAGCCAATACTGCACGAAGTGGCAGCGGGCACCATAGATCCCGGCGAGTACGAGGTCGACTACCTTGCCCAAGGGTATTGGCACGGGTTCCGTTACTGCTTCGGGGAAATGATCGGGCTCGACCGTGCCGCCAGAAAAGCGCACCTCGCCGCCACATTCGATGACGAGGGGATCGAGATCACCTCGCCGCGGTCCGTCGGTTACGACACTCTGGTAATCGCGATCGGCGGCGTGACCAATGATTTTGGCACGCCCGGTGTTGCCGAACATTCGGTGCGGCTGGAGACCCCGGCCCAGGCGGCGCGCTTCAATCGGCGTCTTGTGAATGCCTGCATCCGAGCGGATGCGCAGGAGGGCCCGGTGCGGCCCGGCCAGCTTCACGTGGCAATCATCGGCGCCGGTGCAACCGGCACGGAGTTGGCCGCCGAGCTGCATCGCACGACCCGCGAAGTGGTTGCTTGCGGGTTCGATCGCATCGATCCGGAGCGCGACATCCACATCGTGCTGATCGAGGCCGCAGAGTGCATCCTGCCCGAGCTACCGGAGCGCATCTCCGCGGGGGCCAGCCGCTTGCTCGACGAAATGGGCATCAAGGTCCGCACCGGCGCACGCGCTACGGAAGTGGCGGCGAACGGCCTGCGGCTCTCCGACGGCTCGTTCATTCCCTCGGAACTGGTGGTGTGGGCCGCGGGCGTGAAGGCCCCGGACGTGTTGCAACAGCTCGATGGGCTGCAAGTAAACCGCATAACCCAGCTCGTGGTCGAGCCGACGTTGCAGACCACGCGCGATCCCGATATTTTCGCGATCGGCGACTGCGCCGCCTGTCCGCGGCCATGGGAGCCGACACCAGTGCCGCCGCGGGCACAGGCCGCGCACCAAGAGGCTACGCATATGCTACGCCAAATCGAGCGCCGGTTACGCGGTGAGCCGTTGCGTCCCTACACATACCGGGATTTCGGCTCGCTTGTTTCGCTCGGTAAATACAGCACAGTGGGGAATCTGATGGGGTTCCTGCTCGGCCGCAGCATCTACGTTGAGGGTCTGTTCGCCCGGGTGATGTACCGCTCGCTGCTCTTGCTACACGAGCGGGCGCTGCATGGCACTGCTCGCACCGCACTGGACTTCGTCGCGCGTGGTCTGTCACGCCGTATTGGCCCACGGGTGAAGCTGCACTAAGCGCGGCCCGATGGCATCGAAAGGATCGACGACATGAACAACAAGATCCAACCAGTCGTGCACGAGATCCCGATTGGCATCGACGCGACCGGGACGCGGAGCGAGAGCGATTCCATGGGCGAAATCGAAGTGCCTGCCGATCGGTATTGGGGCGCGCAGACGCAGCGCAGCCTTATCCATTTCTCGATCGGCGATGACCGCATGCCAAAGCGCATTTACCATGCCTATGGCTATGTCAAGAAAGCAGCAGCACTCATCAACGCCGCTGCAGGGCGGCTGCCGCAATGGAAGGCGGAGGCGATTGTGCACGCCACAGACGAGGCAATCGCCGGCAAATTGGATGAGCATTTTCCGCTCTATGTTTGGCAGACGGGATCCGGCACGCAGTCGAATATGAACGTCAATGAAGTGCTGGCGAACCGCGCGATCCAGCTGCTCGGCGGCGAGATCGGCAGCAAGTCGCCCGTGCACCCGAACGATGACGTGAACATGGGACAGTTGTCGAACGACACCTTCCCGGCCGCGATGCACATAGCTGCCGTACTGGAACTCGAAGGGCATTTGCTGCCCCACGCCGAGGCTCTCACCGCGGCGATTGAGATGAAATCGGAGGAATGGAAAGACGTTGTCAAGATCGGGCGGACGCACCTCCAGGACGCGGTGCCGCTGACCGTCGGGCAGGAATGGTCGGGCTATGCGCACCAGCTGCGCGACGCTCTAGCGCGCATCCGTTCGTCTGAGGCGGGCCTCTTCGAATTGGCGGCCGGAGGGACCGCCGTCGGCACTGGATTGAACGCACCAGCGAACTTCAGTCGAGAGATCGCATCCAAGATCGCCGATCTGACTGGCCACCCCTTCGTCTCGGCACCTAATAAATTTGCGGCCCTAGGGTCTTTGGACTCGATGGTCGCGGCAATGGCGGCATTGCGCGGGCTCGCGGTTGCATTGATCAAAATTGCCAACGATATGCGCTGGCTTGCTTCCGGCCCGCGCTGCGGCCTTGGCGAACTCTTGTTGCCGGAGAACGAGCCCGGCTCATCAATCATGCCGGGCAAGGTCAACCCGACGCAGTGCGAGGCGATGGTCATGGTCTGCATCGAGGTGATCGGTGAGGACGCCGCCGTTGCCTTCGCCGGCAGTCAGGGCAATTTCGAGCTCAACGCGATGCGGCCCATCATCATCAACAATTTCCTCCACTCCGCCCGCATCCTCGGTGATGCCTGCGAAAAGTTCCGGCACTTCTCGGTTGAGGGGACAAAACTCAATCGTGATCGCATCGCCGAAATGCTTGGCCGCTCGCTTATGCTCGTGACCGCGCTCGCCCCGGCAATTGGCTACGACAAGGCTTCAGCGATCGCGCACATGGCGAATGAGGAAGGTCTCACGCTGAAGGAGGCTGCGCTGCGCTCCGGAGAGATCGACGAGAAGCGGTTCGATGAGATCGTCGACCCCCGAAAGATGGTTGGGCACGGTGTCGGCGGAAGCTGAAGCAGACCATCGGGCGCCCGGCCCGCCGCAAACCGAAGGGCCTGCTGCCCGGTGGCTGGCGGGCGCAATACGGTCCGTCGGCCCGCCGCTGATCTTTGGTCTCCGACTATGGGCTTCGGTCTGCCTCGCCCTTTATGTCGCGTTTTGGCTCGAGCTCGACAATCCCTTTTGGGCCGGCACCTCGGCGGCGATCGTCTGCCAGCCACAGCTTGGTGCTTCGCTGCGCAAGGGGTGGTACCGCATGATCGGCACCTTGATCGGCGCCGTGGTGATCGTGGTTCTGACGTCATTGTTCCCGCAGGACCGCGCCCCATTTCTGGTCGGGCTGGCGCTGTGGGGCGCCGGATGCGCTCTCGTCGCCACGCTTCTGCACAACTTCGCGGCCTACGCGGCGGCGCTGGCCGGCTACACGGCCGCGATCATCGCAGCCGACGAGCTCGGCGCGACGGGCGGCCCGAACGCCGATGCGGTCTTCCTGCTCGCAGTCTACCGCGCCAGCGAGATCTGCATCGGTATTGTAAGCGCCGGCATTGTTCTCGCCGGGACCGATTTCGGCGGCGCTCGGCGCCGGCTGGCCGCGTTATTCGCGGCCTTGTCGGCCGAAACCACGGGCCGGTTTACTGGGATGTTGGCGCTGGCTGGGTCGGAAATGCCGGAGACGCAGCCTGCTCGGCGCGAGCTCGTCCGGCGGGTCATCGCGCTCGACCCGGTCATAGACGTGGCGATCGGAGAATCCTCTCAGCTTCGCTATCATTCGCCAGTGCTGCAGAGGGCGATGGACGGCTTATTCGCAGCTCTCGTCGGCTGGCGCACGGTGGCTGTGCTCCTCCCCCGGCTGCCGGACGACGAGGCTCGGCAGGAGGCCGGTGCCGTCCTTCAAAACGTTCCGCAGGAGCTGCGATCGGCGGAGCACGGCGTGCCGGCGGGCTGGATGGCCGACCCCGTCCGCCTACGCCAGACCTGTGAGACGGCGGCGCGGATGCTGATCGCCCTGCCCGCCAGCACGCCATCGCTGCGGCTGCTTGCCGACCAGACGGCTAGGGTGCTCGACGGCATTTCGGATGCGCTCAACGGGCTCGCGCTGCTTGTCGGCGCAGCTGCTCCGCCTGTTCCTCGCCGGCGTGGTGTCCAACTGCGCGTGCCCGATTGGCTGCCTTCGCTCGTCAATGCGGGGCGCGCGTTCGTCGCGATCGGCATTGTTGAGCTCTTCTGGATCATGACCGAATGGCCCAATGGTGCCTTCGCCATTACCTTCACCGCGATCGGGGTTCTCCTGTTTGCGCCGCGCGCCGATCAAGCTTACGCTACTGCGAAAAGTTTCATGGTCGGCACCGCTCTCGGCACTGTTTTTACGGCGATCGTCGCGTTTGCGGTGCTGCCCGGGCTTGAGACCTTCGAGGCCTTCAGTCTCGCCATTGGTCTTTACCTCGTGCCCGTCGGCGCTCTGATGGCCCAAACATGGCAGACGGCAACGTTTGCTGCCATGGCGATCAATTTCGTGCCGCTGCTCGCGCCCGCGAACCAGATGAGCTACGACACCGTGCAATTTTATAACGGCGCGCTGGCGATTGTCGCAGGCTTTGGCACCGCGGCGCTTTCCTTTCGCTTGTTGCCGCCTCTGTCGCCCGCATTTCGGACTCGCCGACTGCTGGCGCTGACCCTGCGCGATCTGCGCCGCCTTGCGACGGGTCATATCCCTCGGGCACCCGGCGATTGGGAAGGCCGTATATACGGCCGACTCGCGGCATTGCCGGACTCGGCCGAACCATTGCAGCGCTCGCAGCTCCTGGCGGCGCTAACCGTGGGCAACGGGATCATCCAACTTCGCTACATCGCTTCCCGGTTAAGGCTGGGCTCGGACCTCGGCGCGGCGCTCGAGGCGTTGGCGCAAGGAAATAGCGCGATCGCGACCACGTGGCTTGCCCGACTAGCTGACCGCCTCACTGATCGTCCCGACACCGAGGCAGATGGGTCCCTTGCTCTCCAGGCACGTGGGAGTATCCTTGCGATATCGGAGGCGCTCAACGAGCATTTTTCCTACCTCGAAGGAACGCCCGGGTGAGGTTCACCGAGATCAACATCTTCGGCGTCTACGTCGCCCCGATGTCGTTGATGATGGTCGCGGCCTGGCTCATCACGATCGCACTCCGCCGGTTTGCGGCCCGTTCCGGATTATTGCGTTACGTCTGGCATCCGGCTCTGTTCGTGTTCGCCGTTTACATGATCGTGCTCTCGTCGATGACGCTTATCGCTGCACGCTAAGCTGGCCATGACCGATACTCAAACCAAAGCTAAGAGCGGCAAGTCGGAAGGTGAACACGACGTCGTCTGGTCCCCCGAGCCGCTTACCCGCGTCAAGGAGAGGCCGCGCCTAAGGATCATTCCAGTTTTGTTCACTTTGCTGACGGTCGCGCTTGCCGTGCCGCTCGGTTGGGCGATGTGGGACGCCTATGTGGGGGCACCTTGGACGCGCGACGGCACCGTGCGCGTTTATGTCGTTACGATGGCACCCGAGGTCGCCGGGCAAATCGTTAAGTTCCCGGTCGCCGACAACCAGTTTGTGCATAAGGGTGACTTGTTGATGGTGATCGATCCGAGAGACTACAGGATCGCCGTCAGTCGTGCCGAGGCGGCGGTGAAGCAGGCTGAGGCCAATGCGCGCAACGCAGCGATTCAGTCGCAACGCCGGCAGAAACTGACCCAGCTGGCGGTTACCGTGGAGGAGCAGCAGACCTATGCGACGACGGCGGTTGCCGCCCAAGCGCAATATCAGCAAGCCTTAGCAAACCTGGACCAGGCGCGGGTCAACCTCGAGCGCACTGAGGTTCGTTCTCCCGTCAATGGCTGGGTGACCCACCTCCTCGCTCAGCTAGGCGACTATGCGAATGTCGGCCAGAATATAATCTCGCTCGTTGACGCCGACTCGTTCTGGGTTGATGGCTATTTCGAGGAGATCAATCTCGGCTCGATCCGCAAAGGCGACCCTGCGGAGATCAAACTGATGGGCTATAGCCAGATCGTTCGTGGCCACGTCGACAGCATCGCGCGCGCCATCAACGTCCCCAACGCGCAGGCCAACCAGCAAGGGCTTGCCACGGTCAACCCGATCTTCACCTGGGTGCGCCTTGCCCAACGCATCCCAGTACGTATCCACATCGATGAGGTGCCGGAGGGCGTGGTCCTTGCGGCCGGCATGACCGCCACCGTGCAGATCGATCCGCGGCCCCCGCCGCAAGCCAAGTGAACCGGTTGTTGCTACCTCCAACATGGGGGCGAAGTAGCTTAAACTAGGCCTTAAGAGCGAAACGAAACTTGCCCTGGATGGGGCCCTATCGCAGTGGTGATGGTTCAGCTCGCCCTCATCGCGGAGATGCGCGACCGCGACTTGGACGCGCCTCTGCTCTCGGCCGTTTTCGAGGTGGGGTGTGGTCGAAACCGTGGCGCTCGCTTAGAGCGGCCTAGCCGAAGGGCTGGCCAAGGGCGCGATGCACGTCTCGATGAGCACGATCTCAGCGGCGATGTCTGAGCGTGTTGATGCGGCTCACCGCGAACGTGATCGGGGTTTTGTGGCCGCACCGTGTTCGGCCGGCCGGATCAGGCTCAGGCCGACAAATTGTTCATCGCCACAGCGGGTGCTGCCGATGCGGTCGAGCGGATCAGTCCGGCCCTCGATGCGATGGGACAACGAACCTTTATCGTCGGCAACACGCCCGCGCAGGCCAACCTGCTGACGCTCATCGGAAACTTCCTCATCACATGCGTCATCGAAGGCCTCGCCGAAGAAACATCGTTTCTCGTCGGCACCACGGGAACCGGCAAGACGCATCTCGCCATCGCCATCGCGCGCAGCTGCATCCGCTCCGGCTTACGCGGGTGCTTCTTCAATACCCCTTCGAAAATGGGGGCATTCTGGCATGCTTGGCGACGCCAAGATGACCACCGCACTGCTGGATCTTCTCACCCATCACTGCGACATTATCGAAACCGGCAACGAAAGCTGGCGCTTCAAAAACCGCACTTGGCGGTCCTGTCTGCGTGCGCGTCGCCTGACATTCATCAGCTCAAGAGTCAATTTGCATCAACCACTATCCGTGCAACAAACCCCTACGGAGCGGCACTTCGCGAAATTGGCTTCTCGGGTTTGCATGAGCAAGGACTGCGCGCCAACAATCGCGCGGAGAATTCGCACCAGCCGCTTCGACGACGCGAACGAAAAATGC
>Ga0074045_10006279_pt1 | contig 10228 bp, 10 predicted proteins | sample BogForMeECP23OM2_FD_94442 | JGI IMG/M metagenome (GOLD analysis project Ga0074045, IMG submission 94442) | Bog forest soil microbial communities from Calvert Island, British Columbia, Canada - Bog Forest MetaG ECP23OM2 | ecosystem: Environmental > Terrestrial > Soil > Wetlands ... | reverse complement strand
GACCGCGCAGCACCTCCACCCGCGCGAGATCCAAAAGGTCGAGCCCCGATCCCGTGATCGTCGCGTAGTAGACATCGTCCACGTAGACGCCTACCCCGGGCTCGTACGCCGGGTCTTGGTCGTACTGGCCGATGCCGCGAATAAAGGCGACCATCGAGGGACCGAAGGCCGTCGACCCTTTCAGCAAGGTCGCGCTCGGTACGTCGGCGGCCACGTCCTGCACATTGGTCATGCTGCGGTCTTCGATCATCTGCGAGGTGATCGCCGTGATCGCGATGGGCGTTGTCTGCAGGTTTTCCTTGCGAAACTGCGCGGTGACCACGATTTCCGACAGCTGATCGTTTGCTGCGGAGGTTGAGGTGGCGGCGGTGTTCTGGGCGAGCGCCGGACCTGCGGCCAGCCCTGCGAAGATCGCCGTTGCGATCAGCCGGCGCGCACAAGCGCTCGGACCCCTGAAGCAATTTGTCATTCTAACGGACATGAGATCCCCCTGATTTCCGGCGACGATGCAGCGAAGCCGTTCCGACATCGCCACCGTCAAGCCTTTGTAAAGCCAACGCTCCCACAGACGTTCTTTGGGCCCAGCATTCCCTATGTGGATCTCGCCCAAATCCGCCGTTCGTGGCTCGCATGCGACGGAATGAAATATCCACCAACAGCGCAATCGTCCCGGCGGGCGCAGATCGCTGCAGGCCGAAGAGCGGCGGTGCAGTTGAGCTGCGCGGTCGCGCGATACGTGATTTGCAGATAAAATTGCGGAAATTCGTATTATCCGGCCGGTCGCAGTGCGGCTTCAGCCGACGGCTTGGTATTTCCGCTGGAGTTGGCTCAAGCGCTGTGAGCGCAGGTTATCTAGTTGTCGTGCGCCAGCCACAGGGGAGCCAGTCGCTCGGTGGTGACGGGCCGCCTGCACCCACCTGCGCGCTCCGCTCAGCGCGTCCCCGCCTTCGCATCCAGGTCATCGTGGATGTCGAGATACCGGCTGGCGAGCACGTCGTACCTTCCTTCGGCGAGCGCGGCCACCACGTCGCAACATCGGGCGAGATCGGCATCCGAATCTTCGCGTTTGCGATCCCGCAGCATGGCCACCCCGTCGCCGACCCATTGCTGCGCCTCCGGAGATGCAATGGTGCCTCGAGCCATGTCGGTGATGATGGTGCCCGGATTGAGCGCGAATGCGCGGACCCCCGACGCGCGCAGCTCCAGATCGACGGTCTGCTACGGGGGCTAAAATGAGCAATCCGATATTCAACGCCAACCGCATGAAGCTCGGCGTGTTCGGCAGCAATGGGCCGGGCACGATGATGACCACTCACCCCGACCGTTTCGTGCCGACTTGGGCGAATACGCTCGAGGTCGCCAGAATCGCCGACGAGGCAGGCCTCGAGGCCATCGTTCCTTATTCGCGCTGGAAGCCGTTCGGATCGCCCTCCCACGTGAGCGCCAATGTGCTCGACACATTCGCGTGGGCGGCCGGGCTTGCCGCCAGCACCCGCTACAGCAGCATCTTCTCGACGATTCATGTGCCCATGATTCATCCGCTGATCGCCGCGAAGCAGGGCGCGACGATCGATGCGATCTCCGGTGGCCGCTTCTCGCTCAACATCGTCTGCGGCTGGTTCACACCGGAAATGCGGATGTTCGGGATCGAGCCGGCCGATCACGACGTGCGCTACGAGCACGCCGAAGAATGGGTCACGATACTCAAACGGCTCTGGACCGAGACCGAGACTTTCGATTTTTACGGCAAGCATCTGCGCGTCGTCGACGCGAGCTCGACGCCGAAACCGCAGCAGAAACCGTATGCACCCATCATGAACGCCGGCAGCTCTGCGGAAGGACAGCGGTTCGCCGCGCAGCATGCCGACATTGCCTTCGTCATCGTCACGAGCGAGGATGCTGCGGCGATCACCAAGCAGGTCGCATCCTACAAGCAGTTCGCCCGCGACAATTTCGGCCGCACCATCCAGGTCTGGAGCTACGGCCTGGTTCTGCAGCGAGACAGCGTCGCCGAGGCGGACGCGGCGCTCGATGAGTACGTGAATGCGCGGGGCGACGAGGCGGCGATTCTCGTGTTCATGGATTACATGTTTCCGAACCACCGCGAGCTGCCTGCGGAACGTCAGCGCATGCTGCGCGCCGGCTGCGCCGACGGCGGGGGGCCGCACCTCTTTGGTCGGGCCGAGGACGTCGCGGGCAAGCTGCGCTGGCTCTCCGGGTGCGGCATCGACGGCATGCTGCTCACGTTCGTCGACTACCGCAGCGGGCTCGCGCAATTCGCCGACACGGTACTGCCCCTGCTGGAGCGCGCCGGGCTGCGTCAAGCGGCCGGAAAGCCTCTCACCAATGCGCGCAGGCCTTGATCGAAGCTGCGCGGAAAATCGATCATCTTCGTCAGGTAGTCGTGCATTCGGTGATTCTGCTCGTAGACCACCCAGCCCACGGTGTAGGCGATCACGGCCGCCTGATATGACAGTGCGGATGCCCGGTCCAAGCCCCCCTCGACGAGAGGGCGTGCCAATCGATCAGCGACGAGGTCCGGGCTCTCGATCGGCGGCGCGACCACGCACAGGCGTGCCGCGTCGCGGTGGCGGAGCATCCCTCTGCGCATCGCCCGCCCGAAGGCCTCGAGCTTCCCGCGCCAGCCCGGTGCGGCGGGGCGAGCGCGTTGGGCGGTGATGGAGAAGGTCGCCGCCATCAGCCCGATCAGCTCCGCCTTGTTGCGCACGTGCCAATACAGGGCAGGGGCCTGCACTCCGAGGCGCCCCGCCACCCGGTGCAGGCGAAGCCCGTCCAAACCGGCCTCGTCCAGCACATCAAATGCCGCGCGCACGATTTTCGGACGGTCCAGTTTGATGTGCTTGCTGCGTGCCATGGGTGCTTGACAATTTAACGGCATTAAGCGATTACTCGCAAACGAATCTGCTGGAGAGTACGCCATGAACTACGTCCGCAATGCCTGGTATGTCGCCTCTTGGTCGCACGATTTGAAACCGAATGCACCCGTCGGCATGCACATTCTGGACGAACCGATCGTGCTGTGGAGAAACGAGGACGGAGTGCTTACCGCACTGCAGGACCGCTGCGTCCATCGCATGGCGCCGCTGTCGCTCGGGCGCTGCGAGGGCAAGAAGCTGCGCTGCATGTACCACGGACTGCTGTTCGATCGCGACGGCACGGTGGTCGAGATCCCCGGGCAGCCGAAGATTCCCGATCACGCGAAGGTGCGCAACTTTCCGGTGGTTGAGCGGCACAGCTGGGCATGGGTATGGATGGGCGAGGCGGCGGGGGCCGATGAATCGCTGATTCCGCCGGCGGTCGGCCTGGATCATCCCGATTACATCCTCGGCCACGGTCATTTGGACTATGCGGCGGAGGCGCGGCTGATCAACGACAATCTGCTGGACTTCAGCCATCTGAGCTATGTTCACGCCAAGAGCTTCGGCGCCAAAGAGGACTGGGCGCAGGAGCGCCCGAAAATAACGACCCTGGAACGCGGTCTGCGCGTCGAGCGATGGTTGAAAAGCGAGTCCGGAATCCCGGGACGCAGCATCGACAAGCCCACCGATCAATATTCGTACTACGATTTTCTGATTCCGGGCGTGCTCCTGATGACCGGCGGGGTTTTTCCCGCGGGGACCGCCGAGGCGTTGAATTACGCCCGCCCGAATATCGATGAGGCGCTCACCGGGGTCACCTTCACCAGCCAGGCGGTCACGCCCATGACGGCCAAGACGTCGCGGTATTTTTTCTCCTGGGGCCCGCACCGCAAGCACGGCGATGCGGCGCTGCGCGACACGCTCATGGGGATTGCCGGCATGGCCTTCGCAGAAGACCGCACCATCATCGAGGCGCAGCAGCGGGTCATCGACGCGACCGCGACGCCACGGATCATGCCTACCAGCGCCGATCGCGGCATCACGCTGTGGAATCTCATGATCGACAAGATGATCAAGGCGGAGAATGCGCCCTTGCGCCAAGTGTCCTGACGGCACGAGATCAATCGTATGCGCATGGCCGTCATAGGTGCCTCGGGGTTCGTCGGATCCTACATTCTCGCAGAAGCGCTGACCCGCAAAGATCTCGACGTCACCGCGATCGTCCGCAACGTCGGCGCCCTGCCGCAGCATGCGCGCTTGGCGGCGATATCTTGCGACGTACATGACGTCGATGCACTCCGAACTGCGCTGCGCGGCCATGCGGCTGTGATCCACGCGTACCAGCCGCCGCGCGATTCGGCCGACGTGTACGAACGCGCGGTTGCCGGGCATCGAGCGATCATCGCGGGGGTGAACCTCGCGGGAATTCCCCGGCTGCTCGCGGTCGGCGGCGCGGCGAGCCTCAAAACGCCGCAAGGCGTGGAGTACGTCGACTCGCCGCTTTGGGACAAATCCTTCGACCCCTATAAGCCGGCCATTCTGGCCACGCGGGCGCTTTACTACCTGCTCAAAGCGCAAACCGAGCTCGACTGGGTGTTTCTCTCCCCTTCGGTCATGCTGCGCCCCGGGGCGCGCACCGGGAAATTCCGGTTCGGAACCGACGAGGTACTGTTCGATGCCGACGGCAACAGCCGCATCTCGCTCGAGGACTACGCGCTCGCAATGGTGGACGAGGCGCTGCATCCGCGCCACCATCGGGAGCGATTTACCGTCGGCTACTAAGAAGCGCAGCGACACCCGCTTAGGAGCGGCCCACATGATCCCCTTCAAGCCATTGCTCGCCGCAGGCGAACCGCTGATCCTCCCGGGGGGCGCACGATGCGTTGAGTGCACGCATGATCGAGTCGGCCGGCTTCAAGGCATATGGCGTAGGAGGCGCTGCGCTCGCTGCGACACAGCTCGCATTGCCCGACGTCGGGCTGCAGAGCTTCGGCGAATATCGCGATGCCGTTGCACGCATCATAGAGGCTTCGGACCTGCCGGTGATGATCGACGGCGAAAACGGCTTCGGCGACGTGAAAGCCGTGACGCGCACGGTGCGCTGCTTCGAACGGTTGGGAGTATCCGGCATCGTCTTCGAGGACTTGAGCTTCCCGCCCGTTTTGAGTGAAGCGCCGAGCGTGATTTCGAGAAGCGACATGAACGGTAAGCTCGCGGCGGCGCTCGCCGTGCGATCCGACGAGCGCTTCTTCATTATCGGCCGCACCGATGCCGCCCATGCGCTGCATTGCGACGAGGCGATCGTCCGCGCCCGCGAATTTCAGTCGCTCGGCGTGGATGCGGTGCTCGCCACCGGGCTGCCGGACGAGGATTCATATCGGCGGCTGCGCGATGCGGTCAGCGTGCCGATCCTCGCGGTCGTAGTGCCGGGCTCGCCATGGTTCGCCCTTACCGTGGCGCACATGAGGAAAATCGGCATCGATGCCGCGCTCTATCCCGCCGCGCTGCTCTCGCGAATCGTGCTCGCGGTTCGCGAAGGACTCGAGGCAATCCGCTCGGCCGAGGGTGCTGAGCCGCCGGGCTTCGAGATGCGCAGCCTCGCCGGCCTGCTCAAAGCGGCCGATTGGGCGGCGCTCGATCAGCGCTTTCGCGCGGCGCCGGACAAAAGTGGCCGCTGAGTACGACTACATCGTCATCGGCGCAGGCTCCGCCGGCTGTGTCGTCGCCAACCGCTTGAGCGCGCCGGGCGGCGGCTCGGTGCTGCTGCTGGAAGCGGGCGGGAGCAGCCGCGGCGTGCTGTATCGAATGCCGCTGGCCGCCACCAAGCTCTGGTTCAATCCGCGATCGAGCTGGTGCTACTGGAGCGAGCCGGAGCCCGGGCTCGGCGGGCGACGCCTGCCCGTACCGCGCGGCAAGGCACTGGGAGGCAGTTCGGCGATCAACGGCACAATCTACAATCGGGGCAGTCCGGAGGATTTCGATCAATGGCGCGATGCCGGACTCATCGGCTGGGACTACCGCTCCTTGCTGCCGTACTTCCGGCGCATCGAATCTCACTGGCGGGGCTCGGACGAGCGCCACGGCGCCGGCGGCGAAGTTCCCGTTACGCCGCTGCGCTGCCTCAGTCCCCTGGCGCCGGCCTTTCTCGAGGCGGCACGCCAGATGGGGATACCGCTCACCGAGGATTTTCTGGGCTTGCGGCCGGAGGGAATCGGGTTGCCGGAGATGAACATCGACCGCCGCGGACGCCGCGTCAGCGCTGCGGACGCCTTTCTGTGGCCGATCCGCTCGCGCAAGACCCTCGCGATCGCGCAGCGCACCCAGGCGCTGCGCCTGTTGATCGAACGCGGCAGGGCCGTCGGCATCGAATACCTGGCTGGCCGCGAACGATGCACCGTACGAGCATCCAAGGAGATCATCTTGTCGGCCGGCGCCATCGCCTCGCCGCAGCTGCTGCTGCTCTCCGGAATCGGCGCGCCGGAAGAGCTGCGCGCGCACGGCATCGCGGCGGTTCATGAGCTGTCCGGCGTCGGCCGCAACTTCAACGACCAACCCGGCGGCAGCTTCGAATTTCGTTGCAAGCAACCGCTGAGTTTTGCGCGACTTTTGCGCATCGACCGGTTCGTCTTCGGACTGGCGCAGTGGGCGCTCGGCCTCGGCGGGCCCGCAGCCGGTCCGCCCATGGTCGTAATGGGTGCGTGGCGCACCGACGAGCGCAGCCGCTCTCCGGATCTGCGGATGATGGTGGCGGCCGCGACCCCGCAATCGAAGGTGTGGTACCCCGGGACTGCGGCCGCCGGGGAGCACCGCCTCGGAATGAACTTTGCCGTCGCGCATCCGACAAGCCGTGGCAGCATCACGCTCGCCTCGGCGGATCCCCTGGCCGCGCCGCGCATTCGCTACAACCTGTTGACCAACAGCCGGGACATGGAATGCTTGAAGAAATTCTACCGGCTGCTGCGCGAACTCGTGCGCCAGCCGGCCTTGACGGGCGTGGTCGGCGAGCTCACGCGCCCGCTACCCGAGCCGGGCACCGACGGGGACTTGGAAACGTACTTGCGCTCGATCGCGGTCACTACGGCACACCCCATGGGCACGTGCCGCATGGGCCACGACGAGGAAGCGGTCGTCGATACACAGTGCCGTGTGCGCGGTCTGGCGGCGCTGCGCGTGATAGATGCGTCGGTCTTTCCCAATCAGATTTCGGGCAACCCGCACGCGGCGATCATGATGCTCGGCGACCGAGTCTCGGACATGATCCTGGGCCGGCCGGGGCTCGCTGCTGAGGCACAACCTTAAGGCAGAGATTAAGCAGCCGATAAGCCGGCCCCGATCAAATCGGCCGCCTTTTCGGCAATCATAATGGTCGGCGCATTGGTGTTGCCGCTGACGATTCGCGGCATCACCGATGCGTCGCAGATGCGCAAGTTCGCAAGGCCATGCACCTTGAGTTCGGCATCGACCACGGAGGCTGCGGGGTCGGTGCCCATGGCGCAGCTGCTGGTCGGGTGCATGGCCGTCTGAATCATCCGGCGCAGATAGCCGTCGACTTCGGACACCGATCGCAGCGAGCCGCCCGGCACGAGTTCGCAGTCGATGACCGGGGACAGCGGCGCGGCGCTGAAGAATTGCCGGATGAATCCCAGCATGTCGCGGGCCGCCTGAATATCCCGCTCGTCGCTCAACAATCCGAGGCGGATGCGAGGCGGCCGCAGCGGGTCGGCGGAATGCAGCGTGACGCTGCCTCGACCGTGGGGGCGCATCTGGCAAGCGGCTGCCGTGAAGTGATCTCCCGCGCCGCGGCGTATTCCAGGGAACCAAGGACGCGCCTGAAAGGACACGTGGCTTACCTGAAACTGCGTATCCGGCCATACGCTGTCCGATTGCGTGCGCACAAAGCCCTGCACGGACAATGGCGCGTGACCGAGCGCGCCGCCGCCCGTCGCGGCCCAGCGTATGGCGGACAGAGCGAGTCGGTCGGCGCGCAGGAGCCTTTCAAAACTGAATGACACCGACGCTTTGTAGACCGCGGGAATCAGCGGATGATCCTGCAGGTTGCGGCCCACGGCCGGCAGGTCGTGCCGTACGTCCACGCCGGCGGCACGCAACTCGTCCGCCGGACCGATCCCGGAGACCAAGAGCAGGTGGGGTGAATGAAACGCGCCCGCGCAAACGATGACTTCGCCGCCGAATACGCGCTCGGCGCTGCCGTTGCGCACGAAGGCGACTCCCTTGACGCGGGCGCCGTCGAGCAGCAAGCCAGTCGCCTGCGCCCGGGTGAGAACGGTCAGGTTGCGGCGCGCGCGCGCCGGAGCGAGGTACGCCGTTGCGCTGCTCTCGCGCCGACCGCGGCGTACCGTGAAGTCCGGCATGCCGAAGCCCTCCTGGCGCGGGCCGTGGAAGTCGTCGAGCTCCGGATAGCCGGTTGACTTCGCCGCGGCGATCATTGCTTCGTACAGGTCCGGTTCCCTCGGGTTGGGAGCGACATGAAGCGGACCGCTGCCGCCGTGAAAGTGTGTCGCGCCGCGCCAGTTGGTTTCGGAGCGGCGAAAGAAGGGAAGCACATCGTCGTACCCCCACCCGTGGAGCCCCATCGCCTTCCACCCGTCGTAGTCGCCGCGATTGCCGCGCGAATACATCATGCCGTTGATCGATGAGGTGCCGCCCAGCAGCTTGCCGCGCGGTTGATGCAGCGTGCGCGCATTCGTCGCCGCCTCCGGCTCGCTGTACAGGCCCCAGCCGAAACGCGGCGATTCGGATATCGAGGGCCACGCCAACGGCACTCGCACCAGCAGTGGGTAGCCCGGGGCGCCGGCTTCCATCAAGAGCACGCGCGCCGCCGCGTCTTCGGACAGGCGCGCCGCCAGCGCGCAGCCCGCGGAGCCTGCGCCGACGACGACATAGTCATATGCCCGCAGCTCAGTCACGCTTCGGTTTGGCTTGCGGCGTCCCGGTCGGCGAGGGAACGGGCAAACCCGTCATCGGATGGTCGTAGTGGAACGGCATGAATCGCCGTCCCAGCTTGTCATCGCGCGGGCCGGATGGCGCGTCGGGCGGGAAATCCGCGCTCGGAGGTCCGCTGTCGAAGACCGCATTGTCGAATCCCGCCACCTGAAAATAATAGGTCGGCACCCACCAGAGGCGTGCGATCTTCCAGATCTCGTTCTCGCGCACATAGACATTTTCGTAGATGCCTTCCGCCAGCAGCATCCTTCCGGATCCCGGCGGCGAATTGCCCTGTATCAAGGCGCGACAGCGTGCCTCGGCGGTTCGCCGATCGTCGCCGACGCTGATGACCATCTGCAGCTGGATGTGATGCATGATCTCGTTCTCAAGCAGACCCCAGCGGCCGCCGCCGAGCACCTCCCGCAAGAACCGGTGCATGCGCTCCTTGCCCACGTAGGATCCGCGCTGCCCGATCTCGATGGAGGGCCGATCATCGCAGAATAGATCCGCGACCTCCCGCCACATGCGGTTGTCGAGGTAGTAGCCGTATTGATTTTGCAGCCGCTCGATCGCCTCGCGATCCTCGACGATGGCGAGCCGGTGTTCCAGTGCGGCGATGCGCTCCGTCAACGGGGAGGCGAGGGGCACGATCGGCTCACCCGGCCTTGGTGTAGTGCGCCCGCCCGCCGGCGATGATCGGCGGAACCTGCTTGCCCTGGGCGCGCAACGCCTCCGGCCAGTCGCGCAGATGGCTGGCTGCATCCAGCCTTGCCACCACATTGCCCGCCGGATCCTGGATCAGCATGGCGCCATGGATGACGAAGAACACATCCGTTTCCGCCGCATGATCCGCCACCTTTAACGTGTGGGTCGATCCCGGCGGCTCGTAAAGAAAGGAGCCCGGCCTGTTGGGCGGTGTTTCCGGGTATTCGAGATAGCTCCATTCACCCTTGAGCGTGAAGGCGAACACGGCGCCGGTGTGGTGGTGCGGCGGCAGCTGCACGCCGGGCTCAAAGCGGATGCGCACCGCGAAGGCCCCACCCTCCGGATCTGCGAACAGCAGCTTCAGGTGTACGCCCGGTGCGCCGAAGTCATCGGCAAACGGCACATCGTCCGATCCCAGATGAAACGCTGGGGGGAATTGCGCGACATCGACGGGGTGGCTGACGACAGGCTTCAACTCGGTACTCATGGAACCATCCTCACGGTGCACCGAAGTGCGGTTACAGCAGGGCGAAATAGCGAATGATGTCGCCGTCGGCAAACCGATCGCCGAGTCCGACGAAAATGTGCCGCATGAGCCAGTCGTGCTTGCCTTTGGCGACCTCGAAGGTCGGCGCCGCGCGCAAGTAGAACTCGCTGTTCGGCACAGGCGGGCCGCCGCGGAACATCCAGTCTTGAAT
>Ga0074045_10006278_pt1 | contig 10228 bp, 9 predicted proteins | sample BogForMeECP23OM2_FD_94442 | JGI IMG/M metagenome (GOLD analysis project Ga0074045, IMG submission 94442) | Bog forest soil microbial communities from Calvert Island, British Columbia, Canada - Bog Forest MetaG ECP23OM2 | ecosystem: Environmental > Terrestrial > Soil > Wetlands ... | reverse complement strand
GGCTCACTGTAATGGGGGACATTCCCGGAGGCGCACTCAAGGCTTTCTGCGACCCGCTGAAGCAGATGTCCACGCGCTGCTTATCAACATTCAGGGGCACCCCGGCCAACGTGGCGACCGCGTCCACAACCAGCAACGCTCCGCATTCATCGGCTACTTGCCGGAAGGGATCGATGTTCGTGAGCACGCCGGAGGAAGTTTCCCCCTGCGCCAGGCCAATCATCTTGATCTTGCGGCCCTTGGCAACCTTGCGTACCTCTTCCGGATCAACCGGCTTGCCATAGGGCGCTTCGACGAGGTGCACCGTCGCCGGCGTGTGCTGCGCAATCACGTACATACGCTGGGAGAACATGCCGTTCACGCAGCAGATCGCTTCATCGCCGGGTTCCAGCGAATTCAGCACGGAAGCTTCAATGCCGCCCGAACCGGAAGCGGACAAAGGAAACGTGATGCGGTTCTCCGTCTGGAAAACCTGCCGCAACAACACCTGTGTTTCATCCATGCAGCCGCGGAACCACGGGTCCAAATGCCCCACCAGCGGCGAGGCCAGAGCCCGGTAGACCCGCGGGTCCATCGAAGACGGGCCGGGGGTCATCATCAAACGTGCGGGAGGCTTGAGTTCACCGATCGGATTGCTCATGAGTGTGCTCCTTTACGGATCCTTATGAATCCACAAGAATGGCCCGCGGGTTCGTACTTCGGGGAATCGCTGGAGTACGGCGGGACTCCAGTGTCCCGCAGGCGGCGGGCCAGCGCAACGGTCAATTTGGATGGCCTGGCTACGGAGTCAATTTGCCGCCATGTCCTTGGCCGGGGCTGCTTTCTCGCCGCTCGGTGGCGCTAGCTGCTCGAGTCTCGCTCGCAGCAGCGCGACTTCCTTGCCTTCCTGCAGCAATTCCTCCTGCTCGAATCTGCGCTTCGCGCGCGCCTCTTCATCTTCCGACTGGCCGCTGGGATCCTTGAGGAACGCCTCTTCGTCGAGAACGAACATGCGCATCAGGAGTTGAGTCTTCAACTGCTTTTCTTTGATCTGCTGCCCCAGCGCCGCGATCTCCGCCTTCCTCTTCTCCGCACCTAGTGAATCCGCGGCAGATTCCCTGGCTGCAGGCTCCGCCGCTGTGTCAGTCCTTTGATTCTCCGCTGGGTTGGCGGTCGGGCGCGGCGCCAATAGCGCGATGTCGTCATCGGTGAGGGCGGGAGTCTTTTTTACCGGCGTTCCGTGCACTGCGCCGGCTATCGGGGGTGGTTGGACATCCGCTGGCTTGCTTTTGTTCTGCGCCCGGCAAACGCCAGGTACGCTCAGAGTTCCAAGCAAGATCGTCGTATAGACACGGAGAGAGAGGGTCATGGGTTATCTCCGCCGCAAAGTGGGTCTTTGCGTTCAGGCTACTCTTCCCTCATGCGCAGTCAAGGTTCAAACTCCGGTACTAGCCGCGTCACCGCCAAGTAGAACTTTTGGAACATCTCGTCGTGCCTTTTGGAGTGCGGCGGCTTGCCGCCGCTTTTGCGACTTATGCAACTCCACGACGGCGCCTTTCTTTGGCGGATGTAGTGGTTGAACGCACCTTGTGGGGTGAGTTCTTTTGTTGCCGCGCTCGCCGCGCAGGAGTAGGATTCATGGCACCCCTCAATCTTGCGTGGGATCTCTGCAGGCAGGAGCAAGGATCGGGATTGTTGCACTCCTTCGGGAAAACCGTATGGGGTGTGGTGTCCCAAGGAGGATCAAATGTGGAATGAGAAGAAACCCGAAACGAAGAGCACTGACGCACCGCGTCCATTGGAGATGCCCGGGGAACGCGCAACGGGCTGGCTGGGGGCGAGCCTGCGTGTGAAAGGCGAAATTTCCGGCACCGAGGATTTACTCATCGACGGCCCGGTGGAAGGATCTATCCAACTTACTGACCGGAAGCTGACCGTGGGAAAGACGGCGAAGATAACCGCTGACATCGACGCCCGCGACGTTGTCGTGTACGGCTACGTGAAGGGAAACGTGCACGCGAAGGGACGCGTCGAGATCAAGAAGGATGGCTACGTGGTCGGAAATCTGACCACGGCGCAGATCATGATTGAGGAAGGCGCGGACTTCAAAGGCACGATTGAAATTGACCGCAGCCCGAAGGAAGCCGATAAGACCGTTCCCGCCCGTGCCGCCGCAGCCGCAGCAGGCGCTGGCGCACCGGCGACAAGTGCTGGCGCGACGCCGAAAAGCACTTAACGAACCCGGATAGTCCGGCAGAGGATGCGCATGGCCGGATGATTCTGGGCCCTTTTCGCCGCATTTTCCCCAACCAATAAAAAGTAGAAAGGTAAACTTGCGCCCGGAAGCTCGCGTTGGCCGGCTCTTTGCGCTATAAACTCTCGGTGAGGGAGTGCCACGATGAACCGACGGAACTTCATACTTAGTGCGAGTGCCACGATCGCCTCTTTGACGGCGCTGCAACAGCGGTTGGCGTATGCGCGGGCCCGCGGGGAATCCGCACCGGGCAGCGACGTGCTTGCGAAGCTGCCGCTGCTTTTCGGCACGGATTATTACCCGGATCAGACTCCTGAAAAATTCTGGGAACAGGACGCTGCCGCGATGGCGGCCATGGGCATCACCAACGTGCGCATCGCGGAGTTTGCCTGGGCGCTGATGGAGCCGCAGGAGGGCAAGTTCGATTTCGCTTGGCTGCAGCGCGCCGTGAAAATCCTGCAGGCGCACAACATCGCGGTGATTCTGGGAACACCGTCGGCCGCGCCGCCGCCGTGGCTGACGCAAAAGTATCCCGAAGTCATGATGGTGAACGAGCGCGGGCTGACGCTGAGCACTGGAGCGCGGCGATTCACCTGCCCCACGAATAAGACGTACCGGCGGCTGTCGCTCGCCGTGGCCACGGAAATGGCGCACGCGTTCGCCGCGACGCCGGGCGTGATCGGTTGGCAGATCGACAACGAGTTGACGCTGGGCGATTCCGCGCGCTGCTACTGCCGTTTTTGCCGCGAAGGATTTCAGCAGTGGCTGCGCGAGAAATATCATTCGCTCGACGCCATCAATCAGGTCTGGGGCACCGTCTTCTGGAGCCAGACGTACACGGACTTCGCGCAGATCCCCGTGCCGTTGCCATCGGGCTCGGTGCCCAACCCGGGGCTGGCGCTGGACTACGACCGCTATCAGAGCTACGCGAACGTGTCGTTCCTCGAGGAGCAACTCGCGATGCTGCGCAAGGTGTGCGCGAACCACTTCGTCACGACGAACAACGTGTCCGGCGCGGACACAATCGAACTCCGGGATCTCTATCGCAATCTGGACTTTGTGTCGCACGACAACTATCCCGGGTTCATCTCCATCTTCATGAACAATCCGGACTCCGGGACGAGCGCGCCGGCGGAGATGCTGGCGCCGATGGTTTCCTTCATGCACGATTTCATGCGCAGCGTGAAAGACGGCAAGCCGTTCCTGGTGATGGAAGAGCAGAGCGGAAAAGCGGGGCAGCCGTTCTTTGCGCCGCAGCCGGAGAAGGGCCAGTTGCGGTTGTGGTCGTATCAAGCGATCGCGCACGGCGCCATGGGCATCAATTATTTCCGCTGGGACACCACGAATTTTGGAGGTGAGGAGTATTGGCATGGTCTGCTGCGGCACGACCGCACGCCCAGCCCCGGCTTCGACGAAATCCAGCGAACGATCAAAGAGATGAAGTCGCTCGGACATGATGCGCTGAACGCGCGCTACGCCGCGGACGTTGCGCTGTGCTTCGACTACGCGTGCGACTGGGCATTCACCATTCAGCCGGGACAACCCAAGGTCAAATACTTGAGCGAAATCCTTCCGTGGTACGGCTCGCTTGCAGCCTCGCAGGCAGGCGTGGATATCGTGGACGCCACGCAGGACTTGTCGGCCTACAAGATCGTGTTCGCGCCGGCGATGTACATCGTTTCGGAGCGGCAAGCGGCGCGCATCCGCAGCTTCGTGCAAAACGGCGGCACGTTCATCGCGGGTTTCCGTCTGGGCGTGAAAGACGAGCACAGCCGCATCGTTGATACGCCGCTGCCGGGGCTGCTGCGCGACGTCATGGGCGTGGAGCTCTTCGACTATCAGCCCATTTACTCTGAAAAGCAGGGTGTCAAATTCACGGGGCCGCTCACCGGCGCCGATGCCGAGTGCCATATCTGGGCGGACATCCTCCAGCCCAAGGAAGCGGATGTGCTCGCCAGCTACACCGGGGGAAATTACAGCGGCAAGGCGGCGATCACTTCGCACAGCTTCGGCAAAGGCAAAGCCATTTATATTGGCGCGCACCTGGAGCCGGCGGATCTCGCTCGCGTGCTGCTTACCTTGACGGCGATGAACGGCGTGCGCAGCGCGATCCAAGCGCCGCAGGGCGTGGAAGTTGCTTCGCGGCGCTCCGAACACGAGAAATGGATTTACCTCCTCAACCACACGGCCGCGCCGCAAACGGTGAAGGTCCCGGGCAACTACAAAGATGTGCTCACCGGCTCGACGCATGCGGACTCCGTCAGCCTCGATCCCTATGGCGTCTGCATCCTTCAACCCGCGTAAGTCCGGTCCATTTAAGTAGCTGGTGGCACAGGCATTCCTGCCTGTGCTCTTGGGTTTCTCTTGCTTTGGTGGCACAGGCATTCTTGCCTGTGCTCCTGGGTTTCTCCTGCCTCCTGGTCGCTGGTAGCTGGTCGCCTTCTTTTCGCCGTACCACGGTCACAGACAAGCCGCGATCCTCAGCGTACGCTTCCCCACTGTGGGGGTACACACAATGCGAAAGTGGTTCGTACGCGCCGGAATTACGCTTCTTGCCGTCTTCGTCGCCGCCGGGTTGATCTACCACGTGGCGCTTCGTGGCTGGTGTCTGCATTGGGGCACAACGCCTGCGGAAGCTCGCGCCACTCTGCCCGGAGACGAGTTGTTCCCGGTTTACACGGGCGAAGCCACGCATGCGATTACCATCCAAGCGCCTCCGCAGCAGGTGTGGCCCTGGCTGATGCAGATCGGGCAGGACCGCAGTGGCTTCTACAGCTACACCTTCCTCGAAAATCTCGTCGGATGCGAAATGCCCCGGGTGGATCGTCTCGTGCCTGCATGGAAGCCGCGAGCGCCCGGCGAGACCGTATGGTTCGCCACGCCCAAGCGCTTTGGCGGTCAGGCCCGCATGATCGCTGCCGTAGTGCAGCCACAGCGTTCGTTCGTGATGGTCAGCGCGAACGATTGGGCCAGGCTGCAAGCGGGAATACCGGCTCAAGAAGGTTTTTGGAGCTTCACCCTGGAACCCTTGGGAGACCGGCAAAGCCGCTTGATTGCGCGCATCCGTGGGGGAACGTCGCCGTCGCTGGTGTCCCGCGCCGCCGGCCGGCTGTTCTGGGAGCCCATGCACTTCATCATGGAGCAGAAGATGCTGCGCACAATCCGAAATCTTTCGCAGCGCAGTTAGCACATCTCCAACGACCCCCGCTCTTCTCCTCGCCTTTGTAGTGGCCGACCTTCCTCGGGGTGTGCGTCCCGGTTCCTCACCGGGAAGGTCGGTTCCTGGGGTTGTCTACTCTCCCCTGCGAGGGTAAAATTGTCGGCGCGCCGACATGGATACTTGATGTAGTGGTATATATTGGAGCGGGTACGACTCGTAGGGCAGCAGTTGCAAATGGTGCGGGAGAAGGGCAGTTCACAGTCGACAGTTGACAGTTGACAGCAAGCGCGGAACTGGAACGTGCATTTTGGTGAATTGCGATGATGCTCTCCCGAAACGAGAATGTCGGCGCGCCGACATATTTTGGGTACGTTACCATATAGGTACTCCACCCCCACCCCCCCTGTTTTTGCGTATGTACGGGAATGATTGGACTTACGGGAGAATGGCGCCGATGTACGGGAATGATTGGACTTAGCAGGCGACAGGGCGAATAACAAGCAAAGATGATACCGCCCCCACCCCCCTGTTTTTGCGTATGTACGGGAATGATTGGATTTGCGGTCGAATGGCGCCGATGTACGGGAATAATTGGACTTAGCGTGCGAAAGAGCGAAGGCGTAGCGAAAAGCGAGGGTGTGGGGCGTTCCGAAATGGCACAAGAGCAACGTCCTCGCAGCATAACAGACGAAGCATAGCACATCATTTACCGTTTGTCTACTATTATTTAGTGGGTACTAGTTTCGAAACTGGTACGAGGAGGGAGTCACTGCAGGCTGGGTATTTTCCGTAGGGTGTGTCGCTCGTGAAGTTCTAGGTAGATTTCCGATTGAGGAGTCGTCCGACGGCACTCTTTAGCTCAGCCTCTTCCTTTAGGGCTGTTGCTATTCGCTCCGAAAGCTCAGTTAGAAGTAGCCTAATCGTGGTGGCAAGCTCCAGGCATTCCTCGTCGGTAAACTCGTGAATGCCATCACTCAGGGCATCATGTAGCAAGGCCAACGGATTGTGGGAATCTATGAGGAGACTCGGTGGGATTCCCGCTCTGACCATTTCAATCGCTTTCTTAAACTGTTTTTCGGACTTGGCCTCAGAGAATGCCTTCATTGTGTCCGGCGTGGCTCCCAGCTTTTTTGCCACCTTGCCTATTTCCTCGATGATCATTCCTTTCTGATGTTCGACAATGCGTCGGTAATATGCGTATGCTCCAATCCCCAGCCCCCTGTTCTCAGCCCTCCGACCCTGCAGGAATAGTTGGCGGTACTCTTCGCCAATCAGCTTGAAAAGGCGCGAAGGCGTAGGCGGTCCAAATGGGGGATGTTCCCCGAGTTTCTGGACAACGCCTGTGCTTTTCGAGCCCACAACAACGATCGAGAACTTCTTGACCGACTTGCGGCAGTTGCGGCACACGTAGGTGAGGTACGTGTATACCAAATCTTCGTTCAGCCAAACGTTGTTTTCGTCCGAGCAGTAGTACGTCCGCGTCCCCCCACAGTCGCCGCTTTCGCAGTGAAGTTGCAGATTCGGTCTGTGGAGGATGCGAGAACCTGAACTGGGGTGGACAGTGGAGCGCTCACTGACCTCCTCGGCGGTATCTGGAGGAGCAGTTTCCAGAAACTGCTTAAATGTGCGCGGCGGTTTCTTAGCGGGAGCTGATTCCGGAACCGCGGCGGAGGAGGGGCCTTGGGCTGCATTATCCATATCTGCACACGCTACGCTTTGGGGTCACAGGCCTCGTCAGGTGCGCCCATCAAAACTAAGATTACATCGTCGGCGTTTTTGCGAAAAGCCAAGGCCCCTCTCAGTTCGGTCGGGAAGTCAAAACATCCGAGTAGGTCCTGGCCGATAGAGAGACCTTTGCCAATGGCAAGCGCTGATAGCGCCTTGCTTAGGGGATCATCTTGAGTAACTAGGCTGCGTATTCCTTTGCTGTTCGGGAACGTTGACGTCGTTACCTGAAAGGAGTGTTTGTCTGTCTGGCGTAGGATGAGGAATCTAGTCCTTTGGTCACATTCGGAAATTCTAAATGCTGCAGTCTTCCAAGGGACATTCCCAGTCTGCTTGAGGTATTGGCAGAGATTTAGTCGCTGGGAAGGAGTTTTAGCGGATTTTCCTACAAGCTTCGCCACCGAGGGTAGTAGCAGCCATCTTGCGAAACTGTCGCACAATTCCTCATGCTGCCAGTATTCGCTTTTCCCAAGGGGACGAGAGTCGCATCGACGGTCCAAGACCAAGTGGCCGAGTTCGTGAGCAATCAAGAATCGTTCCCACGGTGTGTACTCGACGGACACACTTTTCGTACCTGGCAATACGATTTCGCTCCCTGTTGTGCTCAGGAGCAAGTGCCCCCGCGTCCCCTTACCGGTCGTTGCTCTCGTGATTTTCACACCTAGGGATTTTGCGATCTCAGCCACGGGGATTGGAAGACGCTTGCCTCCGGACAGATCTATGGCTGTCTGCTTCAGTACCTGTTTGAAATGGAGAATTTCCCTCAACGGTCGCTTTGCTCCAAATAACTCTGGATACTGCTGGGTCCCAGTGGATATCGACCTGTGCTAAGGTCAGCGTCATGATATGCCGCCACTGCTGGAACGTCGCGTACTTTTCGCCCGTGCCAGGGGGACCCCTCCATCTGGCTCAGTTCGACCGCAAGTGATCTTGATACGCTTTCATCGACTTCATCGTCAACAAAATCATGCAAGGCGAGTTTCTCGATAGCCCTTTGCAGGAGAGGAAACTGCTTCCCAAGCTTAGCCTTTGCCTTCTTCTCTATGAAGAAATGAACCCGCCAGAGTCGCTGGAATCTATGAAGCTGTGCATCGAGATGACCGCCCGAGAGTTCCTTTCCATATTTATCCTCGTACTTGCAAAAGGGCAGAATCTCACCGCCCACTGCAATCTTCACTTCGGCGATTTTTTCGTTGACTCCGCCGGGACAATACATCGCCAGCGAGCCCCCTTGAAGATCGAAATCGGATTCCAGTATTTTTAGGACCAAGTTCCTGTTTTGTGAGGCCCGTTTGCGATCCCCAGCAAACTTCCCGAACGTACTCTGAATTCGTGTGACAATGCTGGGGCGAAGATCACCATAAAATCTTGTGCTGACCTGCGTAAAGAGTTGACGTTTTTTTAGCGCCTCCAAGAGTTGAGCCGCGATCCGGCCATTTCGTTTGGAGGTCTCGCTCTTCTGTTTCTCCAGTTCTTGCGCAAGAGATAGGCACTTCGAAAGCATTTCTTCATCGCTGAGCGGAAGCAGGACCGAGACTATTTGGTCCTCCGTACCACTACCCCATAATTCATAGAGTGCACGGTCAAGCATCGCTGCGGCGGCCAGTTTAACGCGATGATAGATCACGGATTCCATCAGTTGGTAGCGCCATTCGAGAAGCTCCAAGATGTTTGAGATAGCGTCCGTCCTGAGCTTTGGCGACTGCCCCAGCGAAATGACGAACATGTCTTCGTGGGAAGGCTGTGGGTCCCCCGTTAGGTTGTTGCTTCGAGTTCGAACCTCCATATACTGCAGAATCCGATCATCGAATGGCCGGGGCTTCCCAACGTGGTACCAGTCTCTGTGAAGATAGTCCAGAAGGTCAGCACAAATCGTGTTTCCAACCAAATCGCGGCATACGTTAAGGCGAATCGAACTCGATTTCTGAAGGACTTCATGGGGCTTATGATGGGGGTCTGCCTTCTTTTCTTCATCAGTTGTGGGCAGCTTACGAATGATCAGGCGGACAATCTCTGATGCGCTGATTCCCTTGGCTCGTAGATCCTGGGGAACGTATGACGAATAGAGGCTTTCGATTAAGGTGGTAAGTGTGAAACCGTTTTGGTCAACCCAATCGGTCCCGTTGAAAATTAGATCCAGACGCTCGTCAGCGTCATGTCGCCCCACGAGGCAGAGTTCATCCTCCACAGTATGTCCTGCGGCAAGGTGGCCGATGTCATGGAGAAGGGTCCCTAGCCGAACGAAGCGCTGTTCCGCATCAGACAGAAGGCTAGTGCCAAGTCCCGGTTTCTTGCGGCCTTTCCTTCCGTTGTGTTGGACTGCCTCAATCATGCGCTGGACGACTCCCACGGCGCCAAGTACGTGCTCCAGGCGCTTGTGAGTCGCACCACGGTACACAACAAATGTCTGACCTAGTTGATATATCCGCCCTAGGCGTTGGAATGTGGGATGATTTATGAGCTCGACTTCTTCCGGGTAGAACCAAACAAAGCCGCTAACCGGAAGATAGAATTCTTGCCGGTCTTCCTTCGTGCTGAACCGCCCCCTGTCTTTGTCCTTTCCTTCCGACGAAATTGACCCTTTTCTGGCTACCCCAGGCGGGTCGATTCCGTCCCCGGTTTCTTGAACGGTCTTCTCGAACAAGGGCGGCCTCGTCTCTTGATTCTTAGCATTTTCGGGCATCGAAGCACCTCGGACATCTGAGCTTCTCAGGGGTCTTTTGATGGAGTTTACCAGAAATCGCTGGTTAGCGAGGCGAGTCACGTCACGAGACCTTCTAAAAACAAATCTGGGCTGGACTCCCTCTCGGATTGGGAAAACGCAGGTACGCTTTCTCACTTCGATCCCCCCGCCGTTTCGTGACCAGCTCCTCACAATGGCTAACAGGGAAGAGAGTTATCAAGAAGAAGTGCCGAGTGGCTAGTGGCGGGTGGCGAGCAGGAGGAAGAACCGGTCTTGCCGGTGAGGAACCGGGACGCAGACACGGCGAAAGACCGGCCACTACAAAAGCGAGGCGCGGCCGCTAGACCGAGGAGGGAACGAACTCGCGAATATCGACCTCGACGCCGGCGCGCAGGGCTTCGCGGGCGGACTGCAACAGCGTCCTGGT
>Ga0074045_10006277_pt1 | contig 10229 bp, 10 predicted proteins | sample BogForMeECP23OM2_FD_94442 | JGI IMG/M metagenome (GOLD analysis project Ga0074045, IMG submission 94442) | Bog forest soil microbial communities from Calvert Island, British Columbia, Canada - Bog Forest MetaG ECP23OM2 | ecosystem: Environmental > Terrestrial > Soil > Wetlands ... | reverse complement strand
GACAATCGTTGCCCGCATCTCGGCTTCCCGCTGCACCGCGGCTCGGTCGAGGACGGCATTCTGACCTGCCATTGGCATCATGCCCGTTTTGACCTCGCCAGCGGCGGAGCCTTTGATCTCTGGGCAGACGACGTCCCGACGGCCCCTGTCGAGCTGCGGGACGACGGGGCCTTGTGGGTCTGCAGGCGGACGCGCTACGCGGATGACGACGCCCACTGGCGCAACCGGCTGCGCGAGGGCTTGCAGCATGATATCGGTCTCGTCCTCGCCAAGGCGGTTCTAGGCCTCGGCCGCGAGCGCGTCGGGTATCGCGCGCTGATTCGCGATGCTGCGCTGTTCGGCGTGCGCAATCGCGATGGCTGGGGTGTCGGTCTGACCATCGTCACTGCGCTCGGCAATCTTGTTCCGTTCTTGCCGGAGGAGGAGACCTACCTCGCCCTCTTCCACGGTCTGAGACGAGTAGCGAGAGACTGTGACGGCGTGCCGCCGCGCCGCGACCGCGAGCCATTGGCGGCCCGTGGTGCGCGCCCGATGCCTATGCTCGGCCGCTGGCTGCGGCATTGGACCGAGGTCCGCCACCGCGACGGCGCCGAGCGCACCCTGCTGACGGCCATCACCGGCGGCGCCACGCCAGGCGAGCTCGCGGCGCTGCTGCTAACCGCCGCCACCGACCGCACCTTTGCCGATGGCGGTCACGCTTTGGACTTTATCAACAAGGCGTTTGAATGCCTCGACATCATCGGTTGGCAGGAGGCGCCATTGGTGCTGCCGACCGTTGTCGTTCAACTGGTCGACGCCCGCGGCGGCGAGGAGCTGAATGCGTGGCGCCACCCGCGCGACCTGGTACGACTGTGCGAAGCCGCTTCGGCCGAATTGCCGGATCTCTTGGCAACCGGATGCGCCGAGCGTGGGCGGTGGCATGCTCCTGCCGGATTGGCGCGGCAATTGCTGGCCGACGATCCAGAAGCGGTCATCGCAGCACTCGCGGGCGCGATACGTGCCGGCGCGACCGCAGACGACCTCGGCCGCGCGCTGGCCTACGCGGCGGCGCTTCGAGTGGCCTGGTTCGGCACCGCAAACGAGCATTCGGACTGGGAGGCAGCGCATCACGCTTTCACCTATTGCAACGGGCTGCACCAGCTCCTGAAGCGCATCGCCGCCGAACAGCCGGCGGAGCTGGAGAGCCCCGAGCTTTTGCGCGGCGTTATCCACGGGGCGATGCGGCTCTATCTGATCCGTTTCCTGAACGTGCCGCCAGCGCGGCTGCCCGGCGAGGCCGACGACCGGCTCGACGATCTGCCGTGCGACGGCGAGGCATTGCGCGAGGGATTTCTCCACGCGCTCGACCGCCAGGGATCAGTGCGCAATGCGGGCCGGCTCGTCGCCCGCTACCTGACGCTCGGCCATTCGGTCGATATGTTGATCACCACGCTGGCACAGGCGGTCCTGCGCGAGGACGCCGACTTCCACACCTACCAGATGCTCGAGGCCGGCATCAGGCAATATCGGGAGTGGGGCGAGAGCGACGAAGGACGTCACATCCTGATCGCCGTCGCTCGTTATTTGGCCGCCCACTCGCCGACCGAGCGGGCCCAGCTGCAGACGGCCATGGTAGCGCGCCGCCTCAGCCGGGGCGAGGCGCTGCACGAGACCGAGGACGGCGAGGCGACCCAGCCCTGAGGCGCCGGCCCTCACCCGCCTCAATGCGTTCGGCACCTCTCCCGCAATGCGGGCGAGGGGCTTGCAAGCCGCATTTCTCAAAGCCCCTCTCCCGCAAAGCGGGCGCAATGCGGGAGAGGGGGGACCCAGCCCGCAGGGCTGGGTGGGTGAGGGTCTCGCACCGTTAAATCTTCAGCAGCCGTTTGGCGTTGCCGTTCAGCAGCTTCTCTTTGTCCTCGGCGCACAGCGGCAGGGTTTCCGTCCACTTCGTTCCCGGCGGGTTGTCGACGAACGGGTAATCGACCGAGAACAGGATCCGATCGATCCCCATCTCCATCATGCAGCACAGCAGCGCCGGGTCGGAAAAGAAGCCGCTGGTGGTTATGTAAAAGTGCTCGCAGAAGATGTCGCGAAAGCTCTTGCCGCCTCTGCCGTCGCGCGCCAACCCCATGCTGATGCGCCAGAGATAAAAGGGCAGGCCTTCGCCCATATGGCCGAGGATGATCCTGAGACCCGGATAGGCGTCGAAGACGCCGCTCAGCACGAGACGAAGGCCTTGGGTCGCGGTCTCGACGGTGAAGCCCCAGGCAGCGCGCAGCAGCGAGGGATACTGCTCCACATAGTCTTTGTAGTAGACCTCGACGACAGCGGGATGCGGCAATGCGGGATGCATGTAGAGCGGCACGTCGAGCGCCTGCGCCCGCTCGAAGATCGGCCAGAACCGCTTGTCGTCGAGAAAGAGGCCGTTGGTAAGGCCGTTCACCAGAGCGCCCTTGAAGCCTAATCTGGTCACCGTGCGCTCGAGCTCGTCGGCCGCCGCCTTCGGATCAGGGGTCGGAATTGCAGCGAAGGCTGCGAACCGGTCGGGATGCGCGCGGACCTTCTCATGGAGCCGGTCATTGGCGCCGTGAGCCAGCCGAACGGCGGTCTCCGCGTCGAGTTTTTGCAGCCCGGGATTGGCGTGCGACAAGACCTGCAGGTCAATGCCGGCTTCGTCCATCTCCCTGAGCCGCAACTCGCCGACGTCATCGAGCCGTTGCACGATCCGCGGCGCATTGGTCGGCTCCTGACCGACGGTGTGACGCTTCACCTCCGGGTCAAAGTAATGCTCCTCCAGGGCGATAATGTAGGGTTTTGCGGGCATTGCGCTCCTCCACGGGTCGATTCGCGGATTTCTAACAGGCCGGGGTCAACCTGTCATTCGGTAGCGGAGCGCCCTACAGCCTCAGCAACCGCTTGGCGTTGCCGCTCAACATCTTTTCCTCGTCCTCGTGGCACAGCGGCAGGTTTCCGTCCACCTCGTCGCCGGCGGGTTGTCGACGAACGGGTAGTCGACAGAGAACAGGATTCGGTCGATCCCCATCTCGATCACCAGCACAACAGCGCGGGATCGGAGAAGAACCCGCTGGTGGTGACATAGAAATGTTCGCAGAAGGTGTCGCGGAACGATTTGCCGCCGTCGCTGCCGCGCAGCCGATGGCTGATGCGCCAGACATAGAAGGGCAGTCCCTCGCCTAAATGCCCGATGATGATCTTGAGGCGGGGATAGGCGTCGAACAAACCGCTCAGCACCAAGCGAATTCCTTGCGTTGCGGTCTCGACGGTGAAGCCCCATCCGGCGCGCAGTATCCCGGGGTGTTTCTCGACATAATCCTTGTAATAGGCCTCAATGACGGCCGGATGGGGGATCGCCGGGTGCATGCAGAGCGGCACGTCGAGCGCCTGCGCGCGTTCGAAGATCGGCCAGAAACGCTTGTCGTCAAGAAACAGCCCGTTGGTCAGACCGTTCACCATGGCACCCTTGAAGCCCAGCCTGGTGACCGTGCGTTCGAGCTCGTCGTCGGCGGCCCGGGGATCAGCGGTCGGCAGTGCCGCGAAGGCAGCGAACCGCTCGGGATGAGCGCGCACCGCCTCGTTGAGCCGGTCGTTGGCGCGGCGCGCCAATGGCACAGCGGTTTCCACGTCGAGCTTCTGCAGCCCCGGCATGGTATGCGACAGCACCTGCAGGTCGAGGCCGGCCTCGTCCATTTCTCTCAAGCGCAGCTCACCGAGATCATCCAGGCGCTGCACCGTCGCCGGCGCCGCGATCGCGTCCAGACCGCGGGCGTGCCGCTTGACCTCGGGATCGTAGTAATGGCTCCTCCAGAGCGATGATTTAGGGCTTGGTAGCCATCCCTGTTCCTGCATGGTCGATGGTGATTGCGGCATTCGCAGCACGGGTTTGATGGCCTGCTCGAAACTCAGCTCCCGAGATGTGCGTCGCGCCGCCGGTAGAGCTCGTCATCGGCATAGCCCATCGTGCCCGGACGGCCGCGCCCGAGCATCACCTGAAAATATATCGGCTCGAGACTGTCGTTCTGATAGCCGTGAACGACGCCCGGCGGGCAGGCAATGCATTCCCATGGCCCGAGCGTCCGGCTGACCCTCCGGCCGCCTTCGTCTTCCATAAAGACCGTCAAATATCCTTTGAGGACGAAGAAGACCTCCTCGACCTCGTGCGTATGCGGTGCGTTGCCTTGCCCCGGCGGCACATACATGACGCTGAGGGTGAAGGCACGCGCCGGGATAACTGTCGGATCGTCATGCTTGCCCGACCCGCCGGCGCCGATAAAGCGATGTCGCGCACGGCGGTAGCCGTCGATCTTCGCGTCCTCGAAGGCTTCCCAATCGCCCTTCTTGTCGCGAAAGCGTCCGATGTAGCGCTCGGCGATCTCGTCGAGCGACAGGGCGGCAATTTCGGTCGGCATCTCGTGCCGGGCTTTGGCCATCGGTTTACTCCCTGCGTTGTTTCTGAGCCTGGCGCGCGGTTTCGATCAGCTGCCAGATCCGCGGCGGCGACAGCGGCAGCTCGTGCGGCTGGACATTGAGCGATGCCAGCGCCGAGGCGACCGCGTTGGCAATTACCCCGCCTACCGGAACAATGCCGCCTTCGCCCGCTCCCTTGGCGCCGAGAGGGTTGATCGGCGAGGGGTACGTCTCGGTCACGACGGCTCGGATCCGAGGGAAATCGCTGGCGGTCGGCAGCAGATAGTCGGCGAGCGAGCCGGTCAGCAGCTGCCCCTCCTCGTCATAGACGAGGTGTTCCAGCAACGTCCCGCCCAGACCTTGCACGATTGCGCCGACGATCTGGCCCTTCAATAACACCGGGTTGATGATGCGCCCGACATCCTCGACAGCGACATAATCGACGAGTTCGACATGCCCGGTCCCTGGATCGACCGCGACATGGGCGGCGTGGGCGCCATAGCTGTAGGCATGCTTGCTGTTGGCGAAGCTCTCCTCGGCAGACAGGCCCTCGGACGCGAGCTCGGCAAAGGTGACCGACTTGCCGTCGGGAGCGGCCGCAATACGGCCTTCGACGAGCTCGACCTCGCCCGCTGCGCATCCGAGGCGTCGTGCCGCGGCGGCGCGAACCATCTCTTTGAAGCTCTCGGCGGCCAACAGGATCGCCGACCCGCCCATCACGACGGCGCGCGAATGAAACGATCCAAACCCCTCGCGGACAAAGGCGGTCGAGCCGTGAAACACGCCACGGATACGATCCATCGGTATTTCCAGGGCATCGGCGGCGATCTGCGAGAACGCAGTTTCGAGACCTTGTCCGACTGCCGATGAGCCGACGAAAACCGAGACCCTCCCGTCGGCCTCGAGCACCAGCCGCGCGTTCTCCCTGGGCCCGGCGGCGCTCCCTTCGATGAAGCAGCCAATCCCCAACCCGTGATAGCGCCCGTCCACCAGCTCTCCCTGGAGCTTCGCCTGTTCCTCCCAGCCGATCTCCTCGAGGCAGCGGTCGAGGGTCAGTCGATAGTCGCCGCTGTCGAACGCGTCCTTGTGTTCATAGGGGGTGATCGTCGCGATCGCATAGGGCATTTCCGCCGAGGTCAGCAGATTGCGCCGGCGGAACTCGACGCGGTCGATGCCGAGATCGCGGGCGACCATGTCGAGGAGTCGCTCGCGAAAGAAATCCGCCTCGAACCGCCCGGGTCCTCGGTAGGTGCCGACCGGCGTCTTGTTCGTCAGCAGCACCAAAGCGTCGATACGGATGTCTGGAATGCGGTACGGACCGGACAGGAACTGGGCGATATTGCGGGCGCCGACCATCCCGTTGGTCCGGGTGTAGGCACCGACATCGACATAGACGTTACCCGTTAGAGCCAGGATCGTGCCGTCGTAGCGGCAGGCAATCTGCAGCTCGCATTCGGCCTCGCGCGCATGGTTTGCTGCAATCAAATGCTCGCGCCGGTCCTCGACCCACTTGACCGGCCGCCCGGTGAAGCGTGCAGCAAACGGAATCAGAAAATCCTCGGGGTAGAATTCGCCGCGCACGCCAAACCCGCCGCCGACATCGTTTTCGACCATGTCGATCGCGTCCTCGGCCATACCCATCTGCGACATCAGGATGCGGCGATTGAAAAACGGCACCTTGCTCGCTCCGGAGACGGTGAGCCGGCGGCGAGCGGCATCCCATTCGGCGAGTAAGCCGCGCGGCTCCATCGTGACTGCCGTATGCCGCTGCACTGCAAAGTGCTCGCGTCGGACGTAATCGGCACGACCCCAGACCAGGTCTGGATCACCCTTTGCGGCCGTGTATTTGATCGCGAGATTGGCGCCGGTCTCTTCGAAGAGAAGAGCCTCGCCAGTCGCGGCTGCGCGCCGGTCGGCCACTGCCGGCAGCCGCTCGATATCGACCCGGATCTCGGCCAATGCGTCTTCGGCGATCGCAGCGCTGTCGGCCAGGACGACGGCGATCGGCTCGCCGACATAACGGACCTTGCTTTCGGCGATGACCGGCTGGTGAAAGGGTTCGAGAACCGGTAAAGGCTGCAGCCGTATAGGGATCCTCGGCACTGGCTCGCCGATCATCGCTGCGGTGATCACAGCATGGACGCCGGGGAGCGCCAGCGCCGCAGTGGCGTCGATCGAGCGGATGCGCCCGTGCGCCAGCGAACTGCGTAGAATCGTGGCGTGGAGCAGTCCCGGGCGCGACAGATCGTCGAGGTATGTCCCCTTACCTCTGAGAAAACGCAGATCCTCGACCCGCTCGATAGGGCTGCCGATGTAGCGGTTGGCGGTCACGTCTGCCTCCAATTCGCGGCGCGTGCTTCGAGCACCGCTTCGATGATCGGGATACAGCCGGTGCCGGCGTGGCTGATTCCGCGAGCACCTCAGCGCCGGTGAAGACCGCATTGACGCCCGGCGCGGCGCCCGCCTTGCCGGTGTCGATGCCGGCGATCTCGGCATGCGCATGCAGGCTTCGCCGAATGTAGGCGTAGAGCTGTCCTGGACGATTGATATCGTCGGTGTAGTTGCCGGCACCGGTGAGAAACCGAAAGTCCTCCTTGCGCCGCACCGAAGCGCCGATGACCTCGCCGTTCATAGACCGCTCCCTCGCCTCCATCCAGGCCACAAGGATAGCTTCGCCGGGTCGCGAGCCCAAGCGACTGGACAGAGTGAAGCGACCCGTGCCATTCATTTGCCTGATAGAACATATGAGGAACATCATGGCAGCGAGTTCAAAGCTGATGATGATCGAGGCGGAGCGTCGGTTCCCGGTACGTATCCGGATCGGCCTCCCCCCGGAAGGGCTCGGGCAGCGGCTCACCGAGATGACAGCCTGGCTCGACGAAAATTGCGGCGCGAGCGGCTGGGCGATGACGCCCTCGGGGATGCGAGGCGTGCTCAACGATGCCCTGTCGATCTATTTCCTCGACGCCACGCTCGCGAGCGCGTTCGTGGCCCGCTGGTGCGCCGGCTACAAGGTCGAGAGCGCAGAGGGCGTGTTCCGGATCCGGGTTGATGAACCGACGGCGCGGACCGGGGCGAGCATGCACCGGACGCCATGAGCGGAGGACGCCCTGCCTATAGGCTGATCTTTAGGACAGTGACGTAGACGTAGGGCGGAAAACCCCCGCACGGCCGCCCGCCAGAGCTTGCCCCCGAGCGAAGGCTGGGGGCGGGTGTTCCGGGGGATTCCGCCGATTTTCCGTCACGGCTGGTCCGCCCGGGTACGATCGATCACAGACAATATTGCTTGCCGTTCGGCGCGATTGCTGCGGGGGTGGGCGTCTGTCGACCCGGTCGCATTGACGACCCGCCATCAAGAGAGACTGGCGCGGATCCATCGATGGCAGAATGCGCTGCGCTTTTCCGCCCTACGCTCCTCTTCACACAACTCGACCGACAGTCCGCCGAAGTTGGGCTAACGATGCAGCATTTTGCCCGTCACCCGCCGCCATCGATGACGTGGAGTGCAGCCCTGCCGCGCCGAACGGCCTTTGTCGATAGCCGCCGATCAAAGGTCGCTAACTGGCCCTTGTTGGCGACGGCGAGGGCCAAGAGATATGCGTCGGTGACCTGACCCGGCGTCATGATCTGATCGACGTTGACGAGGTCCGATCCGATCAGACTGAGATCGTCCTTCCAGAAGACGTGGCCGGGAAGCGCGCGCAACCCCGCGACGAACGGCGCAACCGCGGCGGGGGAGGCCGCGGAATTCGGGTATTTCGGGTGACCGACAACGCGGAAGACGCCGTTCTCGGTGAGCGGGCAGGTTGCCCATGACGCGGCTCCCGTCTCGCCAAACCAATTGTGAGCGGCGTCATGCCCGACATGGGTCGGATCGATCAGGGCGATCAGCACGTTAACGTCAAGGAGAAAGGTCACGTAAGCTCGTCGCAGAGCGCGTTGACGATCTCGGGGGTAACGATGACGCCTTTCTCGCGCACCGGAAGAAGAGGCACGCCGTTTCGTTCGGCCCCTACCACCGACGGTCGCAGAGAATGGCGCGCCAGTTCGGAGACGATCTTGCCAACGGTCTGGTTGCGCTGACGCGCAATAGCCCGGGCCGCCGTCAGAACATCGTCGTCGATGGCAATCGTTGTGCGCATCAATGGGCCTGCCATGTTGCATCACGCATCATACATCAATATGTGCGCGATGTCACGATACGGCAGAGAGATGAGGCGATAAGCCGATCCCACCGCTCGGCTCCTAAAGAAACAGCACGGTTCCACGGACGCGATATGTTAAAACGCTTCCCCGATATTAAAACGCTTCGCCGGCGAAAGCCGGGGCCCACCCTTCCAGCGCTCGGCAGGCGGATCGATGGGTCCCGGCTTGCGCCGGGAAAGCGCTCTGGCGGCGGCTTTATCCGCAATCTCGTTGAACCAGTCATGCCGTGGCCTCCGCTGTTGGCACCGCGCGCATGCGCGGCAGGCGGATCGCAAACTCGGTGAATTCGCCGACCCGGCTGTCGACGGTGATCGTGCCGCCGTGCTGCTGGGTGACGATGTCCCAGCTGATCGACAGGCCGAGCCCGGTGCCTTCGCCGGTCGGCTTGGTGGTAAGGAACGGCTGAAAGAGCTTGTCCCGGATCTCGGGCGGGATGCCGGCGCCGTTGTCGCGCACACGGATTTCGAGCGCCTCTGACCAAGGCGCGCGGCATGCTGGAGGTGATGCACTATAGCGACGAGGCGGCGCGCGCGCCGCTTACCTGGACAATATGGCTATGGGATGGCTATACTATTCCGATGAGCGCCCGCAGCGTCGCAGAAGCCAGGAATAGGCTTTCGCAATTGATCCACCGAGCCCTCGAGGGTGAGGAGATCGTGATCACGCGCCAAGGTCGTCCCGTCGTCGTGCTCAAGCCTGTCGCCAAGCCGGCTCGCGCAGTCTCAGCTGCCGATCTGGATTGGCTTGCGGAGCATCGGATAGGACGGTCCGCGCCGTTGGAGGACGCCGGCGCGCTGTTGACCAATCTGCGCGACGAAAACGAGCGGTGAGCGTCTATCTCGACGCAAGCGTGCTCGTCGCATTGCTGACGGTCGACGCTCTCACGGCGCGAGCCGATGCTTTCTTCCGGGCAAACACCCCTGTACTGATCGTCAGCGATTTTGCGGCTGCCGAATTTGCTTCCGCCGTTGCACGCCGCGTCCGAACCGGAAGTATCACGGCCGATGAAGCGCGCAGCGGATTTTCGGCGTTCGACGCATGGACGGCGCAGGCGACGCTGCGCGAGGAGACGATGACGGCCGACATCAGGGCAGCGGAGGCTTTTCTGCGTCGGCTCGACCTCAGCCTCAGAACCGCCGACGCGCTCAACATCGCGATCGCTCCGCGGCTCCGAGCGGAGCTTGTCACTTTCGACCGAAGAATGGAAGCAAGCGCGCGGCTCCTCGGAATAGCAGTAGTTGCAGCGTGATCTGGTCAAGGACAGCGAGCCTTATGTCGCCTTCGGCACGCCCCGCGGCGACCTGACTAGCCGGAAACACCCGCCTCCGGCGATATGTCAGTCGGCAGCGGTGGGCAGTTGGCGCAGTTGCGCTTTCAGGAAATCGAAGTTGACTGGCTTGGTGATGAACTCGGCAGCGCCGAGTTCATCGGCGCTGCGCCGGCGATCGGCATCGCCATAGGCGCTCACCATCATGACCGGGAGATCGGGGAACCGCTCTTTGATCTCGCCCAGCAACTGCAGGCCGTCCATGCCCGGCATGTTGATATCCGACAGGATGACTGCCACGCTCGGCTCGATCCCGCCAGTCAGCAGAGCCAACGCCTCCTCGCCCGAGGCG
>Ga0074045_10006276_pt1 | contig 10229 bp, 5 predicted proteins | sample BogForMeECP23OM2_FD_94442 | JGI IMG/M metagenome (GOLD analysis project Ga0074045, IMG submission 94442) | Bog forest soil microbial communities from Calvert Island, British Columbia, Canada - Bog Forest MetaG ECP23OM2 | ecosystem: Environmental > Terrestrial > Soil > Wetlands ... | reverse complement strand
TACCGGCAACATCCGCGCGTTAAGTATGAGTTCCTCACCGCGCGCCGAGGCAAAGAACTGGTGGCGTATTGTACATTCACACTGTCGGCGGGAAACGCCACAATTGCAGAACTGTTTGGCAATCTGGACGACCAGATGGTGACCAGCTTGTTGCAAGAACTGGTGGCACTGCTGCGAACCCGTGGCGTGGCAACCGTGAGCGTGCCAGTATTGAGCGGCGATCCGCGGACGCGCTTGCTGCGCAAACTGGGATTCTGGACCCGCGAAGCAGTGCCGGTCATGGGCTTCGGCCGCGAGGCCGCCATCTCCGGCTCACGGGTGTTGCTCATGCACGGAGACCGGGAAAGTTAAGAACTGGGTGAATGGCGTGGCAGACAACAAGAATGCAACCTCGCAAATTAGAGAATTTGTACTGCAGAAATTTCCTCTCGCGCGCAAGCGGAAGGTAGCGAACGACGATAATTTGCTGGAGAGCGGCATCATCGATTCGCTCGGAGTCCTGGACCTTGTGGCTTTCTTACAACAGGAGTTTGCGGTTGCAGTGGCGGATGAAGACCTGACTCCGGAGAATTTTCAAAACATCGAGTGCATGGCACGGTTTGTTGAGCGCAGTGTGGAATTGCAGCCGGGATCTGCGGAATGACCCTCGCCATCACAGCGGTTGACCTCGTCGCCGACCGGGAGGAGTTGTTTCGCGTCCTGAAACGTAACCTGCAGGATGTTTCTCATGAAGTCCGATTTTCCTGGCTGTATCTGGAGAATCCGGCCGGACGTGCTCGTACATGGTTTATACGCGACTCGACCGGCGATGCTGTGGGGGTCACTTCCCTTTTTCCGCGGGCTGTGTGGTTGGCAGGGACTCCCGCGGTCTGCGGTCAAGTTGGGGATTTCGGAGTTGATATCGGTTTTCGAAGCCTTGGACCGGCAACGATGCTTCAACGAGCAACTTTCGAACCGGTGCTTCGAGGCGAATTGGCGTTTTGCTACGACTGTCCGCCGCACGAGAAGGGCATGGCCATGTTCTATCGGCTGGGACTGAAGGAAGACTGTCGGATGCACTGGTACGCTAAACTACTGCGAACCGATCGGCAACTGAAGAGGATACTCGGCGACGGAGTGGGCGGTGCTTCGGCCCGCGCGGCGAATTTGGTGCTACGAATCATCAGCCGTGGAATAAAAGGTCCCTCTGGGGTGGAATTTGGCCTACACACTGGAGACTTTGGTCCTGAGTTCTCCACTTTGGATGAGGCCGTCAGTAGCTCAGGAGCGGTTCGTATCCGGCGGCGCGCTGAGGACCTGAATTGGCGCTATCGCGTCAATCCTTATCAGCAATTCGAGACGCTCACAGCGCGGCGAAACGGAGAACTCATCGCCTATGTCATTATTTCGATGACCGACAACGATGCTTCGGTCATCGACCTTTTCGGACGGGAGTTGGAGACGGTTGGTCCTGCATTGCTGCAAAATCTTGCTGAGCTGTTGCGACCGCGCGGTCTGGACACGCTTCGAGCCCTAGTCACGGGCGATGCCCGATCCATACCGCTTTTGCGCCAAAATGGTTTCTCTCATCGTGCACCGGCGGCTCGCGTGGTGGCCTTTTCTGCGCCCGGGAGCGCTGCCGATCGTGTGCTCAAGAACGGGCTGCGATGGGATTTCCAGCATTGCGACGTAATAGCTTGACAACTTGTGTAGTACTGGAGAGAAGACTCGATGGATTTCCTGATTCACCATATGCTGCGGAACAGTGCGGCTCTGTATCCCGAGAAGGAAGCACTTGTCCACGGACCTCGGCGCCTGACGTATCGCAAAGTCGCCGATCGGTGCTCTTCGCTTGCGTGCGGACTTCGCAGCGCGGGCATGCAGCGTGGCGATCGCATCGGAATCTATCTCGATCCGTCCGCGGAACAGGTCCTCTCGATTTTTTCTACCTCTCAGGCAGGCTGCGTATATGTGCCGATCAACACGGTCCTGGTTCCAGAACAGGTCGCCCACATTGCTCGCGATTGCGGGATGAAGGCACTCATCACGACGCCCGAAAAGCTGGAGACCCTGGCTCCCGCACTGCGTGACGTTTCTTCGCTCCAGTTCTTCATCGCTACGGGCAAGTCGAACGGACAGGATCCAGCGGATACGAAGTTGGATTCGAAACCGGTGCATGGCTTCGAAGAAATGCTACATTTGCCGTTCGAGGATCGCTGGCAGGATTGGGGCATCTCGGTGGACCTGGCCGCTATCCTTTACACCTCGGGCTCAACCGGAAAGCCCAAAGGCGTCATGCTGAGTCACGCCAACGTGATGGCGGGCAGCACGATTGTCTCAACCTATCTTGGGATCACCGACCGGGACCGGATTCTCGCCGTGCTGCCGTTTAGTTTTGATGCCGGCATGAATCAGTTGATGACCGCCTTCCAGCAGGGCGGGACCATTGTGCTAATCAAGTTCGTGTTTGCCAAAGAGATCATCGACACGCTGATATCGGAACGCATCACTGGATTGGCGGGCGTCCCGACGGTTTGGTCTCTGCTTGCAAACGGCGGAATACTGAAGCACAAGTTTCCAGATCTGCGATACATCACCAACACCGGCGGCGCCATGCCCCAAGCAGTGCTCAAGGTACTGCGAGAAGCATTGCCGGCCACGAAGATTTTCCTGATGTATGGTCTCACCGAGGCGTTCCGCTCGACCTATCTGCCTCCCGAGGAACTCGACAGTCGGCCAACCTCGATGGGAAAGGCGATTCCCGATACTGAGATCCTTGTGCTGAATGAACGAGGAGAAAGATGCCAACCCGGAGAAGTTGGTGAACTGGTGCACCGCGGACCCACGGTATCCATGGGATACTGGGGGAACCCTGAGGCGACAAACCGCGTGCTGAAACCCAATCCGCTTCTGCCGCCGGGGCAGGGAGATTGCGAAAAGGTTTGTTACTCCGGCGATCTGGTCAAGATGGATGAGGATGGTTTCCTTTACTACGTGGGTCGTCGCGATACCATGATCAAGTCATCAGGCTATCGAATCAGTCCCACCGAGGTGGAAGAGGTCCTGTTTCAGACCGGCAAGATTCGCCAGGCTGCCGTGATCGGCATTCCCGATGAGGTCTTGGGCCAGACCATCAAGGCGTTCCTGGTTGCCAAGGACGGGGCGCAGCTCGATTGTGATGCCATTCAGGATTTCTGCGCGGAGAAAATGCCGCGGCACATGGTTCCAAAGCAATTCGAAGTCGTGAAGGAGCTGCCCAAGACCTCGAGTGGCAAGGTGGATTACCCGGCACTTCGTCGTCGTGAGGGCCTCTAACCTGCATGCAATTGGCACCCGGCATCGAAGGTTCCTTTGTCGGTTCTGACGGCGAGCTGCAGCTCGGCGGCGTTCCCGTCAGCAAGCTCGCCGAGGAATTCGGCACTCCTTTGTTCGCCTACGACGAATCCGTCATGCGGCGAAAGTGGGGCCTGCTGCGCTCGACGTTTCCACCGCGATTCGAGATCTACTATTCGGTCAAGGCAAATCCGAACCTGAATATCCTGGCTTTTTTTCTGGCGCAAGGTGCTGGTCTGGAAATCGCATCGGCCGGAGAACTGTATCAAGCCAGAGGAGCCGGCTGCGCTCCCGATCGTCTTCTGTTTGCTGGCCCGGGAAAGACTCCGGCTGAGCTCCGTTTAGCACTCACTGAAGGCGTCGGGGAAATCCATGCCGAGTCGATGCTCGAACTGCAGCGGATTGGATACATTGCGACGAGTCTGCACCGGAAAGCTCCGGTTGCCATCAGGGTCAATCCCGAAGCCGACGCGCAGGGCGGAGCCATGCGTATGGGAGGCAAGCCCGCCCCGTTCGGGATCGATGAGGAGTTGCTGGACACAGCTTTGGACTTTGCGCTATCGCGGCCATCCATAGAGTTTCGTGGTATTCATCTCTTCGCTGGTACGCAGATTCTGGACAGTGAGGTGCTGATCGCCCAATACCGCAAGGGCCTCCAGATTGCGCAGCGCGTTGCCGAGCGCCTTGGAGGACCACTTCACAGCCTCGACTTCGGCGGAGGGCTCGGCGTACCTTATTTTCCAAATGAGCACCCGTTGGACATGGCGACGCTACGTGCAGGCTTGTCCGACTTGGAGAGAGAGATTGCTGCCGATCCAAGAGTTGCGGGAACCAGGTTGGTGGTTGAGCCAGGCCGTTACTTGATTGCTGAGGCGGGGGTTTACCTGACCCGGGTCCTCGACGTCAAAGTGTCGCGCGGCAAGAAGTTCGTGATTCTAGATGGCGGGATGAATCATCACCTGGCCGCTTCCGGGAACCTTGGCCAAACCATCAAACGAAATTTTCCCATTGCAGTTGCAACCAAGTGGGGCAAACCCGACGAGGAAACCGTCGAAGTAGTTGGACCGCTTTGCACGCCGCTGGATACGCTGGCCCGCGCGGTGGCGATGCCGCGCGTCGAGGTCGGCGATCTCATGGTAGTGTTCCAGTCTGGCGCTTACGCACGCGCTGCCAGTCCGCTCGGCTTCTTGAGCCATCCTTCGCCACCGGAAGTGATGGCGAACAAAGGCCAGGCGAAGCTGATTCGTAAACGCGGTGAAGTTTCCGACTACCTTCGCGACATCGCATTCGTTCCAGAGCCTCTCGTCGCGCGCCAAGGCGGATGATTGAAAGCCGTGACCGATTACCCACACTCGTCTCCCCGGCAGACCGCAGAATCCCCAAGTGCGGCGTTCCACGGCCACTCCGCTTACGATTCATCGCCGGTCCGCGTTCGTGGCCGCGTGCTCATTGTTGCTTACCACTTTCCTCCACAGGCTGGCAGCAGTGGATTATTACGTTCGCTGAAATTCTGCCGATACCTGCCCGAATTCGGCTGGTCGCCCACGGTGCTGACGATTCATCCTCGCGCCTATGAGCGAACCGATAGTTCGCAGATGGGTGAGATCCCCGCTGATGTAAGCGTCATTCGAGCATTCGGACTGGATTCTCAGCGGCATCTCTCGCTGGGCGGACGCTACCTCAACGCCAGCGCGCTTCCCGACCGCTGGGTCACCTGGCTTGGCGGAGCAATACCTGAGGGACTGCACAACATCAGGAAACATAACATTGACATCATCTTGAGTACGTTCCCTGTTGCGACTGCGGTATTGATCGGATATTTATTGCATCTCCTCAGCGGCAAACCCTGGATCATTGATTTCCGTGATTCCATGACTGAAGAGGACTACCCCAAGGATCCGCTCACCCGGCACATCTATCGGTGGATCGAGCGCAAGGCAATTCAACATGGATCGCGCTTTATTTTTACCGCACCCGCCGCGATTCGCATGTACCTCGACCGCTACCCGAATCTCAGTCCAGACCAGTGCCTGCTATTGCCGAATGGGTATGACGAATCGGACTTCGAAGGTCTAGCCGCGGAGCATGCTGTCCATCGTCAGTTACGATTGCTACATTCCGGGCTGATTTATCAGTGGGAGCGGGATCCGCGTCCCTTCTTCCGAGCGCTATCAAGATTAAAGGCAGAAGGTCAGCTTAGCTCGGATACCATTACGATTGACCTTAGGGCCTGCGGCGCCGAAGCTGAGTTTCAAAAGGACGTTGAAAAGCTCGGAATCCAGGACTTGGTCCACTTCTTGCCCGCTCTTCCCTACCGCGATTCCCTACAGGACGCTGCCGAAGCTGATTGCCTTCTCCTTCTCCAGGCAGCGTGTTGCGACCACCAGATTCCGGCGAAAGCGTACGAGTACCTCCGCCTGAACAAGCCCATCCTGGCGTTGACAACTCACATGGGCGACACGGCCGGTCTGCTGAATGAAGCCGGAGGCGCAACCATCGTGGACATAGCCGACGAGAGCGCAATACACGACGTGTTACCAAAGTTCCTCTCAGAAGTCCGCGCTGGAACGCACCCGCTCCCGTTACCGGTAAAGTACGGATTGTATAGCCGCCGGGCTCAAGCGGAACGTTTGGCTGACTGTATGTCCGGCCTGATAATTTCCCACACGTAATCTTGACGATTCACTATTGTTCAAGGCGCAGTATCCAAGGACTCCATCCGTTCGGAATGTAGAGGTAGATGTCCTCGTTGGGATAGTACTTGAACCGGCTGTAGACTCCGGGTCCCGCGGACTGCGTCGGAGTGTTCCCATAGGTGGCCGCAAAACATTGTTGCGGTTGAATGGTCTGCGGCTGGCCCTTATAAGTGATGGTGACTGGATTGTTCGGGTCTGGATTCAACAGATACGCGGTATTAAATGGCGGCGTGCACCCCGCTCCGCTGCAGTTCGTCGCCGAAGGGAAGATGGCCATTACGTTGCGCCTGGAGTCCCACGCCAGCCCCGCCCAGTATCCCATCGCCGCCCTGCACGACGCTGTGTTATCCAGACTGGTCACAGTGCATTGCTTGCCGTTGCAACTGTCAATGTTGACGATCTTTATATGGTATCCGCCATAATCATCACCGTTTTCCATCACCAGAGAGTGATGGACTGGATCGAGTTCCATATTGGCGTTATACCCGATGTACTGGAGGGTATTGGACAACACCGTGTACGTGTCCGTTGCTGGATTGTAGGCGTAGAGCGTCTGGTTCTCGTCAAACACCAGATCATCTCCGCTGGTCGGATGATTGGAGGTGTAGTCGTAAACGGCGGCCGTGTACCACGGGTAGGAGGAATCCTTGAGCCGCGTCCACTGGGCTGGATTCTGATTCAGGTCCAATGTCCAATTGCTGAACATCGTTCCGCTCGGAAAGGCAGCGGCATATCCGCCCCAGGTGAAGATCTTGTTCGCCGGGGCGTTATACACGATGCCGGAATAAATCTCGCGGGCGTTGGGCTGGAACTTGGAGCCATAGCCGCACGAGGGTTGGTTATCGCTGCCATCTGGCGCAGGAATGGATTCAAACAGTGGGCCGCCGTTAGCAGCCTCCAAATAGGGACTGCTTACCTGGTTCCCAGCGCCGTCATGCCACATCCCCTGGCCGCAATTCTTTGTGCCTTTGCACGCACAATCGGGCGGAACATCCGTGTTGACATCTGTCCACGCTGGATCCGTAACGCGCGAAATGGTTGGGCTCGCCCCCTGGAGATCAACCTGGTACATTTCATTTCCCTGGTAATTCATGTGACCCGACGTCCAGAGGAAATATCGGTCATTCGTTGTATCAGCCGTCCCACCGCCGTAGGCCATTATTTGTCCGTCTTCGCAATAGTGCAGGAAATCGTTCGCATCTACCGCGCCCACCTGGGGGTTGTAATATGCGTGGCCGGGACTGACGCTACATAAGTTTGCTTCGCTGAAGAGTGACACCCACCCCGTACCCGCGGGAAGGTTGACTTGGCCCGACGCCGAAACCGTAAGCGTAACCACTGCCGTCTGGTTGCCTTGTCCGCTGGCCGCCGTCACCGTGATGGGGTAGCTGCCATACGCGGTACCCGCTGGAACGTTGATACTTAAGCTTGAGCTGCCCGCACCGGGCGCCGGAATGGTGCTGGGATTGAAGTTCACGGTGGTGCCGTTGGGCGCCCCTGTGGATGACAAACTCACGGCGCTGTTAAACCCATTCGAAACTGTGGTCAAGACACTTCCCGCCACCTGCCCCCCGGGCACCGTGCTCACAGCACTCGGTGCCGTCAAGGTGAACGCCGGAGGGTCGGCTACGGTAACAGTCAGTGCAAAGGTCTCGTTCTGAATAATTCCACCCCCTGCGGCTGTAACCGTCAACGGATAGTTCCCTAAGGGGGTGTTGTTCGGAACACTGATGGTCATGACCGACGTGCCTGCCCCCGGAGCTGGGATCGTGCTCGGGTTAAAGCTCACCGTAGCCCCTGCGGGCGCTCCCGTGGCTGACAGGCTGACGGCGCTGTTGAACGCCCCGATGAGCACGGTAAACACGCCCGCAGTTGAGTATTGGCCTTGCCCGACACTGATCGAAGTCGGCGCTTGCAGCGCGAAGGTCGGGCCATTAGACACCTGCGTTAGTCCCAGATAAGCGATCGGGGTAACGTCCCCGGTGTTCTGGTTGGTTCCTACCAGCACCGTCAACTGTGTCCCCACCAGTGTCACTTGCTGGCTGACGTTGTTTGCCGGCCACTGCGCCGCTGACCAGTTTTTTCCCTGCGCATCGTAGAAGTAGCCGAGGTTGGTCGGCCCTCCGGTCACCGTGGCTAGCACGTTGGCACCGTCGAGAAACTGTATCTGGCATCGCGTCCCGCACTGCGAGCTACCGGCATCGCCCATGGCCAGCGACAAGTTGTACGTACCGGGCGCTGGCAGGTCAACATAGAAAGCGGTCGGCGTGCCGTTATTGGCATAGTTAATCCCCGCCAGACGCGGGTCAATCGACTTGTTTCGATCCCGAGTCCCAAAGGTTGCGGTGAACAACCACCCGTAGGTCGTAAGCAGGCCTGTCGTCGGGTAAAGCGATGCTTGTATGACGGCAGTATCGCCCGGCGGATCCGTCACAAGGGTTGTCGTGTTACGGAAATCGAATCCCTGTGCCCAGCCCGAACCAGTCACTGTCAGCGTAAGTGTGGCGCTTTGCTGGATCCCTCCGCCGTTGCCGGTCACCGTGATGGGATAGGTCCCCGTCGGCGTGCTGCTGCCGACCGTGATGGTCATGGTCGAGCTACCGGAGCCCGGGGCGGGAATCGGGTTCGGGTTGAAGCTCACCGTTGTCCCCGAAGGCATACCCGATGCCGACAGACCGATAGCGCTGTTGAAGCCGCCGCTGATAGTGGTAGTAATGGTCGAGGCGCCTTGGTTGCCCTGCTGGATGCTGAGCGAAGCCGGTGACGCTGAGAGCGTAAAGCTTTGCTGCTGTTGGGGGGTCACCGTCAGAGTAACCGTGGTGGTCTGCTGAATGCCTCCGCCATTGCCGGTCACGGTGATGGGATAGGTTCCCGTCGGCGTACTGCTGCCCACCGTGATGGTCATCGTCGAGTTACCGCCGCCCGGGGCGGGAATCGGGTTCGGGTTGAAGCTCACCGTCGTTCCCGAAGGCATACCAGAAGCCGACAAACTGATCGCGCTGTTGAAGCCGCCACTGATAGTGGTGGTGATGCTGGAGGTTCCCTGATTCCCTTGCGCGACGCTGAGCGAAGCCGGCAAGGCTGAAAGCGTAAAGTTTGGCGTACCCGAGACTTGCGTAACTCCCAGGAAAGCGATCGTCGTGTAGGTTCCGGTGGCCTGGGTTTTCCCCACTACCACTGTCAGGCGTGTACCTGCCAGCGTCACTTGCTGGCTGACGTTGCTGCTCGGCCAGGCCGCTGCAGACCAGTTGTTGCCCTTCGCATCGTAGAAGTACCCTGCTTGGGTTGGTCCCCCCGTAACCGTGGCCAGCACCGTGCTGCCGTCCAGAAACTGCACTTGGCACTGCTGGGAACACTGCGCGTACCCGGCATCACCCATGGCCAGCGACAGATTGTAGGTACCAGCGGAGGGCAGATCTACATAAAACGTCGCCGGAGAACCGTTGGTGACGAAGTTGATCCCCGCCAGCCGCGGATCCAGCTTGGCATTGCGATCTCGTGCCTGGACCAGCGAGGTATTCACCCAGCCATACGTGACCCCGGTACCTTTGGTCGGATAGGCCGTGGTGGATAGCACGTAGGTATCCCCCGGAGGATCCGTTACCAGGGTGGAAGTGTTGCGGAAGTCAAACCCCTGTCCCCACACCGAGGAGGTCACGGTCAGACTTACCGTTGCACTTTGCTGTACACCTCCGCCGTTGCCGGTCACTGTGATGGGATAGATCCCCACCGGCGTGCTCGAGCCCACCGTAATGGTCATGGTCGAGGTACCGGAGCCCGGAGCCGGTATTGTGCTCGGGTTGAAGCTCACCGTCGTACCCGACGGCATGCCCGAAGCCGACAAACTGATCGCGTTGTTGAAGCCGCCACTGACGGTGCTGGTGATGGTCGACGTTCCCTGAGTCCCCTGCTGAATGCTCAGCGAAGCCGGTGAGGCTGAAAGCGTAAAGTTTTGCACTGGCACATAGGTAATGCGGATGTGCGCAATGCCGGGAGCATTCGCAGCCGCCATACTCACGGTCAGCGTCGTACCGGTCAGGCTAACTGTTTGCTCCTGGTTGCTGGTGGGCCACTGGGCCGCCGTCCAGTTGTTGTTCGCCGCGTCGATGAAATGCCCACTACCAGGATTATTAGGATTGACCGTAAACAACTGCGTTCCACTGGCGCCGTCCTTGAAGATGAAGTTGGGACACTTCCCACCACCACATTGGTTTCCCACCG
>Ga0074045_10006275_pt1 | contig 10229 bp, 6 predicted proteins | sample BogForMeECP23OM2_FD_94442 | JGI IMG/M metagenome (GOLD analysis project Ga0074045, IMG submission 94442) | Bog forest soil microbial communities from Calvert Island, British Columbia, Canada - Bog Forest MetaG ECP23OM2 | ecosystem: Environmental > Terrestrial > Soil > Wetlands ... | reverse complement strand
ATTGCAGATGACTCGCTCAGTCCAGCTCGCAAATCTGCCTGCCCGGGTTTCCTTTTCGCGGGTCTGCTCGAGGGCCAACGGCGAGTTCACTTCAAGCACAACGGGCTTTCCGGCAAGCCGCGCTGCGCACACAGCCGAAAAATTTAGCAAAGCATATCGCTCGTAGACCAAATCCACTCTGGAGCGCCGAATTCTGTACAAGAGCCATGGAATACCGATCAAGTTGTACCCCAGTTGCACAAATTCGTACGCCAAAGGGATGTTGCGCACCAGCACCTTCCAGTCGGCATCCCTGGCTTCCTGCTCGGGGTTCTGCGGCTTATTCTCTGTTTCCACCAAAGACGCCACAGTGACTTCGTGGCCTATGCTGCGGAAAGCCTCGACCATCTCCAGAATATGAACCTTCTGGGCGTCTGTGGCCCGGGTGCGGTGGTGATAGAGGATTTTCATGGCGAGACCATTTACTCCTTCAAGCTGGCCATGAACGGTCCCGGACGTGCAGCACGCACCACTTGATTCCCAGAGTAAGCTGAACCAAGTCGTCTCATCTCGACGCAGGATGACGCAATTCTCTAATTACTTCTTGGTCACTTGCGGGCTTGATGCAAGTTTGCCTGTCGCAACTTTGATGAACCCGTCCTCGGGATCGGGATAACTCACGTATAGAGTGTCCATAGGTCCGATCGCCGCGTCGACATTGTCATATTGTTGTACTGCCCCCGAAACAACCGCCTCTATCTGCCATTTCTTGCCGTCCCAAAACGCATGCTTCACCGCATCAAAATCACCATAGATGATATGTGGATTGCCATGGCTGTCCAGTAGCATAGTCGTACTACCGCCATAATAGTCATAACCGGAGCCTACTTTGTCGACTTTTTCTATAGTCCATTTTCCGTGGTTCTGATGAGCGTACTTCAATATGTTTGCGTCGAAATAACTGATGTGCGCCGAACCGTCAGGAGCCAGCGCTAGGCTGTTGTCAAAACTCCGGTAGGTACCTTCGTTGTGCGACGAATCGACACTCGTTACAATCCAACGATTGCCGTCCCATTCCGCGTATCTTAAGTCACCACCATAAGCCAATTGGCTGTAACTCGCATGCGGGAACCCTTTCGAATCGATTACCATCGAGTTCCACTTACCTGCAACGCCCCCATCAACTGAACGCACCACCCAAACGCCATCTTCGATGTCGGCATGCCTAAAGGGAGCACCCGGCAGCCCCTTCGGCCGATGCGCGCTATACCAACCCAGATGCGGTGTGCCATCAGGACCAACAGCAATCGAACAGTGATATTCAAGCGTTCCACCACCGGGATCGATGTCCTGCGTTACCCATTTCTTGTCATGTATCGACATATACAGCAGCACGCCGAATGCGACACACAAATGCGGCCTGCCCTGGTTGTCAGCTGTCACTCGAGGAAAAATGTTTATGATCGAATGGGTGGAATCTAGCACCTTGGTCGAAAACCACTTCAATGACCCCGCAGGACGGAAGGCATAGTAAACCTGGGCTTCCCTAGTCAAATAGGTGAGATGAAGATTCTGCTCCGGATCCAGAGAAATCGAACTGGTCAACCCTCGGGCCACCTTCTCGGTCGTCCACGTCCATTCCTGTGCCGATGCTTGAGCACACTGCAATATCAGCAGTGACAATGCCACCGAGAGTGCGAAGTTTCGCAACCTCTTCTCCTGCGTGGGGACGACCGACATATATGCTCCGTGAAACGACATTGACATTTCGCGTACCTCGCGGCACCTTTTGACCTAACTCTTACTATGCTGCGACAGCCTCCAGCCTTTCCTCGACTTGACGTTCTGGCATAGATACCCGAAGATCCCGACGGGACAGTATTTTCAAAAGGATGACGCATGCTATCACTTGATAAAAGAAATCGAAATACGCTTTGCCGAGAGTCGCACCACTTGCCATATAGGCCAGCAGCGTAACCTCGAACATATCAGCATACGGCACCACCCATTCTAAATTCGGGTAGACTCTCGCCCGTTTACGAAGTCTCCGCAAGCTGGCATAGCTCGACGCCAGGAGGGTCATAAACAACCCAAACCCGACAAATCCGTGCTCTCCCAGCATCTGAAAGTAGATACTATGCGGCCCGTGCATACCTCCCCATTGGCCGCCATACAGAGCTCCTCTTCTGGACGGAGAAACATACTGGGGGAATACGTCGTGGTCCGTAAACACATCGAATCCGCCTCCAGTTATCGGGTAAGCCAGGGCCAGGTTCCATCCTCCCGACCAAGCCACGAGCCGGGACATAGCAGAGCCATCGATATCACCTTGCAAGAACTCAGTCATCCGTTCCTTCCATGCCGCCGTGGTGAACATCAGAGTGCACAGCAACGCGGCATAAACTAGAACTAAGCCAAGGATCTTGTGCCGCGATTTCGCCAAAATCATGACTGTTACGACAGCCAGACCGACCAGCCCGCCTCGCGAGTATGTACCGATCACAGAGACGATGACAGCCACCATCATTACTCGTAGTCCGACACGCATCCACAACTTGGGCTCTGCACGTGCCATAAAGAAGAACATGGGAATCGTCATGTTCAATGCCAACCCGAAATCGTTATTATCTTCCAGGAACGACCCGACCGGGCCATGGACCTGATATTGGCCACCGGTCCCGAAAACAAAGACCGCTGCGAACAAGGCGCGGACCCCGAAGCTCGCCAAAATGACGAGTACCAGAGTGCGAAACTTTCTTGGTGAAGTGACGAGCAGGATAGTGAGAAACGTCATTAACAATATCTTGCTAACTTCTTCCAAGTGCGAAATGGCAAAATTCGTGTGCCCGGAAAATTCAGGAGTATGAAAAGCGTAAAATGTAGTGAATGCCATCCACAACCACAAACCGGCAAGAAGAACAGTCTCGCGGGTGAAAAGCCGGACGTTTTTCGGCGCGAATAGGGTGCCAACCAAGGTAGGTATGGCAATAATCATCGCGGGCTGGAAACGGAATAGGGCGTAGCCCCACGCATACCGATGGGGGTTGAAATACGCGATCCAAGTCCACATCAACACACCAAAATAAGCATTGAACAGCGCGATTGGCGCTGCTAACAAGATTATCGCAACTACCACCGCGTCTCGGATGCTCATGAATAGATATCCCAGCCCGGCTATGCGCCAGCGCTGCCTGCAACCCCAGTCAATTCCTCGTCCGCGGGGCGAAAAAATAGCCGCTGCAAACGGAATGCAAACATTGCGATTGAAAGTTCGTTCCCTGGAACCATGCGCCGCAGTCTGAACTTGTCCACTCCTGGCTCATTAACACCGAGAATCGTAGTCATTGCAGTGCGAAGTCCAAGGGCTGATAAAACTTTCGCTCCAATCGCTCCACAATCAGCAGGCTTGCCAAAGGGAAATGCGAAGTCCTCCACTGCGGCATCGAGGCGATTTTCTATCAGCCATTTTGATTCTGCGACTTCTCGCTGCAAGGCATCGGGCGTGAGGCGGCTTAAGACCGGATGAGTCATCGTGTGACAGCCGAACGAAATTCCCGCGCGGTGCATCTCTCGAACCTGGTACCAATTCATCATAGATCCGCGCAGTTCTCCGGGTGGAAACGGAACTTCCTCCTCAAAAGTTTTGCACCACCGCTGACGTTCCTGATCGCACAGAGTTCGCAGATACGAGACTACTGACGCAGCGGCATGCACCCGACTGGCATAATCAGTCAATCGGAAATTCCGCCGAGTGTCCAACGTGATTGTCACTTCGGATGTAGCCCGCTGAAATCGCAAAAAAATCCGGTCATACCATGCGAGGTCGCCACCCTCGACCGAACCGGCAATTAGGTACACCGTGGCGGGAATGCCATACTCCTTCAGGACTGGGAAAGCGTCGGTGTAAGTTCCCAAATAACCATCATCGAACGTGACCACCACACTTTGCCCCTGAGCGCCCGGGTTATCCAACTCCTCCACCATCTGCCGGAGGGAAAGAACACGATAATGACGTTTGATGTATCTCATTTGCTCCTCAAAAACGCGCTTTGGGAACCTGCAATACATCGGGAATTCGTATGCTCCTACGCCGTGATACCCCAGTACCACATATTTGGGTTTTCGTACTCTCCGAAGCCGCTCACCGCCGCCATTGTCGGAAGCCAACTCACAGTGGCGCGAAACCGCCTGCAAAGCGCGCAACAATCCCGATTGATACAGACCGGTGGCGACCAAATGGCGCCAATCAGCTGCGGGTTGTATCTCACGCTCAACTTGCATTTGCAATGCCAACTCCACAGGCTGCAGATTCGCCGACCAAGTAATCCCGATGTCGGCGTTGCCAAAGTTCCAGCACCAGCAACACCCACAGCACTTCCCCATAATAGTAAGGGTAAGCGCGGGTCAGCTCTTTGATGCGAGATAGAAACTCCGGTCGAAAATAGCCGCGCTGGCGAGCTTGCGGCTCGTCCAGAACCGCGACGACAGCCTTCATCTGCGGATCGTGAACCATCCAGTATCCGAGCGGGACGCCAAATCCATGTTTTTTCTTGTAAAGTATGCGATCCGGCAGGATGCCCTTCATCGCCTGCTTAAAGATGTAGCGCTTCTCAAAACCTCTTAGCTTGAAATCCGATGGAATGCGGCCGGAGAGTTCGGCTAAACGCCGGTCCAATAACGGATACCGAACCCGCACGCCTGCCAGTTCGGCGGTTCCCGTAACTTTCCTGATGTCGTTGTCCGCCAACGTCATTTTCACGTCCAAATACAGGAGGCGGTTCAACTCCGATGTGGCATTCGGTGCTGAATCGAAATGAATCTGGGCGATGTCGAACGCGGTCTCCGGTTTCGCCTGGTCCAGAAAATCGGGCTCGAACACCTCTTGATTAGTTTGAGTGAGGAAGAAGTTATATGACAGCATCCGTCTCGGATTAGGGATTTCCGCGCGACGAATGTAACGGGCAGGAAATGAAAGGGGACCAATTTGAGGCAGAAGTCCTGCAGTCGGCTTGATCACCGCATTCCGAAGAACCGCAGGGATCGTGTGGTAAAGCGCAAACTTCTTGTCCGCAGCATATCGCTCATTTCCCGCAAACAGTTCATCGCCGCCATCTCCCGCCAGCAAAACATCGACGCCGTTCTCACGAGCGAGTCGTGCGCAGTGGTAGGCCCCGATCGCCGAGGAGTTCGCAAAAGGCTCGTCATAATGTTCGATGATTCTAGGTATTACTTCCGCAGCATCATTTGCCTGCAAGCATTTCTCGTGATGACGAGTGTGGAAGTGCTCTGCTGCTGTGCGCGCAAATCCTATTTCATCGTAGCGCGGATTTTCGAAGTAGATGGAGAAGGTATTGAAGGGCGAGTACAATTCACTTCCAAATGCAGCCACGCTGCTGCTATCGGTCCCTCCACTTAGGTACGCTCCGGTTCGCTCCGGGTCGCAGCCGACCAGGTGCGAGTGGACCGCCTGTCGCATGCATTCCCTAAGTTCCTGCGAATATTCGCTCAGATCGGATTTGCGCGACTCCTGATAATTCAAGTCCCAATATCTCGTCTTCCGGACCTGACCCCGTTCGTACACCAAGAGGGTACCCGGCTCAAGCCGTTCGACCCCCCTGTAAATCGTAAGGGGAGCCGGAACGACGGTATGAATCAAGAATTGCATGACTGCGGCGGGGTCGACCTCCGTCCGCTGCTTCGTGCGTGCGACCGCGCCCAGCCGCGAGGAGAACGATATTCGCCCGCGCTCGCAGAACCAATACAGCGTCTTGAAACCAAACCGGTCGATCGCCAGTACGAGTCGTTGCTGTTCCGGGTCCCAAAGCGCCACCGAGAACGCGCCCTCCAGTTTCTCGACGAAGCTCAAACCGTACCGCGCGTACAAGACCCCAATTAGTTCTCCGATCGAACTTATGCTGCCGCCATTCACTCTCTCGTTTTCAGCAAGCAGCGCGCTGGAGTTGCACAAATCAGCATCCACCGCGACAAACAACACGTGCCCCACACCAAGCGACGCGCTATTCAAACGATTCGCTCTGCCCAGTAACACTCCGTTGCCACCAACAGAAAGCTCCTGCTGGTCCTCAAGTGTCGCGCCCACGGACATCGGCTCCAGTTCGTCAGGCTGCAGTTGAATACCGGGTTCGCAGATGCCGTAAATTCCATTCATGGATATTCGCTACGCTTGAAACACTTGTTGCCACTTGCGGAACATCAGTACAGTCCACAAGTAGGCCGATCGGTCGAACCTGCCCGACTGATGCTGCTTCCAGATCTTGGACAAGTAGTTGCGATCAAGAATGCCATCCTTATTATTTGCTACGACCAAGTCGTAGGCCAGGTCCTTCAACTCCCGGCGGAACCAGCGATCAAGCGGAATAGCAAATCCCTGCTTTGGACGGTACAGGATGTCCTGTGGCAGCAGTGGCTCCATTGCCTTCTTGAAAATGTATTTTCCCGTTCTGCCGCGCAGCTTCAGGTCAGACGGAATCGAAGCACCAAGTTCCATGAACCGGTGGTCAAGTATTGGAGCGCGCACCTCGAGGGAAACCGCCATACTCGCGCGGTCCACCTTGGTTAGAATGTCATCCGGCAGATAGGTCTTGATATCCACATACTGGATGCGAGACAAGGGGTCAGTCGTGTCCGCCTCATCGTAATATTTCCTCAGTACATCGAGAGAGTCGTAATCGGCCAGATGCTGTTGGAAGTCGCGAGTGAACAACAGCGCCTTTTCGTCGGGCCTGAAAACCGAAATGGAATTGAAGTAGCCTTCCAGTGGCGATCGCGACAGGGACTGAAGCGTTGCCTTCGCCCGAAGGGGACGCGGCGCCCAAGCCAAGCCTGGATACCACCGACCCAGCGGTCCGAAGACGTTGCGCCGTACCGGTGCGGGCACGAAACTGCGCATTCGGTTTTCCATACGATCAAAGACATAGCGGCGATAGCCGGCAAAATTTTCATCTCCGCCGTCGCCCCCCAGGGCCACCGTGACCAGCTGCCGAGCAATCTTGGAAACGTAGTAGGTCGGCACAGCACTTGAGTCGGCGAACGGCTCATCATAGTGCCATGCCAGCTTATCGAGCACAGCCAGAGCCTCGACCTCGACTACATCCTCGTGGTGATCGGACTTGAATCTTGTGGCGACCTCACGTGCGAACTCCGATTCATCGTACTCCTGAGCACTGAAGCCTATCGAGCAAGTCGTCACCGGACGGTCCATCAATCGGCTCATCATCGCTACGATGGAAGAGGAATCCACGCCGCCACTAAGGAACGCGCCCAGCGGCACCTCACTCATCAGGCGAATACGGGTGGCTTCGCAAAGTTGCTGGCGAAGGAGTTCACCCCACTCCGCTTCAGAATGGTTTTGAATATTGGAGAACGATAGCCGCCAATATGGGACTTCCCGCAGACCCGCAGCACTCACCACAAGGTAGTGGGCGGGCAGGACTTTGCGTACGCTCTTGTATACGGTCCTAGGAGCGGGGATGTAGCACAACGAAAAGTAATCGCAGATAGCCAATGGATCGATGGTACGCGGCAGGTCATCGGCAGCTAGAATCGCCTTTAGTTCTGAACCAAAAATACAGCGATCCCGATCAGCAAGGTAGTACAGTGGCTTCTTCCCTACACGATCGCGTGCAAGGAGCAAGCGGCGCTCGTTGCTGTCCCAAATGGCGATAGCGAACATGCCCCGCAATCGCGCGAAGCACTGTTCTCCGTATTCCTCGTACAAGTGGACAATAACCTCAGTATCCGACCGCGTAGTGAACTTGTGCCCTCGAGAAAGTAGATCCTGGTAAAGATCGGTGAAGTTATAGATCTCGCCATTCAGCAGAACCCAGATCGTGCCGTCCTCGTTGCTGATCGGCTGATGACCGCCGGCAACGTCAATGATGCTTAGCCGCCTATGCCCCAAACCAATCCCGCGGTCAACGAAAATGCCCTCGTCATCCGGACCGCGGTGACGCAGCGATTCGTTCATCCGATGCACCGCTTCCCGCTCGATGGTTCGGGCCTGATCGAATTCGAAGATTCCGCTAATTCCGCACATACGTCCTTGAAGCGAAAGCTACCCCTCGGCGCGTAGCCAAATCGATATACAGATCGCGATAACGCCGCAGCATGCGATCCAGGCTGAAGCGCCGCAGGGCCCGATCCCGTGCCGCTCTGCCAAAATCAGTTCGCAGCCGCGAATCCCGCAACAATGTCCTCAGTTGGCTGACTAATTCCGGCACGTCTTGCGGCGCAAACAGATATCCGCACTCCCCCTCTGCGACAACTTCTGGATTGCCTCCCACCCGGGTCGCCACTGTGGGGAGGCCAACCGCTAACGCCTCCAGCAGCGTGTTCGACATGCCCTCCATAAGTGTGGGCAGGACGAAAATATCCATCCCATTAAGCAGGTCGGCAACGTGTTCGACCACTCCCGAGAAAACAACGCGTCCTGTCAGTTGAGGTGAATTGGCAACGTAGTCTTGAAGGCGAAACACCTCAGACCCAGAGCCCACTAAGACGACATAGATATTGGGTGTTTCGGGCACCAGTACTTCAACCGCCTTCAATAAAGTTGCGAAGTCTTTAAGAGGCACTATTCGTCCGACTGAGCCGACTACGATGGCATCCTTGGGAATGCCAAGCCGTTCGCGGACGGAATCACGTATCTGCGGTTGTGGGCTGAACTCCTGCAAGTCTACTCCGTTATACAGAACGGTGATAGCTTCGGGGTTCCACCAGGCCTGCGCTGCATGGTAATTGCGTAATTCGTCGGTCACCGCAGCCACTGCACTGGCGATCCGGTACACAAAATGCCGCAATACGCGACGATGGAAGGGCAGACCGGACGACATCGCCAGTTCATAGCCATGTTCGCTGTGTATGGCGACGGGAACACGCGCGATCCGCGCGGCAACAACCGCCTCAATCCCACCCCAGTTGCGGGAATGCACGATCGCAGGACGAACTGCTCTCATTACCCGCACGAGGCGGAGAACATTAAACTGAAAAGCTGCTCCCTCTCGTCCGGCATGCAGAACGGTAACCCCCGATGCCCACTCGCCAGTGGCGGCAGCAGCCCCACGCAGAGTGCAAATGTAGTGCTCGAACAATCCTGGTTCCAAACCTCTGACCAGCTTCATCACCACTTTTTCAGTGCCACCAAGATCCAAGCGATCAACCACATGCATGACTCGCAAGGGCCGCATCAAGCCGCCTGGCTCCCCGCCGATCGCGCCGGGGGCCGGTAATGAGACGCACTTCGAGTATGCTGAATCATTCCCTGCCCGCCCTGCGGTGGGTGATCTCGTCATGGCGCTAGCGTTCCGTGACAAGCACGTGTGATGGATTGATGGGTTTAGCAACGGACTCCACGATCAACTGCTCCAGCCTGCACAAACGACTATCCCAACTCAGTCGTTTGCGAACGCTAGATGCCCCCTCGCGGAGGTCGCGCCGCAAGCCTTGGTCCTTCAACACTGAACTCACTCGATCTGCAAAGCTCTCGGACGTATCAGCAACGAAAAGCCCTTCCCGCTCCGACAGCCCAATTCCCGCCATAGCGCGAGTGGTAGTGATCACTGGCGTGCCGACTGCCAGCGATTCTGCGATCTTGTTGTGGAAGCCCTGAGAAATTCTGAACGGCGCAACGGACACGTCCGCATTCCGAAAGTACTGAAAAGCGTCCGGTACCGCACCCATAACAAAGACACCGGGAATCGCGGCTAGCTCTCGAACGCGACGATCGGGATCGCGGCCCACTATCACAAATCTAAGCTCGGGGTGGGATTTGCGAACCAGAGGAAGAATATCCCGCGCGAAGTAGGCAGCCGCATCGGAATTGGGTAGATAGCTCATGGTCCCGACGAAGAGCGCGAACGGTCGCAATTCACAAACTGCGCCTTGATCCTGCACTTGGGAGGACTCGGGGACCTGCACTCCGTTAGAGACTACTTCAACCTTGAATCCTTCTGCATTGCTCCCGCCGAGTTCCCTTGCATCGTGCTCAGTCACTGCAAACGAGAGTGTCGCCATGTGTCCGAGCGATTGTTCGGCAATGGCTACGCTGCGGGCCTCACGCATATACAGCCAACGGCGGAGAGCGCCGGACCGAGCGGCATATTGCCTGAACTTTTGGGAATCGGCGTCCACGAAATCAACTACCACGGGCGCGGGCGGTGGCTGCGGAATGGACTGTCCCATCGAAGAGCAATAAACAAAGATCACGTCGTAGTTGCATTGGTGCAGCGCCT
>Ga0074045_10006274_pt1 | contig 10229 bp, 9 predicted proteins | sample BogForMeECP23OM2_FD_94442 | JGI IMG/M metagenome (GOLD analysis project Ga0074045, IMG submission 94442) | Bog forest soil microbial communities from Calvert Island, British Columbia, Canada - Bog Forest MetaG ECP23OM2 | ecosystem: Environmental > Terrestrial > Soil > Wetlands ... | reverse complement strand
GGGCCGGAAAAGTCTATCTTTATACGAGCAATCCCGACGTCGCAACCGGGGACGGGCTCGCCATAGCCTATCGGGCAGGCGCAAAACTGGCAAACCTGGAATTCGTTCAGTTTCATCCTACCTGCCTGTATCATCCGTTGGCTAAAAACTTCCTGATCTCCGAAGCGGTCCGCGGCGAGGGAGGCAGGCTGATCGACCGCCGCGGACGGGCCTTCATGGAGAAATATCATCCGCTCAAAGATCTGGCGTTTCGCGATATTGTGGCGCGCGCGATAGACACGGAAATGAAGACGACAGGAGATGACTGCGTTTTCCTGGACATAAGCCACAGGGACGGCGAATTCCTCAAAGAGCGTTTCCCCAACATCCACCAGAGATGTCTGTCCCTCGGCATCGACATCACCATAGACCCTATTCCGGTCGTTCCCGCCGCCCATTACATGTGTGGAGGGGTCGTCACTAACCCTTCGGGACGTACAACGATCCGCAACCTCTATGCTCTTGGCGAGTGCGCCTGTACCGGGTTGCACGGGGCAAACCGCCTTGCCAGCAATTCGCTGCTGGAAGCCATGGTTTTTGCGCACGCTGCGGCCGCAGAGTGCTCCGAAAAAATCCAGTTGTGGCGAAGCCACATCCTTCCCGACGTGCCTGACTGCTCCGCAAAAATCGCCAATCAGAATTCCTCAAACAATGAGATGGTCATGATAGCGCATAACTGGGATGTCATCAGGCGGCTGATGTGGAACTACGTCGGTATCGTGAGGACGGACAAGCGTCTTGCCCTGGCCTTGACTCACATCCTTCAGATAAGAATGGAATTAAAAGAGCATATGCCGAAAATTCCGCTGAACGGCGACCTGGTAGAACTTCAGGGGCTTGCTCTGGTGGCCGAACTTATCATCCGGTGCGCCGTTCAGAGAAAAGAAAGCCGGGGACTGCACTTCAATGTGGATCATCCCGAAAAGGACAATTCCAACTGGCTGAAAGACACAATCGTAAGAAAAAATCCGGCGGAAGAGTTCCTCTCGACGGTGCGGTTCAGGACAGATGAGCACGCTTCTGAGCGGGGGCGGCCTCTTTCGTTTCTGCATCGATGACGGGTTCGGCGGACGCTGAAAAGGGGGCATCGAGGAGCTTCGGAGCGTTCGGGTTCTGTTCTATCCTCATAGTGAGCATTCCGCCCATTATGCTGATTTCGTAGTTCTTGTCCGCTTTGCTAAACGATTCGCTTATTCTTTTGAGCTGCTTTTTTGCTTTCCTGTATATATAGATCATGCTTGCCGCAAAGAGCAGAAACATGATCAGGAAAACCCAGCCGGGCGTCGAGATAACCTTGCCGATAAGCATGATCACACCCATGATCCCAAAAACAAACAAGACTTGGAGCCCGATGATCATGTAGAGGTAATAGACGCCCTGATCTATCGTGGGTTCGCGATCTACCCAGCGTTTGGCAGCTTCGGATTCGTGCTCTTCATTTTTTCTTTTGAATGAGCGGCGGAACCACATTTTTCAATGTTCCCCTTGCAGAAATTGAGCCCGAGTCTTCTCTGTATCGGAACGGCCGGTAAGCAGGTGCGGAACAGGATTTTGGTCGAGAATCTGTTTTTTTATCCGGTACTTCTCAATTTCCACCTGATTCTCGATCATCTGCTTTGAGAGCCGATACCGCAGCTAAATCACCCAGACGAGCAATCCTCCAACGAATGTGGATACTCTGATAAAGAACCACGGATAGTCCTTTACCGCGCTAAAGAAGGATTTCGCCATATCGCTCAGGATTGACGGAATCAACCATAAAATAAGCATGGTCACGACTATAGTGAACCCGACACCCAGAATGGAGAAGTTCTTCGAAACGCCCAGGAACGAGCTGAAACGGGTTTTGTTCAACTCCGTTTTCTCAGGGGTTTCCTCAATTGCTAACTGGATCAAAAGGAGCAAAATAGCCCCCACGGCCATTTCTTTAAAATATTCGACGATCACCTTTCTGACGCCGGGTCAGATTGAGGAAAGCTATCACTGCGTGATGCAGCGAGTCAAACAAAAACACCCTACCGCAGTCCTGAGAACACAAAAGCCCCCCAAGGCAGGACCTTGCAGGGGGGCTTCGCGTCATCAAGCTGCATGCAAAAAAGCCTAACTATATGCGGCTAAATAAATTGACCTGGGTTCCCGATTTTGAGCGGTTTTCATCTCTTGAGAATACCGCCGGTTTAAAGTGCGTCATTGTTTCATAGACTTTGCCGAAACTAAACCCGGTTAAGTTCCTTTTCCCGCGGGAAAAGGGGCAGATACCTGTATGAGAGCGAAATGATCAGCGCGCAGTAGGCAAGCATCGCAAGGATTGGCGCTGTTTCATAGATAGTCGGAACATAGACTTGCCATTTGTCGAAGGGCATCACAGGAGCGGCGATGGCCGGGATAGTCATTACGAAGCGATTGAGCGACACGCCGATAATGTCGAGCAAAAAAGCGCTGAAAAGCAGGTAATTGCTCCTTCTGCCTGCGGGCGAAAGCAGGATCAGGGCCGGAAGAACGCCACAGACGCCGATCTCGGCGATCAGCAGCCAGATCCCGTATGGGCCCCAGTAAAAATCACCCAGGGTCAAACCGAATCCGGGTGACTGAACGAAACCCCAGTACGTCGTATCGGCAATCTTCAGCACTATGTAGACGCCCAACAGCACGCCTTCGATCTTGCCGATCAGCTCATAGACGCTCCTGTCCACCAGTTTCTTCCCCGAGACTCTTTCGATGGTTCGGCAGATAAGAGCGGTGAAAGCCGGTCCGGAAGCTATTGCGGAGAGAATGAAAAGAAAGAATGTCCAGGGCCAGATAAAAAGACCGGTTCTGTATGCATAAGGCCTGGCGAACAGAACACCGGCGACGCCGCCCAGAGATCCTTGGTGGAAAAAGCTCAGGAATGTGCCGGTGAGGGCGAATATGGCCATTACGTCATGCATGCTGTGTCCGAACACCCCGAGAGGCTTCACCTCGCCCAGCTTGCGGTTCTCGAGAATTATCGGAACATATTCGATGATCAGGACAATTGCATAACAACTGATGCAGAATATAACTTCTGTCAGCATCGAGTGGACATTTGCATGCCAGTATCCGAACCGGCCGCGCAGAGGCTGCCCTATTTCGAGCACAAGGATCGCCAGCGCCCCCGTGTAGCATACGAACCCAACGACAACCGCAAGATTTATTATTTTTCCGAGTTCCTTAAGCGCAGGAAAGAAACGGGACAGTCCGTAGTAGAGGAAGCCGGAAAAGAATGCCCCGGCGCCGAGCGCGATAATGGCCAGGTCTGCTGTAATGTAGGCCCCGAAGCCGAAATAGTCGTTGAGCCCTGTAAGGTTCAAGGCCTTCAGGAGCACCACGCATCCAGCCAGTACGCCCCATCCGATCACTCCAACCAGAAGCAGTGTCCAGAGCCCGAAAATCGGAAGCGGGCAGCGCTTCAATCCTTCTGGAATCAATGCTCTATCCATTGTCTACCCCTCGCAGTCAAGGAAATCAGATTTGGGCTGCTTTTCTATCCTATGATTTCTCTGTGATGGCATTATCGGAAAGTTTCCTTATCCAATCCTGAGTGCTGATATAGTAAACCTTTGGCTCGGTATTGAGCTTTTGAAGAATCCGAAACGCGTTCGGGTCCTTTGACAGCCTGCCTACCTCCGAATGCGGATCCCTCAGGTTACCGAAAGCTATGGCCTTCGCGGGGCAGGCCTCCGCGCAGGCGGTGGCGTATGTCGCCTTGTCGGGATCGGTCCCGTCCTTGTAGGCCTTTGAGCGTGCCGTGAGAAGCCTCTGATGGCAGAACGTGCATTTCTCCACTACACCGCGCATCCGGGTGCTTACCTCCGGACTCAGCATGCTTTCCATAGGCTCAGGCCATTTTGGGTCCCACCAGTTGAACGCCCTGGAATGATACGGGCAAGCGACTATGCAGTACCTGCATCCGATGCAGCGTGGATAAATGTGCGTGACGATTCCGTTGTTCTCGTCCCGTGTTGTAGCATTGACCGGGCAGACGAAAGTGCAGGGAGCGTGGTGGGGCGCGTCGCAATGCATGCATGGACGAGGCAAAGAGGCGTGCCTGTAGTCAGGGTAGGTCCCGCCGTTGTTTAACTGGGATATTGACATCCAGCTTATGGAGCGTAGCTTATATGATTCGTCCGGCCTGAAAGATATATTGTTCTCGGCCTGGCATGCAACGCTGCATGCACCACAGCCTGTACACTTGTCCAGGTCGATCACCATCCCGAAACGAACACCGCCTTGCGCATGTTCTTTTTCACTCACGGATTACCCCCTTACACGCGTCGCAGTTGAGCGCGGCAAGCCCACACGGTCCCCATGCCGCTCACGGGATCCAGTTGAACTTCCATCAAACTGTTCGCATTCACACCCTTGTTCTGAACGTAGTTGTCGTAGGCCTTGTGTCCCAGCCCCACAGGCAGGTAAACGACTCCAGGGTGAGCCGCAGCAGAAATGTTTACCCGCACGGTCGCTTCCCCCTGAGTCGTTTTCAGTGAAACGAGCTCGCCTTGCGAAAACTCTAGTTTGGAAGCCGTATGGGGATGCAATTCAATGAACACATCCGCACCCTTGAGGACTGAATTGGGAATCAGCTTGTTCATGAAGGGCGGGTTCGGCAGGTAGCCGCTGGCAGTAAACGAGGGCTTGTAGGTGACCAGCAGCAGTGGAAGCTCGCTCTCATCTCCCGATGGGTTTGCAGGTTCGAAGTGAGGCAGATAAAGCTTATCATCGGCAACGGCGGCATCCTTGATCCCGATTGACTGGCAGGCAAGCTCAAGTTTGCCTGAAACGGTCTCGAAACCGGCGATTGCGGCAGGCGCGTCATACCAGCAATAACCGGCTTTGAGCTTTTTCCAAAGATCTGCGCCATCGGTGAAATTCGGCTGAACGGACTCACCGGCAGAAAGCTTGATGATTGGGACATCCGGCTTATCGGCGACCGCTCCTTTCCGAGATTGGGCAAGGCCCTCGACCCTGAATTTGAGGTATTCTTCATAGCTCTTCCACGGCATGGAAGCGCCCACTGAACCTCCAATACCGCCTGCCAGCGCCAGAAGCACCTCTCCTGTGTGCTTAGTATCCAGCAGCGGCTGCAGTATGGGCGTGCTGACGGCATAGTAGGAAAAAGGCGCCCAGGGAATACCCACGACGTCATCGCAGCGTTCGAAAGCCGTGTGGTCTGGCAGTATAAGATCGGCCTGGGCCGCTGTCTCGTCCATGTAAGAGGAGAACGAAACCAGCGTCGGAATTTTTCCCAGGGCTTCCTGGAAGAGCTTGTTTTCCGGTATGCTATACAACGGGTTGGACTCATGGACCAGGAGCATCTCGATCGGGTATTGCGATCCTGTGCGGATGCTGTCGAGGAACTCGTACAGACCGTATTGCCGGAACGGCGCAGGCCCGGATTTCGCCGTATCGAAACGAACCCGCCGGGAACCCTCGTTCGCCGCTTCGTCCTTGTGGACGGGTGGCAGGCCAGCGAGCGCAACGCCTGGAGCGATGCTTACCAGCCCGTTGGGCTTCAGATTGCCCTTCAAAGCATTGAGGGCTGCGAATGCCAGTTGGTGATAGATGCCGTTGGAGTTGTCAGGCTGGCCAAGTGCCCAGATTGCCAAGGCTTTTGGCTGTGCGGCAAATTCCCTGGCGACGCGGTCGATTTGAGTTGCTTCAAGGCCGCACACTTTCGCAACTTCTTCAGGAGAGCAGGCGGCTGAACTCGCTAAACTCCTGAACCCCTCACGCTTCTTTCCCGTGCCGTCGGTCCAGTCTTCGAAACCAAAGACGTTGTTTTTCACGAAATCAACATCATAGTGTCCGTTGCGCACCATCAGGTGAGCTATTCCCATGGCGAGGGCAGCTTCAGTCCCCGGCGCAACGGCAAGGAACTGATCGGCCTTGGACGCGGTCATCGAGCAGCGAGACTCGACCTGTACGAGCTTTACGGATCTTTTCCCTCCCCGGGTCCATTGGCGCAGGGAGGGGAACACCGCGCTCGGTGCGCCCGCGCCTTCGAATAGATTCGACCCGAAGCTCAGTATGTATTCGGCATTTCCGAGTGCGAAAGCAAACGGCGAAGCCTTGCCCGTTGTAAGCTGAGCGGCCAGTTTGAGACCGTCGGCAGCAGATGGCATCCTGAACAGATTAGGAGAACCATACGCCGTGAAAAACTGAAGCCACAGATCGGCCATGCTGCTCGGCCTGTTCGAAATTATACCGGCCACTTCATACGAATTGCCCTCCGCACGCGCCTCGCTCAGCTTCTTTCCAAGCTCGGCCAGCGCTTCATCCCATGAGATCGGTTGCAATCCGGACACGTCTCCACGGCTCTTCGTCTGCTTCATGGGCTTTGAAATACGGTAAGGAGCATATAGGAACTGCAGCCCCGATGCGCCAAGGGCGCAAATACCGCCGCCGGTGAGTGGATTTGCCGGATTTCCCTCGATCAAAATGGCCCTGTTTCCATTTACCAGGCGTGCCTGTATGGCACAGCCTCCTTCGCACATCGTGCATATGCCTGCTGCTTTTGTGATCTCACCGCGTTCGGGGGAAGGACGCCATGACCAGTTCTGGGACCACCTTGCAGAGTCGGCGGCCAATTGCCATGGCAAGGGTGAAAGCAACGAGCCGCCAACTGCTCCAGCAGCGAACTGTAAGAAAGCTCTCCGACCAAAATTCATTGCATTTCCCCTCTCATGAAAACCAGAGCCACAGAAATCATTCCAGAGCGATATCACTTGAAATCACTGTGATTCGTTACTTTACTTGTGGCAGATCTCGCAATTGTTCGAAGCCCCCTTCAAGGCATGACATTTCTCACATTCCACCATCTTCATGGTGGATATGCTATATCCGGTAATCAGGTTCTCTCTGTAAGGGGGGGTCTTCTCCTCATTTGAGACGTCCCTGTGACAGCGGGTGCACTCCAGACCCTGTCCCTTGTGCGGAGCATGGGAGAAATAGACGTTGTCGGACTGCCAGGCATACACCTTCCAGGGCACTTCCCGGTTCTTCTCCACATAGTCGCTTATAAGCCTGGCCTCCGCTTCGCTGCTTCCCTGGGCCGACTCATGGCATTCCTTGCATCTGTCTATCCTGGGGATCCCGCTATAGGTGCCATCTGCGCGCAAGCTGTGACAGGACTCGCAATCCTCGCTCTGGTGAGCGACATGGCTGAAATTAATAGGTTGAGCCTTCTTAGAATAGAGCAGGTTCGGAAAAACGATCCATCCTACGGCCAGGGCGCCGATAAAGCCCAATAGAAAGAAAATCACCCCCAGCGGCTTCTTGGCAGAAGAGCTACTTTTCTGTTGGTTCATAGGACGGCCTCGGTATTTCCGTGAATGGATGAAGTGGTGCAGCAAGGATTGTGCTCTTTATGCATCTTTGAGCAGTGCCCGAAAGTGATAAAATTAACATGCGCGGACAAACCTTTTAGGTAACTTTACCAGAATACGCAACCACTTAAACGCTTATCCAGACTCTTGTCAAGCGAAAAAAAGACAGAAATCCACTAATGAAAATCAGATTCGACGCACTCCTGGTTAATAATTATCGCGAAAATATTCACAATTCTTAGATCACCTGCCAAATTCAATCCGGTTGAACGGTAATAAAATTAAAGACAAAAAAAGATGCGCGTGGAATTTTTGGTCGTTTTTCCATAGCTGAGAGCTGATTACGAACTTCCCCTCTTTGAAATAGCCGCTGGCCGAAACTGGTGGCGTCTCATCCGATGTTCCCGGATGAACAGGAGTTAGCTTCAATTATCCTGAAAGCCGAAAGAGAGGCGCCCCGCGCAACCATGAGGGTCGAAAAAAAGTGCATCGCGCCGCATGCCTCGCTCCAGCCCTGGATCATTATTCCGAAAAAGGTGGCCTTGAGCATGAAGGCCATGGCGGGTTCAAACCCGAGCGTATGGCCGAAAAAATCTCCGCCTGCGATGGAAAACTGCCCTCAGTTGGTTCAGAACTGAAACACCATAGGAATCCCCGTTGACAACGCCAACTGTGAAACTGAGCGAAAAGAGCTTGCCCCAGTAGCCGCAATGGCTGTAATAGACCTCGTCTCTCGCTCTGAGCTACGAGCCTTCGAGGATGACCAGGAAGATGCTGAGACCAAGAGTGAGCACCGGCCAGAGGAGGTATAAAATCGGAGTGTTGGGTTTCACTCAAACTGCTCCATCCAACCTGTCACAGAAACATTCCCGCTTTTGTCAAAAGTCTCGGGCAAACGGTTCGAGACGAAAAAAGGCGGAAAATCCCGAAGGTTTTCCGGATGCCGTACGGAACGGAAACTGCTATTATGGCGTTCGAGATAATTTAGTGGCGACGGTGCTATAATTCCAAAGTTCCCAGCAGATTTCTCGGTTTTAACAGAATTGAGCCTAAAGAAATGAGACTGGATACTCAAGACCCGATCGGGGTATTCGATTCCGGAGTTGGCGGACTGACGGTTGTCCGCGCATTGATCGAGAGGCTTCCGTTTGAGAATATCATCTATTTTGGCGACACTGCCCGTGTCCCCTACGGGGTCAAATCGGTCGAGACGATCTGCCGGTTTGCGTGCGAGATTACTGATTTTCTTCTGAAAAGCGGCGTAAAAATCCTGATCGTGGCATGCAACACTATGGCCGCAGTGGCAAGGGAAGTGATATTGGGACTTTCGTCAGTGCCGGTCCTCAATGTCATCGAAGCGGGGGCCTCGGCTGCCATTGCTGCGACTCGCAGCAAGTATATCGGAGTGATCGGCACCCCCGCGACGATCAACAGCAACGCATATGCCAGGGCCATTCACCAGCTTGACCCCTCTGTCAGGATATATTCCCAGGCCTGTCCTCTTTTTGTGCCGCTGGTCGAAGAAGGTTGGCTGGACCACCCCGTAACACGGCTTACGGCAATGGAATATCTCAAGGCGGTGACGTGTCATAAAATTGATACACTGGTCCTCGGCTGTACTCATTATCCCCTTCTCAAACCTGTGCTCCAGGAACTGGTGGGCAGAGAAATCTCGCTAGTGGACTCAGCAGAGGCGATGGCCGAACAGACGGCCCGGACGCTCGCCCGGACAGAGCTGCGGAACCCTCGGACAACCGGCCCCGAATACCGCTTCTACGTTTCGGACGTGCCGCTCCGGTTCCAGGCGATTGGAGAGCGTTTTCTCGGCCGGGTGCTTCCTGATGTGCGGGTGGTGAGGTGGTAGGGGGTTCCTAATCCAAAGATCTAAATGTGCTGACCTGAGAAAATGTGAGCCGGAGCTCAAAAAGCTCCGGTTTTTGTTATCGGCGACGGAAATTACGGCCGTACATTCAGGCATCGGGGATTGAATCGTGTAAGCTCTCAGCCGAAATGCACGAACTTACTTACGATCGCAGGGCTGTCCAGTGCAATGACCTTCGGCTCGATGCGCCGCAGTTCGTGAATGTTCCACTGTCCGTCTTTTTCGATTAACTCCAGGGCCTCTTCCCTGGATTCGGCTAAAACGGCTATCTCGGCCTGAAGATAATTGTCTCGATAGATGTGCGGTTCGTCGAACATCGACCAACTCGAAAGAAATTTGCTGTGGCGCCAGATGAAGATTTTCATGGTGTTTGATTCCTGTGCGTCAGACTTCTTGCTGAGGAGGGTAGGTAACCGAAGTGCCGGACACCACGGCCCAGGAGGTTAGCGAGTGTTCGTGGACGCTCGTCTTGCCCATGATGTGCTTGACACCAAATCCGCGTACCGTCAAAGCATCTGAAATCAGGTTCCTATGACACCGCCAGGGCAGGACTTCGGCGCACATGATCGCCGTGTGGCGCTCAAGAGCCGTTGCGATGATTCGGTCGATCCCGGCCTCAAATTTTTTCGTAAGCATGTAATCCGCATAATTCTTGAATGCAGGCGAGCGCCAGCCCGCATTGGGCGACTCCCCCAGTTTGGAGCGCCGCCATCCCCCCAGTTCAGGAAAATAGGTATATTCGATTTCGACTTCCTCAAGGCTTTGCGGCAATGTGTCACGGTTAAACTGCGGGTTAGACCTTGATTTTGGTACGGTGCGCACGTCGGCGAGAACTTTGACGCGATTGGCCTGCAGAAGACTGATGAACTCTTCCAGGCTTCGCGTGGAATGGCCGATGGTATAGATCACCTTCCGCAGGCTCATGCAATGAACCCCTTCTCGGCGAGTCCGCGAAGCAGAAGGCG
>Ga0074045_10006272_pt1 | contig 10230 bp, 12 predicted proteins | sample BogForMeECP23OM2_FD_94442 | JGI IMG/M metagenome (GOLD analysis project Ga0074045, IMG submission 94442) | Bog forest soil microbial communities from Calvert Island, British Columbia, Canada - Bog Forest MetaG ECP23OM2 | ecosystem: Environmental > Terrestrial > Soil > Wetlands ... | reverse complement strand
TGGAGATTTGACGGACTTGTTCCAATTCCCGGCAACTCACTAGCACTACCAAGCTGTGCGGTGAAGGACGATTGATTCAGCAGGAGAAGGGGCGGCTGCCAAGGCCGCCCTTTTTCTTGTGTTGGCGAAGGCTTCTTAAGGCCCAATTCGCAAAGGCAAACAGATTTCGAAGTGTGCCGCGCAGGTGATAGAATGCGAACATTTCACGCTGAGGTGAATTATGCGCAGATGCTTTGGCTTCACTCTCGCTCCGGAGATTCTGGCGGTCGCTCTGCTGTTAGTGCTACTACCTACACCGCAGGCCTGCGGGCAAGCGACCGATTATTCCAAAGTACAGATCAAGACTACGAAGGTCTCCGGGAACATCTACATGCTGGAGGGCGAGGGAGGGAACATCGCGGCTTCGGTGGGCGAAGACGGCATCGTGATCGTCGACGATCAGTTCGCGCCCCTAGCCGAGAAAATTCAAACGGCGCTGAAGAATTTGGGCATTACGGACAAGCCAGTGCGTTTTGTGATAAACACGCACTATCATGGAGATCACACGGGTGGAAATACACCATTCGCGAACAGCGGCTCAACGCTGATCGCGCAGGACAATGTGCGAAAGCGTCTGGAAAGCGGAGGCGCCGCAGGATACAGCGAGGCGACAAAGAGGGACGTGAAGCCGGCAGAAAAAACCGCCCTCCCGGTGATCACCTTCGAACATGATGTGACCGTGCACCTGAACGGAGAGGACATTCGCGCGTTGCATTTTCCCTCGGGGCACACAGACGGCGACTCCATCATTTTCTTTCCGAAAAACAACGTGGTGCACATGGGCGATGATTTCGTGCGCTACGGCTTTCCGTTTATTGATGTGCTCAGCGGAGGCAGCGTGCAGGGAATGATTGACGCGCTGGAGAAAGCGTCCGCGCAATTACCGCCGGACGTGAAAGTAATTCCTGGACACGGAGGACTTTCGAACCTGGACGACGTGAGCGCGTTTGTAAAGATGCTGAAGGAAACGTCGGCGGTGGTGCAAAACGCGATCAATGCACACAAGACTCTGGATCAGATGAAGCAGGAGAAAATCCTGGCGGCATGGGACAGCAAATGGTCAGGCGATTTCATCAAGACGGACGCGTGGATTGAGACGTTGTACGCCTCATTGACCGGAAGCCAGGGCAAGTTCATGAAACACAACTAATTGATCAGGCTGTATTGACTTGAACCTTGTGCGTCGTCCCCAAAATTGACGAGATCCTGCAACGTGATGTTGTCCAGATCGACCTTCACCCTGCCGCTGCGTACGGCATGCGGCTTCGCCAGCGTCACTTTGGCTCCAGGACACAAGTAGACGGTCATTCGTTTTGGGCGCTTGTCTGGAGTGAGCACCACCTGGCCGGATCCAAAGGCCAACGGGTAGGTCTCCACAGGATTCAGGCCGGGTGCGGAGGAGTCTTCGTTACTCGGCGGATACCAGGCGTGCGATATTTTATCGTCGCGCATTGCGGTATCGTCTGCCGACGCCTGGCAGGAAGCCTGTGAGGGATCGAACCTGGCGATCACGCCTGGAGCGTGAAACGGCCGGCGGCATTGAATCTGCGAGGGACTCCACGGCAATAAGGTGCACTGTCCCAGGGTAGGATCGGCGAACTTACCGCTACCAAGGACGATGTCTCGCGCGTCCTCAGCCTGATATTCGGTCAAGGCAAATTCAATGTGTAAGGTGCCTGTCTGTGTTTTGATGGGGTCAAATTTCTTGCGATCGATTGCATACGAAATCTGATTCTGGCGGCCTTCAGGCCAAAAGAGCATCCCTTGGGGCGTCCAGCCGGGTTGCCATATGGTTCCGCCTGGAGTCTCCATCGTCAAGCGGATGCCGTCGACAAGGACAACTTTTCCGGCACCCACGCCGGAAACGTTGATGGGAATTGTCAGCGGGATCCCCGTAATGCGGCCAAACCAGTCAGGCGGCTTTTTTGTGCTCTTCGGCAGAACGGGGGCGGAAATTTCAGCGGGGGCGTCTTTGGGTTCCAGCAGGGGGTATTTTCGATTCACGAACATGGCGTAAGGAGTGAGCGCGTCAATTAAGACCACAAGCATGGCGCCGGCAACAAGAAGGCCACGCGATGCCCAGGTTTTGCGCCGCGCATACTGCCAACCTGCTGCTCCGACGATCGCCCCCAATGTTAAAACACCCTGGAATTCGCCGAGGCCGCCGACTGCCGAAGACATGCCGCTATTCGGAACTTTCGAGAGTTGTGAGGTGACGGTGGAAATCAAGACGAAGACGATCAACAGGACGATGAAAGCCTGGCCGAGACTTTTCGTCAAGCTGGCCAAGGCCACCGCGGGCAGAAAGAGAATCACGGCAAGCGCGAGTTGCATTTGGAGGACGCCGAAGAAGTGGGAATGGATGGCAAAACCAGCATGCTGCAAGAGGTAGAGTTGAACGAGAAAGAGCGGCGCACCAATGAAGGCGAGCAGGAAAATTTCCTTGGCCGCCAGGAGCTTCCACCATTCATAAGGCTTGGTAACCCACCACTGCGTGTCCCCCACCAGCGTCTCGCCTTGAACGAGGCGGATGGTAAGAAAGATCCAGAAAATGATCATCAAGGGAGGAAGGGTGCCCTCGGAGATTTGCGCCCAGGGAAAGTAGCTGGGATGGAGAGGATCATAATCCGTATGGTGAGTCAAGATCCTGGCGTACAGCCCCAGGAGGGCGAGGGAAATCAAAATTTCCGGCCAGTGGCGCCTGATGTCTTTTTTGAAAATGTGCAGAATTTGTTGCATTGCGCCCCCTAGGCCTCGTCGCCTTTTCGCGCCATGGCCAAAAAGATGGCCCGCAATCCCATGGGTCGATATTCAACATTCTTGACTTCGCCGAAGAGGCGACGGATTTCCGCGCTGGTCTTGTCTTCGGTAAACTGGTTATCCACAAATCGCACGACGCCCGCGGATGATTTGAGCTGCAGCCAACTGGCCGGAACCGGCGAAGGCACACGGCTGTCGCCTTCGCAGGTTATTTCGACTTCGCGGAAGCGCGCGGCGAGTGCGGTCATCTCTTCGGAGAAGCGCAACGTTCCTTGCTCCAGGTAGCCGACGTGGCTGGCGAAGCTCTCGATTTCTGCGAGGTCGTGCGAGGAAATGAAGACGGTCGACTCCGCGGCGCGTTCCAGGAGTCCTTCAATCAACTGATCGCGCACCAGGGGGTCTAGCCCGCCGAAGGGCTCGTCTAACACGATCAGCTTGGGATGAAATGCGAGAGCACCGGCGAGGGCGAGCTTCATTTTCATGCCGCGAGAAAGTGCCCTGATCTTTCGGTCGCGTGGCAGATCAAATTGTTTGAGTAACGAGTCTTCGAGATCGCGGTCCCAGGTCGGGTAAAAGTCGCGCAAGTATTCCAGCAGCGCACCTACCTTCATCCATCCGGGAATCTCCTGGTTCTCAGAGACATAACCAATTTCGGTGTAGGACTTGCCGCGGATCAGCGTAGAATCCACTCCCAGAACGGCCGCGTGGCCGCTGGTTGCGGCGATCAGATTCATCAGAATCTTAATGGCAGTGGTCTTTCCCGCACCGTTAGGGCCTACGAGCGCATAAATCGCGCCTTCCTGGACCTCGAGATTCACGCGGTCCAGGGCGCACACGCCGCGATAGCGTTTGCTGAGTTCCTCGGTACGAATCACAGCGGTCATGGATGGCGGCCTCCTCGCCCGGCTAGGTTCGTTCACTACCTCGCAGCTTCAGACGCTTCCAGTGCTTATCCACCGCGTCCTGCAAATCCTCGAAGTCGATGCCCAAGCGCTTGCTTTCGACCACCAGCTGCTCAACCTGTTCTTCGAGCAGTTGGGTCTTTTCCGCGCGGCTGGCTTGTGGCCGGGTCGCCACCAGCGTGCCTGCGCCGGGACGAATTTCCAGGAGTCCCGACTGGACCAGGTGCGTGATGACTTTATGCGCGGTATTGGGATTGATTTTCAGCTCCCGGCTGAGAGTACGAACAGAGGGAAAGGCATCGCCGGGACGCAATTGTCCGGCCATCATCGCTTTTTTGGCGGCGTAGACGACCTGTTCGTAGATGGTGGCGCCGGGACGAAAGTCGACGTGGAACGGAATCACGCGTGTACTATAACAAATAGGACAGTGGATGCAACGGCAAAGATAATTGATTCTTGACGGTGTCGAAACAACAACGGCGCCAACTTGCTTGAGGGTGACGGATGAAGATCAGAACAAGCGAGGCTGGCGCCTGGGGAGGTCGCGGCCGAAGTATTGATACGCGCGGGCAGTGGCGACGCGTCCACGGGGCGTGCGATCAAGCATGCCGATCTGCATCAGGTAAGGCTCGTACATCTCCTCGATGGCGTCTTCTTCTTCGCTGAGGACGGCGGCGAGAGTACCGAGTCCGACTGGACCGCCGCCATATTTGTCCAGCAAGGCGATCATGAGGTTGCGATCAACTTCGTCGAGGCCGTGCTCGTCGACGCCGAGCATCTTGAGAGCATCCTGGGCGACCTCACGGGTGATGCGGCCATCGGCGCGGACTTCGGCGAAGTCACGGGCACGTCGCAACAGCCGATTGGCGACGCGCGGTGTGCCACGGCAACGAGTGGCGATTTCTTCGGCGCCCCTTTGGTCCAACTGAATGTTCAGGATTTTGGCGGAGCGGTTCAGGATGATGAGCAGATCTTCGGGTTCGTAGAAATCGAGGCGGTGGACGATGCCGAAGCGGGAGCGCAGGGGCGCGGTGATCAGGCCGGCGCGAGTGGTGGCGCCAATCAGCGTGAAATGGCTGAGCGGAAACGGATGAATGCGGGCGCCGGGGCCCTGGCCAATGATGAGGTCGACGCGAAAATCTTCCATGGCGGGATAGAGGACTTCTTCGACGGCGGGCTGCAGGCGGTGAATTTCGTCGAGAAAGAAAACCTCTTTGGGTTCGAGAGAAGTGAGAATCGCGGTGAGGTCGCCTTTGCGTTCGAGGAGCGGGCCGGCGCTGGTCTTGATGGGCACATTCAATTCATTGGCGATGATTTGCGCGAGCGTGGTCTTGCCAAGGCCCGGGGGACCGTAGAGCAGGACATGGTCGAGAGCTTCGCCGCGGTTGCGGGCCGCTTCGAGGGCGATGGCGATGTTTTCCTTGACGCGCTTCTGGCCGATATATTCATCGAGGCGTTTGGGACGAACGCTGGCGTCGATGCGGGCGTCGTCGTCCCAGGGGGCGCCGGAAACGATGCGAGAGGAGCGCTCAGGATTGTCGTCGCTGCGGCGGGCCATGGCTTTTTTGGGGGTGAAGTCGGGCATCTTTTTTTGCGTGTCCTTTGCTATGGCTTCGGCGCGCTGAGAGCGCCGAGTGCCACGCGCAATAATTTCTCGAAATTGGAGGCGCTCGCTTCACGCTTGGCTTCCGATACGGCGCTGTCCACGGTGCGCTCGTCGTAGCCCAGATTGACCAGCGCGGACTTCACGTCGGCTTCGGCGCCGGCGGGAGAAGGGGCGGCGGGCTTGTCCACCTCCTTAGCGATGGCCTCCAGCCGGTCTTTCAGCTCGACAATGATGCGCTCGGCGGTCTTGCGGCCAACGCCGGGAATTTTCGTCAGGCGAACGAGGTCGCCGCTGCGAATCGCCGGGACAAGTTCCTCGACGTTCATGCCCGAAAGAATTTTCAGGGCGAGACTGGGGCCGACGCCGGAAGCACCGAGAAGCAACTCGAAGAAATGCTTTTCGCGCGCCGAGAGGAAACCATAGAGGGCCAACGCGTCCTCGCGCACGTGGGTGTGAATCAGCAGGGTCACTTCGGCGTGGAGTTCACCGAGCGCCGCGAACGTGGAAAGAGGTACGGCCACAAGATAGCCGACGCCGCCCACATCCAGGATGACTTGATTCGGCCGCTTCTCCAGCAGCCTTCCGCGCAGCAGTCCGATCATCGCTCGTCAGTATTGCCGCGTTGGGTTCGGGTGTCAACGCGCGACGGCGGGTTGTGCTCGACTCAACCCACCACTGAATGCCGCCCTCCGGACACCCCGTCACCGGGCGAACAATCTGTCATGATGTGGGCGACTGTGAACCCGTATGAAGGATTCAGAGATGGGTAGGAGGGTGCTATGTCCAAAGGTCAACTTTACGGTTGGAGAATCTTAGTGGGTGGGGCGGTGATCTGTGTGGCGGCTGCCCTGGCGCTGAATGCGGATGTGCCGCGCGGATGGAATCTGGCGGGAAGCAAGCCGGCCGAGTATGAAGTGGGCGTGGATAAGGATCAGACGTACCAGGGGCACGCGAGTGCGTTTCTGAAGAGCAAGAACCCGAACGTGGACGGCTTCGGCACGCTGATGCAGATGATCACCACGGAACAATATCAGGGGAATAGAGTAAGGCTAAGCGGGCTAGTGCAATCGGAAGAAGTGACCGGCTAGGCGGGGCTGTGGATGCGAGGGGACAAGGGAACGGAAGTGATTGCGTTCGACAACATGCAAAAGCGAGCCATCAACGGCACCACAGGCTGGCAACGCTACGAGGTGGTCCTGGACGTCCCCAAGGATGCGACAGTCGTTGCGTTTGGGATTTTGCTGAATGGTGGGGGCTGAACAGCACGAAATTGGAGATTGTGGGAGCCGAAGTACCGACGACGAACGTAATCGGGAACAGCCTTTCGGACAAGCCGGTGAATTTGGAGTTTGCCGAGTAGTATTGAGCCGCTAACAGCGGGTGATATTCCCCTTCCGTTGGCCACATATCGAAAGTCGGCGAAAGGCGCTGCATTCATCGCCACAGGCTCCATGGTTCTGTGGTCCAGCACAGCTGCGCAATAAAAAGAATTTGCATGGGAATGCGGAACCAGAGAGGCGTGGCGGGCCTGCTAGCGATGAAGACATGTTCGCGGGCAGCCTTGATGTTGGCGGGCAGGATGGCCAGGAGAAAAACAACCAGGCAGAGTCCGGCAACGGAGCGAGTTCGCGGCACGAGAATTCCAATGGCTCCCAGGATTTCGCAGACTCCGGTGAAGTACACCACTCCCATGGGGCGCGGAAAAATCGAAGGCATCATGCGGGCCAGGTCGTGGCGGAACCTATTGAAGTGGGTCGAACTGGTGAAGAGAAACATGGCGGCGAGCGCGAAGCGGGTGGAAGCAGGCCAACTGTCGAAGATGGAAATACCCAATGCGCCGAGCGCGCGAAAGAATAGCAGAGAACCAAACAAGACGAAGAGAACGATCATTGCCGCCCCTGATAAGACTACGAGGAAGGGCTGAGTATATTCCTCGAGGCAAGCAAGGCAGAAGAGGCTTGTTACGACGCAGAGGCCGTCTTCTTGGCAGGCTGGTAGGTGCCCGGGACAGCACGAACGGCGATGGCCAGGCGGTTCCAGGTGTTGATGTTGGCGATAGCGTGGGTGAGGTCGATGATTTCCCGTTCGGAGAAGTTGGCGCTGACGCGCTCGAAGACGTCGTCGGGAGCATGCGTCTGGGAAATCAAAGTGAGAGCTTCGGTCCATTCCAGTGCGGCGCGTTCACACTCGGAGTAAAACGGGGTCTCGCGCCAGGCGTTCAGTTCATAGAGCCGCTGTTCGGTTTCACCGGCGGCGCGAGCGTCCTTGGAATGCATGTCGATGCAATAGGCGCAACCATTGATCTGCGAAGCGCGAAGTTTGATGAGGTGAAGCAATTTGGGGTCAATGCCGCTGGCAGCGAGGTAGCGTTCGATGGCAAGCAAAGAGTGCAGCGCTTCGTGAGCAAACTTCTGGTAATCGATTCGTTCTTTCATTTTGGCGGGCCTTTCCTCCCCGCAAAAATTGGATGCCAGAAGGAAAACAGAAGGCACAGCGGTACTAGGAAACCAGGGAGCAGGTGTGAAAGTAAGTTAGCGGCGAGCACGATCCTTGCGGACCGCCTCGTCCACCAAGGCGTCAAGTTCAGAACGGGTGAGAGTAACTTCGTCGGTGGTGTTTTCACCGTTGTCGCAGGTTTCGGGAAGCTCGGCGCCGCCTCCCGGAGGAGGAGTGACGAAATAGCGTGCACGCGCGGCCATCAGCTTGGCCACTTCGCGGGTGGAAAGCAGTTGCGGTTCACCGGCGAGCCTGGCGGCGAGCGTGATTTTTGCAAAGTGCTCGACGATTTCAATGCGGAAAAATGCGGTAAGCAGGTCCGGCCCGCAGGTTACTGCACCGTGATTGGCGAGCAGAAGAGCGTCGTAATGCGGGACGTAAGGTTCAAGGACGGCGCTGAGATCCGCAGTTCCGGGCGTAGCGTAACGCACGAGCGGAATCTTGCCCAGGGAAACGACGACTTCGGGAAGCAAGGCCTGATCGAGGCCCTGACCAGCGACGGCAAAGCCGGTGGCGGTGGCCGGATGGCCGTGACAAACGGCTTGCACGTCGGAGCGCATGCGATAGAAGAGGAGATGCATTCCGGCTTCGGAAGAAATTTTGCGGTCGCCCTGAAGATGGCGGCCTTCCATATCCATGACCACAAGGTCGGAGGGCGTCATCATGCCCTTGTTGATACAGGTAGGAGTGGCGAGGATGCGATTGGCGTCGAGGCGAACAGACAAGTTGCCCTCGGCGGCAACAATGTAGCCACGCTCGTACATCCAGCGGCCGACGAGGCAAAGGTCGTGGCGGTGCTGTTCTTCGTTTCTGGTGCGAATTCCGGGTGTCGAGTCCGAGGGCACGGTACGGACTCCTTTCCGCGACCTGAGAGTGTCAATCCAAACGATACAACCGAATCGTGAGACAACTTGCAGAGAGAGTACGCTTCGCCCTGCCGAAAGCCAAGAAAATTATGCGTAAATGCCGCGCAACTTGAGCGCGGTGGCCACACGGTCAATAGCCAGCATGTAGGCCGCAATGCGGTTATTCACGCGGTGAAGCTCGGCGTAGCGAACAACTTCATCGAAAGCCCGGTCCATAACATCCAGCAAGCGCTCATTCACTTCGCTTTCACGCCAGAAAAAACCCTGGCGATCTTGAACCCACTCGAAGTAGCTGACGGTGACACCACCGGCGTTGCCAAGAATGTCAGGAACGGTAAAGATGCCCTTGGCATCAATGATAGCATCCGCTTGCCAAGTTGTGGGGCCATTCGCGCCTTCGCAGAGAATTTTGGCCTGAACCTGATGGGCATTCTGCTCGGTGATCTGGTTTTCAATGGCCGCGGGAATGACCACTTCGCAGGGCTGGAACAGCACCTCGCGTGCGCTCATCTTGGCGCCACCGCCGGGAAATTCCTGCAGCGGTTTCTTCTGCGTGTAGACCCACCTGATGACTTCCGGAACATTGAAGCCGTTCTCGTTGTAGAGGCTGCCGCCAATGTCGGCCAAGCCGATGATTTTGTAACCGGCCTTTTGCATGAGTTCAGCGGCCAGGGAGCCAACATTGCCAAATCCTTGAACGATGACGCGAGTGGACTCCTTTTTCATGCCGAGTTTTTCGATGGCTTTGTTGACACACATCATCACACCACGCCCAGTGGCTTCACGGCGTCCACGCGATCCGCCCAGTTCGATGGGCTTGCCGGTGACGACGGCGGTTGTGGCCTGGCGCGCATGCATGGCGTAAGTGTCCATGACCCAGGCCATGGTCTGCTCGTTGGTGCCAACATCTGGGGCGGGAACATCGCGCTCGGGCCCCAGCCAGTCAGAAAGTTCGGCGGTGTAACGCCGGGTAAGGCGCTCGAGTTCACCGCGTGACATTTTGCGGGGATCGCAAATGATGCCGCCCTTTGCGCCGCCAAAGGGGATATCCACCACGGCGCACTTCCAGGTCATCCAGGCGGACAAAGCGCGAACTTCATCGAGAGAGACGTCAGGAGCAAAACGGATGCCGCCTTTGCCTGGACCGCGCACCGTGGAGTGAAGGACCCGGTAACCGGTGAAGACTTCCAACTGGCCGTTGTCCATACCCACGGGAATGTATAGGGTGATTTCCTTGTCGGGATATTTCAGATAGCGATAGATGCCTTGTTCGAGTCCCAATTTGTTGGCGGCCACCTCAAAACGCGCTTCGGCGTTTTGATAGACATTCATTTCTTCGGGTGCAGGCGCTGGCGACATGCAGAAATCTCCTTTATTCACACACCTGCCTGAAGAGGCCGGCTGTGCGGCATGGTTCGGCCTGTGAGAGACGCGCAGGCACGAGATGAAGGGCCAAAAGAGGCGAATGTCAGCAGGCTACCCAGCTGCCAGACCAAACAATTGGCCGGGTGGCCAGTATACGAATCCAAAAGGCGTACCGCAAGGTTACGCGAGTTTAAGT
>Ga0074045_10006271_pt1 | contig 10231 bp, 13 predicted proteins | sample BogForMeECP23OM2_FD_94442 | JGI IMG/M metagenome (GOLD analysis project Ga0074045, IMG submission 94442) | Bog forest soil microbial communities from Calvert Island, British Columbia, Canada - Bog Forest MetaG ECP23OM2 | ecosystem: Environmental > Terrestrial > Soil > Wetlands ... | reverse complement strand
GGCATGATTCAGATCAAACTGGTTCGGTCGGCAATCTGCACGCCTCTGAAATACAAGAGAGTAGTCAAAGGGCTGGGCTTTACACGGCTCAACCAGGTGATTGAGCGGCCGAACACATCGGCCATCCGCGGCATGGTGAAGAAGGTGCCGCATTTGGTGGAGATAGTTGGGTAGGTCTCAGGTGTCAGGTATCAGGTCTCAGGACTTGAAGCCCTGGCTTGGGACAAGAAACGCGGTAAGAAAACTGGTTCGGTGTTGGCGTTGGAATGATTTTCCTGAGACCTGACACCTAAGGCCTGAGACCTGAAGGTTTAGCTATGAATCTTTCGACAATCAAAGCGCCCCGCAAGGCGAACTCGAATAAGAAGCGCGTCGGACGCGGCATGGGTTCGGGCATGGGCAAGACCTCCACTCGCGGTCACAAGGGACAGTGGTCTCGTTCCGGTGCGCGGCTGATCCGCGGGTTTGAAGGCGGCCAGATGCCGCTGCACCGCCGCGTGCCGAAGCGCGGTTTTACCAACATTTTCCGCGAGGAATATGACGTGGTGAATCTGGATCGCCTGGCCTCACTCGGCGAGACCGAGATCACCCCCGAAGTGCTCAAGAAAGCCGGCGTGGTTAATGGCAAGTCGCCCGTGAAGATTCTCGGCAATGGCGAATTGAAGTCGGCCGTTACCGTTCACGCGCACAAATTCTCCAAGACGGCACAGGAAAAAATCACCAAGGCAGGCGGCAAGTTCGAGGTCTTGCAGTAATGCTCGAAAAGCTGGCGAACATATTCCGTGTTCCCGATCTTCGCAAGCGCGTGTTGTTCACGCTGGGCCTGCTGGCTGTCTACCGCATCGGCGGGCATATTCCTACCCCCGGCATCAACGGCGAGAAGCTGGCGCAATTTTTTGAGCAGAACCGCGGCAGTGTGCTCGGTTTCGTCGACTTGTTCAGCGGCGGCAACCTGCGCCGCCTGACGATTTTCGCACTCGGCATCATGCCGTACATTACCGCCTCCATCATTCTGCAGTTGCTCACGGTCGTATATGAACCGCTGGCCAAACTGCAGAAGGAAGGCGAGATGGGCCGCAAGAAGATCACGCAGTGGACGCGTTATCTGACGGTGGTGCTCAGCGCCGTGCAGTCGATGGGCATTGCGTTCAGCCTGGTGAAGGCCGGCGATTTCGTAAATCAATCGGCGGCCGTATTCGTTCCGATGACCATGTTGACGCTCACCACCGGCTCGGCGTTCATCATGTGGCTGGGCGAGCAGATTACCGAGCGCGGCATCGGCAACGGAATGTCGCTCTTGATCTTTGCCGGCATTGTCGTCGGCCTGCCGCGCGGCGTGGCTGACCTGCTTGAAAAAGCCAGAACCGCGGCCTGGGGAGCGTTCACGTTCCCGGCGCTGGTCATGCTGATCGTCCTGATGATCGCGGTCGTCGCGTTCATTGTTTTTGTCGAGCGCAGCGAACGGCGCATTCCTGTGCAGTATGCGAAGCGTGTGGTCGGACGAAAAGTGATGGGCGGGCAGTCGACTCACCTGCCGCTGCGCGTCAACGCCGGGGGCGTGATGCCGGTCATCTTCGCGTCTTCAATTCTGGCTTTGCCGCAGATGCTGGCCGCGCCCTTGCACAATAACCGCTACATCGCTCCGACTCTCGACGCGCTGAGGTGGGGCGAGCCGCTTTACACCGTGCTCTACTGCCTGGGCATCATTTTCTTCGCCTACTTCTATATCTCGATCGTGTTCAACCCGAACGAAGTTGCCGACAACATGCGGAAGTGGGGCGGGTTTATCCCCGGCATCCGGCCGGGCAAGCGCACCGCCGATTTCATCAACGATGTGCTGACGCGCATCACGCTGGTCGGCGCGTTTTACCTGATCCTGATCTCGCTGATCCCCGAGTGGATGATTGCCGGCATCAAGCTCAACCACCTGTGGCTTGTGGGGCGCGTCTTTGAGAACCTGCCCACCTGGGTGACGAACGGTTTGGGCGTGAATTTTTATTTCGGCGGAACGTCGCTGTTGATCGTGGTTGGCGTCGCCATGGATACGGTTACGCAGATCGAGGCGCAGCTGATCATGCGCCACTACGATGGATTTACGCCGAAGAGCGGCCGCATTCGCGGACGGCGGTGGTAAAGAGAGCTGTCGGTTCCCGGTTCTCAGTTCTCAGTACGGAACTCGATGGTTTTACTGAGAACTGAGCACTGAGAACTGGGAACTGGTTGCGATGGCCAACGAAACCGCGCAAGGCGTAGGGCCGGTGATTCTTCTTGGGCCTCCAGGGGCAGGGAAGGGCACACAGGCCAAACAGATTGTTGAGCGCTACGGTATCCCGCAGATATCGACTGGTGATTTGTTGCGGGAGCACGTGGCTAAGGGAACCAGCCTCGGCGTGGAAGCCAAGGTTATTATGGCGCGCGGCGAACTGGTTCCGGACGAGTTGATGTACGGCATGGTTGCCCAGCGGTTGCGGGAGCCCGATTGCCGGCGTGGATTTGTACTGGACGGCTTTCCCAGGACGGCGGCCCAGGCAGGATGGCTCGATGCCTTCCTCGAAAAAGAGCTCTTTGAAAATTCTGAGATGTGTCCGCCGGTTGTGATCCAACTGGTGGTCGACTATACTCAATTATTGCTGCGGCTTACCGGACGCCGTTCGTGTCCCACCTGTGGACGGCTCTATAACATCCACTTCCAGCCACCTCGTGTGGATGAGTTGTGTGACGTGGATGGCACTCCGCTAATTACCCGGAATGACGATCGTTCCGAAGTCATTACGGAGCGGCTGACTGCCTATGAGAAGCAGACCAGGCCGGTCGCGGATTACTACCGGGAGCAGCAGCGGTTGGTGCCCGTGAATGCCGACCAGACCGTGATCGAGGTTACGGCGCAGATTTTCGGCGTGATCGATAGCCACCGCAGCGAGTGCAGGCTGCCGGCGCAGTGACCCGGCGGAAACGATAATGAGTTTTGGGGACGACAAGATCATCCGCAAGTCGCCGACGGAAATTGAGAAGATGCGGCACAGCGGCCACATCGTTCGCCAGGTGCTGAATCACTTGAAGGGTATGGTCGCACCCGGCGTAACGACGATGGACTTGGAGAAAGCCTCCGAGAAGTTGATTGCGGAACTGGGTGCAACGCCGGCATTCAAGGGATATTACGGCTATCCTTGCGTGCTCTGCACATCGATCAACGAGGAGATCGTGCATGGGATCCCGTCGGAAAAGCGGGTCCTCAAGACGGGCGACATCGTTTCGATCGACTGCGGTGTGGTCTTCGACGGCTATTACGGAGACGCCGCCATTACGGTACCGGTAGGCGACAAACTCGCGGCGGAACTGAAGAAGCTGCTCGAAGTAACCGAAGCATCGCTCTATAGGGGCATCGAGCAGGTGAAGATTGGCAACACGGTTGGGCACGTTGGATCGGCGATCCAGAAGCACGTGGAAGCGGCGGGCTTCAGCGTAGTTCGGGAATTTGTCGGGCACGGCATCGGAACGAAGTTGCACGAGGCGCCGCAGATTCCGAACTTCGGCAAGAAAGGCCAAGGCGCCGAGCTGTCCGAGGGCATGGTGTTGGCGATCGAGCCGATGGTGAACTCGGGCGGTCCCGCAACCAGGGTTTTGAGCGATAAGTGGACGGCGGTAACGGCCGACGGCAGCTATAGCGCGCACTTTGAGCACTGCGTGGCCGTGACAAAGCAAGGGCCGATGATTTTGACGCAGTAAACAAGCTCTTAGCTGTTAGCTCTTGGCTCTTAGCTAAAGGCCAAAAGCTAAAGGCCAAGAGCTAAACGCTAAGAGCCGATTTTGGAGGGTAATGAGCAAAGAAGACGCGATTGAAGTGATGGCGACGGTGATCGAGCCGTTGCCCAACGCCATGTTCAAGGTGGAACTGGAAAACAAACACCAGGTGCTGGCGCATGTATCCGGCAAGATGAGAAAGAACTTCATTCGCATTCTGCCCGGAGATAAAGTCGCGGTCGAGCTTTCGCCGTACGACCTGAATCGCGGACGGATTGTGTACAGGTACAAATAAGCTCTTAGCCTTTAGCTCTTGGCTTTCAGCTAAGGGCTAGAGGCTAATAGCTGGGAGAGTTATGAAAGTAAGAGCATCGGTCAAGAAAATTTGCGACAAGTGCAAGGTCATCCACCGCAAAGGCGTGGTGCGTGTGATCTGCGAGAATTCGAAACACAAGCAGCGTCAAGGGTAAGGCGCTGTTCGCTGTTCGTCGTTCGCTTTTCGCGCGGCCGACCGCTGCTTTTGCTAACAGCGAACAGCGATCGGCGAAAAGCGAACGAACTAGAAACGGCAGGAAGGGTTAGGGAACTATGGCACGTATTGCAGGCGTCGATCTTCCGCGTAATAAGCACACGAATATCGCGCTCACTTACATCTACGGGATTGGGAATTCGCGCGCCACGCGCATTCTGAAGGCGGCGAACGTCGATGCCGCGAAGAAGGTCCAGGATCTGGCTGAAGATGAGGTCAACCGCATCCGCCAGGTCATCGAGGGCGAAGGCGGGGTCGAGGGCGATCTGCGCAAAGACGTTTCGATGAACATCAAGCGGCTCATCGAAATCGGCTCGTATCGCGGATTCCGGCATCGCCGGAACTTGCCGGTTCGAGGTCAGCGTACGCACACCAACGCCCGCACCCGCAAAGGTCCGCGCAAAGGAACAGTCGCGCAGAAGAAGAAGTCGGCGGCAAAGACATAAAATCGTCGTTGGTCGTTAGTCCTTGGTCGTTGGCCAAGAACCGATGACTCAGCAGTAGCCTGCGAACGACCAACGACTAATGACGAAGGACGATTTTCATGGCAAAACCAGCAGCAGCGGGCGGCGCAGCCGTACCGGAGAAAAAAGGCAAGACGAAGAAGTTCAAAAAGAAAGAGCGCAAGCACGTTCCGCACGGGCTGGTGCATGTGCAGGCTTCTTTCAACAACACGATCGTCACGATCACGGACATGACCGGCAATGTGCTGTCATGGAAGAGTTCGGGATCGCTCGGCTTCCGCGGATCGCGCAAGGGCACGCCCTTCGCCGCTCAGCAGGCGGCGATGAACGCGGCCAACATGGCGCGCGATCACGGCGTCCGCAGCGTGGACGTTCGCGTCAGCGGACCGGGGTCGGGCCGCGAGTCGGCCGTGCGTGCGCTGGCCGCCGCCGGGATCGAAGTGCGTTCCATCAAGGACACGACGCCGATTCCGCACAATGGCTGCAGGCCGCCGAAACGCAGGAGAGTGTAAGACCGTCGTTGGTCGTTAGTCGCTGGTCGTTAGCCAAAACCTCGCCGCCAGCGACCAAGGCCCAACGACTAACGACCGAAGACTAACGACTGATTTCGTCCGGGACGAAGGGTTAGCCAAGGTATTCCGCCAAGCGCAATCGGGCTGGTTGGAATCGAAGCCCGTAAACCGGTCATCTAAAAGGAGAACAACTTGGCACGTTATACCGATGCAGTTTGCCGTCTCTGTCGCCGGGAAGGGATCAAGCTCTTCCTGAAAGGCACAAAGTGCTTCAGCGACAAATGTCCCATTGAAAAGCGCAACTTCGCTCCCGGACAGCACGGGAAAGACAAAAAGACCAAGGTCGTCGGCTACGGTCTGCAGTTGCGCGAAAAACAGAAAGCGAAGCGGATCTATTTCACGCAGGAAAAGCAGTTCCGCAACTACTTCGAGACCGCGGCCCGCTCCAGAGGCGTGACCGGCGCGAAGCTGCTCGAACAACTCGAGCGGCGTCTCGACAACGTCGTGTTCCGCCTCGGCTTCGGCATTTCCCGCCGCCAGGCGCGGCAATTGGTGCGCCACGGCCACGTGCAGGTGAATGGGAAGAAAGTCAACATTCCCTCGTACGAAGTGAATGTCGGCGAAGAGATCGCCATCCGTGAGAACAGCAAGAAGATTCCGATTCTCGAAACCGCGAAGGATTTCGCCAGCCATCAGCCCGCTCCGATGTGGCTGGAAGTGAACCGGGACGAGTACAAGGGGCGCGTGATAGCGCTGCCGAAACGCGAAGATATCCAGTTGCCGGTAAACGAGCAGCTGATTGTAGAGTTGTACAGTAAGTAAGTCGTTGGTCGTTAGTCGTCGGTCGTTCGCGATTTGCCGTGACGATTACGGTCGTTGAATTCGGCAGAGTCAAGCGAACGACTAACGACCATCGACGAACGACGTTTTTGGCCTACTATTCGTGCCAGATCAGCCTTTCCTGGCTTTGACCTGAGCTGGGCCGCTCAGCGAGCCGGGATTGAGCCACATGGCCGAGAGGAGAAACACAAATGCTTTGGAGAGGTTTTCAAAAACCGAAACGGCTGGCAAGCGATACCAGTTCACTCACCGACAAGTACGGCATGTTCTGGGCGCAGCCCTTTGAGCGCGGCTTTGGCACCACCATCGGCAATGCACTTCGCCGCGTGCTGCTGAGTTCGATCGAAGGCGCGGCCGTCACTGCCGTAAAGATCGAGGGTGTGCTGCACGAATTCCAGTCGATCCCGGGCGTAGTCGAAGACGCGACCGACATCATCCTCAACATGAAACAGGTTCCGTTCAAGCTGGCGGGCGATGGTCCGAAAGCTATCTACCTGCGCTCGGATCAGCCGGGTGTCGTAACCAGCGGCATGATCGAAGCTGACGCGGATGTCGAAATTCTCGACAAGGAAATCTACATCGCGACGGTCAGCGAAGGCGGCCGGCTCGATATGGAGATGCGCCTCAAGCGCGGCCGCGGCTACGTTGCCGCCGACAAGAATTTCGATGATGATCTCGGCATCGGATTCATTCCGATCGACTCCGTCCACTCGCCGGTGCGCAAGTGCAACTACACCGTCGAAGCGGCGCGTCTCGGACAGATTACCGATTACGACAAGCTGACGGTCGAAGTGTGGACGAACGGCTCGATCACTCCCGGCGACGCGCTGGGACTCGCCGCGAAGCTGATCAAAGATCACATGAACATCTTTATCAACTTTGAGGAAGAGATCGAAACCGCGGCCTCGAGCGAAGAGCGCAGGCCGGAGATCAAGAACGAAAACCTGAATCGCTCGGTCGAGGAGCTTGAGCTCTCGGTCCGCAGCTATAACTGCCTGAAGAACGCCAACATTCAGACCATCGGCGAACTGGTTCAGAAAACCGAAGCCGAAATGCTGAAGACGAAAAACTTCGGGCGCAAATCGCTGAACGAGATCAAGGAGATCCTTTCCTCGATGGGGCTGAGCCTGGGGATGAAGATCGACGAGCACGGCAACGCCGTGCCCGGACCGACCTCAAACCAGGTGCTGCCTGCTTCGGCGTACGGCGATAACGATCTGTAAGAAATCAGTCGTTGGTCGTTGGTCGCTCGTCGTTTGCGAACGACTAACGACTAACGACCAACGACCAGAACACTGATCACTGGGGTTCAAACATGCGTCATAAAGTTGCGGGATACAAACTCGGACGAACTACATCGCACCGGCGTTCGCTGTTTCGGAACATGGTGACTTCGATCATCATGGAAGAACGCATTGAGACGACGGCGATCAAAGCCAAGGCCATACGTCCACTGGTGGAAAAGATGATCACGCTCGGCAAGAAGGGCGATCTGGCGGCGCGGCGGCAGGCGGCAGCTTACTTGATGACCGACGAAGCCGTGCGCAAGCTTTTCGACACCGTGGCCCCGCGTTTCGGCGACCGCAACGGCGGCTATCTCCGCATCGTGCGCACCACGTGGCGTAAAGGCGATGGCGCCGAGAAGGCTTTCATCGAATTGCTCGGCAGCGAGCAGGTGCTCGACGAGAAGCGTCAGAAGCGCGCCGAAATCCGCGCCAAAAAAGCGGAAGAAACCCGCAAGGCAATGGAACACGCCGACGCCGAAGCGCAGGCGCAGAAGGATATGGCTGCGAATGAGGCGGAGGGCAAGACTGAGAGCGGAGACAAGAAAGAGTAGAGCCGCGGCTCGGGCGCGCCCAGATTTCTGTCAGGAAGAGCAAAAGGGCATCCATCGCGGATGCCCTTTTTCGTTTATAAATAAAGGTCCGCGAATCCGGCCGCAATCGAGATTGCCGGAATGTGCGTCCGTTCCCTACAATAAAACATGATTCATTTCCCGGTTCCTGAAGCGCTTACTTTCGACGACGTTCTTCTCGTTCCCGCGCGTTCCGAAGTCGTGCCCAACAGCACCAATACGCAGACGCAGCTCACGCGCAACATCCGTCTGAATATTCCCATCATCAGCGCCGCCATGGACACTGTGACCGAATCGCATATGGCGATCGCCCTGGCGCAGCAAGGTGGCATGGGTATCATCCACCGCAACCTGACGGTTGATCAGCAAGCCAACGAAATCGACAAGGTGAAGCGCTCGGAAAGCGGCATGATCGTCGACCCGGTCACCATGTCGCCCGACGCCAAGGTTTCCGACGCGCTCGATGTGATGAAGAAGTACAAGATTTCGGGCGTGCCCATCACGCAGAAAGACGGCAAGCTGGTCGGCATCCTCACCAACCGCGACCTGCGCTTCGAAACCCGGTTCGACATCCCCATCAGCAAGGTCATGACCAAGGACAACCTGATCACCGTGCCCGTGGGAACGACGCTCGAACAGGCGGAAGAGATCCTTCATGAGCACCGCGTCGAAAAGTTACTGGTCGTCGACGACAAGTACAACCTGAAGGGCCTGATCACGGTCAAGGACATCCAGAAAAAACTCAAGTATCCGCAAGCCGCCAAGGACGACCACGGCCGTTTGCGCGTGGGCGGCGCCATCGGCGCGACGGGCGATTTCCTGGAGCGCGCGCAGGAACTGGCAAAGGCCAAGGCCGACATACTGGCCATCGATAGCGCGCACGGTCATTCGGAGCTGGTATTGGCGGCGGTGAAGGCGGTGAAAGCGAAGCTGCCGGAAGTGGATTTGCTCGCCGGCAACATTGCGACGTTCGACGGCGCCTGCGATCTGGTCAAGGCCGGAGCCGACGGCGTGAAGGTCGGCATCGGGCCGGGTTCGATCTGCACGACGCGCATCGTAACCGGCGTGGGCGTTCCGCAGGTGACGGCGATTGCCGAGGCGGCCCGCGCCGTGCGCGACGCTGGCGTCCCGCTCATTGCCGATGGCGGCATCAAGTATTCCGGCGACATCGTGAAGGCGCTGGCGGCGGGAGCATCGGCGGTGATGATCGGCTCCATGTTTGCCGGAACCGACGAAAGCCCCGGCGAACTGATCCTCTATCAAGGACGCACCTTCAAGTCGTATCGCGGCATGGGCTCGCTCGGTGCGATGGCGCAAGGCTCGAGCGAGCGCTATTTCCAGAATTCCGATGGAGACGCCTCCACAGAAACGTCGCCGTTGCGCGACGGTTCGAACCGTTTGGGCAAACTTGTACCAGAAGGCATTGAAGGCCGCGTGCCTTATCGCGGATCGGTTGCGATGATCGTCTATCAAATGGTGGGCGGCCTCAGGTCGGGTATGGGGTATTGCGGTTGTCAGACGGTAAGCGATTTGCAGCAGCGGGCGCGCTTCGTTCGCATCAGCGCCGCCGGCTTGCGCGAGAGCCACGTGCACGACGTGATGATCACCCGCGAAGCTCCGAACTACGCGGTGGAGTGAGAGGGGCCGATTGTCTCAAAGAGAAAACCGATCATCTCCCATTCGTCCCAATCTTCTGCGCGCCTGGTGGCCCGCTATGGTCTGGATTGGGCTCATCAGCATGGAATCCAGCGACGCGTTTTCGTCGCAGAATACCGGCAGCATGTTGTACACGCTGCTGACTCGCCTGTTCGGTCAAATTGATCTCTACGATTTCCTCGTCTTCCATTTCTATCTCCGCAAGACCGGACACGTGATCGGCTACGGCATGCTGGCTCTGCTTCTGCTGCGCGGATGGCGCATGACGATCGGGCCGGCGCGTGCCTGGCTGCGCCGGATGCTGTTCCTGTCGTGGATTGGTACGGCCTTCGTAGCTTCTATGGATGAATGGCATCAGACCTTCATTCCCTCGCGAACAGGGGCGGTGCACGACGTGATTCTCGACAGCATTGCGGGCCTGGGATTTTTGCTGATCGCGTATTTGTGGCTGCGGCGGAGCGAGCCGGCAGAGCAAGCGACGTGATCAACTTAAGGGTGCCGCTGCCCGAGGCGAACGATGCGCCAGCAGCGCAACCGCCGACACCGCTGCAATCGCGGCTGAAAAGTAGAATGGCACGGCCGCCCCGTAGACTTTCCACAATGCTCCTGTAATCACGCTGGCGAGCAGCGTGGT
>Ga0074045_10006270_pt1 | contig 10231 bp, 6 predicted proteins | sample BogForMeECP23OM2_FD_94442 | JGI IMG/M metagenome (GOLD analysis project Ga0074045, IMG submission 94442) | Bog forest soil microbial communities from Calvert Island, British Columbia, Canada - Bog Forest MetaG ECP23OM2 | ecosystem: Environmental > Terrestrial > Soil > Wetlands ... | reverse complement strand
GGCTAGCCTGCCGAATACCCTAAATGCCTATAAGTTTATTCGCGCGTTTACGGTCTACGACGAATGGCAGAATTCAAAATTCTCCAAGCGGACGCCGCTGACGTTTTACCAGGCCGACGTTCAGATTTGCCAGAACTGCCACATGCGAAGAAACGCTCCGACGCTGGAGGAACCAGGCGCAAAGAAAGGCACGTTTGCCTCGCATCGCTGGCTTGCCGGCAACACCGCCGTGCCTTTTTACTACGGCTTTGATGAGCAACTGTCGAAGACCCAGGAGTTCTTGAAATCGGGCATGTACCTCAACGTGGATTTCTTCGGCATCCGGAAGCCAAAAACCGATGAAGTCTTCGCACCCTTGGGTTCGGTGCCTTTCACCATCTCGCCCGACGAAATCATCGAAACCATGGTGATCGTTCAAAACAAGAACATCGGCCACTCTCTCATTCCGGAAGTTCGCGATCTATATGAAGCCTGGGTTGAGTTCGGTGTGCAGGATGCCTCAGGCAAAGAGGTCTATCACAGCGGGTTCCTCAAGCCCGACGGCGCGGTCGACGAGCGCGCCCACAGTTTCACCAATCGGCCGGTTGATAACACCGGCGGGTTTGTGGATAACCACAAAGTATGGACCATCCATTCGGTGGCTTACGACAACACCATTCAATCCGGGCGCTCGTCGCTGATTCGCTACCAGTTCCGCATTCCGGCGGATGCGAAAGGTCCGCTCACGTTCACCGCTCGCGTCAATTACCGGCATCTGCGGCAGAGCTACTTGAACAATATCTTTGGAGTCGATCACCCTGCCTATCCGGTCGTGCAACTCGGCGAACGAACTCGCAAGTTTGACCTAGGCGAGAATTTGGCGAGCGTCCAGGACCCGCAAGACAATCCCGATTGGATGCGCTGGAACAACCTCGGAATCTGCTATTTGGATCAACTTCAGTACTCCGATGCCGAGGCAGCTTTCAAACACGTGGTTCAACTGCGTCCGGACTACGTCGATGGTTATATCAACCTCGCGCTGAACGATATCCAGTGGGAAAAGTATTCCGATGCCCGGCCTTATCTGGAGAAAGCCCTGGCCCTGAAGCCAGATAGTGCGCGGGCTCTCTATTATCTTGGGTTGGTCGAGCGGCGCGCCGGGAATTCCGAAGCCGAGATGGCCGATTTTGAAAAGGTTGTCGCGCAATATCCCATGTCCATCGACGCCCGCCGGGAGCTGGGAATCTCGTATTACCAATGCCATCGCTACGACGAGGCCCGCGAACAATTCGAAGCTTTGCAGGCCATCGAGCCCGACGATCTGGCGGCCCATTACAACCTCGCAGTCATTTACCGGCGCATGGGCATGAAGCAAAAAGCAGCCGAGCAGGCGGCGCAATTCGCCACCAAACAGGTCGACCCGGGTGCCCCAACCTACTCGCTTGATTTCCTGCGCGCACACCCGGAGATCTCGATCGAGAGCTCGCCATGGCACGTCCATAAGCAGTTGTCGCTACTTGACGACGCGATGACTGGGACGCATTAACTAACAAGGAACGATATAGTGAATCGCAATCGCCGCACCTTTCTCCGTTCGCTGAGCCGAACGGCACTGGTGCTTCCCTTCGCTGACCTGCTGGCCATGGCTTCGCCGGAAGGACAGCAGATCCAACTTCCTGGACCCGTTGAGCGAACTTACGATGCCAAAGCGATGCCCGCGCCGAAGGGGCCAAAGTCTGCGATTGAAGGGACCCCGCTAGGCGTCAGTTTTGTCGATGTCGTGAAGGAGTCCGGCTTGGCCGTCAAGACGATCTACGGCGGAGAGGGCCACAACAAGTATCTGCTCGAAACCACCGGTTGTGGGCTCGCGTTTTATGACTACGACAACGATGGCTGGCTCGACGTCTTCTTCGTCAACGGCTGGCGCTTAGAGGGCTTTCCCTCCGGCCAGGAGCCACATTGCCGTCTGTTCAAGAACAATCGCGACGGCACCTTCACCGACGTGACCAAGGGATCCGGCCTGGAGCGCCGCAGCGGTTGGGGACAGGCCTGCTGCGTGGGCGATTACAACAACGATGGTAACGACGATTTGTTCGTCACGTATTACGGCCAGAACGCGCTCTATCGAAACAACGGCAACGGCACGTTCACCGATGTCACCGAGAAAGCGGGTCTGAAACAGCCAGGCCCGAAAACGCGCTGGAATACCGGCTGCACGTTTGTCGACTACGACAAGGACGGCCATCTGGACCTGTTTGTCGCAAATTATGTGGACTTCGATTTGAAGACTGCGCCGCCGCCGGAGGCTGGACCCTGCACCTACAAAGGCCTGCTGGTGGCCTGTGGGCCGCCCGGTTTGCCGGGCGGCAAGAACATCCTCTATCACAACAATGGCGACGGCACGTTCACGGACGTTAGCGAGAAGTCCGGCATCTGGAACACCACCGGCACGTATGGCTTGAGCGTTGCGGCCTCCGATCTGGACAATGACGGTTGGCCCGATATCTACGTCGCCAACGATTCCACCGTGGCCACGCTGTATCAAAATCAGAAAGACGGCACGTTCAAAGACATCGCCATCGAATCGGGCGCAGCGCTGTCGCCGGAAGGGAAACCGCAAGCCGGCATGGGCGTTTCCATCGGCGACTATAATCGCGACGGCAATCTGGACGTGGTGAAAACGAACTTCGCCGGGGACACGGATTCCCTTTACACAAACCTGGGAGACGCCACCTTCGAAGATCGCACCTATCCCAGCGGCGTCGGCGTAAACACTCGTCTCCTGGGATGGGGGGTCGGCTTCTTCGATATGGATAACGATGGCTGGTTGGACATATTGATGTCCAACGGCCACGTGTATCCGGAGGTCGATAAGTCAAAGGCGGATTTGAAATACGCCGAGCACAAATACCTGTATCGTAACCTGCAAAATGGCCGTTTCGAGGAAGTGACTGACAAAGCGGGGCCCGGCATTATGGAAAACGCCCCGGCCCGCGGCTGCTCGTTTGGCGATTACGATAACGACGGCGACCTCGATATCGCGGTGAACTGCGTGAACGCGATTCCTCAGCTATTGCGCTGCGATTCCACCCTGAATCGCAAATGGATCAAGATTAAGCTGGTGGGAGTGAAATCCAATCGTACCGGCATCGGCTCGCGGGTCATCGTCACGGCGAAGACTAAAGCGGATGCGGCGAAACCTCTGGTCCAGATGGATGAACTACGCAGCGGCGGCAGCTATTTTTCGCAAAACGATATGCGCATGCATTTCGGTCTCGAGGACGCGGCCAAGGTGGACATGGTGGAGATTCGCTGGCTCAGCGGGCAAGTGGACCAGCTCAAGAATATGGATGTGAACCGCCTGTACGTTATCCAAGAAGGCGGTAAGATTCTCAGCTCGGAAGAACTCAAACCCGCCAAGAAGCTTAGCTCATGATGCCTCTGGTATTGCTGCTTGCCGCGCCGCTCACTTGTCCGGTGATGAACGCGGCAACGGCTGGAGGGGCCCTCGGCGGTGAAGTCCAGGCCACCATGGCCCGCTCCGAGAAGAACTCGGGCTACACCTGCCTGTTCACGCGAGCCGGATCTGAGCTGACCATCGAAATCGGCACGCTTACGGCCCCCGATCAGTTCGCGCGTTTCGCGGAAACCGCCTGCCAGGGTGGGCGCGAGGTTATGCCCTTGAAGGCGATCGGTAATGAAACCATCGCTTGCAGTTTGGGAACGAATCATCAGATCGTGGAAAAGGCAGTCGGGCGCGTGCGGAATCAGACTTTTGTCGTACGCTTTAGCACCACGGATGAGGCAGCGAATTCAAAATCGATTCGGGGCAAGAATGCGGCGCTGGCGGAACTCGTAGCCGGCAACCTGTTCTAGTAATATGAGGGCCTAGCTCCCGCCTCTTCTGCTTAGCTCTTCGAGAAAGGATAGTCCTGAATTGAGTATGTGCTCCTCCTTGCCCGTCTGCTTGCTTGCTCTTCTTCCGCTGGCGCTCGTTGCAGAGACGCCCCAGCGCAACCCGGTTCCACTGAAGCATTGGGCAGCGCCACAATACTTTCAAACCCCGCACCCGGAAGACTCCGCGGTGTCGACCGCCCCGCTCACGTTTGTTGCAATTACGCCGTGCCGCCTCGCCGATACGCGGCCTGGATCCGGCTACCCGGCGTTGGGGTCGATGCCACTGCCCGCCTTACTGCCACAGACCCTTCCTGTCGCGGGGGCCTGCGGAACACCCAGTTCGACGTCTCCTGCCTTGGCATATTCGCTCAACATCACCGTAGTTCCCCCCGCAGGCACTCGCGGCGGCTACCTAACAGCCTATCCGAATCCGGCCAGTCCTGTGCCCTTAGCCGCCTCGCTCACCTGGAACCCCAGCGAATCCTACCAAACCAATGCGGTCGTCGTTGAGGCTAGTTCGGATGGGTCGGTGAACATACTCGTCAGTTTCTCGACCGACGTGGTTGTTGACATCAATGGCTATTACACCGCATCGCCCACCCGGACTGCCTCACTGGTGTTCAACGCCAACGCCATGAGTGCCTACCCTGCCAGCGGATCATCCACCGGACTTCAGACAACTATCGTATCGTCCGTATCGTCATCGCTGAGCCTTCCGGTCACGGCTTGGGCGATTAAGCCCTCTTCCTCAATCAACCTCATGCTCACATTTAATGTGCCCCTTAATTTCAGCACAGCTTCCGCACCTATCGTTCACGTCCACTTCTTGACCGGCCCAGGTTCAGCGGCGGGAGCCGTGGTCCTTCCGATTTTCGTTTGCTCGGTGCCGGCTGTGGTGAACATCCCCGGCACTTGCTTTGTTGGCTACCCCAAGGTGGTCGCAGCCTTCGACGCAGCAGCCAGCTCAGCGGTCTACACGTTCAATCACTTTGACGTGGCGTACGCGCTCAGTGGCTATTCTTTTTCGAGCCGTGGAATAAACGCCGGTGACTTCTTTGCATTAACGCTGGGACGCAGCACCAGCGACTCCTTCGGAGACCAAATCTATATCACGAGCATAGAATTCAACTATCAAACGAACTAGCCCTTCGGCGTGTTAGCACGAAGATTAGGAAGCCATATTCGGGCCGTTCGTTATTTGTCATTCGAATTAACGTGCGCTGCTCCCTGCTTTAGCTTCTTCTCTTTCTCCTGCTCGGTGGCGAGCCGCAACGCGGCCGCCCGCGCGAACGCTTCTTTGGCCCCGCTCTCGTCGCCCTTACGCTTCAGAAGCAACCCCAACGTGTTGAAGGCGCCGGCGTCTTGGTCGTCCAAAGCAACCGAATGCCGCAGCGCGTCGATCGCTCCATCCACATCGCCTTCCTGCTTGAGTATGGTTGCCAGTTCAAACCAGGCGTCCGAATAAGTGGGACGTTGCGCCACGGCCGCGCGAAGCTGCTTAATCCCCTTTTCCGTCTCGCCCGATTCCACGTATGTTACGCCCAATAAGTAGTGCGCCTCGGCCAGTGCAGGCTCCAAGCGAATAGTCTGCTCCAGTTCTTCCCTGGCATGCGGCAGATCGTCGCTCTGCTTGTAAGCGACACCCAGGTCGTAATGGGCAGAGGCATTATCCGGATGGGCCCGCGTGATCTTGGAGAGTTCCTCGATCGCAGCCCTGTAGTTGCCCGCGCCGATGTACGCATAGCCTACATTGACCTGGACCTGCACGTTGTCCGGCTCCTGCGCCAGGATTCTGCGGTATTCACGCAGGGCGGCTTCGGTGTCGCCCGCATTCACCAATGCGTAGCCGTAGCTGTTACGAAGGCCGTTGTCCTTCGGGTTCAGCTCGACGGCTTGGCGGTACGCATCACGACCTTCAACAAAGCGTCGCTGTTTGTCGTACGCCAGACCGAGCGCCGCCCAGACCTGCCAGTTTCGTGGCAGCAGCTTCGACGCCTTCGCCAGTTCGGGAATCGCCTCGGCGAAGCGGCCGGCGTCGTTATAGGCCAAGCCGAGTCGAAAGCGGTAGTCTCCATTGTTGGGCGCTAGCCCCGTTGCTTTTTGTAGACTGCCCGCGCAGGTCTCGGTCTGCTGCAGGATGCATTGCGCCACGCCCAGGTGGTACCAAGCTGTAGCTAGCTTGGGGTCCAATTCCGTTGCCCTTTCGAGATGAGGAACGCCCTCAGCAACGCGGTTGCTCGCGGCGAGGAGGAAGCCGATCTCGTCCTCGTACACCGCCGACTTAGGATTCAGGACAGCGAGCTTCTGATAGTCGGCCAGCGCAGCGCTGACATCGCTAGCGGCGACATGTGCCTTTGCAGATGCTTCCAACTGTTGAATGCTGCCCGCCGTTTGTGCCAACAGGCAGGCGGAGCAAAACACGCAACAGATGCCCAGCCACAGCTTCAAGAACTCCCTCCCTACCCTTCGTCTCAAGTGGCCGACGATCCTACCATGGCACAGGCTTTGAATGGCGCTGAAAGGGCGGAATCCGCTTGCGGACGCGCGCGGTTCAGTGCTGATACGTTCAGCCTGTGATCGCCTACCCTTTACCCTTGGTGCTGCCCTCTTTGACCGTGACCACCCGGTTGGCCTTCACTCCCGCCAGTTTGTCCACAACCCCGCTGGGCCAATGAATCTCAATCTCAGCGATCCCGGCCTGGCCCAAGCCGAAGTGAACCCGTAGATCACTCTGCGAAATGTACGACGAGCCGCTGCGAACCTCATCCATCTGGCGGTGGCCTCCGGTGGTGCAGTAGACGCGCGCGCCTATTCCCGATCGGTTTGACTTTACTCCTACTGTCTTGATCTTGATCCAGTTGTTCTTCAGGGTGCTGCTGCAGCGGAGCAGTTGGGGAACATCGTTCACGCAATTCACCAGCACATCGAGCAGGCCATCGTTGTTGAAATCCCCTACAGCGCAACCGCGTCCGGAGACCTTCTCGAGCATACCCGGACCGGCATCCATCGAGACGTCGCTGAACTTCCCGTTCCCGAGGTTCTTATACAGCACCTTCCGCTGGCGGTAGCCGGACTCAATCGTCGTTTCAGCAACCTCGGCGTAGACGTGCCCGTTCGTCACCAGGATGTCGGCCCAGCCGTCGTTGTCGAAGTCCAGAAAGCTGACGCCCCAACCCAGGAACCGCGTGTTTCTGCCCAAGCCGGCCTGAAGCGTCATGTCTTCGAACTCGAAGTTCCCGAGGTTCCGGTACAGGCTCGAGGTGTCGCCGGAGAAATTCGTCTTGACGATGTCGAAGTTCCCGTCGCAATCGTAGTCCCCGGCGGAGACGCCCATACCGGCTTGCGGCTGGCCATCGGGACTGTACGCCACGCCCGCCTCCACGGCGATGTCGGTGAAGGTGCCGTCGTGGTTGTTCTTATAGAGGGTCGAAGAAGTGGAATCGTTGGCGACGTAGATGTCGGGCCAGGAATCATTGTTCAAGTCGCAGGCCAGCACGCCTAATCCGTAGGTGCCCGCCGTCTTTAGAATGCCCGACTTTTCGCTGACATCGCTGAACGTGCCGTCCCCATTGTTGTGAAACAGGGCATTCTTGCCTCCTTTTAGACCGGGAGGGCCGCAGGCAACCAGAATGGCCTTGTAGAGACAGGGTCCGGATTCGGGCAGCGGAGCAGTCTTGGGATCGAACTCGATGTAGTTGGCGACAAACAGGTCCAGGTGGCCGTCCTTGTCGTAGTCGAGGAAGGCGCAGCCTGTACTGTAGCGTCGCTGCCCGGTGCCGGGATTCATCGTCAAGCCGGCTTTCTTTGCGACATCGGTGAACGTTCCGTCGCCGTTGTTATGCCACAAGGAATTGTCGCCCCAGTAAGTCACGTAGAGGTCGTCGAAGCCGTCGTTGTCGTAGTCGCCCGCACAGACTCCCTGGCCCCAATCGCAGCGTGCGACACCGGCCTTAATGGTGACATCGGTAAATGTTCCATCGCGATTGTTCTTATAGAGCCGGCTCACCGGCGCTTCGCTGGCCGGCCACTCGGTTTCGAAGCGCGTTCCGTTCACCAGGAAGATATCCAACCATCCGTCGTTGTCGTAGTCGATGAACGCGCAGCCGCAGCCGGTGGTTTCCAGCAGGAACTTGTTCTTGCTCTCGCCGCCGAAAATGGTGGGGGCGCGCAGGCCTGCTTCGCGTGCGACATTTACGAACTGCACGCCCAGCGGCACGCCGGCGATAAGTTGGTCGAACGAAAAGACGGGAAGCGTGGCGCAGAGCGATCGGACAAAGCCGCGTCGCGACAAGGCGGAAAGGGAAGTGGAACGGCATCTTTCCAAGGACATGAGTACAGGGGAAAACTTGCGATCTTACTTGATGTTAGCCGAGCCGGTTTTCAGCGGTCTCGCGGGCGGAGGGACTGCGACGTCGGAGCACTTCAGGCAGGGCCGCCATCGTCTGAATGCCGGTGCCAGGTTGTGCGAAACGAAGTGTCAAAGCCGAGAGGAATCTCGGCTCAGCAGGCGAGCCGCCTGCGCCACAGAGACGGATTGCGAAACGAAGTGGCCGGGCGGGATGCCATCCCGCCGCCGGTTGACAACCGGCCCCACACGAAGAGTGGGGCCGCTCGCGCGAGGGCTTGCTAGATATTCAGTTTTCAAAGATCTCGAGCCCTAGAGGCTCCTACTATGCGGCTTGGGGCAGTGTCATCGGTTCTGTCGATGTGTCAGGGGTTGCGATTACAGGTTCATCCGCCGGGCTGGAAGGACGACGGATGGTGTCGGGATCGATGGCGCCGTCGAAAGCAAGCACCGGTTGATCGGGAACGCGCGGCGCGCCGGATTGCGCGTGGGCCTTCTGCAGCGCCAGCAATTGCTTCAAGGCGCGATAGTAGGCGCGATGATGCGTGGTCTGGTAGCGCAGGTAGAGAGCGAATGCTTTGGGGTCCTCGATCGAACTGGTCTGTAGATTGATGGCGCGTTGGGTGAGCCAATGGCTCTGAGCCATGTCGGCGACCAGGATGCTCTCGGTGCGAGACGCGGGTTGAAACTCGCGTTTGAGATCGTCGAGCAGCTGAACCCACTCTTTGGGATCTTCACCGGGAAGCAAGACAAAGACTGAGGTGAGGCTGGAGAGGCCATGGGTGCGCGCGTTCTGGCTGGAGCGGTCCTTGCCTGCCGCGCTACGCGGACCCGTGCTGTGGCCGGGGGCGGAAGACGCTGTCGCAGGCCCGGACTCCCCGGGCGGCGGCCAGGGTATACAGAAGCGGCGCAGAGCTTTGGTCAGCAGCGCGCGCAGGTTCTGGCAAGTCTCTTCGATTTCCTTCGGATCGACGCCTTCACGCGGAGTGGCCATGTACTGCTCCAGCCGATGGGCAATCGCAATGCGTTCTTCGTTGGTTACCTCCGGGCCACCGAGGCGTAGCCGCTGAAGGAGCAACGTGATGTTGACCGGTGCGCTGGGATTGTACGGGATCAGCGCTCCCGGCGGGGGCGAAGATGGCTCCGTGCGGCCCACCGGCGCGGCGGTTTTCGGTTGCGCAACCTCGGGCGCGGCGGCCGATGAGGCCTCTGTTGTGGATGGAGCCGGAGCTGCCGGCGAGGCCGGCGATGTTGTAGCGGATGCCCGCCGCTGTTTCTGTGCTTGCTTCCAGGCGCGGTAGTTGTTGCGCCGGATCTTAGTGCGTTGTTTATTCGTCATAGAATTTTCCTTGTTAAATCAACTTCCTGAAGATGCAAAAAAGCCGAGACGAATCTCGGCTCTGCAGCCTAACAGGCTGCGCCACGGTAAAAATCAAAAAGCCAGCGACGCTTTGACGGCGTGCTGGCGATTGGAAAACTGCTTCTCTAACTATGATACCACGCGCAAAAAAGAGACGATAGCTTAAGTTGATGATTCTACAGGGAGAAGTGGCTTGTGACTGGGTTTTGCGAGAAGGGCAAAAGACGGCTTGCCGAGGCCTTCCTGTCCGCTTGCTGACGCGCGCGGTTCTGGGCTGGAGTTTTCACACAGACTCAAACCCCTGAACCCCTCACCTGCTTCAGGCCTGCTTTGTACGGGGCAAACTCACGCAGGCATGAAAAAACCGGCAGCGTTTGTGCGCTGCCGGTTTGTGATGGAACTCTTGAGGTTGTTAGAAAGCCAGCGTCCCGGAGAACTGCAAGCTTCGCATGTAGGCACCGCCTGCAAGGCCGGTAATCTGGCCCACGCTCGGGCTCTGAAGGTCGCTATTCGGTAATCCCAGGTTGGTGTGGTTGAAAACATTGCGGAAATCGGTGCGCAACGTGAATCCGATCCGCTCCGTGAAGTGGAACGTCTTCATAATCGAGAGATCCTGCTGGATGAAGATGGGACCGTACAGGGTATCGATG
>Ga0074045_10006269_pt1 | contig 10231 bp, 8 predicted proteins | sample BogForMeECP23OM2_FD_94442 | JGI IMG/M metagenome (GOLD analysis project Ga0074045, IMG submission 94442) | Bog forest soil microbial communities from Calvert Island, British Columbia, Canada - Bog Forest MetaG ECP23OM2 | ecosystem: Environmental > Terrestrial > Soil > Wetlands ... | reverse complement strand
TTGTTCTTGCCCTAGCGAGATCCTGCGTCATGGGTGCTCGATATCCGTTTTATATTCTCTCTGACAGCCGAGATGGCCAAATAAAGGAAGCTGAAATCACTGGGAAGGCTCCTTCTGAAGCACCGACCCATGTCGATATTCGGCATGGATTTGTCTATGAGCGGGTTCCCCACGTCACGCTCAAGTCCATCGCAAACAATGCGGAGATCGACGTGATCTGGGACGAGTACCAAGCCAAGTTAGAGCCCTTACGACAGGAATTGAACCAAGCTCTGAAAACAAAATGGGAAGAATGGGAAGTGCCGCGAGAAACAGACGAAAAGTGGTCGAAGCAAGCAAAGGACCTTCATGCTGGGTGGTGGAAGCAAAGAATCGCCCGACAGCAGACCATAGATGCGTCTATCGCCGCCAAAGCCGAGGTCGAATACCTTTATGACAAGCCCTACGAAGACAACAAAAAGGTCCGTGTTGCAGGCCCCTTCACAGTCGAAAGTCTTTCTCCCCATCGCGTGCTCTCCGTAGGCGAAGACGACGAACTGCTTCATAAATCTGGCACATTTAGCGGCGACAAAGAGGATGAATCGGACTTTGCCGAAATGATCCTAGAAAACCTGAAGACTTCCGGAGTCCAGCAAGCCCACAAGGAAGACAAGATCACCTTTTCTTCGATTGCTCCTTGGCCGGGCTATTTTGTGTGCGCGGAGGGCAAATACTCCGAAGGCAACGGGAAATCTGGGGCCGAAAAACGGGGAGCGATCTTCATTGGTCCGGAATTCGGCACTGTTTCTCGCCCTGACCTTGTGGCTGCCGCTCGGGAGGCTGGCGATGCCGGGTTCGATGTCCTCATCACTTGCGCTTTCAACTACGACGCTCACTCTTCAGAGTTCAACAAGCTGGGCAAAATACCCGTCTTGAAGGCACGCATGAACGCTGACCTTCACATGTCCGATGCACTGAAGAACACGGGCAAGGGAAACTTGTTCGTCATCTTCGGCGAACCGGACATTGAAATCCTGAAAGCGAAAGACGGCCAAATCCAAGTAAAGATCATCGGCGTGGATGTATTTCACCCTAACACGGGAGAAGTCCGGAGCGACGGTGCCGAGGGAATCGCCTGCTGGTTCGTGGATGACGATTACAACGAGGAGAGCTTCTTCGTGCGGCAAGCCTACTTCCTAGGTGCAAACGATCCCTACAAAGCTCTAAAGACTACTCTCAAGGCTGAAATCAACGAAGAGGCGTGGGCCACGTTGCACAGCGACACCTCGCGCCCATTCGATAAACCAAAGTTGGGCCGCATCGCGGTCAAGGTCATCAACCATCTCGGCGACGAGGTGATGAAGGTCTTCAAGATATGAACCGACTCTGTATCGAAACTCGCGGCATTTGTAATTGGCGTGAGCGACTCGCGAAGCCTGAGAGCCAGTGGAGGCGGGGCTACTCGGCACTGGAGACAGCAGTGTCATGGGAGATTGCAGGTCGCCAACCTGCGGGACTGCCAGAACCAATCGCTGCCTTATTCCGAGGAAGCGTCTTTGGCGAAGCCACGCTTTTGCTGGCTATCGCTGAGCACAAAGTTCCATTGGTTGGCGGATTAGCGGACTCCCAGTGCGACGTGTGGGCTCTCTTAAACACAGCATCCGGTGGCGTTTCTCTATCGATTGAAGCAAAGGCAAATGAAGCCTTTGGCCAAGGCAACGAGTCGCTAAAAGACTGGCTAATTGCGGGTGAATCAGAGCGGTCGCGCCAGAATCGAGAAAACCGCTGGGAGCACGTCTCTGCGCACCTTCCACGCGCAGTACAAGAAGCCTATTCGCTCGTGCCCTATCAATTGCTACACCGTTGCGCCGCTGCGATGATTGAAGCCAAGCGATTCCAGTTGCCAAACGCAGCATTAATCGTTCAAGCATTTGGGGCACCAGAAGAGAGCTTTGAGGCATTCGGTCGGTTGTGCCACGCCATGAATGTCGATGCAAAGCGTGGGCAGATGCAAATGACGAGCGTGGATGCAATTCGCCTCGGTGTCGGCTGGGCGGATTGCCCGTTTGCGACCGACGCAGAGATCGCCTCTGTGGCATGAGCATGGAGAGGTTCCAATGGACGAACCAAGGGCTCTCGACAGTCTCTTCAAGCAGAAGATTTTTCGCATCCCTGACTACCAGCGGGGCTACGCATGGCAGCACGAGCAGCTTAAGGACTTCTGGGATGACCTGATAAACCTAGCTGAGGGTCGAAGCCACTACACCGGAGTGCTTACGCTAAAGCAGGTGGGCGTCTCACCAAGCGAGAAGGAACACTGGTTGTGCGACGACCATGCGTACAAGGTGTATCACCTTGTGGATGGACAACAGCGCCTCACGACGTTCGTCATCCTGTTGCAAGCTTTAGTCGAATGCATAAGGTCGTTGCCCGAGTTTAAGGAAAAACCTGATTCAGAAATTTTCGTCACCGAGAGCCTCAGCCTCAAGGATGTCACCGACACCTATCTCTTCAAAACCAAGCCCACAGGTGACCGTTTCCGGACCTACAAGTTCGGATATACGACGGACAACCCAAGCTACGACTATCTTCGGTACAGGATTCTTGGGGAGGATGGAAGCGGACAGGTTCAAGAGACCTTCTACACTCTGAACCTCTCCAATGCGAAGACTTACTTCGCTGAGCAATTCGACTTCTTGTATCAACGCGAGCGGCTAGAGGGACTCCAGAGACTTTTCAAGATTCTCACCAAGCGGTTTCTCTTAAACGAGTACATCATACAGGACGAATTCGACGTGTTCGTCGCCTTCGAAACGATGAACAATCGCGGCAAGAAACTCTCGGACCTCGAATTGCTCAAGAATAGGCTGATCTACCTCACTACGCTCTACTCGAACGAGGAATTGGACGAAGCATCGAGCAAAAGTCTGAGAGTGAGCATCAACGATGCGTGGAAAGAGGTCTACCACCAGCTCGGGAGAAACAAAATAAAACCTCTTAACGACAACGAGTTCTTGCGGGCGCATTGGATCATGTATTTCAAGTATTCCCGGAAGACTGGCAAGGACTACATCCGGTTCCTCCTCGATGAACAGTTCACACCAAAGAGAATCCGCACAAAGCCGGAACGGGACGTTTCTCTGCAAGAACCAAGTGAAATTCGGTCGGATAGCCTTCTTGAAGAGCCCGACGAGGATAACGAAGAGGCCGCGGGAGAGACGAGACGAACCTCGCTCGGGCATCTCGCCCCAACTGAGATTCGGGACTATGTAAACAGCTTAAAGGAGTCAGCAGTTCACTGGTTCAACTCATTCAACCCCCACTCAGCCGAGGGTTTGTCAGTGGTAGAACAGCAGTGGATTGCTCGTCTGAACCGGATAGGAATCAACTATTTCAGACCGCTGGTCATGGCTGTATTGAAGAACGAGCCAAGGACGGATGGGCGGGTACGTATTTTTCATAGCATTGAGCGGTTCATATTTATCGCGTTTCGATTGAACTCCTACATGGCCACCTATCGAAGCAGTGAGTTCTACAACGCTGCGAGAGACTTGGACCGTGGCGAGACTGACATCGAAAAGATTTGTACTCAGTTGAACGAGCGATTGGCCTACAGTTTCAACGAAGATGGTTCGTTTCGGCTCGATGATTTCTACAATGCCCTTCGAAAGCGGTTCGAGAGTGGCGCTGGCTACTACAGTTGGCCAGCGTTGAGGTACTTTCTTTTCGAATACGAGTTAAGTTTGCTCTCTGGCAGTCGCCAGAAGAAAGTGGATTGGGATGACCTGCTGAAGAGTGAGCGGGACACGGTGTCAATAGAGCACATCTATCCACAAACGGAGACTCTTGAGTGGGCTGCACGCTTCGAGGGTGTCTCTCCAGATTCCCGAAAACGCTCCAGCGCCACTTTGGGGAACCTCCTCATCCTCTCGCAAGCAATTAACTCCTCCCTTCAGAACGATAGTTTCGAGGACAAGAAGAAGCCGAAGTTCAGTAGTTCGGGTGTGAAGCTGAGGAATGGCTATTCGGATGGCTCTCATTCGGAGATCGAGGTGGCTCAAAACGAGTCGTGGGGACCGAAGCAGATAGAAGATCGTGGAATCGCGCTGCTGAAATTCATGGAACGACGCTGGGAATTTCGATTTAAGGACGAAACAGACCGAGAACGGCTTCTGTTTCTGAACCCCGACAAGAATTGAAGGCTATCATCGTGGAATTCCGAATTGCAGATACGTTCACCGACAGTCTTGCCCGATTGGCGGGCGAGGAGCAGAAAGCTGTCAAGACAACTGCATTCGATCTCCAACTGAACCCTGCCAATCCCGGATTGCAATTCCACCAGCTTGAGCGCGTTAAAGACCCGCATTTCTGGTCAATCCGCGCGAGCCGCGACGTACGGATCATTGTTCATCGAACGGCTGCAAGTCTCCTGCTTTGCTATGTCGGACATCACGACGACGCTTACAAATGGGCCGAGCGGCGGAAGCTAGAAACCCATCCCAAGACCGGAGCGGCTCAACTTGTCGAGATTCGGGAGCGAGTTGAGGAAATCAAAATTCCAAAGTATGTGGAAGCTGCCCCTGAACCGAAGCCTCCATTGTTCGCGAAGCTCACAGATAGCGAGCTTTTGGGATACGGAGTGCCTTCCGAGTGGCTGCCTGACTTGCGGAAGACAAACGAAGACAGCCTACTAGAACTCGCCGACCACCTTCCCAAAGAGGCAGCAGAGGCTTTGTTGGACCTTGCGACGGGTGTTACTCCACAACCCGCTTCGATTGTCATGCCGCACGTGGCGGTCGCACCAAGCCTTGGCAGGGAAATGCCACCAGCGAGGGGGTACGCCCTTGAATCGCCTGTCACGGCGACTTCTTTCGAACACCCCGACGCTAAGCGCCGATTCCGGCTCATTAGTAATTTGGAAGAGCTAGAGCAGGCTCTCGAATATCCGTGGGAAAAATGGACCATCTTTCTCCATCCCGCGCAGCAAGAATTGGTGGAACGGGATTTCAACGGCCCGGCACGTGTCGCGGGATCAGCAGGGACGGGCAAAACCATAGTCGCGGTCCATCGCGCCGTTTTTCTCGCTCGAAAGCATGAAGATTCTCGGGTGCTGCTGACGACCATTTCCGAGCCGCTTTCAAACGCTTTGGGCACAAAGCTGCGCTACCTGATCGGAAATCAGCCTAGGCTCGGTGAACGGATCGAGGTTCAGTCATTAAGCGCGATTGGCAAGCGGCTGTATGAAATGAACATCGGTAGGCCCCGTTTTGTGACTGGGGATATGCTCCGGGAACTGCTGTCGAACGCCGCGCAACAGACTCCCGAAAGTCGTTTCTCCCTGCAATTTCTGCTCTCCGAGTGGGAGCAAGTTGTGGATGCGTGGCAGCTTGCGACGTGGGAATCCTACCGAGACGTGGTGCGTCTGGGCCGGAAGACGCGCCTCAAAGAGCCTCAACGCGCAATTGCGTGGTCCATCTTCGAGAAAGTGAAAGCTGCCCTGAAGCCGAAGCAACTGATTACGCTGTCCGAAATGTTTAGCGAATTGGCTGACTTTTACGCGACAAATATTTCAAGGCCATTTGAGTTCATCATCGTAGACGAAGCTCAGGACGTGAGTATCGCTCAACTCAGGCTCTTGGCGTCTTTGGGAAAGGACTCCTCCAACAGTCTCTTTTTCGCTGGTGACTTGGGGCAGCGGATATTCCAGCAGCCTTTCTCGTGGAAGGCGCTGGGAGTTGATATACGGGGGCGGTCCACGACGCTGAGGGTCAACTACCGGACCTCGCACCAGATCAGGATGAAAGCCGACAGGCTCTTAGGACCGGAGATGGCGGATGTGGATGGAATCGTGGAACACCGAAAGCACACAATTTCTGTCTTCAACGGGCCGCCGCCGATCATACAGACCTTTGGCTCCATTGAAGCCGAGTCGAAGGGCGTCAGCGACTGGCTCAAGGCACGAACACAGGAAGGATTGCTGCCCCACGAAATCGCCATCTTCGTCCGTTCGGCCTCGGAATTCAATCGCGCCCGAGCGGCGGCAGAACTCGCCTCGATTTCGTTCAAGGTTCTCGATGACAGGGTTGAAACTGCTTACGGGAAAGCTTCAATAGCCACCATGCATCTCGCCAAGGGGCTCGAATTTCGTGCCGTGGCCGTGATGGCTTGCGACGACGAAATTATTCCCCTGCAACAGAGGATTGAGACCGTAGCCGACGACTCAGACTTGGAAGAAGTCTACGACACGGAAAGACAACTTCTCTATGTCGCCTGCACTCGCGCCAGAGATCAACTGCTTGTGACGAGCGTGGCTCCGGCCTCAGAGTTCCTTGACGATTTCGAGAAGTGATGCTGAAGGGCAGAAAGACATAGCCATGACGGAGAACTCCACACATAGGAGCGATTCTAAGCAGGAGAGGAACGTATGACAGGCATGTTGCCAACTCAGGAGCAGGTCAGCGATCTGGTCAAAGAGTTCATGGATGGCTCTCTCGCAATACCTGAACCCAGAGGGACGTAGTGTGGAAACCGGATCAAGTGATGGAACTTGTGTTATCCGTGTTTCGCCAGTAGCCGTGCGGGTCGTTGATATTTTGGGAGCCTCGTCTAACCAGTACAATTGGGTGGCTTGCTGAATGCAGCGTTGATTGCAACGAGTGGTATTCCTAAATAAGACAGAATGGCTCGCAGGTCGGCCTTGGGTCCGACATGGATGGTAGGAAGAGCGTGTGCATTGGGGTTTTCTACGTCTCTTAATCTGACCCTGAATTCCAGTGGGTCGGTGACCGCTGGGTTCCTGCATGAGTCGATTATCTCCCAAGTAGGCACAGCTCCTCCTTCCCTAGTTTGCTCGGCGCAACTGCTTCGAATCACGATTCAAATCGTACAGGCACCGCATCTGTCGGACGAAATCACTCTGGCCTCCGTAGCTCGGATGCCTAACCTGTACGACCTCAGTGATTCTTGCAAGTCGATCAGCAGCTTTTGCTGCGTTGTTGCCGATAGCTACTAAAAGACGAGGTTTCAGCATCGCAATCAATTCCGCTAGGAGTGCTTCGCCGATGGCCCGCTCATGTGGGCTGTGCGACCGGTTGCTAAACGGATCATTAGGTTCATGCGGATGGAGAGGAAACACATTCCAAAGAAATACGGTCGTAGGAACCAGTGCGAGCATGCTCCAAATGATGGCCGCTGTCCGTTCCGCAACCATCGATCCCGTTGTTGCCCGCTCAATCGACACGTTCCAGCGAGTCCCGTGAGTGCTGAGATGCACATCATCAGTCAGCGCGAGACCGGTGCGCCGCCCACCCCGATGCCCGAGATCGCGACCGATCCATAGTGCGTCAACTTCGGTTGCCACGGCAGCTTGCAAAAGATTCAGTAAGGCGGTTGTCCGGCGCGAAGGAGCATCGTCTAAATCATGAACAACGCATCTATCGACGTAAGGATTGAAAACATTCTCGAATTTCAGTTCTTTGAGAGTGCCTACGAATTCCCTCGGCCTCATGAGTTGCTTCCTCCCAGAGAGGCATATTCGATTGTTCGCTTGGATCGGTCACCTATAATGATGCCTCCCCTATTGCTCTTTACTTGCCGGAACACATCATAGCCCCTGAGGATCGCGAACTCCCATAAACTTAACGGACATGCCTCAACTTCGTAACCACTGACAAACTGCTGAACGATCTTCAAGAGGTCAAACGAGATGGTCTTTTGCCCCTCGAAATAGTTCAACTCCTTGGCGCGGCTGAAAATCCACGTTGTAAGCCCCTCTTCAACGACAATAGCGCGACCGCCATCCTGAGCGTCGTCAACTTTTGGATCGCTCTTGCGCTTCTGTCTGATGACCGCTCGAAATGTCGGCGACCAATGAAGAATGGCCGCATGGGCCATGTGAAAGACATCGTGAAATCGATAGCCATCGGGATCGCGAATATTGTCGCTTAGCGGATCACCGATAAAGACCCCGTTCCATTGCAAATAACTTCGCCCGCTGCTCCGCTGGTCGATCTTGATCTTGAAATGATTAGGAAGCCGCTCTTCCTCGGGGAAATCGTGATCAAACGTCGGGAGACTCGCGTAGTCCGGCCCGAGAAACCGTCCTCTGGTCTTCGCGATGTTTTTGCGAACAACTTCCGTGAAATTGATACGGGCTGCCTTGAGTGCAGCTAGATAGCTTTCGGCAAATGCAGCGAGTTTGGCGTGCGCGAGGTTCGGCGATGTGCGCAGAACAAGTAGGTCGGCAGTCGCTTCACCCAGTCGAAGGAGCGTGGCGTCGAGTCCGGGGACTGTCAGAGGAGTAGCAACGTCAGAACCGGAGGCCCTATTGGAGAGGGCTTCTCCATTAGTTGCACTTGAAAGGATTTCGTCTGCGCGAAACGTTAACCTGCGACACAAAGCAGTGAAATACCAAAGTGCATCCCCAAACTCCTCTTCCACGGCGTGACGGTAGCCAGCAAACGCTTCCCGCTCGCGATGAAACTTCTTGGCGGCCGCCATGATGCCTCCGACCTCGCCGAACAACCCGAGCAGAATCGGTTGCAAATCATCGGGCGGAAGCCTATCGGTCGGCTCTACTTGATTCATATAGTCGGTGAGAACGGAACTACGCGACGGTTTCAAGTTGCCCTCCCTCGACAGTCACTATGGTGTCCGGCTCCAATCTAGTGGCTCGCCCACGTATCCCTTTTCGCCGAGCGATCGAATCCAGCCAACAAACTCCTCAACAAATTTTGGTGGAAAGTTAGTCCGGTGATTTCTACCCCCCACACCAAGGTGATTCAGGAATTTCTGTGGCACTTGCGGACCTGACCCACCCCAGTAAACGAAGTCGTCACTGATAAGTACTCTATCTGCTTTCGTATCGGTTCGAATATTGGATGGGTTTGGGTTACCGTCTGCCATGCTATGGTGGGAGTTCGCTTGGCACCATTTCTTCGTTCGCGAATTTCTCGAATAAATGTTGTCGCCAAAAGCTTGTTTCTTGCTCCCCCTCAAGTTCGGCCTTTTTCTCTGAAACAACGGGTCGTTCCAATATTGGGTAAACGTCATGGCATCCGTGACGCGCATTGCGTACACTATGTGCTTTTCGCGTCCATGCCTCTTCGATCCAGTCCCCACCACCCAGTCGCCAATCTGCGCGACGCCTCGGATTCTAGGCTTGCAGGTCGCCAGAGTGCAGACGCCAAAGAAGGGATTCGGCGCGAAGCCGAAGTCGCGGGCCACGACATAAGAGTACAGTTTCACGATCCGCAACCGAACCGCTTGATCAGCCGAGGGTCACGGAGTTCACCGGAAGGGAGGTGCCACTCATTGGTCTTCCCTAAGATCGCGTCAACGATGCCGTCACTCTGCCATCCCCGGACATCGTCAGCATACTTTTCCAACGCTTCAGGAACATCACACTCATTGGCACCGCGCGCATAAACGCCGACAATTGTCTTTGCTTCTTTCTCTGCGTGCTCTATCTCCCAGTTGACCCACTCGCTCTCTTTGGTCTTGGGCGTAATGTAGACAAGAAGCGTGCTTGCCCATTGAATCTGAGGGGCTAGAATCTTTGACTTGATGTAGTCGGGGTCTTTTGCGTCATTTGGCTTTGAGGAAGTGATTGAAGAATCGCGGACTGTTAGGCCACCTTTTTGGATCAAATCCTTTAGATCGGCGAGCCCGTCGTCATCCTCGTGAACATGACTGATGAACACGTTTTTTATCTCGTCGGCCATAATTAATGACCTTTCGCGCGTGAATGGAGACTGTACTGCCTATGGACATCAGTATACCCGCAGTAACTCACAATGCAACTTGTGCATTCGCAACGGTGATCGGGCACAGAGCGGGCCTCATGTCATTGCCTTTTTGTTGACCAGTGTCCGACAATTTCACAAGCCGCCTCATATCCAGCGTCCGAGATAGTGACGATCTCGTACTTCTCAGCTTCGGAGATTGAAAGATCGCTGTATAGGTTGGAAAGTGTAGCGAACTCGCTACCCTTAGGCTTATCACCGAATGGCTGGACGCGTTGGATCAGAAAAACCACAGACGGAGCACACTGCCCCCACTGAAGCTTTTCTGTGTACACGAGAGAATCCAAAACTCTGGGATCGATGCCAGCAACACGTCCGTACACCCATGTCGACCACCAGAACCTGTCAAGCACTACCCATGTGCCCGAATCGATGGCTGGCAGAATAGTCTGAGTAATGGCATCCAAGTGGGCTGCGATGTGCAGAGCCTGAAGCCCCACGGGAGAAAT
>Ga0074045_10006268_pt1 | contig 10233 bp, 7 predicted proteins | sample BogForMeECP23OM2_FD_94442 | JGI IMG/M metagenome (GOLD analysis project Ga0074045, IMG submission 94442) | Bog forest soil microbial communities from Calvert Island, British Columbia, Canada - Bog Forest MetaG ECP23OM2 | ecosystem: Environmental > Terrestrial > Soil > Wetlands ... | reverse complement strand
TATAAATGCTGCGGCCGTTGGTGGAGAGTTCGGTGATCTGCGAGCCGCTGACGAGCGAGCTGACTTCACCCGTATCGGTTTGCACAGCCACGGCATTGGCTTCGACGGAAACGGACTGCGCCGTGGTTCCAAGGACCAACTGGAAGTCAATGCGTTCGCGCTGGCTGACGTCCAGCACAATGCCCGTGCGTTCCGCAACCTTAAAACCGGCAGCAGAGGCCTTGACGTTGTAGTGGCCGATGGGAATGTCTGGAACCACGTATTGCCCCGCCTCGTTCGAGGTCAAGGTAATTGCGCGGTTCGTTTCCACGTGGGTAACCGTTATTGTGACGTTGGGAACCACCGCACCCGAGGGGTCGGTGATTGTGCCAACGATGGTAGCGGTCTGCCCATAGGCCAGGAACGGCAGGCTAACCATGGCCAGGAGCAGTATCGCCAAGTACTTTAGATTTAATGATTTAAAAGAAAAAATACGACCACAAACAGACGTGATTCTACTTCGATTCATTTTTCACCCCTCTTGCCATCTGGCAAGACATACTAGACATCACCCTAAGTCTCAACCGTTAAGGCTAACGGTTAACCCTTATGTATTACGTTGGCGAATCCATGTCAAGCAAATTTTTGCTAAAACCCCAACAAAGTGCCATACAAAATCGTTTTGCTGAGACCTGCCCGGTCCGGATTAAGCGCGGTAAAAGACAGTTCGACGGGCTAAATCAGCGCCCCATTCCCACTCCCAAAAGCGATTGCGAGCCAGCGGCTGGGGCAGTTCCTGCGAAGCTCAGGCGCGCGACCGCGTAACCATTTAACCCCACGGGATTGCCCGGGAGATCTGGGAAGGCCCAAGCACGACGTTTTCCAACTGTGAGAAGATGATCATGCGATTTGCGCCGCAGCAGCGGACGTCGAAGGAGGCAGGTGCCGTGCTGGATGGTTCAAGGCGTTGTGACTCGCCACTTGGGGCCATGAACCGCCGAAAGTTGTTTTCGCTGCTTGGCGGCTCTCTCGCATCGTATTGCCTTGTGCCCACTCGTGGCATTTGTGCGGCGAATACCGCTGCGGCGCAAATTAAATTTGCCCTGAAGAGCATGCCCTTCCGCGTGGAAACCGACGAAACGCCAAAGTTTCCGCACGCTCCTGCCACAATGGCCGGCGGCGTTGCCGTCTTTGACTACAACAAAGATGGGCGTCCCGATATTTTTTTTGCCAATGGCGCCAACATCGAGACGCTGAAGAAAGATGCCGCGAAGTTTTCCAACCGCCTGTTTCGCAATGATGGAGACGGTGTTTTCACGGATGTCACCAGGGAAGCCGGCGTGGCCGGCGCTGGCTATGACATGGGCGTGGCCATCGGTGATTACGACAACGATGGATTCCCGGACCTCTTCATTGCCGGAGTGCGCGGCAATTCGCTCTATCACAACAACGGGGACGGCACCTTTACGAATGTGACCGCGAGAGCCGGACTGGATCGCTGCATCGATCCAAAGTACGGTCCCCTGTGGTCCAATGCGGCCGCTTGGGTGGATGTGAATAACGATGGCTTGCTGGATTTGTTCGTGGTGAATTACCTGCGGTGGGACCTGAAAACCGAGCATCTGTGCGGCCCTTCGACCGGCTACGATTATTGCAGCCCGACATTTTATGAAGGTCAGCCCAACCAGTTGTTCCTGAACCGCGGCGACGGAACCTTTGAAGATGCCTCCGAAAAGTGGGGGATTCGGGAACTGGTGGGCAAGGGCATGGGCGTGGGAATAGCGGACTACGATCTGGACGGCCGGCCTGATTTGTTCATCACCAACGATACCTCTTACAACTTTTTGCTGCACAACACGGGGAAGAAATTTGAAGAGCTCGCTTTTTCACAGGGCGTCGCATTGGTCGAGGACGGCGAATTTGTCTCCGGAATGGGTCTCGATTTTCGCGATTACAACAATGATGGTTATCCGGACATCGTCTTCGCCGCTTTGAATAACCAGACATTTCCCATCTATCGAAACAAGGCCGGCAAAGGATTCGAGGAAGTCACCTATGCCAGCGGGATGCGCCAGCTCAGCCGGCCCATGGCGGGCTACGGCCCGGGCTTTTACGACTTTGATAACGACGGTTGGAAAGATCTGTTCATCGCACGCGGGCATGTGGAGTCCATTCCAAAGCCCGGCATGGATATCGAGCAACTCAACACAGTGTTTCGCAATCTAGGCGCGAGCGGCCGATGGCAGGCACTGACTGCAGAGGCAGGTTTTGACGCGGCCCCTCCAGCCCGGCATCGCGGGGTGGCGTTTGGGGACTTTGACGGGGACGGCCGCGTGGATGTAGTGGTCACGGCGCTCGGCAAAGACGCGGAGATTTGGATGAATCGAACGGAGGGCGCAGGGCACTGGCTGGATGTGGCGCTGGAGGGCACCAAGAGCAATCGTGACGGAATTGGAGCGGTGGTGAAGGTTGTGACCTCAGCAGGCGCGCAGTACAACCACATGACCACGAGTGTCGGCTACGCTTCTTCGAGTCACGGCCCGGTGCACTTTGGTCTTGGCAATGACGCGAGGGCCAAAGTGGTCGAAATCCGCTGGCCTTCCGGAATGGTGCAAACGCTGCAGGATGTAGCGGGCGATGGCGTGCTCAAAGTAAAAGAATCGGCTGGGAAGTAGAAACCCTTACGCGCGGCCGAGGAGCAGCCGATCAATGCGGCGACTGACGTCACGCAGATAGGCCTCGTCACCGCTGGCCAGCTCCGCGATGGCGCTTCCGGAGTAACCAATTTCTGCAAAGGCCTGGCGCACCGCGGGCCAGTCGGCGTCGCCGTCTCCCAGATTGACCCAGGCGTAGCCATCTTCCTTGCGCTTAAAGTCTTTGAGATGGACGTTGACAATGTCCTTGCCAAGCGTGCGAATCCAGTCTTGCGGATAGCCGAAGAGGAGCACGTTGCCGACGTCGAACCACGCCTTGATCCACGGGCTCTGGAACTCGGCGATGTACCTGGCCATTTCGAGGGGACTCAGCAGGAATTTGTTCCACACTTCCTCGAGGGCAATGATGATTTTGAGTTCCTCCGCGAGGGGAATCAGCTTGCGGATTTGGTTTTGAGAACGCGTCCAAGCGTCGCGGTAGGACGTTTGCGGATTCACCACGGCTGGGACGAGCAGCACGGTGTCCGAATCCCAGAGCTTGGCGTTGTGGAGAGAGGTCCGCATCCCCGCCAGGCTTTTCTCGACCACATCCGGGTCGTTTGACGACAGCGGATATTTCCAGTGATCCATGTTCATCACGGAGTCGATGCGGATATTCGCGGCGACGGCGGCGTTCTTGATGTCCTCGGCAGTGTGCTCGTCGGGCGTGGTGGGCGCCTGCACCACCGCAAAGCCGACGTCGCGCGCCAATTTGAAGCGCTCGGCATGGCTGAGGCTGGGGGGCAGCATGTCATAGACCAGGCCCTTCTTGATTGACAGCGCTGCGGGGGATGGCGCGAGACTGCCTGCGCCGGACACCGAGCCGCGGGGGGCAGCGACGAGCGAGGCACGGAATCCGGTGCCGGCCAGGCCCGCCGCACAAGCTGCTGTGACGGAAGACTTCAGAAAGTTACGGCGTGATACATGATTCATCTGCTCACCTCGATGGAGGCTTAGTAGGCGGCGCCGTTTTGGCCGTGATTCTTGATGGCACTGGAATCACGGCGGAGTTCAGTTCAGAAGGAAACTGAACGCGGCGTCGCAACCTCAGCCCAATTTGTTCAGGTCAATCTTAGGATCCCACACCTCGGTGGACTTCATCAGTTCATCCCAGGTGACTTCGCGTCCAGTGTAAGCCGCCGAGCGCGCCATCATGCAGGAAAGGGCAGATTCAGCGCCCTTGGCGGCCTGATTATGGAAATTACGGCTCGTGATGCTTTCAACGAAGGCCTTCTTTTTTCCCGAATCGGCGAATTCGAGGTTGGAAGTGAAATTCCCGGTAGCCGAAAAGCCTTTGGAATCGGACGAATCCTTGGCAATGGAACCCGGCGACTGCCAAGGATCGTCACCCCAGATGCCAAGCGGCCCGGTATAGGGAGATTGAGAGGTACCCTTGGTGCCGAAAAAACGCTCGGTGACGTCCCACCAGCCCTTGGCAAACTGCGTGGAACTGAAGGTGACATCAACCCCATCGGGGTACTGGAAGAGGACGTTGTAATTGCCGTAGACGTCTCCGTCGGCCGGACGGCCCAAGCGCCCACCCGTTGCGGCGGCTTTTAGTGGGTGGGCCTTAAGGATCCAATTGCAAATGTCGATCACGTGAATGTTTTGTTCCACGATGATGTCCCCGGAAAGGATGCGGTCATAGACCCAGTTGCGGAGGCGACGCTCGACCGGTGAAGCTTTAGGCCAGGCCGGCCGATCGAGGTAGCTCGCGAGGTAATGAGCTTCGCCACAGACAATGTTGCCGAGCGCTCCGTTATGGATACGCCGAACGAGTTCCACAAAGGGCGGGCAATCGCGGATTTGGAACCCTACATCAAGGCTCAACTTTCCTTCGGCGCGCTTGCCGATTTCGATCACCTTCAGAGCGCCGGGCACGTCGACCGCCACCGGCTTCTCGAGATAGACGTGCTTTCCCGCGGCGACGACAGCCTCCAAATGCTGGGGATGATAATAGGGAGGCGTGGCGATTACGATTGCATCCAGTTCTTTGGAGGCTGCAATCTGCTGATAAGCATTGGGGCCAACGAAAAGTTGCGACGAATCCACAGCGGGATACCCTTTGGCTTGCTGGAGCTGATCGAAGTGCGCACGGGCCGCGTCGAGTTGGTCTGGAAATAAGTCAGCCAACGCCACAACGCGAGCACCACCCGTGTCTATGAGATTGGCTGCGTCCTCGGTGCCCCGGCCGCCGCAACCCAGCAGGCCCACGCGGACGGCGGAGTTGGCGGCCGTGCCGCGAATGACCGACGGATTGATGAGCATGACGCCCGCGCTTACCGCCGCGGCCCCCAGAAATTTTCGGCGGCCAATCTTGTCCGAGGAGTTGACTTGGTGCTTGGAATCGCTTGACATGCTGCCTCCTATCGTCGCGTGCACGCTTTCGCTGCGCTTCCCGATCTTCTACCTACCTTGCCGGGAGACGCGGATACTACGATAACTACCCGATCAGCCTTTCCAGATAAACTTTCGCGGCGCGAACATCTGCCATTTGTTGCGGGCCGGAAATCTCTCGTTCGATAGTAACCGCGCCGCGATAGTCGAGTTCCTTCAAACGAGCGATGATGCGGGGAAAATCTACTTTGCCCTTGCCGATGGGAACTTCCTCGCCGAGATCCCGCGGGTTCGTGGGCCACAGACCGTCCTTGGCGTGAATTCCCTGAACGTAAGGGCCGAGGAGCTCGAGGGCGTCGACGGGATTTGCCTTGCCATAAAGGATGAGATTGGCGACATCGAAATTTACGCCCTGGTTGTCGGTCCCAACGTCCTGAATGGCGCGCACCAAGGTGATAGGAGTCTCCTGCCCGGTCTCGTAACGGAGATTTTGGCCATTGCGTTTGCAGTAGGCGGCCACCTCACGAATCGCCGTCACAGTCTCCTTGTATAACTGGTCGTTGGGGTTTTCCGGGATGAATCCGCAATGCGTCTGTACGGCGGGAATGCCACACTGTTTGGCGAAGTCCGAAGCTTTCTTGATGTGCATGAGGCGGGCCGCGCGCGTCTCCGGAGGAACCAAGCCGATGGTCAAAGGCCCCTGGTAAAAGTCCCACACTTCTTTTCCGGGTCCGCCGACAACAACAGAAGTCGCCTCGATGCCATATTTCTCGAGGGCCAGCCGGAGGCGCGCGAGTTGCTCCGGCTCGAAATCGTCCACAAACACCTGGCAGGTGGGGAGTCCAAGATCGCGGACCTTTGCCATGGCGCCATCAGGGTCCCTGCCGATGCCAAGGATTAAGCCAAGTCGCAGGGGCTTCTTGCCAGTGTTAGTGTCTGTGGCCTGTGATGAAAGTCTGGGGTTAAGGCTGAAAGCCAGGGCGCCGGGAGTGGCGCCTTCCAGCAGGACAGCACGCCTAGGGCAGAGGCTGCCTGCCAGTGCCGCTGCGGAAGTTTGAAGAAAAACGCGACGGTTGTGTTTGTTCATGATGACCATCCATAAGAGCAGCCTTTTCTCGTGGTGAGGCCCGTGTATCCAGCTGGCAAGGAATGACTGCGTCCCGCTCCGAAAGGAAAGTTATCACCAACTGTAGGGTTAGAGAAATCAGTTTCGCGGGGCGTGGAGGGGAGTTCATTCTTTGAAGCGCGGGGGGGAGTTAGCCTTCAGAGTAACCGCCCCAATGCATACGTCGCTTGGGAAGAAAGAATTCCGCCTCCCCGCGGACGAAAACTTCAGGCTGGGAACGCACGCATATGACAATGATTGCCTGAACAGCACGCCGCCATTCGTGCGTGGCGGAAGTAATAGGAAAGAGGGAGATAGAGAATTCTGGCGGAGAGGGGGGGATTCGAACCCCCGGTACAGGTTTTGGCCCGTACAACGGTTTAGCAAACCGCCGCCTTCAGCCTCTCGGCCACCTCTCCGCGGCGAATGATCTCGCAAATTGTAGCGCAGACCAAGCGCGAGCGACAGCCAGAAATTGCGTTGGCCGTTTTTTCGGGCTCGCAAAATGGAACGCGGGCAATGGCTGGCCGGCAGACCATTTTGACGGGGCCAATGACCAAAACAGCGGATCTTGCGTCTAAGGAATGCGAAGCTTCCTGGCACTTGGACGGTTTTTGTCCAACTGCCGCAAATCTTTTCTTTCCTGTGATTTGGACCTACAATAGGGAGGTTTCGGGCAGAAACTGATCCGATTGGAACCCGAACTAAGTTCGTTGGCCTGCGGCAACAGCGCTGCTCTGAGAGGGTTTCGACTCTCCGGCGAAACATTTGCCCTCATTAAGCCGTATTCAATGTAGGCGCAAACCTAAAACTGAGTTTTCCGAGTGCTTCCCGCCCGGGTGGTCCGTGGGGGATCAACGAAAGGAATGGCATGAAGACGTGGCAGAAGGTCGGCATAGGTCTCGCGGCGGCAGCAGCCCTAGGCGGGATCGTGTGGTTCAGCATCAACCAGGCGAACAAAGGTGTGGTGACCGTACAAACCGCCAAGGTGGCCAAGCAGGAGGCGCTCGTATCGGTGGTGACGGCTTCGGGGGAAATCAAGCCGACAACCTACACGAACGTCACCGCACAGGGTTTCGGTCGCATCATTGACATCATCGTCAAGGAAGGCGATCACATCAAAAAAGGCGACCGCCTCTTGCTGCAGGAAAACGTGCAGGCCAATGCCGACGTGCAAGCCCAGGCCGCCTCAATGAATTCCACCGAGTCTGGTGTGCAGGCCGCAGAGGCGAGCTACAGGGCTGCGCAAGCGGATCTGATACAGCAGCAAGCCAATCTGGAAAAGGCCAATCTGGACTTTCAGCGCGGACAGGGGCTTTTCAAAGACGGATTGATCCCCAAGCAGGATTTCGACCAGCGGAAGTCGGCATACGACGCGGCTGTGGCCGCCGTGGATTCTGCCAAGGCTCACGTGCAGGCCCAGAAGGCGCAACTGGATGAGGTACGCGCGCAGCTCGATCAGAGCAAAGCGGTGTTGGTCCGGACCAAGGATGTCCTGCAGAAAACTACGTACTTTTCGCCGATCAATGGAATTGTGAGCTATTTGCCGGTGCGCCTTGGCGAATATGTCGTGCCGGGGATTCAAAACGCCACCGGCAGCTTTCTGATGACTCTCTCGGATATGTCCGTGGTGACGTCCGAAGTGAAAGTCGACGAAACGGATATTGTGAACGTGAAGATCGGGCAGGACGCGGACGTAACCATTGATGCTGTCCCCGGGAAGGTTTTCAAGGGTAAGGTAACTGAAATCGGATCGCAGGCGGTTCTGCGGAGCTCCGGCCTGGCCACGACGCAGACAACGACGAGCAACCAGGAAGCCAAAGATTTTAAGGTGGTCGTCACGCTGGACAGTCCGCCCGAGAACTTGCGGCCAGGGCTTTCCACCACAGCGAAAATCAAGACTGCGGAAAAAAAGAATGTGGTCGCCATTCCGATCCAGGCGCTGGCCGTCAGGTCGCGCAAAGATCTGGATGAGGCTGCAAAGAATGGCAAGAAGTCCAGCAGCGTCACTTTGGCTGCGCCTCCCGCACCTGCTCCGGGTGACCCGAAGAAAGATGAAGTTCAGGGCGTGTTTGTAGTGAACGGGAAGAAAGCGGCTTTCCGGCCTGTCGAGACGGGCATTTCGGGTGTGACCGATATCGAAATTACCAAAGGATTGCAGGAAGGCGACGAGATCGTGGTCGGAAGTTACAAGGCTCTTCGTACGTTGAAGCCGGAAGCCAGCGTCAAGGTGGATAATTCCGCGCCCAAGAAAGCGGAAGAGCAGCAATAACCAGCGTCAACAGGGAGAATAAAATGCCCGTAGAGACATCGGTTTCGGATTCCTTCCGCCAGGACCTGGTGGACAGCGGCATTGTGATCCGCACGGAGGAATTGACGAAAGTCTACGAGATGGGCGCGGAGCAAGTGCACGCGTTGAGCGGCGTGGACGTCGATATCCGCAAGGGCGAGTACGTGGCCATTATGGGGCCGTCCGGTTCGGGAAAATCCACGTTGATGAATTTGATCGGCTGCCTGGATTCGCCGACTGCCGGGCGCTATTGGCTGGCTGGGCGGCTGGTCAGCGATCTTGACGATGATGAGCTTGCCTACATCAGGAACAAGGAAATCGGCTTTGTCTTTCAGACCTTCAACTTGCTGCCCCGCGCGACGGCTCTACACAATGTGGAGTTGCCGCTCATTTATAACGGCACTCCCGCGGAAGAGCGGGTGGAACGCGCCAAGCAGGCCCTGGAACGCGTTGATCTGATCCCGCGCATGCATCACAAGCCCAACGAGCTCTCCGGAGGACAGCGCCAGCGCGTGGCTATTGCGCGAGCCCTCGTCAACAATCCCTCCATCGTGCTCGCCGACGAGCCCACGGGCAATCTCGACTCCAAGACGGGCGAAGAGATCATGGCCTTGTTTGAAAACCTGCACCGTCAGGGCAATACCATCATTTTGGTTACGCACGAAATGGATATCGCGCAGCACGCCCATCGCGTGATTTTCATTCGCGACGGCAAGATCTTCTCTGACGAAAAAGTTGCCAAGAAAAAGGCCGAGTCCGACTGAGCCGTAGTGTGCGGACAAGTCTGTTGGCCTACCTTGCGATTGCCACCACTCGCTTAGGCATGGACTTATCTAGCTGCGGGGAGTGTCGCATCCGATTCAGCAAGAATTTCGGATGAGGTAAGGTAGGTCCGCGAGAGCCGGTCATGCCAGGTGAGAGCGTCTTCGTCCCAAATGGCCCAAAGAAACCCAAGAGACAGCGTGCCAGCGGAAAGCATGTAGCCCAGGGCGCGCAAGAAGTATTGCCCCGAGGTCGGGATCTCCCCGGAAAAGCTGGCCACCTGCAGACCACGCACCATCATCCCCGGCGTGGTTCCCCCGAAAACCGTGAATAGCCCGAAATATTGGATATAGACGAACGCGAAGGTGAAGAAGCACACGGCGGCGCTCAACTTGCTGAAGGTGAAGTGGCCTCCCAGCGAGCCGAACAAGGCGAGAAATCCCCCGTACGCGAACGCCAGACATGCCGCGTCCACAAGCGCAGCCCCTCTTCGCTCCTCGATCGAGGCCACGGGAAACAGCCCGGAGGAGACCCGCGTCTCGCTCTCGGCCGGCAGTTCTGGGAGTGAATCCTCTCGTTCCGGCGGCAGGCTCACGTCAATCAGGAGCCGCGTCTCCACAACTTCCTGTTTCCGGGGAGGTCTTCCGATCGCAACGGTAAACGCAAAGTCATCGCTTCCCGGGAGCGTTTCTTCGGGCTGAGGGAACACCTCGACCGCAACATATTCGGGTTCAGCCGGCGCATGACTATTGAAGGGCAGTTCAGTTTGCCCTTCTCCGGCACCTACTTTTCGCCGCCGGGCACGATAGGCCTGGAGGCGCTGGTTCAGTTCACCGCGCCATTCCTTGTCGGCCTTCGCGTTGAGCGCCAGATTACCTTGCGTGGAGCGGGAGTTTTCCCCCTCGGGATAGGACTCTGGAGAATCACAAAAAACACATGTGCGTACGCCCTTGGAGAGCACTGCGCCACATTGCGAGCAGATTTTATTCACCGGTGCGTTTTGCGCTGCGGACGCTCTCACTCCGGTGAGGAGGAGCCTTTCCAGATTACCACGCTCGAGGGAAGTC
>Ga0074045_10006267_pt1 | contig 10234 bp, 8 predicted proteins | sample BogForMeECP23OM2_FD_94442 | JGI IMG/M metagenome (GOLD analysis project Ga0074045, IMG submission 94442) | Bog forest soil microbial communities from Calvert Island, British Columbia, Canada - Bog Forest MetaG ECP23OM2 | ecosystem: Environmental > Terrestrial > Soil > Wetlands ... | reverse complement strand
GACGCCGTCCTCGTGCTCCCGTTCAGCCTGGAATTCTCCCGGCTCAGCCCGGATGAGTTCGTCCGGGTCGTCCTGTCCGAACGGCTGCACGCGTCGGTCGTGGTGGTGGGGGAGAACTTCCGGTTCGGCCACAAGGCGGCGGGTGACGTGCCGCTGCTCGCGCAGCTCGGGCAAGAACTCCGGCCCGGATAGGAAGACCGGGCGGGTCAGACACGCGTTGGCGTGCGGGCAGCTCTTCTGGATGGGCAGGCCGCAGTAGCCGCTGGGCAGGGTCTGGGTGGCCATGCCGTACCGGGTCTTGGCCCACTGGGCCTGGCCGAGCGGGCCGTCGGGGTCGAGGGTGATGCGCTCGCCGTTGATGTTGACCTTGGTGGCCTGCTCCCAGTGCCGCCGCACTGTCTGGTCGGTGATCCTGGCGTAATGCGAGGTCATCCGGTGCGAATCATGGTCTAGCAGGACCCGGACGACTTCTTGCGGGACGTCCCGGTTGATTAGCCGGCAGGCGAGGGTGTGTCTTCTCTCCGCACTCGCCGTGTGCAGAGGATTCGTGTAGCGATTCTGCCTGGCCGATTCGAGTGCGGAACTTTCGCGCTGATGGTGACGTGCCGTGTGGCGATTTCCGGCCCCGCATGTGACGCACGTCATATCGTCAGGATCCGGGGAAATCGGCGGGACGCTGGCCGTTGGCGTGGCGGACGGCGTGGACGACGAGGGCGATGCGGGTCTGGTCGAGTCCGGTGAGCGCGTCGTTGAGGTCGGCGGGGATGCCGTCGGCGATGCTGGCTGCCAGCCTCAGGATCCGGTTCTCCCCGCTGCTGCAGGGCAGGAGCCCGGTCTCGCGGCTGGTGATGGCGGCCTGCCAGTCGATGCAGGCGAGTTCGGTGACGCCGTCGGTGAGCGAGGTGCCGGTGCTGATGAAGCGGGTGAAGTCGTCGCGGCGAAGCCATCCGGTGCTGATGACCAGTTCGCAGGCTGCTTCGAGGGAGTAGAGCCCGGCGGCGCTGGCTCGGACAGCGTCGGCGAGGCCGGGCTGGCGGGGTGTCATGACTGGTGCTGGTCCCTGGGAGAAGGTGCCGGGGCTGGCAGCCGGCGAATACGTGCGGCCAGCTGTACTTCCTGGCGCAGCCGGGTGATCTCGTCGTGCTGGGCGGCGAGCCGGGCCAGGGCCTGGTCACGGAAGCCGGCGAGTTCGCTGATCGTGGCGTCTGACTTGGCGAGCCGTTCCCTCGGGCGGGTGATTTCGTCTTTGAGCCGGGTGATCTGGGCGTCGCGGGGATCAGGGTGTTCGCCGGCATCGAGGAGTTCCCTGAGCCGCTGCTCGAACTCGGTGCGCAGGTGGGAGTAGGGGCGGCTGCCGTAGAAGGCGGTGCGGTCGACGCCGGCCGCGCCGGCGAGTGTCTTGATGTCGCATTTCCCGCCGGGCGGGATGTCGCCGTTCAGGAGCCGGTTCATCGCCGTCCTGATCGTCGTCTCGTTGCCGGCGAGCTGCTGCCTGCTGAGTCTCATCCGGGTTCTCCTGCGGCTGTGGCCTCGTCGATTCGCGCCAGGACGCGGACGGCGCGGTCGTGCTCGGCTTCCAGCCGTTTCCTTTCGGCTTTCTGGGCCCGGCCGAGCTGGCCGAGGAACGTCTTGGTGTTCTCGGCGTGCTCGGCCCAGACGGGCCGGTGGCGGGGATGGTGGGTGGCCTGCGGGCAGCGGGCCGAGTCGCACATTCCGATGAGGGGCTTGTCGCCGGCCTGGTCGCCGGGCAGCCGGAGGCAGAGTGCCCGGGACGGGTCGGTGAACCAGCAGTAGTTCGCGGTGCCGGGGTGCAGCACGCTGGCGCGCTTGGCGAGGAGGGAAAGGATCTCCCGGTCGCTGCGCTGTACTTTCGGCGCGGGGGCTTCAGCGGTGCCGGGCGCGGCATCGATGTGGGCGAAGAAGCCGGTCAGCTCGCGGGCGCCGGGCCCGGCGGGCATGATGCCGTTCTGGTAGTTGCGGAATTCGTCCCAGATCAGGGCGAGGTTGCGTTCGCTTTCGTGCTGGTTGACCTCGGCGAGCAGCTCGGCCTGGGCTCCGCCGGGGCGGGAAGCGTACCCTTCCGTAGTTGCTGCGGCGACGTGCTTGAGGTGCACCTTGGCGGCGAGGACGCCGCCGGGCCGGTAGGCGAGCTCCATCGCCAGCGTTCTGCGCAAGGCTCGCAGGGTCACGGGGTAATCCGGGATGGGGGCGAGCCCGAGACGCTGGCCGGAAGGCCCGTTCACCCAGTTCCGGAACCATTTGCAGCGGACAGCGAAGGCGATCCGGCCGAACAGGAGCGTGCTGTCGGCGGGGCTGTCGTTCAGCTGCCCGGCGAGTTCTGCTGCCTGGTAGGCGGGCTCGATGACGACCCATTCATCGCGGGTGCCGCCGAGCGGCTGGCCCTTGATGAGCTTGCCGGCCAGCCGGTAGCGGATCATGCCGGGCACGGGTTCGCCGGCTGTCTGGCATCCGGTCCGGAGTTCCATCAGCTCGCTGGCGCGCATTCCCGACACCGCGGCGATCACGGTCGCCGCCGCGGTGCGGACGACGCCGGCCAATGCGACGGCCTCAAGCCGGTGCATGGGCGGTGACCAGGGAACCTTCCCCTGGCCGTCGGCGCGGTCGACGAGCGCCCCGTCGCGGGCGAACATCTCCTGGACGCCGACCGCCGACGCTGCTGCCTCGATAGGGTCTCGCAGTTCATCGAGCCACCGGAGGCTGAACTGGCTGATGCCTGCCTGGCGGGCCAGGATGTTCAGGCTGACCGGGAGCAGCGGATCGCCGGGTGACCATCCGGCGGCGAGCCGGTCGCTGACCACGTGGCCGGGGAGCATGGGCAGTGGCTCGCCGTCGTGCCGGTATCGGTCCAGCAGCCGGGTGATCTCGGCGGCAGGGGCTCGCGGCACCTTGGCGAACTCGCCGGGGGACCTGCGTCCGTGCTGCCGGTCCGCATCCCTGACCTGCTGGTTCAGGGTGACGGCGTGCGGGCCGATAACGGAGGCGAGATACAGGGCCGCGGCCAGCAGGGGCTGCAGGATGTCGTCGCTGAGCGGCTGGGTCTTGTTCATGCTCCGCCCGCTGGGCATCTCTGCGATCGCGGTGGCGGTGGCCCCGCCCCAGGGCCGCAGGCCCGGGTCCGGCCGGTCGGCGGTGAACAGCTCGCCGTAGTTGAGCAGGTCGATGACGGCCTGGGCGGCTCCCCTGCGGGTGCCGGGGCTGCGCTCGCCGACCACGATGCCGTCCTCGCTGGTCACGTGGCGGCGGTGGGCAAGGTATGCCTCGCGGTGCCGGGTGGTGATCTCGCCCAGGCCGGCGATGCCCTGACCAGCGAGCCAGTTCAGGAGCCGGGCGGTCTCGCCGAGGCGTCGGCTGGCGGTGGCGATGTGCACCGGGGTCCGGTGGGCCCGCGGCAGCGGGGCGACCGCTTCGTGCCGCGGCACGAGCATTGCGAAGATCAGCTGCTTGGCGGCCAGCCGCCATCGAGGATCGGCGATCTGCGTGAAGCTGAGACGGCGGATATTGGGCCCCATCGAGACGGGAATCCCTGCCACGTCGGTGAAGTCCCACAGGTCATCGTCGAACATGGGCCGGGGCGCCCCGTCGGGGAGCATGAGCCCTGCCTGCCGGCAGACGTCGGCGCCGGCGAACGGCGACCCGCCCGGAAGCAGGGACTGAAGGGCGGCGGTCATCGTGTGAGCTCCTCGGGGCGCAGCGGGAGCTCGCTGTCGTCACCGGCCACGTGGCGGGCTGCCTGGTCCAGGACGGCAGGGTCGAAGCGGCCGAGCACCTGGCCGATTCGCTGGGAGTACGGGCCGAACACGGTCATGAACTGGGCGGCGGGCATCTGCTGCCATTGCCGGGAGGAGAACGCCTTCAGCCGCAGCAGGTTCACGGCGTGCCGCGGGGCGAAGACCGCCAGCGGGCAGAGCAGGCAGACCCACGGCCTGGCCGGGCAGGGACGGCCCTTCGGCCCGTGCAGGCCGGACAGCTGATCAGCGCAGGCCGCGGTGAACACGTCGCGGGTCCCGCTGACGAGTTCGGAGATGACGCTGTCATCCAGGCCGAGGGGGGAGACCAGCTGGGGATACTCGCGTGCGAGGACGGCGGCGTCGTCATCGGTGAGGACGGCCGGCGGGTGCGCCCGCCGGATCAGGTCGTGCTGGGCGTCGGCGACGATCGTGTCGATGGCGTGCTTCTGGGCCGGGGTGGCCGCGGTCAGGTAGTGGTCGCCCTCGACCTGCGGGCTGTGGTTGGGGTCGATCGTCGCCCGTCCCCGGCCTGCCCAGGCGCTCTTGTCCCGCAGGGACAGGTGCGTGGTCCGGATCCGGGACCGGTGGATCTTCAGCGGCCCGCCGTCGTCGCTGGTCACGTTATGCCGCAGGGCCCAGCGCCGGATAGCGGTCCGTCCGATCTGCCTGATGAGCGCGCTCCCGCCGGGACGGCTGGTGCCCAGCCAGAGCCGCTCCCGGTCGCCGGGGCCGACGTGGCCGCGCAGCAGCGCCGAATGGTCAAGCCACTGCTCGAGCAGCCGCACTGCCCGGCGAGGCAGGTTCAGGCTTTCCGCGGAGGTGCGGCGCTTGACATACGACAGCAGCACGGACGCTTCCCCGGCCCAGTCGATGTCGCTGACGGCCAGGTCTTCTATGCCGTCAGGGACGATCCCGGAGTAGATGCCGAACAGCAGCCGGTATGCGATCACCACGTCCAGCGCCGGGAACAGGTCCGCGCTGACCTCCTGGAAACCGGTCCGCCTGCGGATCGTCCCGGATGAGCAGCCGGTCAGCTGCCCGGTCTGCTCTGCCCCGGCAGGGCCGGTCCGGGCCAGCAGCCAGGCGACGTTCTCCCGGGACCAGCGGCCGTTGCCCGGGTGAGTGCCCCTGGACGCCGCGGCCAGCGCTTCCTTATGGGCGGTGAACGCCGTGCCGGCGATCTTTTCGCAGACAGCAGTAAGACGCTCCCATTCAGCCTCGCGGTAAGGCGGCAGCGGCCTGCGGAACGGGATCTGGTTGAAATTCCGGCCCGCGACCAGCTCCGCCACCGGGGGATCCAGGATCCCGCCGTCCCGGGCGAGCGACTCCAGCGCCCGGCGGGTGCATGACTCACGGGAACCCGTCGTGCCCATCCAGTACTCGGTCAGGTCCGTTCTGCGCAGGTCGGCGGCCCGTCCGGTGAACCCGGACGCAGACAGCCTGCGCGTCATCTCGCGGAACGCCAGGATGTAAGCGCTGACCGTTCCCTCGGCATCGACGCTGCCGTGCGGGTGGATCAGCCCGGCCAGGCCCGTCAGCAGGTCCTCGGCCAGCCCGGGGCAGGGCAGCCCGTCCATGCTGAACGAGGCGGTGCTCCCGTCGCTGAACATGCACCAGATGCCCGGCGGGTCCGTCTTCACGGTCGCGGGCATCAGCCTGCGCTCCCGTCCGGCTCGCCGGCGAACTCGGCGCCGGCCTGGCGTTCAGCGCCGGCATCTGCGGCCCTGTCGCCGCCGAGGCTGGAGCGTTCCCAGGCTTCCCGGTAGATCCGGGTAGTGTCCAGTTTGCGGAGATATTTTTCCGTCGCCAGCACCGACGAGTGGCCAAGAAGGTCACGCAGGACGAGCAGCGGGTCGGCCTTGGTCAGGTAGAGCATCAGCGCTGCGTCCGGGCCCTCGCCGGCGTCAGTGGCGCCGACGACCTGAGCGGCCTGCCGGTAGTGGCCGCTGACCAGGTATTCCAGGGTCCGAATGGAAAAACTGTGGCGGAGCCGGTGCGGGTAAACGTGGGGGAACCGGGGCTCGGATCGGACCCGGATCCGGTCGGCGGTGCGCTCGAACATCGATGCCCAGGCGGTGAACGGGCCGCCGCCTGCCTTCGCCGCGAGGATGCACGTCCCGCCGTCCGGGGCGACCAGCCGGCGCCGCTCGCCCGGCGTGAGCGTCTCCCACCGGCGGCGGACCCCGTTGACCTTGCCGCCCCGCTCATCCGGATCGGTCACCAGCAGCGGCTCGCCCCACCGCTGCGGCGGCAGCCAGGCCGTGCCGCCGGTGGTCGCGGCCCGGTCCAGGTCCAGGTAGTGGTGGACAGCTACCAGGGCGTCGTAGGAGATCCAGGTCGTACGGGACTTGCGGCCCTTGGCGATCGCGGCCGGGACCGGGAACGGGACCGGTGCCTGCACCGGCCGGGACGGCAGCGGCGGGACCTCCCAGGCCAGCAGCGAGCTGAACTCCTGCAGCCGCATCCCGGTCGCCAGCGCCAGCTCCCCGACCGCGGCGTTGCGGGCCAGTTCCCGGCCCCGGTAGTCCGGGTCCGGCTCGCCGCCCGGGCCCAGCCCCCGAAGTCCGTCCAGGAACAGGCGGGTGAAGTCCGGCTCCAGGTACTTGATCGTCACGTGCGGCTCCGGGGTGCGGCGGACGGCCAGGTTCACCTTCACCTCGCGGCCCGTCCCGGCGAACAGGGCCCGCGCTGTCCGGTAGGTGAACGGCTCGGCCCGAGCGCGGCCCTCGTCCATCGCCCATCGGTAGAACAGCGACAGGACGCTCATGTGCCGGCCCCACGTCGTCGCCGCGAACCGCCGTTCCGCCGGCCCGGCCGCCCGGTACCCGGCGTACTTGCCGAGCGCGAGCTTCAACTGGTCACGCGAGTCGAACAGGCCGACTCCGTGCTCTGACAGGAACTCGGCCCATTCCTTCAGCACCCTCGCATAGCTCTCCCACGAGCCGGGCGACGGGCAGCCGCTCGCCGGCAGCTCCCGCAGCCACTGGTTCACGGCCACCGACGGGCGGGAAACGCCCGGCCCGTCCTCGAACAGAAGGTCGTCATCGACCAGCACCGGCATCCGCTCGGGGATGAACGGCCGGTTCGCGATGTCCCAGGACTCCCAGCCCCGGGACGAGAAGAAGTTCAGGATCACGAACCGGAACGATAGAAACACGACACGGGCCGCCGCAGCCGGAAATCACAGCTCCCGCGGGGCTCCGGAGCTAATCGCGACACGGTCATTAAGCAGAGAGAATGTGGCGATACTGGTGGGGCTCGAAGTCGATCCCCGTCCGTTCCCGCAGGCGCAGTACCAGGTCGTAGACGGCAGCGTAAGTCCACGGGCGCCCGTAGGGCTGTGACCACAAGTTGACGAAGACGTAGTCCGAGTCCAGCGAGCCGTACTCGCGGGTGAGGTAGTCGGCATACAGCCGCATCAGCTCGGCGCTGGCCGGGATCGCCCGGGAGAACGTGCCGCAGTCGAGCAGGAGCCCGAAGAGCAGGCGATCACGCAGGTGGTCGCAGGCGTCCAGGATCATCTGCGCCTCCGCCGCCGTCAGCACCTTCGGCTGGGGCCGGGCCGTCTTCAGCTTGATCGTGCGCCGCCGCTGCGGCCCGCTCCTGGTCACGTGATGCAGGAACGGTTTATAGGACGTCGCTGACCCGCGATGACCTGCCGGCTGCATCGTGGCCAGCAGTCCGGCCAGGCTCACCACCCCGTGGCGGGCGTGGAACTCGCAGAACGAGGTCAGGGCTGCCAATTTGCGGTTCACGCTGGCCGCCGAGCAGTGGTCCTCGACGGCCGGCAGTACCGCGACCATGCCATCGCGGCCTTGGGGCGGCAGCCGCAGCCAGGCGACGAACCCGGCCACGTCCTCGATGGAGACGGCCTGCCAGTCGAGATCGTGGCCGGCCAGGTAGGCGAACCAGTCCTTCAGATCATGGGCATAGGCCTTGACCGTGTTCGGCGACTTCTCGATCGAGGTCAGGTAGCCCAGGAACCGCTCCACCGGCTCCACAGGGACCTGGTCGCCGCCGAGCACAGTCCACGACTCCGCCTCCCAGCCCGGCATGAGCACCCGCTGCACGCGCATCGAACCCCCCGCTCCCGTGATGGACAGCAGGAGATAACCACATCCACCACGATGACCGGGGGGACCTCAATCCAGGTCATGCACGTCGTGGACGGGAACTTAAGGGCTCAAGATAACGGCCGTTGATCTTCTTGCCCGCATCGTAGCCGCGGCCGGGCCCGGCAACGGTCTCGGCGGCCTTCACCGATTGCGAGTCGATAATCGCGGCCGTGGGCTCGGGCTTGCGGCCGGCCGCGATGCCGCACTGGCGGCGCAGCTCATCATGCACCATCTCGGTCGCGCCGCTTTTCTCCCACCAGTCCAGCACGTCGCAGACAGTCCGGAACGGCGGGAAGTCGCACGGCATGGCCCGCCACTGGATGCCCTCCTTGACCAGGTAGCGGATCGCGTCCACGATGTCCCGGCGGCAGTACCCCGCCGGCCGGCCGCCTTTGCCGGCCTTCCAGGCCGGCGGCGGCAGCGTCGGCTCGATGACCTGCCATTCGGCGTCGCTCATGTCTGAGGGGTACCGCGGAACCTGGGCACTGCGGCTGATCCCGCCGGGACAGCACCGGCACGGGACAGGCGAAGTAGCCTGAGGTAGCGCGGACCCGATGGGTCCGTCGATCTGCACAAATCGCGATCATCGGGTCCGCGCTCCCGTAACTCCCGTACCGGCACGCCCGGGATGCGTTACAGGTCCCTTACACCTCGTTGGCTCGACGTAACGGTGAACGAATGCCTGCTACTTGCAGTCAGGGATACGGCAACTCGCTCGTCGGCCGCGACGCGGTCAGGCGCTTCCTCGACGAGCACCCTGAGCCCGCCGTACCGTGACCCGGACGCCGTTTGCAGCGAAGATCTTCGCGGTAAACGCGCACATCTGCCGCATAGGCCGCGCGCGCTCGTGCGAGATCCAGCCAGCGACCGCCCCCGGCCTTGGCCCGCAGGATCGACGCACACCTCGGCCGACAGTGACCTCCAGACCGGTCATGCCGCACCCGAGTTGACGATCGGCGTCACGCTGAGTGATGAAGAAGCTCAGCAAGAACGCGCACAGTCCCGCCTGATTTGCGCGCTGGTGCCGGTCGGCCGGCTGGCCGTCGAAGGCGCGCCGGACGGGCGATCTGCGGCATCTGCTCGAACTCCGCTCCGCAACACAGTTGGCCAAGCGCGAAGGCGTCGATGATGCCGGCCGGGACACCAGCCTTCGCCGTCTTGAGGTGGTCGCTGTAGGGCCTGGTGCGCTACGGTCCCGGGGCCGGGCGGGTCCGGCAGCGGTTCTGGCTTTAGGCTCAGGCGTAGCTGTTGCCTGCCAGGAGACAGCCCACGCCGGTGTTATCGCATCCGCGGAGAGAATCGGGACATCTGGGCACCGGTGCCCTCCGCGTGTGTGTCTGGGGTGCCCGGGCCGCGAGATGAAGATCGGACCGTGCTGGAGGACGGGTGGCTGACGCCGCGCCTGCCGTGCTTATCACCGGTGCCACCTCCGGGCTCGGCCGTTACCTCGCCAGGCAGCTTGCCAGTTCCGGCTGGCAGGTCCTGGCCCACGGACGCGATCCGGCGCGCGTGGCGGACCTTACCGCGGAGCTTGGCGGCGGTGCGCGGGGCTACGTCGCTGATTTGGCCTGGCTCGGCGACGTGCGGGAACTTGCGGCGCTGGTCCGCGCGGAGGTGCCGCAGCTCGATGTGCTGGTGAACAACGCCGGGATCGGCTTCGGCGTGCCGGGCGAGGGGCGGCAGGTAAGCGCGGACGGCTACGAACTGCGGTTCGCCGTCAACTATCTCGCGCCGGTGCTGCTCACCCGGCTGCTCGTGCCGCTGCTGACCGCATCGGCGCCGTCCAGGATCGTCAACGTGGGCTCGCTGGGCCAGGTCCCGTTCGACCCCGCCGATGCCGAGTTCGAGGCCGGGTACAACGGAGTGGACGCCTACCGCAGGTCCAAGCTCGCGCTGGCGGCGTTCACCTTTGACCTGGCCGGCGAGCTTGCGGCGGCCCAGGTCACGGTGAACTGCCTGCATCCGGCGACCTTCATGAACACCGCGATGGTCGCGCGCGGCGGCATCACCCCGGTCTCCACGGTCGAGCAGGGGGGCGAGGCGACCATGCGGCTCATCACCGACCCGGCCCTCGATGCGGTCACCGGGCAATTCTTCGACGGGCTCAGGACCTCACGTGCCCTGCCCCAGGCCTACGACCCGCAGTTCCGTACGCAGCTCGGCGAGGTAACCGACCGGATGCTCAGCCAGGCAGCGTAACTGACGGGCTGGCAGAGCTGCCAGGCAGAAGGACACGATAGGCTGGCAGACGCGGGTTCGCGCTACGCGGGTTTCCAGACAGCCGTCCGTTCAACGCCGGCGTCCAAGCGCCCACAGCTCCATGCTCAACCCCCAAGGCACCCGATATGGCAGCTGATCGGGTCCGCCAGG
>Ga0074045_10006265_pt1 | contig 10236 bp, 6 predicted proteins | sample BogForMeECP23OM2_FD_94442 | JGI IMG/M metagenome (GOLD analysis project Ga0074045, IMG submission 94442) | Bog forest soil microbial communities from Calvert Island, British Columbia, Canada - Bog Forest MetaG ECP23OM2 | ecosystem: Environmental > Terrestrial > Soil > Wetlands ... | reverse complement strand
TCGCGCTGTTGAGCGAACGCATTGGTCAGTTGACGGAACACTTCAAGACGCACCAGAAAGACCACGGCTCGCGCCGCGGACTTCTCATGATGGTCAGCAGGCGCCGTAGCTTGCTCGACTACCTGAAGAAGTACGACTCGGAACGGTACAAGACCGTTATTTCCAAGCTCGGCATCCGCAAGTAACAGCGCGACTGGCTCCGTGTGGGGCCGGTTCCACCTTGAGAGCCTTAGCAAAGTGCGTTCCCAACCGCCGCCTGGCATCCGCCTGTCCACGCGAACTCCGTACTGGCGCGCATGCCCTTCTGTCCCATCTTCTGTCCGACAAAAGGATGACCTATGAAACCTGAAGCCACCAAAGTTTCCGTCGAACTCGCAGGCGGAAAACAACTCTCCATCGAAACCGGAAAACTTGCCAAGCAGGCCGGCGGCGCTGCCGTCGTCAGATTCGGCGAAAACGTTGTTCTCGCCACCGCAACCTCCAATCCCGAGCCCCGCGAGGGCATCGACTTCTTTCCGCTCACGGTTGACTACCGCGAGTACACCTATGCCGGCGGACGCATTCCCGGCGGCTTCATCAAGCGCGAAGGGCGCATGAGCGAGCGCGAGACTCTCACCTGCCGCCAGATTGACCGGCCGGTCCGTCCCATGTTCGCCGAAGGCTTCAAGTGCGAGACCCAGGTTATCGCCCTTGTCTTGTCCGCGGATACGGAAAACGACCCCGATGTCTGCGGCATCAACGCCGCTTCCGCCGCCCTGACCCTCTCCGATATCCCTTTTCTCGGCCCGCTTGGCGCCGTGCGCGTCGGTCTGGTGGAAGGCCGCTTCCTCGTCAACCCCACTTACACCGAAATGCGCGACGGCCTGCTCAACATCATGGTCGTGGGCTCCGCCGATGCGATTGTCATGATCGAGTCGGGCGCGAAAGAAGTGAAAGAAGAGACGGTGGTGGACGCCATTGAATTCGCCCACACCGAGATCAAGAAGATCTGTGCCGCCATCAGTGAACTGCGCGCCAAAGTCGGCAAACCGAAGCGCCAAGTGACGCCGCCGGAATTTGATGAAACTTACCTCAAAGGCTTGGAATCGCAGATTGGCCGCCGGCTGGCCGACGCTCTTGATACCGCGAAGCATCCGAAAGCCGAAAGCTACGAACTGGTTCGGGTACTCGAAAAGGAACTGCTGGCCGCCGTGCCTGAAGACGACGATGCAGGCAAGGCGAAGGTCAAGAAGTATTACGAGATCCTGCGTGAGCGCATTTTCCGCAACCAGGTAATCGATCACAAGCACCGTCCTGACGGCCGCGCGTTCGACCAGATCCGCGAAATTTGGATCGAAGCCGGTGTTCTCCCGCGCGCGCACGGCAGCGCGATCTTCACTCGTGGTGAGACCCAGGCGTTGGTTACGACCACGCTCGGCACCAGCGACGACATGCAGCGTCTCGAGGGCTTTGAAGGCGAAGCCAAGAAGCGCTTCATGCTGCACTATAACTTCCCCCCGTTCTCGGTTGGAGAGGTTGGGTTTATGCGTGGCGCTGGACGCCGCGAAATCGGCCATGGCGCACTCGCCGAGCGCGCCGTTTCGGCCGTGCTTCCAACCGAAGACAACTGGCCCTACGCCATGCGTGTCGTCTCCGACATTATGGAGTCGAACGGATCGTCGTCCATGGCCACCATTTGCGGTGCCTCACTCTCACTGATGGATGCGGGTGTGCCGTTGAAGGCTCCGGTGGCCGGGGTTGCGATGGGATTGGTGAAAGAAGGCGAGCAGTACGCCATCCTGACCGACATTGCGGGCGCGGAAGATCACTACGGCGACATGGACTTCAAAGTTGCCGGAACCAAAGACGGCATTACCGCGCTGCAGATGGATATCAAGGTTGCGGGCATCACTTCGCAGATTATGCGCGAGGCGCTGGCGCAGGCGCAGCGTGGGCGGTTGTTCATTCTCGGAAAGATGGACGAAATTATCACCGAGGGCCGCGTGAAGGTTTCGGCCTACGCGCCTCGTATCTACACCCTGCAGATTCCGGTGGACAAGATTCGCGACGTGATTGGGCCCGGTGGCAAGATGATTCGCAGCATCATCGAGCAGACCGGCGTCAAGATCGACGTGGAAGATTCGGGCAAGGTCAACGTCGCGTCGAACGATGAAGTTTCGGCGAACAAGGCTTTGCAGATCATTAAGGATCTGACGGCTTCGGCCGAGGTAGGGAAGACTTATCTCGGGAAGGTCAGTCGTTTGGCAGATTTCGGGGCGTTCGTCGAAATTCTACCGGGTCTGGACGGGTTGCTGCACATCAGCGAAGTCGCCGAACACAGAATCAAGGACGTTCGCGATGAACTGAAAGAAGGCGACCAGGTGCTGGTGAAAGTTCTGGCCGTCGAAGGCAACCGCATCAAGCTGTCCCGGAAAGCGATTCTGAAAGAGCAGCGCGCCAAAATGGGCGGGGCTCCTCCACCTCCGGAAACAGGCGAAGTAGAAGTAGCAGAAGCGGCGCCGTTAACACCACAAGGCGCACCCACGGCAGTAATCGAAGGCGGCGCGGATTTCGATGCCGACGATGAGCCGAACTTCAACCGCGTGGACGGAGTGGTTGCATCGGTCGAGGCGGGCGCGGCGCGTCCGGAAGGTAGTCGTGAAAGTCGTCCAGCCGGTGGCGGCGATCGTGATCGCAATCGACGGCGGCGTGGTCGCGGACGCGGCCCAGGAGGCGGTCCTGGAGGAGGTCACGGTGGTGGCCACTCTGGCGGCGGTGGTGGACGCGGAAGAAGGTAGACTCGCGTAGGGACAGCCGCCCTCGGCTGTCCAGCGAGCGAAGCTCGCCAAGCAAAAGTGGGCCGCAGCGATGCGGCCCTTTTTTTAGTTGAAGTTGCCTAATTCTCTTTAGTCCGCAACTGCCCCTACACGCCGTTTAGGAAAGATGTTGCCCACGCGGCGGATTTCAGCGCCCACGGCCTTGAGTTTTTCTTCAATGTTCTCGTAGCCGCGGTCGAGGTGATAAACGCGGTCGATGATGGTCTCGCCATCGGCGACCAAGGCGGCCAGCACCAGCGAGGCAGAGGCGCGCAGGTCCGAGGCGAGGACGGCGGCGGCGCTCAGCGGAGTTCCGCCCCGAACGATGGCACGGCGGCCTTCGATCTTAATATCAGCGCCCATACGAAGCAGTTCCTGCGCGTGCATGAAGCGGTTCTCGAAAATATTTTCCGTGATGATCGACGTTCCTGCGGCCTGCGTGGCGAGCGCCATGTATTGCGCCTGCATGTCGGTGGGGAAGCCGGGATATTCTTCCGTATTCATATCGGCGGCTGTAAGCGGCTGGTCGCCCATGACGCGGACGGAGTCGGCTTTCACCGCAGTCTTCACGCCAGCTTCCCCGAGCTTCTGGAGGATGCCGGTGAGGTGCGCGGGTTCGCAGCCGGCGACGTTGACGTCCCCGCCGGTAAGCGCTCCGGCAATGATGAAGGTTGCGGCTTCGATGCGGTCGGGAATAATGCGGTGCCTGGCGCCGTGGAGTTTAACGACGCCCTTTATACGGATCGTGGACGTGCCGGCGCCCTGGATCTTGGCGCCCATGGCGTTGAGCAGCACGGCTAGGTCCGCGACTTCCGGTTCGCGGGCACAGTTCTGCATGACGGTTTCGCCCTCGGCAAGCGTCGCGGCCATCAGCAGGTCTTCGGTGCCGGTTACGGTAATTCTGTCGAAGACAATTTCGGCGCCCTTGAGACGGTTGCCTTTGAGAGGATCGGTCGTGGCCTCGACGTAGCCGTGCTCCTGCGTGATCTTGGCGCCAAGTCGTTCTAGACCTTTGATGTGAAGATCGATGGGGCGGGCACCGATGGCGCATCCGCCGGGCAGCGAAACCCGGGCGTGGCCACAGCGGGCGACGAGTGCTCCCAGAACCAGCGTGGAGGCGCGCATGGTCTTGACCAGTTCATAAGAAGCTTCGGGGGCGGCAAGCGTGCCCGCGCAAATCGTCGTCCGGTGATGGGCGCGTCCATAGCCCAGTTCGACTTCGGCGCCCATGGCGGCGAGCAGTTTGCGCGTAGTCTCGATGTCGCGCACCTGCGGGATGTTTTCGAGTATCACCGGTTCGTCGGTGAGCAGGGCTGCCGCCATGCAAGGCAGCGCGGCGTTTTTTGCACCACTGATGCGAACCGTCCCCAGCAGGGGATTACCGCCGCGGATCACCAACTTATCCATGTCGTGATGAGTCTCTAGTCGTGATGAATTCCTGAGAATACCCCACGATGAAAGTTTGCTGACGGGGTATTGCGAATATTCTAGCGGGGAACGCGCGGCCGTGGGGTGTGGAATTCGGAGCGGGAGTTCCGTTTGTAACTCCCGCCTACTTGAGCTTGGCGGTGGCGATGGCTTTGCGCACCCGGCCCGAGGACTCTACCTGGACGAGACCTGCCCCAGAGATTCCATCACCGCGTCATGAAACGCGGGGCGCACCTGTTTAATTGCCTGGTTCCCGGAGTCAGGCCAGGTGCGGTTGGTCAGCAAAGTTATGGAAAGTTTGCGGTCCGGGTCGATCCATAAGGATGTGCCGGTGTACCCGAGGTGTCCAAACGAACGGGAGGAGAAGTGTCTTCCGGATTGCGAGGGCGCTGAGGGCGTGTCCCAGCCCAGCGCGCGGGAAGTGCCTTCAGGCGCGGATTGCCGGCGCGAGAAGAGTTCGACCGTCGAAGAGCGCAGGATGGGACGTCCACCGTTGAGCATAGCGTGGGCGAACCTAGCCAGATCTTCGGCGGTGGAGAATAGGCCGGCGTGTCCGGCAATGCCGCCCAGGACGCTGGCGTTCTCGTCCTGCACTTCGCCTTGGATGATGCGGTGGCGGAAGCTGCGATCGTCGGCGGTGGGCGGGATGGAATCTCTCAAGGCATGCGTGGGATTGAAGGTCGTGTGCGTCATGCCCAGCGGCCCGAAGATTTCGCGCTGGCAGAATGCGTCGAGCGATTCGTCGGCAAGGCGTTCAAGCGCCACGCCAAGAATGATGAAACCGATGTCGCTGTATTCGGCGCGGGAACCGGGAGCGGCGGTGAGCGGTGTGGTGAAGGCGGCTCGCAGCAAGGCTTCGCGCGCTTTGCTGTGCAGGAAATGCTTTTCGTACGCGGGCAGGCCGGAACTGTGCGCGAGCAGCATGCGCACGGTGACGTCGCGGCGGCGCTCGTCGTCTTCGGCCAATGCGTCCATGAATTCAGGGACGATCGCAGTGACCGGCGCGTCCAGATCGAGCAAGCCGCGCTCGTACAGGATCATGGCCACGGCAGTCGTGGCGACGACTTTGGTGAGCGAAGCGAGATCAAAGAGGTTCGCTGTGGTGACCTCGGGCGAACCCGCATCGTAGGTGAAGCGGCCGAGAGCCTTGCGGGCCACAAGTTCTCCGCCGAAGGTGACCGCGAGCGAGCAGGCAGGGAAGGCGCGGGCGGCAATGGCTTTTTCCAGGATGCCAAAAGCGTCGCGAAACCGATCGTCCTGCGCGACGAAATTGCGCACCAGGAAAGAAAATCCAGATTCTCGATTGGGCAGCGTCAGATCCAAAGTTGTTTTGCGATCTGATTGGGTTATAACAAACGCGGTGGGCGGAAGCAACGGGGAGTGACTCCGAGGGCATCGTCGATAGCGTTCAGCTTGAGCCGCATCTCCCGCGTCATGTAGAGTCACAGTAAGCATGAAACACTTCACACAACAACTCTTGCTCTGCGTCATCCTGGTTTCTTCTGCCGCGTTCTCTCAGGCCCCGCTCGATTCCCGCCTTGCCGTTCTCGACCCCATCATCAACGACGCCATCGCCCAACAGTTGATTCCGGGTGCTGTCGTGGTCATCGGCCATGACGGGCAGGTGGTGTATCGCAAGGTATATGGCAGCCGGGCGATTGATCCCCGGCGGGAGACGATGACGCCCGATACGGTGTTTGATTGTGCGTCGCTCACCAAGGTGGTTGCAACCACTACGGCGATCATGCAACTGTGGGAGCAGGGGAAGTTTCGCATGAACGACCCGGTTTCAAAGTACCTTCCCGAGTTTGGGCAGAACGGGAAAGAGGATATTTCGATTCGGCAATTGCTGGTGCACTACTCGGGGCTGCCCGAGGATCTCGACCTGACTAAGAAGTGGGAAGGCAAGGACACGGCGTATCACATGGCGTTTGAAGTTGCGCCCGATCGCGCTCCAGGGTCGGCGTTTGTTTATAGCGATATCAACTTCGAGGTGCTGGGAGCGCTGGTGGAGCGGCTTTCGGGCGAGTCGCTCGATGCGTATGCGGCCAAGCATGTTTTCGCGCCGCTAGGCATGAAGGAGACTCGATTCCTGCCGCCACCGTCGTGGGAACCGCGCATTGCTCCGACCGAGGAGGACGAAAACCATCACATGCTGCGCGGCGTGGTGCATGATCCTACGGCTCGCCGGATGGGTGGCGTAGCTGGGCATGCGGGATTATTTTCTACCGCGGATGATCTCGCGATTTTTGCGCAGGCTTTGCTTGATGGCGGGCGAGGCGTGCTGACCCCGGCAACGGTTGCCAAGATGACTGCGCCGCAGCAGCCCGTGAATGGAACCGCAGTGCGCGGATTTGGCTGGGACATCGATTCTCCTTTTTCCACCAACCGCGGGGAACTGTTGCCGGTGGGCGGTTACGGGCATACCGGATTTACCGGCACTTCCCTGTGGATTGATCCGGCGACGAAGACCTATATCGTACTGATGACGAACGCCGTGCACATGAAGGAGAAGGGAGGGGCAATTTCGCTTCGGACCAGGGTAGGTACGGCAGTAGCGGCGGCGCTGGCGCTCGATCCCTCCGAAGCGGAGAAGATGCGGGTGGCCGACATCACCGGCTACAACGAAATGCAGAGCGCGGCACGGCGCCTGGCGGCGCGGAATGGAACCGTGAAGACGGGAATCGATGTGCTCGAGGAGACGAAGTTCGCGGCGCTGCATCCCGCCAGGGGCGGGGATCCGCGAAGCATTGGGCTGCTGACGAATCACACCGGTGTGGACTTGGAAGGGCGCCGGACGATCGACGTGCTGGCGAACGTACCAGGGATTTCGCTGGAGGCGATTTTCAGTCCTGAACATGGCGTTACCGGGACGCTGGACACAACCGACGTCAAGAATGCAAAGGACGCGGCGACCGGACTGGCGGTCTACAGCGTGTACGGAGGAAGCGACGCGGCGCGGCGTCCACCGCTGGACGTGCTGGAGCGACTGGATGCGGTGGTGATTGATCTGGCGGATGCCGGTACGCGCTTTTACACCTACGAGACTACGACCGGATATTTTCTGGAAGCGGCCGCCAAGGCTGGGATCGAAGTGGTTATTCTCGATCGGCCGAATCCGATTACGGGGTCGTTCGTCCAGGGACCGGTCTCCGATGAGGGCCGGGAAAATTTTACGAATTACTTTCCCGAGCCGCCCCGGCACGGCATGACGTTGGGTGAACTCGCAAGAATGTTTAATGCCGAGCGGCACATTGGGGCGCGGCTCAACGTGGTTGCGATGGAAGGTTGGCAGCCCGGCGACTGGTTCGATTCGACCGGCGTTGCCTGGGTGAATCCTTCACCTAACCTGCGTGATTTGAATGAAGCGACGCTTTATCCCGGAGTAGGGCTGATCGAGGGGACGAATGTCTCCGTCGGCCGGGGCACGGATACGCCCTTCGAAGTGCTGGGCGCGCCCTGGATGAAGAGCAGGGAATTAGCCGCTTACTTGAACGGGCGCGGTATTCAGAGCGTGCGCTTTGTGCCGATTGTTTTCACTCCATCCGCGAGCAACTTCTCTGGGGAACGGTGCGAAGGCGTGAACCTGATCGTTCTGGACCGCAATACTCTGGATTCGCCAGAGTTTGGAATTGAGCTGGCGTCGGCGCTTCACAAGCTCTATCCGAACGACTTCAAGCTCGAGAAGATGACAGAGTTGCTGGTAAATCAGGCGGTATTCGAAGCGATCCAGGCAGGAGAGGATCCAAGACGGATCGCGCAAGACTGGCAGGAGCGGCTGGATGCCTTTGTGCGCCTCCGGGAGAACTATTTGTTGTACAAGTAGCCGCCAGTAAGATGTGGTCCCACAGATAAGCCTCAGTTACAATGGCTCCGTTGTATGACGGTTGGCCATGAGCGAAAACCTGCTGTTTATTCCGAGTGCATTCTACCGTTGTGCCGGCCCCAATTGCGGCGTACAAAAGGGCGGGAGCGACCGCTGGTGGGTGATGTGGAGCTCGTTTAACGATCAGGGGCTTCCGGTGATGCATCTGGCGCCGTGGGACGAGAAGCTGGCTGTCCAGGAAAGTGCATTGTATGTTTGCGGTGAAGGCTGCGCGCAGAAACTGCAGTCGCAGTTCATGGGCAATGTGATGGAGAACCGGCCGCGGAAGAGTGGGGGCTAGTCTGCCTGGTCGAAGAATAAGTCGTGTTCAGCTAACTGGAACTCCGGTGGACGCATCTGAAACTGCAGGCGGGTTACAAGATGATCCGGAAGAGGTAGGCCTTCGATGAGAATCCGTACTGCATTTTTGGTGTTGCTGCTAGCGGGAATTGCGGCAGCACAGACGACTTTGGCCCCGGACGCGGCTGCGCCTGCGGTGGAGTCAGTTAAGCCGATGCTGACCATCCCGGCGGGAACCAGGGTCCCACTAACTCTGAAGCAGGCGATTTCGACGAAGACGGCAAGAGATGGCGACCCGGTGTATGCGGAGACGGCCTTTCCGTTTGTGGTCAATGAGCGGGTCGTGATTCCGGCGGGAACCTACATCCAGGGAAAGATCACGCGCGTGCAGCGCGGTGGACACATCAAGGGGCGGGCCGAGTTGCTGGTGCACTTCACCTCGATGATTTATCCCAGCGGCTATACGGTAATGCTCGGAGGGTCGGTGGAGAATACGCCCGGGGCGGAGAAAACGTCGATGAAGGATTCGGAAGGCACGATCCGCCAGGACAGCGACGCCGCAAAAAAGGCCAAGGAAGCTGCGGGTACGGCCACTACGGGCGCCGTGATCGGTGCGATAACCAACGGGGCCAAGGGAGCTGGGATTGGAGCGGGAATCGGAGGAGTCGCTGGGCTGGCGATCGGCACGCTGTCGCGCGGCGCCGACGTGAGGCTGGAACCGGGGACGTCGATCGAGATGGAGATTCAACGGGAAGTGACTGTGGATGCGAGCCGGATTTCCTCACGGCGTGAGGTCATTGTCCGCAATAGCGACTAGCACTTATCCCATAAATGGTTCTGGGTAGGCGCTTGGGTATGGCACAGCCTCAGAGCCTGCCCTGAGCGAAGCCGAAGGGTGCCGTTTCGGGGTTAATAAGAATAGGGGCTTTAGTCCCTGAGGGCGGGACAGCCTGGTCGGAGAATCAGCCGGTCCCAGTACCCTGACCGCGTGATGAGTCCTGTATGGAGGGACGTGCGTCTCGCCCGGTTTTTTCCTTGGTAAGGTTATGCTCTTCCACCTTGGCGAGGAAAGACCGGCTCTGCCCATCGATGTCTTTCCGCAAGTCTTCCCAGATACTGTCGGGCATTTCGAGGAATACTTTGACGATCTCGGGATCGAACTGGCGACCGGACCAGCGTTCGATTTCCTCGCGGGCCGCCTCAAATGATTGTGCGGGGCGGTAGCGGCGGTCCACGGTCATGGCGTCGAGGGTGTCGGCAATGGAGAAGATGCGCGCACCGAGGGGGATCTCGTTGCCCTTCAGGCGACGAGGATAGCCTTGTCCGTCGTAGTGCTCCTGATGGGAGTAAACGATTTCCGCGGCCCCAGCCAGAAAAGGGATGTCCTTGATAATCTTGTAGCCGCGTTCGCAATGCTCCTTCATGATGTCCATTTCCTTGTCCGTGAGCTTGCCGGGCTTTTTCAGGAGTTCGTCGGGAATAGCTATCTTGCCGATGTCGTGCAAGAAAGCTCCGCGGGCGATCATGTTGACCTCTTCTTTTGGCAGTCCCATTTTGCGCGCGATGGCCATGGTGTACGCGGTAACGCGCCGGGTGTGCTCTTGGGTCTCGGCATCCTTGGCGTCGAGCGTGTCGCCTAGGGCTTCGAGCGTCATGTCATAGGACCTTTCCAGCTCGGACAGCGCGGTTTTCCATTGCTGGGTACGATCGGCAACGAGGAGCTCAAGGTTGGTACGGTAGTTATCGTTTTCGCGCTTGAGGCGGCGATTCTCCAGGGCGCGGCCGACGGTGGCCAGGAGTTGCTCCTTTTCGAAAGGCTTGAGCAGGTAGTCGTACGCCCCATTACGC
>Ga0074045_10006264_pt1 | contig 10237 bp, 11 predicted proteins | sample BogForMeECP23OM2_FD_94442 | JGI IMG/M metagenome (GOLD analysis project Ga0074045, IMG submission 94442) | Bog forest soil microbial communities from Calvert Island, British Columbia, Canada - Bog Forest MetaG ECP23OM2 | ecosystem: Environmental > Terrestrial > Soil > Wetlands ... | reverse complement strand
TCCACATGAGGCACCTCGAAAGTGAATCGGTGCCACACAAGGAATCACAAGAGATTCGCGCCGTTCAAGCGGTCGCTCCGGCTAACCGATTCTCGCGATTGGAAAACTCCCCGGACGGACAGTGAGTGAGAAACCAAAAAGGGATTTCGATGCGAGTTAGGTTCTTCGCGTTGATCATGTGCGTGTGGACCCCTTGCTGGTCGTTCGCGCAGGCCCCGAGCGCAAGCTGCGCTGTGCACATCGTTCAGCCGAACACGGGACAATCCGTCTCTGCTGTCGAGAACGTTGTCGGAACAGCCCAGATCCCGGCAGGCACCAAACTATGGGTTCTTGCCCATCGAAAGGGTCTAGCCCTTTGGTGGCCTCAGGGCTCGGCTGACATTGCCGGGAACAACTGGACCGTTGTCACTTTCTTCGGTGAGCCCAGAGATGTCGGGGCCGACTTCGAGGTGACGGTACGCGTCTTTGACGCAACGCAAGACGCGGCGCTCGAACAATGGGTCACGAAGGCGAGCGACAGCGGTCAGTATCCGGGTATCCCGATGCCGCCATACGTTGTCGCTTGTGGCGCCGATACCGTAACAGTACGAAAAACTAGCTGAGGTCTTCTAAGTCCGCTTACCGGCGCGGCCGGTGACGCGACGCGAGCGCCCGGTGACTGATATCGTCTCCGTACGGATCCCCAAGCAAGCAAGGGCGGAAGTGCGCGAAGCGCGGATTCCGCCTGCGGACGCCGACGAAAAGCTGGAAGCCTGGATGGCGAGATGCGCTGCGCCTCCCCGCTCTCCTCGCTGCTGCTCCCGCGCGCCGGCATCACTCCTTCCCCAGCGCTCTCCACGCCGGCCGCAGATCCCAGACGTACACCTGCGACCCCGACGGCGACGCCACGAACGCATACAACTGCCCGGCGTCGATCGAGAACACCAGCGCCTGCACGCGGACATCTCCTGCCGGAAACATCAAACTCGCCAGCCGATCGCCCCCGACCGCATCCCACAGCGACACGAAGTTCGGCTGCGCACCGGGCTTTCCGTCCAGGTTCAAGCCCTCCGCCTGGCCGCCGATCGCGACCAGGCGGCCTCGCGCGGCGATCGCATGGGACACGCCGACGCCGTGGCTCAGCACGTGCTCCAGCCTTCCGTCGGCGACCCGTTCGACATAGGCGCCCTGGAACCGCGCGCAGCGTGGGCCGCTCTCGCTCGTCGTCGCCGTGAAGTCGCGATCCCGCGAAACGACGTTGCCGGGTCCGCAGGGCAGCATGGTCTGCGGATCGAGCCATCGCTGGAACAGTTGCACATGCAGCCCCGGCGCCGCCGCGATCGGCAGGGTCGGCAGGCTGTTGTCGCTGTAATACTCGCCGTCGTCGGTTGGCGCCCAGTACCGGTCCGCCCCCTCCGCGCGCGGCTCGGGGCGGGGGTCGCGCGCGTCGTTGAACCGCAGCAATGCCCGCTCCGACACGCCGAAATTCGGCGTCGCACGGCCGGCATCGCCTGCGAAGAACGCCAGCGGCGAGGGCAGATAGACATACGGGAACAGGTCTCGCCAGGGGTCGCCGGCCTGCGCCGCCCGGTCGGCGCGCGGCCTGCCCCAGAACTCCGTATCGGCGAGATCGGCGAACTGGATCAGCAGACGCCCGTCCGGCTCCGCCCGTGCCTTCCAGTAGTCCTTGTTCAGCGCGGCCTCGATCGCCGCGGCGCCCTCGTAGACGCGATCCAGCGGCCACACCCGCCTGCGCGGGATATCGAGCACGAACAGTCCGTCCGTGACCCCGCTCGACGTCACCGGCGACACATGGGCGGCGAACCACGCAACCCGCCGGTCCGCCGACACGATCGGCGTGCCGCCCAGGTCGCTCGCGCCGTGCCAGACCGTGTCGATCGCGCCCCCGGGATCGAGCAGCGAGATCGACCAGTCGCCGGGGTCGTCGAGGCTGCGGCCCGACTCCCACAGCAGCAGCCGTCCGTCATTCAGCAGAAAGGCTCGATGCGGCTCGTACCATCTGAAACGGACGCCGGCGAGGTCGATGACAAGGGGACGGTCGGGCGACGGCGCCGTCACCGGGCGCGGAATCGTCCAGTCCGCCGACCGGGGATCGGCCGCCGACCCGGCCGGCGCCGCCATCAGCCCCAGGCCCAGCACGATCAGCAACAAGCCCCGTATCCTCCCCTCCGCATACGGCCGGCCTCGCCACGAGCACCGAAATTCGTCTCGTGACTGAAACTCCCTAGGATTTTAGCAAGGCCGGACACAGTCGGCCGCCTCTCTGTCCACCGCAAGACGGCGGATTGCGGTTCACGGCGCCCTTGCTGAACACCTGCGGTTGCCGGGATGACTCAGTGTGCAATGGTCTCGCACGATCCTTCCCGGACGGTTCGGGTCGCTCAGCTACTGACCGCCCGACTTCCTGATGGAAATCCGACCCGGAGAGTGAGTGCCAGTTACGCCGTGGGTAGCGGTAATGTGGGTGACCTCGGCGAGGCCGGTGTCGCGCGCGAGCGCGCTTGCGGCCGGCAGCGCCCCGGCAGTGGCCAGCGCGAACCCGGCGATCAGGGCCGTCATCGTGATCTTCTTGAACATGCGAAGTCTCCGAACTTGGTTCGGCGGGTGCGCGGGGCCCATCCCCTTGCCGTTCGCCGACGACCGGAGAGTGCGGCGCATCGCTTTCTTTTGCTGTGAGCCTGCACACTCACAACGGCGCCGGATGCGCGAGGCCTGAAGTATTTCAGAGGCGATGCGGGTCAAAGACAGGTTCCGGCGCAGGGTGCGGGCGCTCGCTGCGTTCTGCTTTCGGGGCTGAAATTCCTAGGACTTCAGTCTTGACAACGCCGCCGCCGCGCGCTACCTGTCGTGGCATGACCGACGGTGCTTCTCCGCCGGACGACGCCTCCGACCCCGCCGGCTCCGGCCGCGCCCACGGGGCGGGAGAACCGCGCCGGGTCCGCACGGTCATGGAAATGGTCTGCGCCCACAACCTCGAAAAGCTCCGGCGCTGGCGGCTCGCCCACCCGGAGCCCGCCCCAGCCCGGCCCGAGCCGGACCCCCCACCCGAACCGGAACCCGAACCGGAACCCACGCGGCGCGCGCGCGCCACCGCGAACAGGCCCCCCGGCCACACGGAGCATGGGCGCCTGCTGCGCTGGCTCCCGGCCGGTCTGGCGCGTCTCTACCGCAGCCTCGCCCACGCGGTTCCCTACGCGCGCGGCACCCGCGTCCGCGCCACGCCCGAACCCGAGCCCGACCCCGAGATCGCCGTCGGCATGCGCGAGCGCGCCTTCCGCGTCGAGATCATCCAGGACGCCTTCTGCGAGCGCCGGCCCAAGCCCCAGCGCCTGTTCCGCAAGCCGTCGGGCCATCGCAGCATGGAGTCCTGGTGCGACCTCGAGGCGTCGCGCTACCCCACCACGCGCCACCGCTGCGCGCACTGCACCGAAACCCGCGCCCTCTATCACCGCGCCAACCAGGGCGACTGGCAGGCCGAAGTCCGCCTGCACCGCCTCGCGACGCGCGCCTCGATCCGCCTGCTCGCCGAGCGCCGCGAATGGGCCGACGCGCGCCGCCGCCAGCGCGCCGCCCGCACCCCCAGGCCGGGGCCGCCGCCGGTGATCTGGATCACGCTCGGCTGGAAGCGCTGGCGCGACCGCCGCGCCGCCGACCCCGGCCCCTGGTTCATCGTCGAGCGCCGCGCCGCCGAGGCCAGGCTCGTCCGCGCGCACACGCACACGCTGCAGCGCATGTCCCAGCGCAGCCGCGCCCGCGCGCGCGACCGCGAACTGGCGCGCGAACGCGACGTCGTAGGGCGGAAAAGCGCGCAGCGCGCATTCCGCCATCCTGACGTCGTTGATCCAGCGGCGGACAGCGCTCCGATTCCGGACGACAAGGTTGCGGACGCAACCACTCCCACGTCATTGCGAGGCGCGGAGCGCCGTGGCAATCCAGGGCCGCGTGACAAACGCCTGCCGCGCGGCCCTGGATCGCCACGCCGCCAAGAGGCGGCTCGCGATTACGAAACAAAAGCGACCGAGCCGCCCGAACCGCCGGCCGGGCCGCCCGCCCCAGCACCACGGGACACCGCGCCACCCGCGCGCATCTCGCCCACGATCCCGCCCGGTGTGCGACACACCGGCCCAAAAATCGGCGCCGCACGGTCGCCGATCCCTCCGGCCCCCGCCGCGCTACTCGTCGGTCGGCGCGATGACGTTCTGCGGCCGGTTGGTCAGCAATGCGGCGCGCATCGTCTCGGCCGACTTGGTGCGGATGTCGACATCCGCCTCGGGCGTGAAATACGCGGAGTGCGGCGTGATGATGATGCGCCCCTCCAGCCACGCCTCGCGCGCCCGGTACGCACGCATGATCTCGGGCAACGGTTCCGCCGGCGGCTCGACCGGCACGACGTCCAGCCCCGCGCCGGCGATGCGCCCGGCACGAACGCCGTCGGCGAGCGCGTCGAGATCGAGGATCGGGCCCCGCGCCGTGTTGACCACCACGGCGCCGGCGGGCAGCAAGGCCAGCTCCTTCGCACCAATCATGCCGCGGGTCTCGCGCGTGAGCGGCGTGTGCAGCGACAGCACGTCGGACTGCCGCAGCAGGTCGTCGAGCGTGCCGGCACGCGCGATGCCGAGCGCCAGCTCGGTGCCGTTCGGCCGGTACGGGTCGTAGAACACCACCCGGAAGCCAAGCCCCTTGGCGCGCAATGCCGCGGCGGTGCCGATGCGGCCGAGGCCGACCACGCCGAAGGTCTGCACGTCGAACCGGCGCACCAACGGATCCTCGATCGGCAGCCACGCCGCGGGCTTGTCGTGCCGCTGCGCCTCATGGTGCAGCAGCAGCCCCCGGCGCAGCGCCAGCGCCAGCGCGATCGCGTGGTCGGCGACCTCGGTGGTGCCGTAATCCGGAACGTTGCAGACGAGAATTCCGCGAGAGGCGGCGGCGGCGCGGTCGATGCGGTCGTAGCCCACGCCCATCCGCACGATGGCGCGCAGCCGGGGAAAGCGGGCGATGTCCTGCGCGCTGACGAACTGGCGGAAGATCATCAGCCCGTCGGTCGCGGCACAGTCGTCCTCGGATAGCTCGGCCAGCGACGCCGCGTTGCGGACGCGGATGTCGACGCCCTCGCCGAAGATGCGCCGCTCGGCGGTTTCGTCCGGATACATCCGCAGCGGATAGAGCACGGTCGTCATGCGGCACCGTCTGTGTTGGCAAGCGGCGAGCCGTCGCGCACGATCGCACCCAGGTCAACCCGGGGGCGTCGGATGAACGGTGCTGAAAGCCTTGTGCACACGCTGCTGAAAAGCGGGGTGACGACCTGCTTCGCCAATCCCGGCACCAGCGAGATGCACTTCGTCGCGGCACTCGACCGCATACCGGGCATGCGGTGCGTGCTGGGTCTGGCGGAGACCGTGGTGACCGGCGCGGCCGACGCCTACTGGCGGATGGCGGGCGTGCCGGCGGCGACCTTGCTGCACTGCGGCCCGGGCCTCGCGAACGGGCTGGCCAACCTGCACAACGCAAGGCGTTCGCAGAGCGGCATCGTCAACATCGTCGGCGATCAGGCGACGTACCACCGCCTGCTCGATCCCCCGCTGACCTCCGACACCGAGGGCTGGGCCCGCGGCGTCTCCGCCTGGGTCCGCACGGCCACGTCGGCGGCGACGGTGGGACGCGACGCGGCCGTCGCGGTCCAGTCGGCCCGCACGCCCCCCGGCCAGATCGCCACGCTGGTCCTGCCCGCCGACACCGCCTGGGACGAGGCCGGCGAGGTCGCCTATCCGCTCCCGGTGCCACAGCCCGTCTCCGCCACCCCGTTCGCCGTGGACACCGCCGCGACGGCACTCCGCCGGGCGGCCTCTCGCGGCGAGACAGTGCTGATCGTGCTCGGCGGCACCGCACTCGGCGAGGCGGCGCTGGCCAACGCGCACCGGATCGCCCAGGCGACCGGTGCCAGGCTGATCGCGCAGATGTCCAACGCCAGGATCGCGCGGGGCCGCGGCCGGGTGCCGGTGGAGCGCATGCCGTATCCCGTCGACGTCGCGCTCGCCGCGACCGCCGGCGTGAAGCACGTGGTGCTGGCTGGGGGCCGCCGTCCGATGGCGTTCTTCGCCTATCCCGGCAAGCCCGGCTGGCTGGTGCCCGAGGACGCCGAGGTCACCGTGCTCGCACGCCCCGACGAGGACGCGGCCGACGCCCTCGCGCGGCTGGCCGACACGCTCGGCGCGCCGAAGCTGGCGGCCCCCGATCCCGGACCGCGTCCAGAGCGCGCCACCGGGCGTCCGGTGCCCGAAGCGGTCGCCCGCACGCTCGCCGCGACGATGCCGGACAACGCGATCGTGGTGGACGAGAGCATCAGCTTCGGCCGCGGCTTCTTCGCCAACACGATCGCCGCCCCGCCGCACGACTGGCTCGGACTGACGGGCGGTGCGATCGGCGGCGGCCTGCCGATGGCCGTCGGTGCGGCGCTCGGCGCGCCGGGGCGGCGGGTGATCAACATGCAGGCCGACGGGTCGGCGATGTACAGCATCTCGGCGTTCTGGACCCAGGCCCGCGAGCGGCTGGACGTGACGACGGTGATCCTGTCGAACCGCAAATACGCGATCCTGCTCGGCGAGCTGGCCGCCGTCGGCGCCAATCCCGGGCGCACGGCGCTGGACATGCTCGACCTCGGCAACCCCGATCTCGACTTCGTGCGCATCGCCAACGGCATGGGCGTGGAGGCGGCCCGCGCCGAGACGTGCGAACAGCTCGCCGACCTGATGGCGGCGTCGTTCGCGCGTCCCGGCCCGTTCGTGATCGAGCTGGCGGTCTAGATGTTGCGCGCGGCCAACGCCATGGCGATCAGCGACATCCCGCCGAACACGAGGTCGATCCCGACCAGCAGCCCGAGCGCCCACACCAGCGATCCCGGCAGTCCCGAGATGATCAGGCCGGCGAGGACCAGGTCGATGACGCCGTTGACCAGCATCCACTCCCACCGTCCCGTCAGCTCGCGACGGTGTTCCAGGGCCAGGACGATGATCAGCACGCCGTCGGCGATGAAGAACGCGATCAGCACGTACGTGAGCGTGGCCAGGCCCGCGAGCGGATTCCACAGCAGCATCACGCCCGCGGCGATGGCTGCCAGCGACGACAGCAATGCCCAGATGAAGCCCGGCGCCTCGCGGGAGGCGAAGACGGACACGAGCCCGGTCACGCCCGCGATCAGGAAGATCCATCCGAGCACGACGGTCGCGACCAGACCTCCGAGGGGCGGCAGCACGATCGCCGCGATCCCCAGCAGGACCAGGATGATCCCCTCTGCGAGGAACACGCCCCAGTGCTGGCGGATCGACCGTCGCAGAGCGCTGGATGCGCCCGAATACAGCGATTCGTTTGCCATCGGCGTGGCCTTTCCCTCTCGCTCTTCAGCGGCGGCGATCATAGCTCGGCCGTCGGCGAACGGTACGCCTTACCGTCGGGTGTCTGATTGACATGGATCAACGATGGATAAACCCTCGTCATCTCAACTGCGGGTTGGTCTCGAGGGGGGCCGGCCGATGAACCACAAGCAGCGCAACACGCTTCACGCCCTGTTCGCGCATCCGATCAGCAGCAACATCGACCCGCGCGTCGCGTTCTCGATGCTGGAGGCGCTCGGCGCCGAGGTGACGCATGGCGGCCACGGCCGCATCGTCGTCAAGCTCAACGGCCACACCCACGGCTTCCACGACACCCGTCACGCCTTGTCGAAGAACGACGTCGCGTCGCTGCGCAAGTTCATCGAGGCGAGCGGCATCGACCCGACGCGCGACTACCCGCTGGAGGCGGGTGCCGCCTGACCCCGATGGACGGAGAGCCCGCCGCGGCCGCGGAGGTGCAGAACCGGCCCGACGCCAGGTCGTCCGGCGCCGATCCGCTCGGCCGCAATGGCGGTACGGCGGGTGAGTCGGCCTCGCATGCGGCATCGGCGGCGCATGCGTTCGCCGCCATGCGGCACGATCCGGCGGCGATCCGCCATTTGTTCGAGTCCGGCGAGTATCCCTACAAGAGCCCGATGCGCACGGCGCCGTACGAGGCGCACATGCTCGAACTCCAGCGCGAGCTGCTGAAGGCGCAGCGCTGGGTCGAGCAGACCGGCCAGCGTCTGGTCATCCTGTTCGAAGGCCGGGACGCGGCGGGCAAGGGCGGCACCATCAAGCGCTTCATGGAGCACACGAACCCGCGCACGGCCCGTGTGGTTGCGCTGCAGAAACCGACCGAGCGCGAACGGACGCAGTGGTATTTCCAGCGTTACATCACGCAGCTTCCCGCGGCCGGCGAGATCGTATTCTTCGACCGCTCCTGGTACAACCGGGCCGGCGTGGAGCGCGTGATGGGTTTCTGCACGCCGCACGACTACCTCGAATTCATGCGCCAGTGTCCGGAGGTCGAGCGCATGCTGGTCCGCTCCGGCATCACGCTGGTCAAATACTGGTTCTCCGTCAGCCGCGAGGAACAGCGCCGCCGCTTCGCCGCCCGCGAGGTCGATCCGCTCAAGCAATGGAAGCTGTCGCCGATCGACCGTGCCTCGCTCGACAAGTGGGACGAGTATACCGAGGCCAAGGAGGCGATGTTCTTCTACACCGACACCGCCGACGCCCCGTGGACAATCGTCAAGGCCGACGACAAGAAGCGCGCGCGGCTGAACGCGATGCAGCATCTGCTGGCGCACCTGCCCTACGAAGGCAAGGACACGAGCATCGTGACCGGCCCCGACCCGCTGATCGTGGGCTCGAGCGCGCACGTGATCGGCACCGACCTGCACATCATCAACAAGACCGTGCATCCGGCGCTCAAGCGCGGGCGGGAGGACAGGGGGAGCTGACGAGGTCAGCCGGCCATGTGGCAGTCGGGCGTCACGTGGCCGGTGTAGCGGGTCCAGACCTGCGTCGAGCCGAGCAGCGGCACGAGCACGAAGCCGTGCAGCCGCAGCCGCTGGTTGCCCTCCGCCGACATCCGCACGTCGTAGGCGTTGCCGTTGCGCGGGTCGGTGATCTTGCCCTGCCAGATGCCGGGGCTGTGCTCGGTCACCTGGCTGATCTGCAGGCCGCATTGCGAGCGTCCCTGCCAGTCGCGCGGCATCGGGTCCTTCGCCGAACCGGCGATCCGAACGCACAGCGCGTTGCCGCAGGGTGCCACGGCGACCACCCCGTCGCGGTCCTGCGTCAGCCACAGCCCGACCAGCGGCGAGGCCGCCGGATCAGCCAGCGCGGCGGTGCTCAGCATCATGAAAAGCAGGAGTCGCCGGATCACGACGCGGACACTGACCTGCGAGACCGCTTACTGGCAACTGCTGCCGCGTGCCGCCCGGTATTCCGCCAGCGTCCGCGCCACCAGGTCGGCCACAGGCAGCACCGCATCCACCCCCGAGACGCTGTGCCCGGCGGACCAGACGTCGCGCCAGCGCTTCGGCCGCGCTTCGTACGCCTCGACGCTGATGTCGGCCGCGATGTCGATCGCGCCCCGCGCGGGCAGGTTGTCCGGATCGAGCCCCGCGGCGACGATCGACGGCCGCAGCAGGTTGGTCGGCAATCCGGTCAACGCGGCGGTCAGCATCACTCGTCGGCGCTGCTGTCCGCCAGCATGTGCTTGTAGCCGGGCCGGGCCATGCTCTCGTCGATGGCGATGAACCTTGTGCCCACGTAAGCAAGGTCGCACCCGAGCGCTTGCGCGGCATACAGTGCGTGCCCGTCGCTGACGCCCCGGCCAGCACCAGCGGCCCGTCGAAGAACGCCCGCACCGCCCCGCACAAACGCGAACGGCTTGAGCCAGCCGGTCTGCCCGCCGGCACCCGCGGTCAGCAGCACGAGCCCGTCCGCCCGGCCTCCAGCGCCCGCTCCGCATGCCGGATCGTCGCGACATCCGCGACCACCTGCGCGCCGGCGTCGTGCAGGGCCGGGACCACCGGTGCGGGCGAGCCCACGCTAGTGATCACCAGCGCCGGCGCGTGTCGCAACACCACGGCGAGGTCGTCGGCCAGTCGCGTGTTGGAGCGATGCACGATCAGGTTCGGCGCGAACGGCGCGGGAGCCATGCCCGTCGCGTCGGCGTGCGCGGCCAGCTGCCGGTCAAGATCGTCGAGCCAGTGCTCCAGCTGGTCTGCGGTGCCTCATGCCTCCCCTCATTTCGGTTGAGAGATGCATAGTGAAAAAGAATCGGGAAACCTGTTCGGGGTTTCCGAAAAGACTCGAAATTGCGAGCCAGGCGTTCGAATGATGTTGGTCGACTG
>Ga0074045_10006262_pt1 | contig 10238 bp, 5 predicted proteins | sample BogForMeECP23OM2_FD_94442 | JGI IMG/M metagenome (GOLD analysis project Ga0074045, IMG submission 94442) | Bog forest soil microbial communities from Calvert Island, British Columbia, Canada - Bog Forest MetaG ECP23OM2 | ecosystem: Environmental > Terrestrial > Soil > Wetlands ... | reverse complement strand
TTGCTCGCCCAGTCCCAAATACCAATCCCCTTGGTGCAGTGCGTGATGGCTGCGTCCATGTCCATGTACTGGAGGTGCATCTGTTTGTCGCACACAATCACATTGATGTAGTTCTGGCTCCGGAGGCAATGATCGGCCACAGACAGCAGAGAGTTGACGTCAGGCGGCAAGTAAATGCGGGTGACGTTGGCGCTCTTATTAACCACCACGTCGAGGAATCCAGGATCTTGATGCGTGAAGCCGTTGTGGTCCTGGCGCCACACTGTGGAGGTGATCAGCAGGTTCAGCGACGCAATCGACTGGCGCCACGACAAGTGGTTGCAAATCTCGAGCCACTTGGCATGCTGATTGAACATGGAATCGATCACGTGAACGAATGACTCGTAGGTGGAGAAGAAACCGTGACGTCCTGTCAGCAGATAGCCCTCGAGCATGCCCTCCATGGTGTGTTCGCTCAGCATCTCCATGACCCGGCCATCATTCGCTAGCTCGCCACCATCCAGATCTTCCGGGAAGAACTCTTCGATCCAGAATTTCTTGCTCACCTCATAAATCGCATCGAGCTTGTTGGAGGTGTTTTCGTCGGGACCGAAGACGCGGAAGTTGTCCATGTTCATCTTCATTACGTCCCGAAGGAAAACGCCCAGTGGCCTGGTGTTCTCGGCCTGCAGTTGGCCGGGCTTTTCGAGTTTGATCCCGTACTGGCAGAAGTCGGGCAGGCGCAGGTTTTTCTTCAGGCGACCGCCGTTGGCGTGCGGATTCGCACTCATGCGCCGCGTACCGGTGGGTGCCAGCTCGCGGAACTCGGCGGCAAATTTACCTTCGCCATCGAATAGCTCTTCGGGCCGCTGTGACCGCATCCAGCTTTCTAGGATACGGAGCTGTTCGGGGTCTTTCTTCACATTCGGCAGCGGTACCTGGTGAGCTCGCCAGAACCCTTCCAGCCTGTGGCCTTCGACTTCAACCGGAGCCGTCCATCCTTTCGGAGAGCGCAGCACAATCATCGGCCACCGAGGACGGTTCATCACGTGTTTCGCACGCGCTTCCTGTTGGTGGTTGTTGATTTCAAGAACGCAGTGCTCCACCGTTGCAGCCATCGCCTGATGCATGCTGTCGTGATCGGAGCCTTCGACAAAGTAGGGTGTCCAGCCGTAGCCGCGCAGCAGGCTTTCCAGCTCCTCGTGCGGGATTCGCGACAGCAAGGTCGGGTTGTTGATCTTGTAGCCGTTCAGATGGAAGATTGGGAGTACAGCGCCGTCACGTTGTGGGTTTAGGAACTTGTTGACGTGCCAGGAAGTCGCCAGAGGCCCGGTCTCCGATTCGCCATCTCCAACAACCGCAGCGACGATCAGGTCGGGATTGTCAAAAGCCGCGCCACAGGCATGTGAGAGCACATAGCCAAGTTCCCCTCCCTCATGAATCGAGCCCGGCGTTTCGGGAGTGCAGTGGCTCCCGATGCCTCCTGGAAACGAAAACTGCTTAAAGAACTCGCGCAGGCCTTCGAAGTCTTCGCTCTTGTCGGGATACACGTCAGAGTACGTTCCTTCCAGATAGGCAGGTCCCAGAACGCCGGGGGCTCCGTGTCCCGGTCCAGCAAGAAAGATCATTTCGAGGTCGTATTTCTTGATCAGCCGGTTGAGGTGCACATAAGTAAACGACAATCCCGGGCTTGATCCCCAATGGCCGAGCAGCCGATTCTTGATGTGCTCTGGTCTTAGCGGCTCCGTGAGCAGAGGATTGTCGAGCAGGTAAATCATCCCCAGGCTGAGATAATTGCAGGCCCGCCAGTAAGCGTCGGTCTTTCGCAGTTCGTCGGCGCTTAGCGGTACCCCGGTCACGGTTGACCGGGCTTGGCCATATGCACGGAGGGACACAAGGTCGGTGGCGTCAGCAACAGTACTCATAGTAGGCAACTCCTTAGTAGGGCCATGCTCTGACCCGGAATGCCGGCTGGCAATTCCTCTGTCTAACGATTCACCAAGGACGGGCAGGTCGTCAATCACGGCAGAGGTTTGTTACATACATTTAATCAAAGGTACCTTTCGTGCTCCGCGACGCGGAGGCCGAACCCTGCCCCTGGCATTATGCAGCAGACGCCTTCCAGTACGCGAGCCGAGACACGGTGCCGGGGCGTAAAGCCTTGATTTCAGTGAATTACTCTCCCATGTGCCGTAACTGCTAAGCAGCGATGACACTGCATCAGCAAAGAGGGCAAGGTGATACCTGTTGCGGTACTGCCGCGAGTTTCATGGCGGCCCCTATGGGACTGATTTCATCTCGTCAAATCGGCATATAGGGCTAATGGTCAGCGCGTTAGCTTCTCGAACGACAGGCATCGCAGAGGTACCGGATCGGTCGGCTGATGGAGACACACTATGTCAGATGACTGGGATGAGCACGATAATGCAGTTGCTGTAGGAGCAATTCGCCGAACGCCCGAGCTGCTTTAGGTTGCCTATCACCACCAGACCGTGAGCTACGCGGCACGCCGAGCCGCGGGAGTCCAACTCAGATCACCTGGCAGCCGCTGTCAAGGTTTTGGGCGGCTTTCTTGCGGGGAGTTTCGTGAAGAAACTGGTGCGGCTACTCCCGCTCTACCGGCTGAGCCAAAGGCCCTCGCTCCTAGGCTCAACTCGTCCTGCACGGCGAGCCGCATGTATTTTAGCTGGTAGCTCCCGTCTGACTGGGTGATGCCGGCGATCCTCCTATTCGTACAGTGCCTTCTTTTGCCCACTGTGTGGCCCGGCGGAAGGCTTCCGGCAAAGCGCCGAGCAGGTCGGTGGCCACCAACGAATGCTCGCCAATTTTTTGTGCGGCGATGTCGCCGGCCAAGCCATGCATGTAGACCGCGGCAATGGTGGCGTGCGCTACGTCATTCTGCATCTGCCCGATGATACCGGCGGTCATGCCGGTAAGGATGTCGCCGGTGCCTCCTGTGGCCATTCCCGGATTACCAGTCGGGTTTACCCAAGCTGTCCCGTCCGGCAGCGCGATGACGGTGCGGTTCCCCTTCAGCACTAGAATGAGCTGATGCTGACGCGCGAAGTTACGAGCGACGTTGAGCCGGTCGGCCTGCACGCCTTTGATCGAGATACCCGCCAGCCGCGACATTTCACCAGGATGGGGAGTAAGCACGAGCGGACGCTGGCGGCCATCAAGCCCATCAGTATGGCCTTGAAATGCATTCAGCCCGTCGGCGTCGAGGACTAGTGGGACCTTTGTTTGTCGGACCGCCTCGTGCACGAACTCCGCCGTCTCGGTATTGCGCCCAATTCCTGGGCCGATGGCCACCACGTCGACTGGCTTCAGGAGTCGCCCAAACGCACCGCCGTCAATCGCCCCCATTGCGATACTGCCGACGCCGGTTTCCGGCAAAGACTCGGTCATCAGCTCGGCGGCAAATCCCGCTACACTGGCCAGCGCGCTTCCTGGTGTGGCGACGGTGCTCAATCCGCAACCGGCACGCAGTGCCGCCATTCCGGCCATGGCTGCAGCGCCAGATTTTCCCAGCGAACCGCCCACGATCAGCACATGGCCGTACATGCCTTTGTTGCTGTCCATGGGACGGGCAGCAAACAGCGATGCGATGTCGCGAGGAGTGGCGAGCTCAAGGTTGAGCTGGGAAAACACTGCCTCAGGCGGCGAGCCGATGGGCGCGATCACAATTGGGCCTCGTGTCAGATTGCCAAATACGTGCGCTGGGCGTGGAGCGGTGAAGGTAACGATGGCGTCGGCACGTGCGATTCCTTCACTCGCCTGCTCCGACATGGCGTCCGAATCCGCGCCCGACGGAATATCCACTGCAACGACTGGCTTGCTGCTGCGGTTCATATCGGCGATGGCATCGGCGTAGATCCCTTTAACCGGCGGCTGAAAACCGGTGCCGAGGATGGCGTCAACGATGAGATCGCAGTTCGCCATACTGCGCGACGACTCAGCCTGCAGCTCCTGCCGATTCTGCAGGATGATCGGCCGAAGCGGTAGGCGCTCGAACATGGACAAGGCGTCGCCGCGCAAATCGGACGCCGGCGCGAGCAGCAATACCTCGACTACACGCCCGGCGCGATGCAGTTTGCGCGCGACCACAAAGCCGTCGCCGCCGTTGTTGCCTTTTCCGCAAAACACCGCGATGCGATTTGCACGGCTATACTCTTCCAGGATGAACCGGGCGATGGCCGACCCTGCGTTTTCCATCAGAGTGAGAGACTGTACGCCGAAGCGCTCGGTGGTAGCGCGGTCGATCTCGCGCATCTCGGCCGCGGTAGTGATCTTCATGCGGGCTCCGTCGCCGAATCCTCGAGTCGCCGCAGCCCGACGGGCTCGCCCATGGCGATGAGGTGGTCGCCGACATGAATCACCTCGTCGGGCGGCGGATTGAAGCGCATGTGAGAGTCTTCCCGTTTGATGGCTAGCACGATTACTCCCATCTCCTGCCGGATGCGCGAGCCTTCAAGGGTCTGTCCGGCAAAGCGCGATCCCGCCTGCACCTGGACCTCTTCGATTTCCAGCGGCTTCTGCTGGTTCATCGCAGTATCGAAAAAATCGACGACGTGGGGGCGCATGAAGGTCTGCGCAATGCGATAACCAGCGAAGTTGTAGGGCGAGACTACGTGATCAGCGCCAGCTGTGACCAAGTGCTTCTCAGCATCTTCTTCACTGGCGCGCGCAATGATGTTGAGCTTGGGATTCAGGCTGCGCGCAGTGAGAATGATGTAGATGTTAGTAGCGTCAGTAGTGGTGGCGGCAACCAGTCCGCGGGCGCTCTCGATGTGGAGCTCACGTAGAACATGCGCTTGTGTGGCGTCGCCGACCAGGGTGAGCCAACCATTGGCGGCGTAGCGTGCCAGTTTCTCCTGGCTGCTGTCGACGATGATGAGAGGTAGCGGCTTGCGCGCCAGCTCGCGCGCGACGCTGCGGCCCACGCGCCCAGCACCGCAGATGATGAAGTGGTCCGACAATCGGCTGATCTCGCGGTCCATGCGCCTCCTGCCGAAGACCGATTGTAGCTCGAATTCCAGCAAAGCCTGCGTCGCACCCCCGAAGAACAGCAGCACTAGCCCGACGCCGGTAATGATGATGAAGGTGTTGAAGATGCGGCCGACAGGCGACAACGGATGCAGCTCTCCGTAGCCGATGGTTGTGATGGTGGTCAGCACCATGTAGAAGCCGTCGAACCATGACCAGCCTTCTATGAAGTGAAACCCGGCCACACCAATGAGCACCAATGCCATCAGCGCAAGGAAGAGAACCTTTAGGTTGAACCGAGCTTTCACAGCAGCCATTCTGGCGCGTCCGGAAGCGAAGCGCAATTACCACCATAACTGCAGCAAGACACTTGTTCGTCCTTCCCTTCCCGAATTGGGAATTCCATGTCCTTCCCCTGATCCTCCACACTGCCCTCTCATATAGAATCAATAACTTGCCCCACAAATGCATAGCAAAATATCGACTACCAATGACTTACAATTAAGATATATAGAGCTTCTGGCACTGATCTCCTCCTCCCCGTCGTCATCGTAGCGGTTCCGGCCCGGGACACCGGCTTGGTATCCAAAACCCTGTCGGGAAAAAAGGTCCGGCCGGTTCCGTCTCGTCGCATGTTCTATTCCAGAAGCTACACTTAGCATGGCCAAACAGGTATGGAGCGGGAAGATAGACGCGCTGATGCAAGACGATCGAACGTCGTTCAGGCTGGCGGAGCGGCTGATTTCCCCGCCCGAATGGATTGCATCTAAGTCGCAGGGTGTGAACGACGATGATTCGCAAGCTGCAATCAGGAGAATACCGCCTTTACTCGCGAAAAAAGAATCCCAGGACGGGCAAGCGTCGCAACCTTGGAACTTTCTCGACGCGCGAGAAGGCCGAAGCCCGCGAGCGCGCAGTTCAGTACTTCAAGCGTCATGCCTGAAGAGACCAATCCTTCTCCCACCTCTGCCGCCGAAAGCACGTCAAACATGTGGCATCCGGCGAAGAGTCGTGAGGTTGCAAGCTTGATTGCTGTGACCTAGCGACTCGTTGCATACTGGGAGCGTGGGAACAGAAGGTCTTGTCCTGCCAGGCAGACACGTTCGTCTCGAACCGCTTGACCACCGCCACGTCGACGGCTTTGTAGCCGCCACGGCAACTGACGCCCTCCTCTACCAGTGGAGTCCCGTCCCGCAGGGCAAGGTCGAGGCCACCAGCTACGTCGACACCGCTCTGGCCTGGCGTGATGCCGGCAGCGCGGTGCCGTTCGCGATCATCCGGCTGGATGACGGTGTCGTCATTGGGTCTACCCGTTTCTGGAACCTGGAGCGATGGTCTTGGCCGCCAGAACACCTTCGGCACGGTCGCCACGTCCCCGACGCCTGCGAGATCGGCTACACGTGGCTGACCCGCTCGGCAATCCGCACTGCGGCCAACACCGAGGCCAAGCTGCTCATGCTGGCGCATGCCTTCGAAACGTGGCAGGTGCTTCGTGTCTGCTTTCACACGGATGCACGTAACCAGCGTTCACGCGCTGCGCTTGAGCGCATCGGCGGGAAGTTCGAAGGGGTTCTCCGAGCCCATCGGATGGGCGCTGACCACACCGCTCGCGACTCGGTGCGCTATTCGATCGTGGAGGCCGAATGGCCAGATGTGAAGCAACGGCTGAATCAGCTCCTGGATCAAGCATGACTGGCGTTTGGTGCCGGGGATCGGACAATATCGCCCTACCAAAACGGTCCATCCAGATGTTGAGCAGAGCACGAAATTTCAGCTTGCTAACAAGCTGTCGGCAACGCTCACACACCGAAAAAGTCAAACACAGCTTTTACGGAATGACGGACACGGAGGCTGATGCGAAACTCGGGAATAATCGTCGTGCATCGCATACCAAACCTCGCCGGATGGGAGATCCTATTCGTCCAGGCAGAAGGTGAAAAGCTACCAATCGTAGATTTGGTTTAGAACCTTTCTCGAACCGCACCAAAACCTCGCTCAAGCGAAGGAACCTTGAGTGGGGCAGCCGGCGAGGACACCCGGCGATGGACGATAATGGCCCGGATATGTCATGCAACGGCATCTCGCGTCGGGAGTTCCTGCAAGGTGCCACGCTTGCAGGAGCAGGCGTTGTATTTCCAAACCGGTTTCTGCTGTCTGGATTTGTTCAGGGGCAAGAGACTGCTGATCGCTTAGAGCCGTTTGGCTATGGCGACGTTACCCTGGAGAGCGAACTTCACGAAAAGCAGCTGGAAAATACTCATTCGGTCTTGATGGCACTCAGCGAGGATGGTTTACTGAAGCCGTTTCGCCAGATGGGCGGACAGGATGCTCCGGGCGAGGATCTTGGTGGCTGGTACATGTACAAACCCGACTACGACTATCACAAGGACAGCGCTGGGCTGTGTCCGGGCGGGACCTTCGGGCAGTGGGTGTCGGCTCTGTCCCGCATGTATGCCATCACCGGCGATGCGGAAACGCGTGAGAAGGTGTTGCGCCTGAACCGCCTCTACGCCCAAACGATTTCAGCCGGCTTCTATGAAAAGAACCGTTTCCCAGCGTACTGCTATGACAAACTTGTCTGCGGGCTGATCGATGCCCATCAGTTCGCTGGTGATCCTAAAGCCTTCGAGATTCTGAGACAAACGACCGATGCCGCTCTGCCCCATCTGCCGGAGCGAAGTGTTGATCGCGAACAGAGCTGGCGCCCGGGAAAGGACCTCTCCTACAACTGGGATGAGTCGTACACCTTGCCGGAGAACCTGTTCCTCGCGTGCCAGCGCGGTGCGGGCGAACGATACCGTCAGCTCGCCATCCGTTACCTTGGCGAGGCAACTTATTTCGATCCGTTGGCTGAAGGTAAGAACGTGCTGCCGGGCAAGCATGCCTACAGCTACGTGAATGCTCTGAACTCAGCGATGCTGGCCTATCTGACGCTGGGCAGCGAGAAACACTTGCGGGCAGCGAAGAACGCGTTCGCGATGCTGGTGACGACGCAAAGCTTCGCCACCGGCGGGTGGGGGCCCGACGAGTTGCTACGGGCGCCGGGAAGTGGCGCACTGGCTGCCAGCCTGGCCGAAAGTCATAACAGCTTCGAAACTCCTTGCGGTGCTTACGCCCACTTCAAGCTGACGCGTTATCTCTTGATGGTCACGCAAGACTCGCGTTACGGCGACAGCATGGAGCAGGTCATGTACAACACCGTGCTGGGCGCCAAGCATCTCCAACCCGACGGAACTGCCTTCTATTACTCCGATTACAACTTCAACGGACGTAAGACGTATGCAACTCATCGCTGGCCATGTTGCTCTGGCACGTTGCCTCAGGTAGCCGCCGATTACCGCATTAATACCTACTTTCGCGACAGCCGGGGAATATACGTGAACCTTTATATCCCTTCCACTGTGCGCTTTGGTCAAGGCAATGCGCGGATCGCACTGACACAGAGGAGTACGTATCCTTTTTCCAGCGTGGTGCAATTTCAGGTTAAGCTGTCGCAGCCGGCAGGGTTCAGGGTTTGTCTACGCATTCCGACCTGGGCCGAAGCCGCTTCGATCTCCGTGAATGGCAAACGAGAGGTGCCGTGGGCTGCCCCAGGATCGTTTGCGGCCATCTATCGTGAATGGAAAAACGGCGATAGAATCGAGATCGAACTGCCCAGCAAGACTCGCCTTGAAGCCATCGACACGCAGCATCCCGGGACGGTTGCCCTCCTCCATGGTCCGATGGTGCTCTTCGCTATCACAAAGACCCCCCCTCGCGTTACGAAGAGGCAGTTGCTCGCCGCCAAGCAAGAGGGAACCGTGAAATGGCACGTCGACACGGCAGATGGCGCCATGACTATGTTGCCGTTTACCGCCGTGGCCGACGAGCAATACTCGACCTACCTGCGGGTTGGGTGAGTACCACCAACCATCGAGCCTGAAAACTAATCGCTGCCGATCTTCACATGGTCTGGAACGCTCTGCTGCACGCGGCTGTGATGGCGTCCGTAGCCGAAGTAAATCACCATTCCGATTACGAGCCAGATGATCAGACGCCACCAGGTGTCAATCGGAAGGCTGGCCATGATGCCAAAGGAAATCACTATGCCCAGGATTGGGACCAGCGGCACCAGAGGCGTCTTGAATGGCCGATGCAGTTCGGGGCGGCGCACGCGCAGAATCCACACACCCGCGCATACAATGACGAAGGCCAGCAACGTGCCGATGCTTACCAACTCGCCCAGAATGCCGATGGGGACCAGGGCGGCGAAGATTGCCACGAAGAGTCCGACGGTGATGGACGAGATCCAGGGGGTGCGAAACCTACGATGCACCGCGCCGGCCCACTCCGGCAACAGCCCATCGCGAGACATGGAGTAAAAGACGCGCGATTGACCCAGCAGCATCACCAGCATTACGCTGCCCAGGCCCGCGATGGCGCCCAGCTTCACCAGAATCGAGCCCCAACGCACGCCCGTCGCATCGATGCCGACCGCAACCGGATCAGCAACATTCAACGCCGAGTAGGGGACGATTCCAGTTAGCAAGCCGGAAACAAGAATGTAAAGAACGGTGCATACCACCAGCGATCCAAGGATGCCGATGGGCATGTCCTTCTGCGGGTTTTTGGCTTCCTGGGCCGCGGTCGAAACAGCATCGAACCCGATGTAGGCGAAGAAGATCACACCGGCGGCGCGCGCGATCCCCGACCACCCATACTCTCCGAATGCCCCCTGGTTGGGTGGGATAAACGGATGCCAGTTTGCGGCGGCCAGCGCCGGATGCTTCAGCACGAAGGCGCCCGCAATGCCGATAAAGATCAGTACGATCGTGACCTTGGTAATCACAATGGCCGAGTTGAAGTTGGCCGATTCTTTGATGCCGATTACGAGGATGAGCGTGATCAGGCCGATGACTAGGAAGGCGACGATGTTGAACACGCCCGTCACCTGCGGCAACGTTGACGGGTCTACGCCGTTCTGCTTCAAAATCGGCCCCATGGTTGTCAGCAGCTCCCAGCGGCCCTGATACTGCACCAGCACATTCGGTAGCCACTGATGGCCTACGTGGGTGTACGGCGTCGCCGTAAACTGCGGCGGGATATGTATGCCGAAGTCCTGCAGGAAGCTGACGAAGTAGCCACTCCAACCGGAGGCGACAGTGGCCGCACCGAAAGCGTATTCCAGGATGAGATCCCAGCCGATGATCCAGGCGAAGAGTTCGCCCAGGGTCGCGTAGCCGTAGGTGTAAGCCGAACCCGCGATGGGGATCAGCGAGGCGAATTCGGAATAG
>Ga0074045_10006261_pt1 | contig 10239 bp, 6 predicted proteins | sample BogForMeECP23OM2_FD_94442 | JGI IMG/M metagenome (GOLD analysis project Ga0074045, IMG submission 94442) | Bog forest soil microbial communities from Calvert Island, British Columbia, Canada - Bog Forest MetaG ECP23OM2 | ecosystem: Environmental > Terrestrial > Soil > Wetlands ... | reverse complement strand
TTTCTGAGGGGCTTCCCCCCTTCTTGAGGCAAGAATCAGAAGAGAGGAAGAACCGTTGGACAATGTTTTATGAGTGACATGTACCGGGACAAACCCGCTTAAAGCCATAATATTTTTCAGGCTTGCCGCCCCAAAAAAATTAATGTGCTCAAGACTAAACTCGCCAAAGATCTCTGTCTCCAGTTCAGAAAAACGATCGCCGGCAGGCACCTCAATAAACAGAAGGGCCCCCTCCTTCATTGTCCGGCCCAGGCGTAATAGAGCAGCATCGGGGTTGACAAGGTGTTCAAGCACAGCAGATAAAATGACCACCCCATAACCTGATACATCCAGGTCATTATCAAGAAATCCCTGCCTGACCTCTATACAAAACAGCTTTTTGGCAGCTCTGGAGGCGTTAGGCGCAGGGTCAACACCCGACAAGTTCTGGAAACCTTCCCTCTTAAAAACAGACAGAAGCGTCCCAATGGAACACCCAATGTCAAAAATTGGCGTATCTTTTTTAAGAAACGGACGGATAAAACCGACTGCAGCCTCAGCTCGCTCAAGATCAAGAGGTGATACCTCCTCCAGGTCATATTTTGAGCAATCCTTATAGTATGCCGCATATTTATGGTCAGACGGGATATTGTCGGCGAAGACAAAAAAACAGGTTTTGCATACTGAAACATCATAGCTCAGGTCATAAGAACCTATAGAGGCCATCTCATTCCTGTAAATAATATCATTATCTCCACAGCCGCAAACGGGACAGTTGCGTTTCCTGTTGCCCATGTCCTATGTGCTGCCCGCCATCTGTTGTTCGATTTCATATAGCACACCCAAACCCGGGAACATTTGTTTTAACCGGTTCTTCCTGTTAATTAATTCGCCGTCTGTAAAGTCACCGGTCTCATAGCTGATTATGTTGAGGGTATCAATACCGATCTTCTCTTCGGGATCAAGAATACCCTGCTGGACGAGTTGTCGATGCAGATCCGTCCCAGGAAAAGGCACGGCGAACGAAACCACAATGGAAGCAAGAGGAAGCCTTTTTACCAGATCTACCGTTTGTTGAAAATGCTGTGCATTCTCGCCCGGCATACCGAGCAGGATAAAGCCGACCACAGGTATACCGGCGGCCTTGAAACATTCGGCAGCATTAACGATCTGATTGTCTGTGGTCCTCTTGTTCATCACTTCATTGCGAATATATTCGCTGCCGCTTTCAATGGCGATGCAGACGTTAGCACATCCGGCCCGTCTCATCAATTTTGCCAGTTCAAGATCCATGCCGCGAACCGAAATGCCATTTGGAGTGTTCCAGCGAAATTGAAGACCTCTCTGTATGATCTTTTCACAAATGATTTTGGCTCTGCCGATGTTTAAAGTAAAGTTGTCATCCATGATAAAAATGTGCTCCGCACCATATTTATTAATCATCTCATCCAACTCTGAAAGGACATTGTCCGCTGACCGCGACCGCCAACGCCCTCCATGTACCAGTCTCATGTTGCAGAATGAACAGCGATTCGGGCAAGATCGACTTGTCAACAAGGAAAGTGCTGGTTTAAAGCCGAGCCCGTAAAGACGTTTTGTCTTGCTTCCTTCCATATACGTGTTGATGTCAACAAGGTCGCGGGCAGGGAAAGGCAAAGAATCCAGATCGTCTATGTACCTGGTTTTATCATTATGCCTAATCAGGTCGTCCTCCCGCCAGACCAACCCTTCGATATGATTCCGGTCTTTCAGGGCCTGCTCAGAGAGCAGTCCCACGAGTGCCGGAAATGTTGTGTCTGCCTCGCCAACAATACAATAATCAAGGTCTTTACAGTCGCGAAGCGGCCGTGATATGTATGTCGACACAAAAAGGCCGCCCAGCACCGTGACAATATTTTTACTGATTTGTTTTGCAATCCGGGCAACCTCGTACGCATTGCCGGAACTGTATGCGTAATGGCAGGAGATCCCGACAACATCCGGGGAATGCCCTCTTATTACATCGGCAATTTCATCCGGAGAAGCGCCATAATAATACAAGTTGTCAGGCTGAGGCACAGGTGGCCGCAGAGTGGGATCATACACGCTGACATAATGTCCGGATTTGCAGAGACTCGCCGCAAGGTATTCAATGCCCAACGGTTCGGACAAGTGTGCTGTTGGATCAGGATAGCTATACGGGGATTGTATGATTAATACTCTACTCATGTATGCATCTCCTGAATATGTAGTTTATCTCATGCCTCCGGAATATATCAACGACCTATGACACATCCGCAAAAATATCCTTTAATGTGACAATCTGAGACTTGGCAATGCCTTTTTTATTGAGCATATCGAAGATCTCCTCCTGGTAGCGATAAGTTGCTATCAAAAATCTTTCTCCCAGATTCTTCGTTATCTCTTCCGGCCCTTTAACAGTCCTGCCGAATACTTTGCTCCCGATCTTGTTTTTGGAACTGTCTATGATACATAAAATATTCGAAGACCTTATGTATGGTGATACTAAAGATTCAAAATCACCTCCGCCCCCATAGATTACAAATCGGTCGCCAAGGAATCGCTTAAAGCGGTCGTACAGATTACATCTTACTTCCCTGTCATTTTTCCTCTTACAGGCAATAATCCTCATTGAGTCATTGTAAATTGCCGATTCGTAATAACCGGTGCCGAGTTCTCTTAAATGGAATTTTTGCTTCTCGATCAAATTCGAGATGGATGTTGAACTGAATAAATGAATATGTTCTTTATTAAAATCCCATGGGACCAGTTTGTTCCCGGAGAAATTGGGGACTTCGATTATAAGCGGTCCGCTGTCACTCAGCAGCCTGTAAAAACCGGATATTACCTCTTCGGTATTGTTAATATGCTCCAGGACATGAAAAGCCAGGATCATGTCAAACTGCAGGTATGAAGGTATTTTATTTATAGAATTCCATACTCCATCCAATTTTGTTTCAGCTATCCTGGCATCCTGCGACGGCTCTGCTCCATAATAAGCAAGTGCGGCATCGTGTTTTACAACAGCGCCCAAACTCCCCTCGGCGCAGCCTAATTCCAGTATTCGCATGCCTTTATACAAATATTTTTTTAAGAACTTCCTTCTTTCCTTATTTTTTATGTCCAGGTCATCTTCAAGCATTTTTGAACGACCCGACAGGTTTTCATAATAGTGCTTTGTGCGAAAGGCGGGTTTCCAGCGATGGAAGCAAACCTTGCATACATAATGCGGCTCCGGAGTCAGACGTGAAATTACTTCATCTGTCCTGCAGCAGGGACATCTCATCGCGGAGTAAGATAAAAGGGTTTTCTTCATTTGTCTGTCAGTAGTTTCTCTTTATCAATTAAATTCCTGTGCATTGAGTACCACTCATATAAGTCATTTATGGATACATCAATATTATTGAAAGTATGATCCCTTATCTGTTTAAGCAGTTTAGAATTATTCCCACTATATTCCGGCGCCATTCCCTCCTTTTTAACTACTATATCCAGGTCTTTCCCGGAGACATTCAGCACCTTTTTTGCTATTGTCAGCAAATCATACGTCATGCCGGTGCATATATTATAAGTTTGTCCTCCCTGATTATTTTTGATAAACCACTCGGAAATCTTTATTAAATCATCAATGTATAAATAATCAAATAAGACATTCTGCTTAATTGTTATGGGCAAGTCCCATAATACCTTGCAACAGACGTTCGAGATAAATCTTATTTCCCAGTCTTCGTATTTGCCGAAGACACCGAACAGGCAAAGATTGTATATGTTTTCTGTTTTTTCAGCATACTTCCGCATTACGTACTTTGAATATCCGTAGCCGTCGGCCGGCACATGGGTATCAAAATAATCCTCTCTCATTTTAGGCGCCCAATGTCTCCTGTCATATTCCGCGCCGGAGCCGTAATAAATCATCTTTCCATAATAATCCCTGCACCTGGCCAGGTTGAAAAACATTTTCAGATTATTCTCTAATACCTTGGTTGTATCCCTGGGAGAATTTCTTGTGGCATTCCATGTCGCAGCATGTATTACAACGTCAAATTTCTCTTTTTTCAAATATTCAAAAATATCATCTTCATCGAAAAGATTAAGCTCGCTGCTTGCCGGAGCCGCAACCTGGTATTTATCACCCAGTTGCTCCTTTAAATTCCTGCCTATAAAACCGCTGCCACCCGTAATAAAAATTTTCATGCCGTTTGTCATTCCTGCAGAGGCTCTATGATCATATTCTCCCTGAACTCCTCCCTCTCAAGAAACGGCCATAAATCCTCCAGCGGCTTCGATACCATCGAGCCGTCCGGTCTTGCCATTGATGACAGTTTAGGAGCCATTTGCAAGTCAGGATCGATCATCACATCGCATACAACCGGGCCTTCCATATTGAGGACATTAAGCACTTCGAGCCGCAAATTTTTTTGATCGTATATTCGCACTGTTTTCAGTCCGTATGCATCCGCGATCTTGCACGTATCAGGCAGCGTTAGTCCGCTCGATGGGTCGCAGCACACCAGACGTCCTTCAAAAAAACGTTTATGCGTGCTTCTTATGGCAGCATAGCCATTATTATTCAGTACAAACAGTTTCAGCGGAATATTTAACCTTTTAAGTGTTTCCAACTCCTGTATGTTATGTTGCAGGCCTCCATCGCCGATAATACTCACAGTCCGTTTACTCCCGCCCGCCAGACAGGCCCCGATGCTTTGCGGAAGCCCATAACCCATTGAACCCAACCCCGGCGAGTTGATAATTCTCTGCCCTTTCCTGACCCTAAAGGCCTGAGGCGTGATTTCAGCGCAACTACCCGAACTTCCGGGGACAATAATATCTTCACCATTCAAAAAATCTGATAGCGCGTCTATCAGGGCATACGTATTAACATAGTTTGACTTATCCAGGTATTCAGGGAGTATGACAGGATATTTTGTTTTCCACGTTTTGCAGTGCGCAATCCATGCCGACAGATCCCTGAGTCTTACCTGATTCAATTTGCCGGCAAACTCCCTGAGAAACGCTCCGGCATCGCTTACTACCGGCACATCAATTTCAGTGTTGATCTTTTTTATTTCATTTTCATCAACATCGACGACAACTTTCCTGGCGGCACGCGCAAAATTTGAGTAGCTATGGCCAACCTGCGGAAGATCGAGACGGGCCCCGATTACCAGAATAAAATCAGCGTTCTGCTGAACAAAATTAGCGCCTCTTGAAGCGATAGATCCGGGCCTGCCGAAGAAAACCTCGCTGTCCTCCGGCAATGAATCCGCCAGCCGCCACGTGGTCAGAACAGGAATTTTCAGCGATTCTATCACTCTGTAAAAATCACCCAGTGCCTTCGCGAGCCTTATACCTCTGCCGGCAAGAATAACCGGTCGTTCAGACTTGTTCAGAAGCCCGATAGTCCGATCAACCGATGCGGACAACTCCGCTTCCGTGCTTTGCGCCATGCCCTTTGCGCTTTGCCCTATGCGAGCCGTTTCTTCTGATGGATCAAACCCATTCAGCTTTGTTTCATCAATTATCGCGCCCTGCACATCCAGAGGGATATCGAGCCACACCGGCCCCGGGCGCCCGTGACAGGCAACATAAAAAGCCTTTTCCATGTGATAGCGAATACTTTCAGGCTCAATAACAGTGACGGCATATTTGGTAACCGGCTTGACGAGCGAGATAATATCCACCTCCTGAATGCCCATCTGGCGCACTCCCTTTCCGGCAAGCAGGTCCTTTCGCTTAACCTGACCCGACAAAACCATAACAGCTGTGGAATCAATCCATGCCCCGGCAACGGCTGTTATTGCATTGGTGCTGCCCGGCCCTGTAGTGACGAGTGCAACGCCAATATTCCCGTTATATTGAGAATAACCATCTGCGGCAATTACGACTGCCTGTTCGTGCAGGCATCCCACGAATTGAATATTATTATTTCTGCCGACCGAATCCACAAGATGCATACAACCGCCGCCCGGCAGCATAAAAATATGTTTAACGCCGATACCAGAAACAAACCCGATCACATAATCCGACAACTTAATCATCTACCCTCCAACTTTATCTCAGCTTCTCAGCTTCAGTCTTTTTACGTTCAACTCCGTTAACGCATCGCTAATTGACTTTGCTCTTTGCTCTTCGCTGCCGTTCCACGGCCTCGGAATTATAATACCTTTTGCCCCGGCTTTCCGTGCAGATTGTACATTTGCCGGGCTGTCGTCAACAAGCACATTAACTTTTCGAATCCATTTTAAAAAGTCTCCTTTATCATAATCGTATTCCTGTATATTTTCTCCTTCCCTTTTGGGAGGCACAAAATGAAACGTCCTTATCCAGCGTCCAAAGTGTTTAAAGACCCATTGCGCTGAAGCTGACGCAGCAATAAGAGGCACAGCGGTCAAAGCAATATGACGGAAATTGCTTCCATTATTTACAAACCAGCTCATAACTTCTTTTACAGGAGACAAGCGCTGATATAACGGAGACAATCTGAACTCGTCGAGAGACCTCAAATAAGCGTCAAGTGAAGTATTCAAAAGCCTTGCCGGAGGATTATCGGCTATATCTTCATAACGGATTGCGCAATCCGGGTGATCCGCCAGCCATTTTCGTTCCAGCCACTCACGCATCAGGTCATTCAATACATCATCTACGTCCCAGGCGATAGTTTTCATAATAGAAGGTGTGAAAATACCGACGCTGAGAAATTGTGAAGTTGTGAAGTTGAGCAAAATCCACAGCTTCAGTCTTTTTACTCACACCTTCGCAGCTTCTCAACTTCACAGCTTCGGTCTTACGATATCGGCTTCAGGAGCCAGTCTGACCAGAAGGTCAGGGCAGTCTTTCTGTCGGTGTTTTTTATAACCTCCTCGTCATCGTAGAAAGAATCATCCTTAAAGTGCGTTGTGGATATTTCCTCGAAAATGGCGCCATGTTTTGAGCTGAAACTATGCTTCTTTCCCCTTTCCACTATCACCATATCGCCGGTTTTACACGTTTTATCCTCTCCATCCAGATGAACACTCATATCGCCGAATAAAACATGAAATGTTTCTTCCTTCTTACTATGATAATGCGTGGGATGGTTCTGCCCCGGGAGCAATATTATCAGTTTCTTGCAGTATTCCCTGTTGATGCAATTAATAATAGTGGCCCCCCAGTCCTCAAAACTATCGATCCCGTAATGGTGAGATATCTCCATCTCCATTTTGTTCGGCAGTGCCACCCTGCTTTCAACCAGAAGTTTCCGGACCTTGTTCATGATTTTTACGACCTTGTCTCTCAGGTTAACCGTCGTCACATCTGTATACAAAACCGGTTCATCTGCATCAATATCCCTGTCAGCCACATACTGAACATATTTCGAAATATCGTTTGCAATGACCTGCTTTTCAACATTAGGAATTGCAAAAAAGGTGTTTGCAAAACTGACCCTTTCACCCTTCTTCAGTGGACGTTTCGCAAAAACGCCTCTTTGTAAGCCTCTCAGGTCTGCTCGTTCCTTGTCCGACCCCTCGTATCTTTCTCCATAAATTCCACACATCCTGAAGGCACTATCGGCAGACTTAAGCCAGGCAGAAATTTGCTCCGGTCCGGACGAATAAGCATTTAAATCATATTTGTCAGTTTTCACGCCTACGTGTCTCTCAAATACCGCTGCGCCTTTTGCTATCGCAATTCCGACAGCATCCATATTATCAGGTGATTCGTGCGTTGAGTACCCGACAGGAATTTCCTGGTATCTCGTCTTTAACAGGTCGATTTGATTTAACTGCAGGTTTTCTTTTTTCGTCGGGTACTCCCCCACACAATGCATCAAACAAAACGTTTTTTCCCTGTGCTCAAAAAATGAGACCACCTTGTCTATGTCAACAAGGGATGCTCCGGCGGTTGAAGCGATAATGGGCTTGTTGGTTTGCGATATCCTTTCGAGCAGCGGCCAGTCGGTAAAAGAACAACTTGCTATCTTAACTATGTCGTAGTCATGTTTTTCAATTATGTCGACTGAGTTTTCATCAAAAGGTGTGCATATTGCATAAAACCCCAATTTTTTCGCTTCGTCCTTCAGCCGTTTTTTCTGATCTTCCGTGATATTGGTTTCCATGAAACGCTTAACGTACTTTATATCGGTCCTGTTCCTGAAGCCGGGATGGATAAAAGTGTCGAGGTCCCTGTATTGAAATTTAAAAGCAAAATTAAAATTAAAATCCTTGCAGACCTCATGGAACACTCTCATTATTTTTATGCCATGCTCCACATCACCCATATGGTTATTAGCCATTTCAAAAATGAATAACCTGTCGAAAATACTTTTGCCTGTAGACAATTGAACCCTCCTCAATTCTTATCGATGGTATTGCAAGAAGCGTCATACCCGTGAACGGGTCCACGAAAAGTCGCATACTTTCCGGGGCGCGGATGGAGGGTATCCAGAGTGCAAACGGCTACTTTAAAAAACTGGATTCCCGTTTTCACGGGAATGACCGCAAAACACATCCTGCTTTTTTACTAATATATCTATTTTTTAACAAATTCGTGCAGTTTGTCTATCATATACCATATCATTTCTTCTGTCATTCCCGGATAGACCCCGACCCAGAAAGTGTCACGCATTATACGATCAGTAACAGGCAGATCAGAGGGTTGGAGGGTTGGAGGGTTGGCGGATTGGAGAGGCTGACGGCTGGCTGCGCGAAATCCGGTTCCGGTGTTCCTCATCTCGTCAAAACATGGATGTTTAATAAGATTTCCGGCGAAAAGCATTCTCGTTTGTATGCCATTCGATTCGAGATAGTTTACTATCTCATCCCTCGTAAACGCGCCCTCCCTTACAGTCAGCAAAAAACCGAACCAGCTCGGGTCGGAATCCGGCGTTGCCTCCGGCAGAACAAACTTATCGTCAAGGTCAGCCAAGCCCACTCTTAAAAGCTTCCAGTTTTTCTTCCTCGCCTCGATAAAAGAGGACAGCTTCTCTAGTTGTGCACAACCTACAGCAGCCTGCATGTCGGTAACCTTTAAGTTATAGCCGAAATGAGAATAGATATATTTGTGATCATATCCGCAAGGCAGTTCTCCGAGCTGCCATTTAAAACGCTTGTTGCACGTATCGTCCTTACCCGACGGGCACCAGCAATCCCTCCCCCAGTCACGCAAAGATTCGATTATTCTTTTAAGCTGCAAGTCATTCGTATATACGGCCCCTCCCTCCCCCATAGTCATGTGATGAGGAGGATAGAAGCTTGATGTCCCTATGTGGCCGAAGGTACCGGTGTATTGCAGGGCTGCATGGCTGGAAGCAAGAGGGTTAGAGGGTTGGAGGGTTGGAGGATTAGCTAATCCTCCAATCTTCCAATCTTCCAATCTTCTATACTTTGAGCCGAGGGCGTCGCAATTATCTTCGATAAGCCAGAGGTTGTGTTTGTCACAAAATTCTTTCGCGGTTTTTATATCGAAGGGATTGCCGAGCGTATGCGCAAGCATTACCGCTTTTGTCTTATCCGAGCGGGCAAATTCAAGCTGTGAACAATCTATGTTGTATGACGGCAGTGCAACATCCACAAACACAGGCACGGCGCCGTACTGTATAATAGGCGCCACTGTGGTGGGGAAACCTGTCGCTGCAGTAATTACCTCATCCCCTCTCCTGATCCTTCTATCCCCCAGCTCGGGTGATGTCAACGCCATAAATGCCAGGAGATTGGCGGAAGACCCTGAATTAACAAGAGAGCAATATTTCACTCCCAGAAAATTTGCAAATTCTTCCTCAAACTTCGCTGCATACTTGCCTGTCGTAAGCCAGAAGTCAAGGGAACTATCAACGAGATGGATCATCTCGCGTTCATCAAACACCCGTCCGGCATAATTGATTTTCGTCTTGCCGGGGATGAAGGGAGAGGATTGACACGGCTTGTGAACAGAGTTATAGAAAGTCTCGACAACAAGCCTGGCCCAGGCCTTTAAAACCTCCTGCAATTTTTTATCGTTTAATACAGCAACATTATCTTTAACAATCTGGGCCTTATAGAGGGGCACTGTTTTATCCACTCTGACAAGACTCTTTTCCTTAACAAACCCTGATTCAAGATCATGAATATCAAAAACAATGGCAAATTCACTAAAAGCATAATTATCAATTTCTGTCGTTAGATAAGCAACAATATAATCTTCATGACAATCTTCATGCCGGCCGTCTTCATTGCTTGCAATAATAAGAGCAGGGCGAACTTTGGACCCTTTGTAATTTGCATATGGGAAATCATATAAAATTAT
>Ga0074045_10006260_pt1 | contig 10239 bp, 10 predicted proteins | sample BogForMeECP23OM2_FD_94442 | JGI IMG/M metagenome (GOLD analysis project Ga0074045, IMG submission 94442) | Bog forest soil microbial communities from Calvert Island, British Columbia, Canada - Bog Forest MetaG ECP23OM2 | ecosystem: Environmental > Terrestrial > Soil > Wetlands ... | reverse complement strand
TAGCTTACCTGTCGCTGCCTCATGTGAGAAGAAAATTCGTTGGTTAGTCTCCGTTTTTTGGCTTTGGCTTCATCCAGTCATGCGCGTAAACTTCTGCTTCTCCGCTTTCAACGGCAGCCAAGATTCGTTGCGCCGCATACTCGGGCGCATCAGCTTTGCTGAAGGCTTCCTTTGCTTCAGGCGATTCCTCCTGCTCCAACAACAACGGATCTTTGATGGTGTTCTTCTCAAAGTCGGTCAGCGTTATGAACGGGTAAACAACGCTTACAACGATCTTGTCTTCCCCAAGTTCTGCTCTTGCTGTTAGGCTTAAGTGAGCCAACGCCTTCTTCAGACCCGAGTAAGGTCCGTTGTTCGGGAGGATCATCAATGCTGTTCCCGAGCTAACGTTAACTATTGCACCGCCGCCCTGTCGACGCATGATTGGGATGGCTTCTTTCATGGCAGCCAATGGTCCAACAACGTCCAAATCAAAAATATGAATGAAAACTTCAATATCCGTTTTTTCAACAGGGGTGTCATATCCTTGACCGGCGTTGTTGACCAAAATATCTATTCTTCCAAAATGTTCGGCAACCTTTTTGATCATGCTTTTGATGTCGGCTACTTTGGACATGTCGGCGGGAACTGCGATGGCTTCAGGCAGTTCTCTTGCGAGCTTTTCAAGTTTGTCTTTAGAGCGAGCGACGAGGGCGAGTTTAGCTCCTTTGCTCGCTAATAGTTTTGCCGTGGCTAATCCGATTCCTCCCGATGCGCCTGTTACAATTGCCACTTTTCCTTTGACATCCATAAAGAACCACCTAGCTTATGCGTTTGAGAACTTCAGCTGGATGTTTAGGTGGGGACTGTGGGAAACCTTTCTTTGGGTAGCCAAAGATGATTGCCGCGTGAACTTCATGGTCATCAGGGACTCCTAGTTCTGCCTTGATTTTCTGTTCATTTGCCATTGCTACAGCAGTGCCTATCCAGCAGCTTCCGATTCCAAGTGAGTATGCGGTAAGCATCATGTTTTGAGCTGCCATGGTGCAGTCGTAGATTCCGAAGCGGCTTTTGGCGCCTGACACGAAGATGAGGAGTGGCGCGTCATAGAAAATGTTGTATTTTGGGTCTGATAGACTCTTCTTTAAGGCGGACATTGCCTGGTTGCCTGCATCAGGCAGAGTTCGAAGTAACGCGGGTTTTGCAATATCTGAGAGACGCTTAATCTCTTCTTTGCTGGTTATTATCGTGAATTTCCACGGTTGAATATTAATTGCTGAAGGAGCATATGTTGCGGCTTCCAGCATCGTTTCAATGGCCGATTCGGGAACGGGTTTGTCCTCGTAACTGCGAATCGCACGCCTCGATTTGATTGCTTCTAAAACATAGTTTTTAGGCATAAAACTTCGCCATCTACAGGGATATTAGCGTTTTATAAAAAGGGTTCTGCTCAACGATATTTATGGTTAAATTAGATGAAGATTGGCTGTTTGTGGCCCCTTGTCAGGTGTTCTTGTGTGTGTACAAGCCGACCGGTCGGGTCAATGTCGGTACACTTTGACGGCACAGTTTGTCGGTACACTTTGCATACACGTTCAGCGGTCAGCAATCGACAAACGCATTGCCATTTTATATCAAGGATTCACTGGAACCGTCAGGTTGACTTTTTTTGCAGAGTACTCATGTATGCAGGTAAGCTTTCAATGCATTGAATTTCTCGGCCAACTAAGGCCTCCAACTCCCGCCAAAACCCTATGTCAACCTTAATTTTAGCCCGCTCCAAATCACGTTTCAAACGCAAAGTTCCTTCCTTGCCACGTCTGTCAAAATCCAACAAAAGAACGACAGCTCCCACACCGAGGTTTTCTATTTCCACGGTGGCTTCAAGGAAAGATTTGCCGCCCGTTTTGACCGTGACCACTTTTCCTTCAACACCTAACTCGTGCAGGGCTTGAGCGTCTTTTATGCCCTCCACAACTATAGGCTTGCCCTTCGAAGAGTCTTCCGCCAGCTTAGCTACAAACGCTTTTAGTTTTTCCTGTTTTTCTTTGAGCCTTGTTGACAATGCTTCTACCTTGTGATCCTCGCTTGCCGCACGTTTTCCAAGCAGTCCATGGCTTCCTTATTGTTCGCGAAATAGCGCCGCACTGGCTCCAACACTTCTGCAAGCTCTGATGCAACTCCATTTTTCAGGTCCATCGGATGCAGTTTGCCTTCTGCGTAAACAGATTCCAGTTCCTGGAAGCTTTGGAACTCAACGTTTCCCCCAAACTTGGTTGAGCGCTCGATTCTGAACACTGGTTTCTCGCGGAAAATAATGTATTTGCAAATATCCATGATTGGATTGAACTTGATTGTCCTGTCTGGACAGAAAGCCTTCGCCATCTTCTGCTTGATTTCTTCGGGTGTGTCGTAGATGAATATGCATGTCTGCGGTTTGCTCTTAGACATCTTCGCCGAAGCCACAGCTTCCTTTTCCTGTCCTTCAGGAATCGGCCAAATCTTCGGCTTTTCTAAACCCTGTAGCAAATGATGGTGGATGCAGACGGGTTTCCAGCAGCCGATTTTTTCCCCGATTTCTCTTGCAACCATGTTAGCTTTGCGTTGATCCATGCCCAGTTGGCAGATCTTAACGTTCATCTGGAAAATATCAGCGACTTGCATGGGCGTGTAGAGGTAGTCTGAAACGTAGTGGGCTTCAGATTCTTGTCTTCCTGCAATTTCAAGGGTTCGGGTGGTTCTGGCGATCGTCAGGTTTTTTGCGATTATAACTGTTTTAGCCCAGTAATCAATGTCTTTGTAGAGCTCGTCAGAGTAAACGAATTCTACTTTGTCGCCGGGTACGCCGAGGCTGAGCCAAGAATGCCTAAAAAGATCTGCGGCTTTGCGGATGAGAGTCAAGTCGCCGCCTAACTTGTTGTTTAACCATGCATGCCACGTAGACAAATACGCTTTGAAGTGGACGCCTGCCTCAGCGAAGTCCTTCATTTTGTAAGCGCAGATAACTCCCGTTCCTAAATGTGCCAGACCCGACGGTTCCCAACCGTTGTATGCGACAGGATGCTCTTCGGCCTCCAAAAGTTCGCGCAGGTCTTCTGGGGTAACGACCTCTTCTGCTGGGGGTCGACAGATAAGCTCAATCTTCTTCTCTAAATCCAATTATCTTCAGCTCAACTCTTTATAGCCTAATAGAGATTGGGAATTTAAGAGTGCCAATACCTACATTCTTGATATTTAGACTCTATTGAACTCCTAATCATTATGCTCATGTTTTATGGTTTCTAATGCTTTCTGCTAATTAATTAGTTTTGCCGAGCGCATATAGCCCTTGAAAGTATACGTTGATAGCCACTAACCATTAATTGCTTTTTGATTACTTGTTTCTTAATAACCCTAATCGTTTAACATCGTGCTATGGTATTTGCGGAAAAAAGGTTTTACATTAAAAATGATAAGAAATATTATGGAAAATGAATATCCAAATCAATAACGGTTGTACCAGCGAACTTGTCAAAGTATCTCATAAAATTGGCATTTTTAAGTCCACATCCTACAATTAAGTCAAAAGGCAAAAGAGGCAAAATTTTCCCAAAGTTTCTGATTGCAGCATAATCATAAAACATTTTCTTTCCATTAGTTCTAACTGCTTTCAAACCCATAACACGCTTGCCTATAGTTTGACCGTTAAATCCCTCCAGCAGCGTGGAGTAAAGCCAAAGAAGACCTACAATAATGAAAAGCCCTGTGCTCGTTCCCACAGTTAAAAAAGTTGCCATTGACACAGAAAAAACCTCTGGAAAAAGAATAATCGCCGTAATTGCTGATATTAACGCAAAATCAATCACAAAAGCTAAAATTCTCTGTTTAAAAGAAGCGAGTGGCAGTTGGCTTACTTTTCTTTGTACATCTGCTACTTCTGCCCAACTTTCTACATCATTGATAACTCTTACTGCGCTCTCTCCAGCCCTGCTTAAGTTATATTTGCCCGTTGAGGTTTGCTCGATGAAAATCTCCAACGAGCGAAGGTGAAAGCTTAATCTCCCAGTATCAATTTTTAGCAAGTTCATTAATTCAGTGAACGATGCCTCTCCTTTTTCGCTCAGGTTCAGCAGTATTTCTCTTCGCAAAGGATGCGAAAGGATTGAAAGTATCTTCGAAATGTTTTCTTGATCTGCTGCCATGCTTCAAAACCGAGGCTTAGTACTTTCTCTAGTTCTACGACATGCAGATTTAAGACTTATCTTTATGAAAAATCGACTAAAGGGTAGCGCAAAACATGTCCATAATTTTTTCAGCAGCAATTACGTCTACCCGCAATTATGTCTATCTAGTTAAGCCGAGCCTGGGGCGTTAGTCAAGGCGAAGCGAACCAAAGCTAGTTTATGATAAGGCTGTTTAGTTAACGAAAAGAGCTATAGGTTTCATCTTACTAAGTTTTTAACCAAGGTCAAAACGATACACAGTTAGTGAAAAATGTGGATTTTAAGTTTGGCTTAGTTGGTGCAATTCTTTTCGCACTTGGAGGAGCTTACTTGCTTTATTACTTTACCAATACAGAGGGGCAATATAGTATTACGCGCGTCCTTCCAATTGTCGGTGTTGGCGTTGTTGCTTTTATTTGTCTTATGTTTATCGGGATTGGTCTTTGGCTGATTGTCCAAAGTGGAAAACCTGACAGAGAATAGAACCCTGCTCAGAATGACCAAGTTTCTTTTTTTCTTTCAGGTGTTTTTCCCAGACAGTTGGATGCTTGCCTAAAAGATGATCGATGCGGAGCTTCTGAATGCTGTTCAAAATGTCAATCATACATCTTTTTCGTTTATTAATATAAATTAGATATAGCCTAAGCAGTTCGATGTTGTTTGCATACGTGTTTTTACGGGCTGTTTGTCTCCCATGTAACCTAACGCTTAACCGCATAGCTGGGCGTTGCCTTTTGCTTAGCTAAGTTCTCTCGGCATGGGACGTTTTTTCGCCCGTGCCCCGCCTGTTCCATAATTGGGTAGAACCCGATCGTCATGGGTGCAAGATTTGTGTTTCTTGCGTACCTCTGTTGAGTCCGTCGTTATGGGTGCTCAATTTTGGCGAGGCAATAAAAATAGGTGTGGGGGTGTTGGTTAAATGTTGCTATGGACTTGCTTGCTTTTTTCAGATTTGACTCTCATCCATCGTAAAATGTGGCTTCATCCGTTTCGTTATGAAGGCAACTCGCGTTTTTTATTGCAATTTTCAGGGTGGTTTCATCCTAACAAACCTTAAATTTCAATCGAAACAACTTACCACCAGCGAAGAGTCAGCTTTCATAGAACATGCAAGAGTGGGAATGTGTGCAGCTCTTGAAAAGTGGTTGTAACTTTAGATTAGCATTCTTAGTTTTCGCTATTTGCTACCTCAGTGTTCTCGTCGGCTTTTTGATATTGAACTCTTCAAATATGCCCATCCAATGGGATGAAGCTAGTCATCTTGACAACGGGCTCTTTTTGAAACTTGGAATGTACAAGCAATTCTCAAGTAACCTCTTCTATCCGCCGCTTTATGATGTCTTGACCTTTTTATCATTCAGCGTATTTGGTGTAAACGTTGTTTCCGCCAGGATAGTTGATGCGTTCTTCTCGGTTTTGCTTTTATGGGTAGTTTTTGAGTTCACTTCCAAAGTCTATGACAGCAAGACTGCACTGTTAGGATCTGTTTTCTTAGGCGTGATGCCGGGTTACTTTTATGCCTCTCATTTAGCCATGCTGGACACAGCGATGACATTCTTTTTTGTGCTGGCGATCTTCTTTTTTTACATTTGGCTTCAAACATACAAGGATAGAATGTTAATCCTCATTGGATTAACCGTAATTCTTGGGTTCTTAATAAAATACCAAATTATCGTCGCCGTGCTGGTGATGTTTTTCTGCGTCTTGTTTTTCTGTAGAAGTCAACTTAAAAGGCTTTTTTCAAGAAAAATCTACATTGCGCTAACCTTCGCGTTGTTGGCTAGCGTTGCTTATCTGGTTTACAGTTTTCAGTGGTACCTTGGAATGTGGCTGAACGTTATGGGAATTAACACCACAGGAGGAACCATACAGCCACTCTATTATCTGACTGAAATGAACAGCATATACCCCACCATCCATCCAATTTCACTTCTAATGTATGCTTTAGGCTTTCTCGGTCTGGGGTTATTTGCTGTCAGAAGACAAAAGCCCGACAAACTCCTTTTAATCTGGTTCATAACCGTTATCGTCTTCTACACAATCATCGCCAACAAAAATTGGCGTTACGCCCTCCCTCTGTTCCCAGTATTAGCGGTTTCAGCAGCGGTCTTCGTCACAGTCACGTTTACAAAACTGCTAAGCCTCAACAGAAGAACCTTAGCGAAAATCAGCGCTTCGATACTGATAATTTTTATGTGCCTATCTCTTTTCTACAGCGTCAACGACGCAGTTTATTGGCTGAACTCTGATAAAGCGCCTTTTGCCTTGGAGCAAGCGGTCGAATATGCCATAGCCCATGATACCGGAAACCAATCGATAACGATTCTTTGTCCTGACAACTACTTCAGCAAAGGAATTGTGGATTTTTATCTTCTGAAAGACGGGGGATCCCAAATCCATTCGTACACTTATCCTTGGTCAAGTATCATAGATCCCACCTTCAACATCACAATTCTAATCAGTCGATGCAAAGAATACAACGTGAAATTCCTGTTCACAACTGAAACAGGCGGAAACCACCTCGACTACTTCAACTCCACAGTCTCCCTCATGGATATCTATACCCAACTGTACCGCTCAAACAATTTTACCCATGTTACACCCGAGCAAACTTTCGGCCAATCTCCAATACGCATCTATATACTAAACTTCACAGGGTAAACACGCAGAGTTTCCCCAACTATTGCAAAATTCTTTGATTTTTTTGCGGGTAAAGATTTAAGTGCGACCCTTTCATGTTTTATGTGCACGGTGCATTAAAATGCCAACTCACGGAAGCTTATCCAAAGCTGGAAAAGTAAGGTCTCAAACGCCGAAAATCACGGCACAAGAAAAAACAGCGCCAAGCCCAAAAAACAGAAACAGGCGCAACTACGAGAAACGGACTATCCTGCAAAGGAAAGCCGGACAAAACTGGATGTAAAGTCCACAAACTGCTTTTTCAAGCGCTAAAGTTTCTTTAGCCTTAGTCTACTTTATTTATTCGTTGACTTAACCATATTTTGGTTCCTTTGACTTTAACGGATAAAGACTTAGCCTTACGGGAAATCATCAACATCCTAAAAGAAAGGCCGCAAGCAACAAGGGACGATTTGAATCGCCTTAAAATGAAGGCGGCAGCCAAATACAAACTTGAAAAAGTCCCGTCGAACTCGGAGCTTATCAGCCTTTTAACAATCCAAGAAACCAAGCAGCTTATTCCCGTTCTGCGCAGGAAAACAACCCGAACCATTTCAGGCGTCACTATCATTGCAACCATGACAAAACCTTACCCTTGTCCGCAGTCTGAACCATGCGCTTACTGCCCCGGCGGGCCATCACAGGGAAGTCCGCAAAGCTACACGGGGCACGAGCCAGCCGCCATGCGAGGCGCCCAAAACAACTTTGACCCCTACCTGCAAGTCCAAAGCCGCATTGAACAGCTAACCGCTATAGGTCACAATGTCGACAAAATCGAGTTAATAGTCATGGGCGGCACCTTCCCGGCAACACCCCAAGAGTATCAAACTTGGTTTATCCAACGTTGCCTAGACGCGATAACTGGTAAAGCCTCCGCCAGCTTGGAAGAAGCAAAAGCCAATGCTGAAACCAGCCGCCTGTGCAATGTCGGCATAACCGTTGAGACACGCCCAGACTGGGCGAAACAACCCCAAATCGATTCACTTATAGACATGGGTGTCACCCGTATTGAACTCGGCGTGCAGAACCCGGACGACAGTATCTACCGCTTAGTTGGAAGAACCCACACTGTTTCCGACGTGCAAGAAGCCACTCGCATCGCAAAGGATGCTGGGCTCAAGATCGTGTACCACATGATGCCTGGGCTTCCTGGCTCCAGCAGGGAAAAAGACATTGCTGCTTTTAGGAGGGTTTTCAATGACCCCGCGTTTAAGCCTGACATGGTTAAAATTTACCCTTGTCTTTGCATCGCAAACACAAAAGCTTACGAATGGTATCAAAAAGGCGACTACAAGCCCTACACAACTGAGGAAGCCTCGGAACTTGTCGCTGATGTCAAAAGATTCATTCCGCCATGGATACGGGTCATGCGGGTTCAACGGGACATTCCTTCGCACTTGATTCTAGCAGGCGTCAAAAAAAGCAACCTGCGCCAATTAGCCACCGAAAAGCTGAAGCAGCAAGGCGTTAAGTGCCAGTGTATCCGTTGTCGTGAAGTCGGGCATAGATTGGCGGTAGACAACGTAAAGCCAGAATTAGAAAAAGTGTCGATTCAGAGTTTCTGTTACGACGCTTCGGAAGGCAAGGAAGTTTTCATTTCAGTTGAAGACCGAGAAAACGATGTTTTGCTCGGTTACTTGCGTCTACGTGTACCCTCTGCGAAGGCTCACAGGGCAGAAGTTACGGTCACGCCATCCGCCATTGTCCGGGAACTTCACGTTTACGGTCCGCTCGTGCCTGTTGGTAAGCATTTGGCGGAAGCGTGGCAACATAAAGGTTTCGGCGCTGACTTGCTTAAGGAAGCTGAGCGCATGGCGCGTGACGACTTCGGTCTCAAAAAGCTTTTAGTTATCAGTGCGTTAGGAACAAGAAGGTATTACATGCGTTTCGGGTACCGGCGCGATGGAGTTTACGTTTCCAAACATTTGGTGAGTTAAAATGAGTCAACTTAAAGATTCAGGTTATCGGGGCGCAGCGTTAGAAGCGCTGAAGAATGCCGATTGCGAAGTCGGCGACATAATTCGGGTTACTATCAAAGACAAAATCTACGAAGGCATCCTCATACCTCGCTCAGAACTCGGCGATTGCACCGTGGTCATCATCAAAATCAAAAGTGGCTACAATATAGGTCTTCGTATAACGATCCAGAACAAAATCGAGAAAGTTGGGAAAGGCACAAAACCCGCATTTGCCGCGCCACCGTTGCCAAAGCAGAATCCCCTTCTGCCCCACGTTGTGATCATGAGCACAGGCGGGACAATTGCCAGCCGAGTCGACTATCGGACAGGAGCTGTCCGAAGCGCACTATCAGCAAGTGACCTGTATGGTGTCGTTCCTGAACTCTCCGATGTTGCCCGTGTAGACACAGAAATAGTCTTCAGCCTATATAGCGAAAACATAACCCCCCAACACTGGAAAGAACTTGCTGAAACCGTAGCCAAGCGCATCGAAGGAGGCGTGGATGGGGTAGTGATCGCGCATGGAACGGATACGATGGCTTACACTTCAGCCGCCTTGAGTTTCGCACTACAGAACCTGCCTGTGCCCGTTATAGTTGTTGGGGCGCAGCGTTCCAGTGATCGCCCGAGTAGCGACGCAGCTACGAACCTCATTGGTGCTGTGAAAGCCGCTGGGGAAGGTTCCTTTGCCGAAGTCGGGTTAGCGATGCATGAAACCGTATCTGATATTGGTATCATCGTTCACCGCGGCACAAAAGTCCGCAAATGCCACACGAGCAGACGGGACACTTTTAAATCCATCAATGGGTTCCCGCTCGCACGCGTGAAAGATTCTCAAGTAACAATTCTTGCAGAAAAATGTAAGGGTCGAGACCCCAAGCGAAAGCTGGTTTTAAAATCCAACTTTTGCGAAAAAGTCGCCCTGATCAAGTTTTATCCTGGACTTGATCCCGCAATTATCGACTGGTACGTCGAAAAAGGCATTAAAGGAATCCTGCTGGAGGGCTCAGGTTTGGGGCATGTTAGTAAATTCTGCTTCGAAGCCATTAAAAAAGCCGTGGCAAAAGGCGTCGTCGTCGCATTGGCTTCCCAGTGCATCTGGGGACGGGTAAACATGAACGTGTACGACACAGGAAGGGACCTGCTCTCGTTTGGCGTGATCCCAACGGACGACATGTTCCCAGAAACGGCGCTTGTTAAACTCATGTGGGCTCTTGGGCAAACCGACAACCCTGAGGAAGCCGCTAAACTGCTGAAGACTAATGTGGCAGGGGAATTTTCGCCCAGAACGCTTCCTCAAGACAAAATCATCGAAGGAGGCAATTAAGTTGGCGATTGACTACGCCAAAGTCGGGTTGAAAGTTGGGTTAGAAATCCACCAGCAACTCAACGCCAAAACCAAGCTATTCTGCGGATGTCCC
>Ga0074045_10006258_pt1 | contig 10242 bp, 8 predicted proteins | sample BogForMeECP23OM2_FD_94442 | JGI IMG/M metagenome (GOLD analysis project Ga0074045, IMG submission 94442) | Bog forest soil microbial communities from Calvert Island, British Columbia, Canada - Bog Forest MetaG ECP23OM2 | ecosystem: Environmental > Terrestrial > Soil > Wetlands ... | reverse complement strand
TCAACTCCGCGATCGAGATCGATCTCACTGGACAAGCGAATTCCGAGATCGCGGCCGGACGCTATCTGGGAGCCGTCGGTGGGCAGCTGGACTTCGTACGCGGAGCGCAGGTCTCGCTGGATGGCCGGTCAATCATGGCGCTGCCCTCCACGACGGCGGATGGCAAGTATTCTCGTATTGTCGCCTCGCTGGATGGCCGGCCCGTGACCACCCCGCGGTCAGAAGCAGACATGGTGATCACAGAATACGGGGTGGCCCATCTGCGCGGCTGCGGATTCCACGAACGTGCGCGTCGCCTCCATGCCATCGCGCATCCGAATTTCCGGGATTCGCTTCTTTCAACTGTCAAGCAGGCTGCGGAATGACCGTTCTCGTCGAAACCATAGCGCCTGGTATCCAACAAATCCGCATTAACCGGCCCGAGCGAATGAACGCGCTCGGCGTCGCCACGGCGGAACAGCTGCAGGAGGCGATCGGCGGCGTGGCCAAGGCGCGCGTCGTGCTGATCCGCGGCAGCGGCCGAGCCTTCTGTGCCGGCGCGGACCTGAAGGAGCGCGCCGGGATGGAGCCGGTCGTTCGGGTGGCCCACAACCGCGCCATCAACGTGGCTGTGGACGCGCTCGAAGCCCTGCCCATGCCGACCATCGCGGTGCTCAACGGCCTGGCGTTGGGTGGCGGACTGGAAATCGCGCTCGCCTGCGATCTGCGTTTCGCCGCTGCCTCTGCCACGCTCGGCCTGACCGAAGCGCGGGTCGGCGCGATCCCAGGCGCGGGCGGCAGCCAGCGCCTTCCGCGCCTGATCGGCACCGCCCGCGCGATGAAGATGATGCTGGCTGGGGAGCCAGTGGACACCAAGACCGCCGAGACCTGGAATCTGGTGCAGGATGTGGCGCCGGACGACGAGCTGGATGCGCGCGTGCTTGCGTACGCAAGTCTCGTCGCCTCCCGCTCGCCGCGCGGGTCGCGGACGTTGAAGCGCGTGGTCCGTACCGGAATGGAGCAGAGCCTGTCGGAGGCCCTGCTGACCGAACGCGCCGCCTTGGCCGAGATTTTCGCCTCTCCCGACTACGCCGAAGGCCTGCTGGCCTTTGCCGAACGACGCGCCCCAGTATTTGCCGAGTGAGGAACACACCGATGAAGTTCGAACTGACCCCGGAACAGAGAGAGATGGTGGCATCGGTCCGAGCCCTCGCGCAGGAAAAGTTCAAGTCGCGAGTCAAGAAGTGGCAGGACGGCTCCTTTCCCTTCGAGAATATCAAAGACCTGAGTGAGATCGGCGTGCTCGGCATGGCGGTTCCGGAAGAGTACGGCGGTATGGGCCTGCCAGTCCTCGACTGCGTCATTGTGGTCGAGGAGATCGCCAAAGTCTGCTACGTGACGGCGATGGCGGTGATGAGCGCGATGGGCGCTCAAAACCGAATTATCTCGGTCTATGCGCCCGAACACGTGAAGCAGAAGTTCCTGCCGGGCGTCGTCAGCGGCGAGACGATCCTTGCCATCTGCATGACCGAACCCCATGCCGGCACGGACGTGGCGAACTACCGTACCAACGGCGTCGTACACAACGACCGTGTGGTGCTGAATGGCACAAAGACGCTCATTAGTCGCGCGGACGAGGCGCATTGCTTCATCGTCTTTACCCGGGTGGACGGGCGGCCGGGCCGCGAGGGCATTGGCTGCGTCCTGGTCGATCCGAAAACTCCCGGCTTCGAGGTGACGGCGCGCTACCACACCATGGGCGGCGAGATCCTGGCCGAGATCCAGTTCCACGACGTCGAACTGCCGCTCGAAAACCTGATCATCCGCGAGGACGGGTTCCGCAAGCTTCTGAGCGCCTTCAACACGCAGCGGTGCATGAACCCGTCGGTCTCGCTGGGCTTGGCCGAGGGCGCCTTCGAGGAGGCGGTGCGCTATTCGCGTGACCGCGAGGCCTTCGGTCGTCCGATTGGGACATTTCAGGGGATGCGCTGGAAGATTGCCGAAATGTATCGCGATATCGAGGTAGGCCGGTCAATTCTGTACCGTGCGGCCGCCTCCGCCAATCCGTTCCCGGACCCCTATTTGGCCGGCATCGCCAAGATGTACTGCAATGAGATGGCGATCCGCGTAACGAGCGAGGCCCTGCAGGTGCATGGTGGCTACGGTTTCACCGACGAATATCCAGTCTCGGGTTTCTACCGCGGAGCGCGCTACGGGACGCTTGGCGGCGGCACGACCGAGACGCTGAAGGAGCTTGTCGGCAAGCGCATCTATGACGCCTTCCCTAACGACGGTTTCCTCGGCATGGGAGCCTTCTGACGCCATGGTGCCCATCCGATCGTTGCTGTTCGTGCCCGGTGACAGCGAGCGGAAGATCGCCAAGGCCCTGGACTGCGCAGCCGATGCGTTGATCCTTGATCTCGAGGACTCGGTGGCGCCGGATCGCAAGTCGACGGCGCGCGAAGTCTGCCGCGTCACCTTGGCGGCACAGTCGGCCGGACCAAAGCTATTCGTCCGCATCAACGCGCTGGACACGCCGGACGCAGCCGCTGACCTCGCCGTGGTCATGCAGGGTAGGCCGTTCGGCATCATGCTGCCGAAGTGCCAATCGGCCCGAGATTTGGTGCGGCTCGGGGACATGTTGAGCGTGCTGGAGTCGCGAGAAGGTGTACCGTCCGGACATACCGTGGTCCTCCCCATAGTGACGGAGACCGCCAGCGCGATGCTGAACTTCGGCACCTATGCCGAGACTCGGCTGGCCCGCGTGTTCGGTATGACGTGGGGCGGGGAGGATCTGGCCGCCGATCTCGGGGCAAAGACGAACCGGGACGAGACAGGTGCTTACGCGCTGCCGTATCAACTCGCTCGAAGCTTCTGTCTGTATGCCGCGGTAGCGGCCGGCGCCGCTCCGATCGACGCCGTGTTCACCGATATTCGCGACGAGACGGGGCTGGAAAGGGAAGCGGTCGCAGCCGCGCGAAGTGGCTTCCTGGGCAAAATGGCGATCCATCCTGCTCAGGTCGAGATCATCAACCGTGCCTTCATGCCCAGCGTCGAGGACATCGCCCGTGCCAGGCGGGTGGTGGAGGCCTTCGCCGCGGCGGACGCCACGGGTGTCGCGGTGCTGGACGGCAAGATGCTGGACCGGCCGCACCATCGGGCGGCTCTGCGGGTGCTGGCAGCAGCGGGATAGCGAACTCTTCAGCAAGTCGCACGGGGAGGGCACATCTTGATAACACGCCGAACTTTGGTAGGCGGGTCGATCGGAGGATTGGCTTTACCGATCGCGCTCGGCCACCTCCGGGCGGCCGAGCCGCTCGAGGAACTCAGGCTGGCGGTCAGTTCCACAAGTTTCGTCCTCGGTGGAGTGAAGATCGGGGAGCAGGCCGGCCTGTTTACCCGCAACGGGCTCAATCTGCGCATCGTGGCGATGGAGAGCGGCAATGCCGCGATGGCCGCGCTGATCGGGGGCTCCGTGCCGTTTGCGGTGGCGGGGGCGCCGGACACGCTCGCGGCACGGGCGCGCGGACAGGACGTGGTGATCGTCGCCAACCTGTACGCAGGGTTTGCAGGATCCGTCGTGCTCGGCACGGCTGTGGCGAGCCAGCTGGGCGTGGCACCGGCGGCACCGGTCAAAGACCGCTTGCGCGCTCTGGACGGGCTGTTACTGGCGGTGCCAAGCCCGACGTCTGTTCTGGTCGCGCCGGTCAGGGAGGGAGCCGCTGGCGTCGGCGCGAAGGTTCGGTTCACGTACATGGCACAGGTTGCCATGCCCGCAGCGCTGGAAACGAAGGCCATCCAGGGAATGGTTGCGAGCTTTCCCTTTGCCGGCACCCCGGTGCTGCGCGGCAGCGGCGTGCTGTGGATCGATGGGCCGGGCGGCGAACTGCCGGCCGAAGTGACCCCAGCCAGTTCCTCGACCGTGCAGGCAACCGGCGATTACGTGAAATCGAACCGGCAGACGGTACGGAAGCTGCAACAGACGATGATCGCAACCGCCGAGTTCATCGAGAAGGACCAGGACGCCGCCAAGCAGGCTCTAGCCGCCAGTTATCCGCAGCTCGGCGCGCAGGAAATCGACCTTGCGTTCAAGCAACAGTGGCGAAATTGGACCAAGCCATTCCTGACCGAGGCAGATATCCGGCAGGAGTTGAAGCTACTGATCGCCTCCACAAAGGCACCCGGGCTCGAGCATCTCGACCCCGCAAGCGCACTCGTTGGACCGCAATGACTCTGCCCGGGGTGCTGCTGGTCAGCCTGGCAGAGGGTGTTTCGCCTCCGTAGCCGGACAGCAGGCACATTGTAGCCACGTCGACGTTCGCCGCGGCTGTGCCCTTGTAGGGGAGGGGATACAGCTTGAGCGTGTGGTAGCGGAGGCGACCAGCGATCGATCAAGCGCGTTGCCTGACCCGCGACGGGCCCACTCACCTCCGACAGTACGGTTTTGACGAGCCTGGGATCAGCTCCTTCGTCGCCGCGTTCGCGTCGTTACTGGTGCGGCCGCAGGATTTGGCGCACGACCTCCCCCCGATCCAGGAGGTCCAGGCTCGTGTTGAGCCGGTCGAAGCCGATCAGCTCGCTCTTCAGCCGTCCGACGGGAAGCCTGCCGTCCTTGTAGAGCGACAGGTACAGAGGCAAATCGCGCTGCGGCACGCAGCTGCCCATAAACGAGCCGCGGATCACCTTTTCTTGCGTTACCAGCGCCGCATGCTTGTATTGATATGACTCGTCCGCAGCGCCGAGGCCGACGCCGATCACCTCGCCCCCCGGCGCAGTGATGGCGAGCGCCATCTCGAACGCAGGCTTGGCGCCCACCACTTCGAAGGCAAAATCAACACCGCCCTTGGTCAGGTCGCGGATCTTCGTCACACACTCAGGGTCGTTCGCCAAGACCGTTTCGGTGGCGCCCAGCTCACGCGCAAGTTCGAATTTTCCTGGATTCAGGTCGATGCCGATGATGGTCGCGGCCCCGGCAATGCGTGCCGCCATGATCGCGTTCAGGCCGACACCACCCAACCCCAGAACGGCGACGGAGGCGCCCGGCCGCACGCGCGCCGTATTGAACACCGCCCCAACTCCGGTCGTGACGGCGCAGCCGAAAATGGCGGCATCCTCGAACGGTATGTCGCGGTCCATCTTTATCAACGAGCCGGGCATCACCACGGCGTATTGGGCGAACCCGGACAGGCCGCTGTAATGGTAGATAGGCGCGCCGTTCCGGCTGAGGCGACGAGCACCGTTGCCGAGCACGCCTTGACTGCGGGAGGCGGTGACAGATTCGCATAGCGACGGACGACTCCGAGTGCACGGGCGGCAGTGGCCGCAGCCGCTCACGACCGTCATGACCACATGGTCGTCGGGCGCGAGATCGGTCACGCCGTGCCCAACCTCGCGCACGATCCCGGCCGCCTCGTGGCCGCCCACGACGGGCACCTTGCGCTTGCGCAGTCCGGCAACCTGAGACAAGTCGGAATGGCAGAGCCCAGCCGCTTGGACCTCGATCAGGACCTCGCCTTCGCCCGGCCCCTCGAGATCGACCTCCTCGATGCGGAACGGCATGGACTGCGCATAGGGCTTCGGTAGTCCCTGCTCGTACATCACGGCCGCTGTCATGCGCATGCGAAATCCTCCCGGTCTGGTCCGGGCATGATCGGCCGAGAGTCGAGTCTTGTCAAACTATTTATATGGTTTGTACGGCGAGGGCTCCCGCGGATTGCGAAGGGGCACGGCCGAAGTTGCCATCGCGGAATCATGGCCCAGCGAAGTAAGACAGGTGGGCAAGGACATGCTCGGGGTGAACAGCATCGCGCTGGATGGTGCGCCGTGTCGACGTACGGATACCGCGCCCAGGGCGGCGCACCCATCGATCTCGGCCGCTTGATGCGCCTCAGCCTGTGTTCACCAGCATACGGGTCGGTTCGGTGAGCAAGGAGTGGTGACGGCGCCGGACCAGGTGCTCAAGCTCTTCAACGTGCGCGGCCATGCAGGATGCGGCAACGGTCGGTTTCCTGGCCCGGCATGCACGCAGGATCTTCTCGTGCGCCTCTACGACGTGCAGGCGGTTGCCGAACGAGTAGGTGATGCCGTGCTGCTCCCCGTGGGCCAGGAGGCTGATCGCCACCCAGAAGCTCTCCAGCACCTTGTTGCGGCTGGCCCGCGCGATAATCTCGTGGAAGGTGCGATTTTCGCTGATGAACTTATCCTGGTCAGTTATTGCGCGCATGCGGTCGATGGACGCTTGTAGCTCGTCGAACTCGCGCTCCGTGCCGTGCACCGCGGCTTCGGACGCGAGGGCGGGTTCGATCACCTCCCGCGCTTTCAGCACGGCCCCGAATGGTACGCCCTGCAAGTAGAGGAACACCGATAAGGCATGGGCCAGCCTGTCGACACTGGGACGTCCGACGACAACGCCCCCCCCTGGACCCGGCCGGAGGGCGATCACTCCCTGCGCCTCCAGCATGCGCAGACTTTCGCGCAGAGTCGGTCGGCTGACCTCATGCTCGGCCAGCAAATCCGCCTCGGTTCCCAGCGTATCCCCGGGTTTTAGGCCGGCGTTTATGATGCGGCTCATCAACGCATCAGCGACCTGTTCCGACTTGTTGCGGTAGCTGGGAGCGCTGCGCTTCTTCATAGGGTCATCCATCGTCCCAAGTTGATCCGGGTTGCTGGCTGTCAGACCAGCACCTTGTTATTACGCGCCCACCCGGTTGGCGGCCTTTGGCCAACACCTTATAGCCTGATTCCGATGCCCGGGCAAATGATCTAGCCCGTTTGGCCCCACTCCGCGTCGCGGGTAGCGCCCGCAGGATCATGCAGGAAGGACGCCCAAGGCGAGGCCGTCACCTTTAGCCATCGTCAGGCGATGCACATGATCGGGACCTGATCGCGAGGCTCTCCTCGCAGTGTCTCGGCCAGCGACTCGAAATCGACGCACGAGCAGGATAGGCTAGACGACAACCTGCTGTTCGGGGGTTCCTTCGGATGAACGACGTCTCCCGCCAACTCCTCGCAGCGCGGCGACGGCGCAAGAGGTTCAGGACAAGGTAGGGCCGTCTGCTGAGTCCGGCCGCGTATCGGGGTGCAGCTCCCACCTAGCGGGAAGCATTGGCGTTCGCCAGGGCTACGACAATGTTGACCTATATCGCCACTCAGGAAAAGCGCGACGGTCAAGCCGTAGACTTGATGGAGAAGGTCACCGACGAACAATGCCGAGCCTGAGCGCGGATTGAGACTGTTGCGAGCCTAACTAAGAAGCCGGAGGTCAAGCGATGCGGAGGCGCAGGCTTGGGAGGAGTAACCTAGAGGTCTCAGCGATCGGCCTCGGATGCATGGGAATGAGCTTCGGATACGGACCGGCTGCAGACAAGCAGAAGATGATTTCTCTTATGTGGAAAGCGATCCAACGCGGCGTCACATTCTTCGACACTGCTGAGGCCGATGCTCCGTTCACGAACGAAGAACTCGTGGGCGAAGCGCTCTATCCATTCCGTGGGTACGTGGCGATCGCTACGAAATTCGGATTCAAACCCAATCCGAATGGGGGGCCGCAGTGGCACGGCCTCGACAGTCGGCCGGCGCACATCAAGGACGTTGCCGAGGCCTCGCTCAAACGACTCAGGGTCGATGCCATTGACCTGTTCTATGTACGCCGTGTCGATCCGGATGTGCCGATCGAAGACATGGCGGGCGCGGTCAAGGATCTGATCCGGGAGGGCAAGGTCAAGCACTTCGGCCTTTCCGAAGCGGGCGTGGAAACGATCCGTCGCGCGCACGCCGTGCAGCCCGTCACTGCGGTACAGAGCGAATACTCGCTGTGGTGGAGGCGCCCTGAGGCGTATGTGTTGCCGACCCTCGAGGAACTCGGAATCGGCCTTGTTCCCTATAGCCCTCTGGGTCAGGGCTTTCTCACGGGCAAGATCACCGAAGACACTACGTTCGACAGTTCCGACGTCCGCAACACCCTACCTCGTTTCTCACCGGAGGCACGGAAGGCGAATCAAGCCTTGGTTGATCTGCTCGGCCCGATCGCGAAGCGGAAGAAGGCGACGCCCGCTCAGATTGCGCTCGCTTGGCTGCTGGCCCAGAATCCGTGGATCGTTCCGATTCCGGGCACGACGAAACTCGACCACCTGGAAGAGAACATCCGAGCGGCTGACGTCGACATGACGCCCGACGACCTCCATGACATCGAAAGCGCCGCCTCGAAGATCACAGTCCAAGGGGTTCGCTAGCCCCTCTTATTCACAGTCCGCTTGCCGCCGTCGCCGTCTGGGCGGCGGACGCGGCTCTCCCGCGCGTTCATTTATCATGATTTCCGGGCAAATGGCTGGAAGGCGTTGGGCGTTGGCGTGCTGATCGGGCGACGTCGGGGGCATCGGCCCCGTCGGTCACGGTTTGGCGGGTTGGAGCCAGCGCGCGATGCCGACGAACAATTCGGCATCGGGGCAGGACGCAGCGAAGGCGACGCGCACCCGCGTCGCGGTTTCGATGACGCGGGCGGCCACCTTGATGAGACACAGCCTCAGCGTTTTGAATTCGACGCGGGCCAGCGCTTGCGGCTTGGGAATCGCGTCGCGCAGCGTCAGCAGCAGCCAATAGGCGGCGGTGTGCAGCACGAGACGAACCTGGTTGGCGAGCGGCGAACGGCAACTCGTGCGGTCCGAGGCGAGCTGGGTCTTGTGCAGCTTGATCAGGTTCTCGGCCTGTCCGCGCTCGCAATACAACGTGTCGTAGAGCCATTCCGCGCTGCCGCTCCGGATGTTGGTCACCACGTAACGGATGTCGAGGCCGTTGCAGCTCACCTCGATGCGCGCGGCCACGCGGCGCTCGCATTTCCACGAGGCCGCGCCATGGCGCGTCTCGGCGTAGCGACGCACCACCGGATGCTCGTCCTCGGCCCAGCGCACGCGCACATCGTCTGCGGCGGCTTCCACCTTGCGGTCGATCACGTCGTTGCCGCCGAGGCCGAAGATGTAGTCGACGCCGTTGGCCTCGCACCAGACCATCGCCTCGTGGCGACCGTAATGGCCGTCGCCGCGAATGGTGATTTTCGTCGCCGGCCAATGCGTCCGAATGCGGCGCACAAGACGCCTGACTTGTCCGCGCACCTCGCGGCCCGAGGGCGTTTTACCGGACCGCAACAACACCGCCACGGGCCGTCCGGTCGCCGTCTCATAGACGTGCATCGGCAGAAAGCAGCGTTCGCCATAATGCGAGTTGAACAGCGAGAGCTGCTGTCCCCCATGCGCGACATCGACGGTGTCGTCGATGTCCAGCGTTACTGCGCGCGGCGGGCGGACGTGGCTCGCGCAATAAATGTCGATCATGGCGTAGCTCATCGCCGCCACTTCGCGCCGGCCCGGCGCGTTCTCCCAGCGCGACACCGTGGGCTGCGAGCACAAGTCCGCGCCGCTGTCAGGAAGTCGGCCGCAGGCCAGCTTGAAGCCGGGATCGAAGCGCAGCCGGTCGAGATCGTTGCCGTCCTCATAACCGCACGCGATCGCCAGGATGCGAGCGCGCAGGATGTCGGCCACGCTGTGCTTCACAAGATTCGGATCGCGCGGATCCGAGATCAGATCAGCAAGCTTGTCGGCGATACCCAGACGCCGTTCGGCGGCGGCGAGCAGCAGCACGCCGCCATCAGAGGTGATGCGCCCGCCGTCGAACGCGGCGACGACTTTCTTGCACGCGACGGCTGGAAAATGGAACGGGAGGAGGGCATCTTCGGACATGGCGGGTGTTGCTCGCGCGGTTGCGTGGACCGAATGGCTTCGACACCCAATTCAGTAAACGTAATCAACGCCTTACGCGACGCCCGCCAGCGAATCTCAGCCATGCTATGAATAAGACGGGCTAGCCCGAGAACCTCGAGCAACTGACTGGCCGCTGAGCCCAGGGCCGGGCCGTGCAGTGGCGCCCGGCGCGCTACCATGCAGTTCATCGGTTGCTGACCAATCCGGTCTACGCCGGGGCCTACGTGTTTGGGCGCACCGGCTCGCGAGTTCAGTTCGAAGACGGGCGCAAAGTCGTCATTCACGGAGTCGCGCGTCGCCGGGAGGAGTGGGAGGTGCTGATCCGCGACCATCACGATGGCTACATCTCATGGGAGGACTATGATCGCAACCAGAAGGTTATCGCCGACAACGCCAACATGAAGGGGACGATGGTGGCAGGCTCGGTACGCAAGGGCGGAGGGCTGCTCGTTGGACTGCTCCGCTGCGGGCACTGCGGACGCAAGCTCAAGGTACTGCATCATGCGCATCG